>Ga0208262_1000079_pt1 | contig 50122 bp, 29 predicted proteins | sample LakWasMet15_LOW5_2_FD_183863 | JGI IMG/M metagenome (GOLD analysis project Ga0208262, IMG submission 183863) | Freshwater sediment methanotrophic microbial communities from Lake Washington under simulated oxygen tension - Sediment Metagenome... | ecosystem: Environmental > Aquatic > Freshwater >... | reverse complement strand
ATTTTCCAAAACGGTATAGGGATTCAGTAAATGTTCAAAAATTTCAAATGCGGTGAAAACAGTATAGGTTTCTTTTTGTAATGCGGTTTGGTCGTTATCTAAATCTTCTCCAACTGTGTTTTTTACCGTATAACCATTCTCTTCCATAATCTTGGAAAATGGATTGGGAACTCCTAGATCAAAGATAACTTCGGAAGTGGTTATGTGTTTTTGTAAAAATTCTAAGGTATGCTTAAAGCGTTTGTTTGGAAAAGTTTTCTCGTACATTAGTATAGTAGCAAAAATTATAAGGTTGCGAAGTTACAAACTTTATTACATTTTATAAACGATAGCATTGACATTCATTCCAGCTCCAACAGAAGCAAAAATAATCACATCGCCTTTGTGTAAACTTTGGTTCTCAATTTCGCCTCGAACCAATGAATCATATAAAGTTGGAACGGTTGCAACACTTGAATTTCCTAATTTATGAATACTCATTGGCATAATTCCTTCAGGCATTGTTTCGTTATATAGCTTGTAAAAACGTTGTACAATTGCCTCGTCCATTTTTTCATTGGCTTGATGAATCAGAATTTTTTTAACATCACCAATTGAAGCCCCACTATTATCCAAACATTCTTTCATAGCTTTTGGAACATTGCTTAACGCAAATTCGTAGATTTTTCTCCCATGCATTTTAATATAACGAATATCTGGGTCGTGGTTTGTATTGAATGATTTTCCAAAAAATAAATAAAAGGCTTCGTCATAGGTAAAAGTAGCTGATTCGTGAGCTAATATTCCGCCTTCTTCATCGGTAGCTTCAATGACTGTGGCACCAGCTCCATCAGAATAAATCATGGAATCTCTATCATGCATATCAACCACTCGGGAGAGCGTTTCTGCTCCAATAACCAAGCACTTTTTAGCCATTCCAGCTTTTATAAAAGCTTGTGCCTGAATAACGCCTTCAACCCAACCTGGGCAACCAAAAAGCATGTCGTAAGCAACACATTTTGGGTTTTTTATACGCAAATCAAATTTCACACGCGTTGCTAAACTTGGTAATAAATCGGTTTGAATAGTGCCTTTTTTTACATTGCCAAAATTGTGTGCGAAGATGATATAATCTAAAGTTTCTGGATCAACATTAGCATCAATGATGGCTTTTTGAGCGGCAAAAAAGGCAATGTCGGAAGTGTTTAAATCATCAGTAACATACCGACGTTCTTGAATTCCTGTTATTTCTAGAAACTTTTCTGCAACGATATCATTTGGATGCGGAAAAGGTGTTCCGTCGTCATTCAAAAAAACATGTTTGGCAAAATCTTTATTAGATACTATTTCAGTTGGGATATAACTACCAGACCCCGTTATTTTTATATTCATTTTATTCGTGTTATAACGCTAAATTATCAATAAAAAACTTCTTAAGTTTAGAAAAGGTTAACAAATAATTATTTATTATGAAATAGTTAAATAAAGTACTTTATAATTAATCATTCGATAATTTTTATTGATTTTCTTGCGCGATTTTAATTTGCATAATTGTAGCAATACTCAATGCTTGTGTCTTTATTTTTTCGGATTTTTCTCCAACAAAGTTTTCATCGACAGCAGTATAAAAATGGTTGAGCCAAATTTTAAATAACTCGGGAGTCAAATGTTCTTTAGCGTTAATGTCTAAATGAATTTGTGTCAAGTTTTTCACATAACCGCCAGTTCCTAAAATGGCTTGCGACCAAAACGTTACCAAAATGGGTAAATGTTCTTCGATTTTAATCTTAACGACATCTGTAAAAATGTAATTAATAGCATCGTCGGAAAGTAATTTTTTATAGAATTCGTCAACGAGTAAGTATAAATCGTCTTGATTTTGAATGTCTTTCATTTTACTTCAAAGTATGTGACAAAAATACAAAATCTGAACCTATTAAAAGTGAAATTTTTTCAGTATTGATTTGTTTTTCTGTCAATTTGACATTTTAAAAAGGTCAAAAAACGACTTTTTTTCTATGCTTTATATACTGGTATTTTTTTTGTAAAAAAGGAATCATGTTTAACTTTAAATTTTATATATCATGAACTTATTAAAAAGAAACAGTGATCTTGTTTTTCCATCTCTTTTAGATGAAATTTTCAAAACTGACTGGAATGGTGGTATCCAAAATTTTCAAAACACATTACCAGCAGTAAACATTATTGAAAATGAAACCAATTTTAAGTTAGAGGTTTATGCTCCTGGACTTTCAAAAGAAGATTTTAAATTGGAAATTAGTCAAAAGACATTGAGCATAAGCTGTGAAAAACAATTTGAAAATGAGGTTGAAAATGAGCAATATTCTAGAAAAGAGTATTCATCTACTTCATTTAAACGAACATTTAACTTACCTGAAAGTGTCAACTTTGATGAAATTCAGGCTAAGTATGAAAATGGGGTGTTAAATATAGCGTTACCAAAGCGTGAGGAAGTATTGCCCAAACCAAAAAGAATGATTGAAATAGGTTGATAGTTAATTAACCAAAAAAAGGCTTTTAGAAAATTTTCCGAAAGCCTTTTTAATTTTGTAGCTTTATTTCAGCCGATGCGACGACTTTAAGGTAATGTCTGTTAGTTTGATTTTCTATAGAATTCGTCAAAAAGTAAATACTAGTCGGCTTGATTTTGAAAGTGGTTCATAATGGTGTTTAAAAGAAAATGTCCCGAGAAAATCGGGACATTTTTATGAGGATTTAATTTTCCATATACGCTTCAATTGGAGCACAGCTACAAACTAAATTTCTGTCACCATAAGCTTCATCTGCTCGACGAACGGTTGGCCAAAATTTATTTTCTGCAATATAATCCAATGGGAAAGCAGCTTGTTCACGAGTGTAAGGATAAATCCAAGTATCACTTGTAATCATCGCTAAAGTATGTGGAGAATTTTTAAGAACATTATTAGTATCATCCGCTGAAGCCGCTTCTATTTCTTTTCGAATCGAAATCATAGCATCACAAAAACGATCCAATTCAGCTAAGTCTTCGCTTTCTGTTGGTTCTATCATCAATGTTCCCGCTACTGGGAATGAAACTGTTGGCGCATGAAAACCATAGTCCATTAAACGTTTGGCAATATCGGTTACTTCAATTCCTTTTTCTTTAAACGGACGACATTCCAAAATCATTTCGTGTGCAGCACGTCCCATTTCTCCGCTATAAAGTGTGTCGTAATGACCGTTCAATCTTTCTTTGATATAATTGGCATTTAAAATAGCGTGTTCGGTAGAACTTTTCAATCCTTCTGCTCCCAACATACAAATGTATCCGTAAGAAATTAAGCAAACCAAAGCAGAACCCCAAGGAGCAGCCGAAATTGCAGTAATGGCATTTTTACCACCAGTTGGAATTACAGGATTTGTTGGTAAGAATGGTACTAATTGCGGTGCCACACAAATTGGACCAACACCAGGACCACCACCTCCATGAGGAATAGCGAATGTTTTGTGTAAATTTAAATGGCAAACATCAGCGCCAATTGTTGCAGGATTTGTTAATCCTACTTGCGCATTCATGTTGGCACCATCCATATAAACCTGTCCGCCGTTATCGTGAATTAATTTTGTGATTTCAATAATAGCAGCTTCATAAACTCCGTGTGTTGAAGGATAAGTAACCATCAAACAAGATAAGTTGTTTTTGTGTAAAATGGCTTTTTCACGCAAATCATCCACGTCGATATTTCCGTTTTCTAAAGTTTTTGTAACCACCACTTGCATTCCCGCCATAGCTGCCGAAGCAGGATTGGTTCCGTGTGCCGAAGAAGGAATTAAAGCAATATTTCTATGATGATCACCACGAGATTGATGGTAGGCACGGATAACCATTAACCCAGCATATTCTCCTTGCGCACCTGAATTGGGTTGCAAAGTAGTTCCAGCAAAACCAGTGATTACATTTAATTGTTGCTCCAATTTGTTCAGCATTTCTTGATAACCTTGCGCTTGATTCAACGGTGCAAATGGATGGATGTTATTCCATTGTGGCATACTCAAAGGCAACATTTCGGAAGCAGCATTCAATTTCATGGTACAAGAACCAAGCGAAATCATAGAATGATTTAATGCCAAATCTTTGCGTTCTAGCATTTTGATATAACGCATCAAAGCACTTTCTGAATGGTATTTATTAAAAACATCGTGTTGCAAAAAGGTAGAAGTTCGCTCTAAATTAGTTGGCAACTGACTGTTTTCTGATAAGCTTTGAATTGTTGTAGCTTGCTTGTCATTTGCTTTAGCGAAAATCGAAACAATTAAATTTAAATCAGCTATTGATGTAGTTTCATTCAATGAAATTGAAATGGTATTCTCATCGATATAGTAAAAATTCACTTCGTTTTGTTCTGCAATGGTGCGTACTTTTTTGGCATCGGCTTTAACAGCAATTGTGTCAAAATAAGCTGTATTGATTTGGTATAAACCTAATTTTTCTAATTCGTTTGCCAAAGTCACCGCCGAAGCATGTACTTTATTGGCAATATATTGTAAGCCTTTTGGACCGTGATAAACAGCATACATTCCAGCCATTACGGATAATAAAACTTGTGCCGTACAAATATTAGAAGTTGCTTTATCACGTTTGATATGTTGCTCACGAGTTTGTAACGCCATTCTCAGCGCACGATTTCCGTTGGTATCTACTGTTACGCCAATAATTCTACCTGGCATACTTCTTTTATATTCTTCTTTTGTGGCAAAATAAGCAGCATGCGGACCACCATAACCCAATGGAATTCCAAAACGTTGTGTGGTTCCAACGGCGACATCAGCTCCCATTTCACCTGGAGAAGTTAGTAGCGCTAAACTTAAAATATCGGCAGCAACTGCTACTTTTATTTCGTTCGATTTTGCTTTTGCTATAAATCCAGAATAATCATTTACTTGTCCAAATTTCCCAGGATATTGAAGTATGGCTCCAAAGAAATCATGAGAAAAATCAAATGTTTCGTGGTTTCCAATTACTAATTCAACGCCAATTGGTGTAGAACGTGTTTGTAAAACCGATAAGGTTTGTGGCAAAATTTCTTCAGAAACAAAGAATTTATTGATGTTGTTTTTCTTTTGATCACGCGTACGAACGTCAAACAACAAAGCCATCGCTTCTGCAGCTGCAGTACCTTCGTCAAGCAAAGAGGCATTGGCAATTTCCATTCCCGAAAGCTCGATAACCATAGTTTGGAAATTCAAAATGGCTTCCAATCTTCCTTGTGCAATTTCCGCCTGATACGGTGTATAGGCAGTATACCAACCTGGATTTTCAAAAACATTTCGTTGAATTACTGCAGGAATGATACATTGATTGTATCCCAAACCGATATAAGATTGAAACACTTTATTTTTATTTCCTAATGCAAAAATGTGTTTTGCAAATTCATATTCGGTCATGGCTGGTTCCAAATCCAAGTCGTTTTTAAGGCGAATATCATCTGGAAGCGTCTCATAAATGAGTTGTTCCATAGTTTCTACTCCGATGGTTTTGAACATGTGTTGAAGGTCACTTTCTCTAGGACCTATGTGGCGTAATGCAAATGCGTCTGTTCTCATTAAATGTATGTTGTAAGGGTGTATAGTTGTGCATGTTTTTGCGCAAACAAAAGTAATTATTAAACTCTAAATTTTAGGTTAAAAGGATTGTAAATTTCAGGTTTTTTTCAACTAAAAGAGATGCTTATTAACATATTGATTAGATTTGTAGGATGACTATTTTTAAACGCCTTCTCGATTTTTATATCACAAGCAGCATTCATGTGGCGCTATCGGTTTATGCGTTTGTAGAAATGACGGGTTTTTTGTTCCAAATTGATGATGTTGAAGCACCTGCGTTGTTCGCTTTTTTTGGGACAATTGTTGGGTATAATTTTGTGAAATATGATGCTTTGGCAAGGGTGCAAAAACTTCAAATGCGAACCGAATTAAAACTGATTGCCGGTTTGAGTTTTCTATCTTTTTTGGCAACAGGCTATTTCTTTTTTCAATTAGAGCCAACTACGAAAGTCATTGCGGTTGCTTTTTTAGTATTGACAATGTTGTATACTTTACCTTTTTTTCCAAACAGAAAAAATGCACGGAATTGGGCTGGTATCAAGATTTATATTGTGGCACTTTGCTGGGTTGGAGTAACGCTTTTTTTACCAATAATCAATGCTGGAATCCCTATTGGAAGCGAGGTTTTAATCGTTGCACTTCAAAGATTTATTCTAATTTTTGTGATGATATTGATTTTTGAAATTATTGATTTGCAGGTTGATGATCCCAATTTAAAAACGGTACCGCAGCAAATAGGAGTAGAACTAACCAAAATTGTTGGTAGTGTTTTGTTGATAGTCTTTATGCTACTTGGATTTTTTCAAACCAATTTTCTTTTTTCGGCTTTGTTTGTAAGGCTAGGCGTTTCTTTTACAGTTTTACTTTTTCTGCTTTTTGCACACGAAAAACGCTCAAAATATTACACTTCTTTTTGGGTAGAAAGTATTCCTATTTTGTGGTTGGGTTTATTATTTATTTTGAAATAAATTATTATGCAAAAAGGGAAATGTAAATTGTGCTTAAAAGATGATGTAGATTTGTTGACTAAGTCACATATTATACCTAATTTTTTATTTAAAGAGATGAAAGATGGGAATAATACATTTGTTCAAATAGCCCCAGATAATTATGTTGAGGGTAGAAAACAACATATCAAAATTCAAAGAGATTCATTCCATGAATCAAATATCCTATGTGTTAATTGTGATGGGAAAATAATAAAACAGTATGAAGATTATTTAAAACTCACATTCCATTCTACTAATAAATCTATTTCTCGGCCAACTTTTGTTGGAAAAATTAATGAGACTAGCGGGTTTAGCATATTGTTAATTGAAAATTTAAATTTTAAGCTATATAAATTAGGCTTTTTATCCATTTTGTGGAGAGCTTCTATTTCCAGTCTATCTTTTTTTAAATCAATTGATTTAGGTCCACATTCAGAAACAATAAGAAAAATGATCCTTAATGGAGATGCTTTAGAAGAAAATGATTATCCCTTTTTTACTTCCATTCTAAACCAAAATAAAGACGAATATCAGATAATTTTACCGATTACAAAATTTAAAATGAAAAAGTATACACATTATAGGATGATAATTAATGGATTAGATTTGATTTTTATGATTGGCAGTAATGAAGTAAAATTAAATCAAAACTTATTGGATTATGTTCCTAATCAGCAAAATAAATTAAGAATAATGCTGCACAAGGAATATTATGGTAAAGACATGTTAATATCATTTCTCCAAAACTCAAATGAATCAAGACCCAAATATTAGATATCGTTACAGATTTAAATCAATCCCGCGCGTTTCAACAAAGCTTCAGGTTTTGGTTCTTGTCCGCGGAAACGTTTGTACAATTCCATCGGCAATTCGGTACCGCCTTTTGATAATACGTTCTCTTTGAATTTTGTTGCCACTTCTTTATTGAAAATTCCTTTTTCCTGAAAGTAAGCAAACGCATCAGCATCCAGAACTTCTGCCCATTTGTAACTGTAATATCCCGAAGAATATCCACCGTTGAAAATATGGGAAAACGAAACGCTCATGCAATTTTCGGCCACATCTGGATATAAAGTTGTGCCTTCAAATGCTGCTTTTTCAAATGCTTTCACATCAGTAATCGCGATTGGATTATTGCTGTGAAATGCCATGTCGAGCAATCCAAAACTCAATTGTCGCAAGGTCGCCATACCTTCTTGGAAACTTGCACTTTCTTTTATTTTTTCTACATATTCTTGTGGAATGACTTCGCCAGTTTGGTAATGTTTGGCAAATAAAGCCAAGGCTTCGGGTTCGTAACACCAGTTTTCCATCACCTGACTTGGTAGCTCCACAAAATCCCAATATACCGATGTGCCCGACAAACTTGGATAAACTGTATTGGCTAACATGCCATGTAAACCATGTCCAAATTCGTGAAATAAAGTCGTTACTTCGTTGAAAGTTAATAAAGACGGCTTGGTTGCTGTGGGTTTTGTAAAATTACAAACGTTCGAAATGTGTGGACGCTCGTTGATTCTTTCTTTTATATATTGATTTTTAAAAGAAGTCATCCAAGCACCATTTCGTTTTCCTTTTCTTGGAAAAAAATCGGCGTAGAAAATGGCAACTAAATTATTTTCGAAGTCTAAAACCTCAAATGTTTGTACCTCTTCGTGGTATTTGTCAATGTCAAAAACTTCTTTAAATGTGATTCCGAATAATTTTTTCGCCACAGTAAACGCACCATTCAGAACGTTTTCCAATTTGAAATAAGGCTTCAGTTTTTCATCATCCAAATTGAATAATTGTTGTTTCAATTTCTCAGAATAATAAGCGCCGTCCCATTTTTCCAATTGATCAATTCCGTCCAATTCTTTTGCGAAAGTGCTTAATTGAGCAAATTCTTTTTGAGCTGCAGGCTTTGCTTTGGCTAATAAATCATTCAAAAAAGATTTCACTTTATCCGGATTTTGCGCCATTCTTTCTTCCAAAACAAAATGAGAATGGGTTTCATATCCTAATAAATTAGCTCTTTCGTGACGCAATTTAGCAATCTTCAGAGTGATTTCCTGATTGTCGAATTCATTGTTTTGAAATGCTTTTTTTCCGGCTGCAATGGCCATTTCTTTTCGCAATTCACGATTGTCGGCATACGTCACAAACGGAAGATAACTTGGGAAATCCAAAGTAAAAATCCAGCCGTCTAAATCCTTAGATTTTGCCAGACTAGCGGCAGCTTCAATGGCTCCTTCGGGTAAACCTTTTAAATCGCTTTCGTTGGTAATATGCAATTGATAGTTGTTGGTTTCCGCCAAAACATTTTCACCATAGGTCAGTTTTAGTTTGGCTAATTCGGTATCAATTTCACGTAGTTTAGATTTTTTTTCTTCTGATAAAAGCGCGCCATTTCTTGAAAAACCTTTGAATTTTTTATCTAGTAAAGTCGCTTGTTCTGTTGTTAGGTTTAAACTTTCTCTTTGTTCGTAAACTGTTTTTATTCTTTCAAATAAAGCTTCGTTGAGTGTGATATCATTACTGAATTCAGTTAATAAAGGAGAAACTTCCTGAGCAATTTTTTGCATTTCGTCACTAGTTTCAGCCGAATTTAAATTGAAAAAGATAGAAGACAATCTGTCCAAAGCATCACCTGAAAAATCAAGTGCTTCAATAGTATTTTGGAAAGTGGGTGCTTCGGTATTGTTGGTTATCGCATCAATTTCTGCTCTTGCAGTAGCAATAGTTGAAATAAAAGCAGGTTTGTAATCTTCAATATTTATTTGCGAAAAAGGAGCCGTATTGTGTTTGGTGTTGAATGTTTTTGTTAATATTTTCATAGGATTTTACAAAATACAAAGTTGTAGTTTAGCTTTTGTTTAATATGTTTAAAATTTCGGATGGAATTAATTCTACATCACTTTGAATTGAACCATCACCAACTACCGCAGGTAATAAAATTTTCCAAGTATTGTATTTAGGATGAAAAATTGCAAATATAAAATCAGAGTCTTTGATTGTTAATTTAGAGTTTTTTTCGTCAAATGTTATGTTGTTTTTACCATATATTTCTTCCTGTTCTTTAATATAACTTTCATCGCTATAATCATATTGGCTGGCTTGATTTTTCTTTTTTAAGTCTATTATCAAATTTTGATTGAATGTAATCTTTACATATTTAGTGTTTCCTTTTTCTATTATTTCGGAAATTCTGTATATTTCTTCATCTCTCTTTTGAAGCGGCTCTTCTTTTAGTGCTTTATGCAATTCCCTTATAAAGTTTTTAGGAATTTCGTCAAACTGCTCCTCATATAAAAACTTAAACTGCTCTTCTCCATCATCACTTTTAGTAGCTTTTATATATTGATAGAATAAATCTTCAATTTCCTTATTTTCGTTCTTTAGCTGGGAACAAGAAACATTTACTGTGAGCAATAGTAAAATTATAATTATTTTTTTACAAGTGGCCTTCATAGATAGTGTTATAAATTATTTGTATTGGCTATTTTCTCATATCATCCGATGATTTGTTCACCGCATCTTTTAGACTTTCTTTGTAAATAATGATTTTGTCAAGTACATTTTTATTGTGACTTCCAATGATTTGTGCCGCTAAAATCCCAGCGTTTTTTGCGCCGTTTAAAGCCACAGTTGCCACAGGAACACCGCCAGGCATTTGTAAAATAGACAAAACAGAATCCCAACCATCAATAGAATTACTCGATTTTACAGGAACGCCAATCACAGGAAGTGGCGACATGGAAGCGACCATTCCTGGTAAATGTGCAGCGCCACCAGCGCCAGCAATAATTACTGAAATACCTCGGTTGTGTGCGTTTTTGCTAAATTCAAATAATTTTTCTGGAGTTCGGTGTGCCGAAACAATATCCACTTCGGTTTCGATGTCAAATCCTTTTAAGATGTCGATGGCTTCTTGCATTACTGGCATATCGGAGATGCTTCCCATTATTATGGCTACTTTGCTCATATAGTTGTGTATTTTTTTATTTTTGATAAGATTTCTCCTTTGTCGAAATGACAAAACTGAACACTATTTACTGAACACTGACCACTTTTATAGTATTCTTCACTTCTTCCGCAATTCGTCTGGCTTCATTCATATCTTCATTGACAATTGTAACATGTCCCATTTTTCTAAACGGACGTGTTTCACGTTTGCCATAAATATGTGGTGTTACACCATCAATTGCCATTATTTTTTCGATGTTTTCATAGATTACATTTCCAGTATAACCTTCGGCACCAACCAAATTTACCATAATTCCGGCAACTTTACTAGCGGTATTTCCCAAAGGCAAATCCAAAATGGCACGTAAATGATTTTCAAATTGGGAGGTATAACTCGCTTCAATGCTGTAATGACCTGAATTGTGGGGTCTCGGTGCCACTTCGTTAACCAAAATGCCTTCGTCTTCCGTTTGGAACATTTCTACTGCTAACAAGCCAACATGATTGTAGGCTTGTGAAACTTTTAATGCTTTTTCGATCGCTTTTTTGGCAATATGAAACTCAATTCGAGCTGGGCAAATAACATATTCTACTTGATTGGCTTCGGGATGGAATTCCATTTCTACAACAGGGTATGCTTTTACTTCACCAGAAACAGAACGGGCCACAATTACAGCCAATTCATTTTTAAACGGAACCATTTGTTCGGCGATGCATTCCACATTTGGAAGATTTTCAATATCAGCAACCGAACGCACAATTTTCACACCATTTCCATCATAACCAAATTCGGCACATTTCCATACAAAAGGCAGATCAATTAAACCGTTTTCAATTTCGGAACGCAATTTATTTAAGTTATTGAATCGCTTAAAAGGCGCTGTCGCAATTTGATTTTCAACATAAAAATCTTTCTGAACACCTTTGTTTTGGATTAGTCTCAAGGTTTTTGGCGATGGATACACTTTTAAACCTTCGGCTTCCAATGTATCTAATGCGTCAAGATTTACGTTCTCAATTTCGATGGTTAATAAATCGACTTTTTGGCCAAATTCATAAACTGTATCGTAATCCATTAAATCGCCAATAAAAAAATGGGTAGCTCCAAATTGGCAAGGTGCATCCATACTTGGATCAAGCACATAAGTTTGAATGTCGAATTTTCGGGTTTCGGACAAAAGCATTTTGCCTAGCTGCCCGCCACCGAGAATTCCCAATTTAAAATCGGATGAGAAATAGTTCATTTTTGTTGTTGTAGTTGGTGGCACAAAGATAGTATTTCAAATTCAAAAATCATTTGGATAATTGAAGTAAAACTTCTCTTGCAGCCGCTTTATATCCATTAGACTGATTAAAAAAATCTTTATGGATAATAGTTGTAAGTTCTTCTTTTATCCAATCATGCTTTTTGGCATATTGTATCAAAGTATACATGGCATAGGCCTTTGGAGCCACTTTGGCATCGCCAATTAACCAATCTAAACAAATGGTTATCAGTTTTTCCTGTTGGATTTCGGTTAGTGTAATGGATTTGGAAATACTCAAATAATACGCTGTCCGCGACATTCCTCTGATGGCTGATTCGTGTTTGTATTTTGAAATGTTTTCGCAAATCAAATCAATATAGGGAACTAGCATTTTGGGATGTGTTTCTGCCAGCATTTCAATAATCCAAATGGCTTTGTAATGATTTTTGTTAGTTAAATCGGTTGCAAATGCTACTAAATCTTTTAAGTATTTAGGATTTTCTAATACAAAATCGCGGTTGCCATTGCGACAATTTGTGCTGGCATTGCTTTTGGCAATTCGATTATGAAATACAGAATCCATGCTGATAAAATTGAACTCAAAAGTATAAAATCTAATTTCGCAAAGCTAATATTTAGTACTTTTGTAAAAAATAAATCCAATACAAAATGCTTCGTTTACAACTTCCAACCGACCCAAGATGGGTAAATATTGTAGAAAAAAACATTGAAGAAATATTGACTGATCATGCTTGGTGTGAACAAAAAGCAGCATCCAATGCGATTACAATTATTACCATCAACTCGGAATATCCAGATTTGGTTACGGATATGTTGGCATTGGCTAAAGAAGAAATTGAACATTTTGAAATGGTTCATGAAATCATTAAAAAGCGCGGTTTGAAATTGGGACGCGAGCGAAAAGACGAATATGTTGGCGAGTTGGCGCAATACATGAAACGCAGTAATACTGGAAGTCGGGTTTCAGGATTTGTGGAACGTTTGCTTTTTTCAGCTATGATTGAAGCCAGAAGTTGTGAGCGTTTCAAAGTGCTTTCTGAAAATATTAAAGACGAAGAATTGTCAAAATTTTATTGGGATTTAATGGAAAGTGAAGCAGGACATTACACCACTTTTATAACCTATGCCCGAAAATATGGACACGGCATTGATGTTGAAAAAAGATGGAGAGAATGGCTCGATTTTGAAGCGTCAATTATTGCTAATTATGGAAAAAGTGAAACGGTTCACGGTTAGATTTTATTCTTTTCTTCAATCCATTTGCTCATGTATTTGGTGCTTTTTAGCGTTTGATGCTGCAAAAGTTCTCCAATAAAATTATTCATGCGATGCTTTTCTAAATTACTTTGAGTGGTTTTTATTTTTTTGATAAAGGCATTTCCAAAGACAGTTTTATTGTATCTTGAATTTATAATTTCCACACCATTCTTCTGAGCTGTTTTCCATTTTTCTACATCGGAATATAATACAACAGCAGCATTTGCAAATTCGGAAGCATCATCTGTAATTATTCCATTCCAATCCAAATTTCCATGCATGGCTTCGGCACCAATTGAAGTTGTAACTGTTGGTGTTCCACATTCCATAGCATCGGTTAATTTTCCTTTTATTCCGGCGCCAAAACGCAATGGTGCAAGTAGTACTTTAGCTTTTTTGATTTCGTCTTTCGCATTTTCTGCTCGCCCTTTTATTAGAAATCCATCAGCTGCATTGTGCAATTGCATTGCTTTTGCAGTAACATAAGAACCATAAATATGCATTTCGGCTTTTGGAAGTTGTTTTCGTATCAAAGGCCAAATGGTTTCCTTGAGATACAAAACGGCATTCCAGTTGGGTTCATGTCTAAAATTACCCATAGTTACAAAATGATTTCGGGATTCAAAATTTGGAAGATTATTAAAGTCCGTTTCCGAAATTTCAGGTAATAAAAAAGGTAAGTAATGCAGTATTCGTTCGTCAATTTTGAAAGTTGTGGTTAGCAATTCCATTTCGGTTTCCGAAATAATTAAAGAGATATCACAGCGATAAATACTTGCAATTTCCCTTTTAGCTAAATCCGATTTTAGATAATCTTCTTCGGTTGTATTTTTTTTTGTTTTATAATTTTCATGTCGAACGTTTCTAACGAAGTGTAAATCTTCAGTATCCAATATTCGCAAACAATTGGGACAATTTTCTGCCACGCGCCAGCCAAATTGTTCTTCTATCATGAATCGGTCAAAAACGACAATTGTTGGATTTAATTTCAACACAAATTCATCAAAACTAGCGTCATTTAATTCAATTGTTTTTGTGGCAACATGGATAGTTTTTAAATCAAACATAAAGTCACTTTCGGCGGCAGCGCAAGCAAAAACAACTTCCCAGTTTTGTAATTGAAACTGTTCCATAATTTGCAACATGCGATTTCCAGCGGCAGTAGAATTTGGTTCGGGCCAAACCGTTCCAATAATTAAAACTTTGTTTGAAATCATAGATTCGACAATAATTGTGTTTTTTTCAAAAGTAGTAATTATCAATTGTTAAATATCAAATATCAATTGATTATATTTGCACCTTATTTTTTACTTGAAAATTATGATACAACTTCACGATAAATCCTTTGAACCCTTCATTTCTGCTGAGGAAATTGATTTCGCTTTAGCCAATATGGCAAAACAAATGGACGATGATTTCTTTGACGAAATTCCTGTTTTTGTGGGAGTTTTGAATGGTGCCTTTATGGTAATGTCCGATTTGATGAAACATTATAGAGGAATGTGCGAAGTTAGTTTTGTAAAAATGGCTTCCTATGAAGGCACAAAATCAACCAACGATGTGAAAGAATTAATTGGTTTAAACCAAGATTTGGAAGGCAGAACGGTTGTTGTTGTTGAAGATATCGTAGATACTGGAAATACTATAGAAGAGCTTAAAGCAATTTTCAAACAAAAAAAGGTAAAGCATTTTAAAATTGCCACTTTATTTTTAAAGCCCGACGCTTATAAAAAAGACATCAAATTGGATTATGTTGGGATTAGAATTCCAGATAAATTCATTGTTGGATATGGTTTGGACTATGATGGATTGGGAAGAAATTTATCAGATGTTTACCAACTAGCATAAACCATATAAACACATAAACCTCATAAACTTTTTTCAAAAATGATTAATATCGTTCTTTTCGGAAAACCTGGAGCAGGGAAAGGCACACAAGCCGAGTTTTTAAAAGAAAAATACAATTTAACACATCTTTCAACCGGAGATATTTTTAGATTCAATATTAAAAATGAAACCGAATTAGGGAAATTGGCCAAAACCTTTATGGACAAAGGCGATTTAGTTCCTGATGAAGTTACTATAAAAATGTTGGAGCAAGAAGTAGATAACAACCCAAAATCGGCTGGATTTTTATTTGATGGTTTCCCAAGAACATTGGCTCAGGCGGAAGCGTTGGATGCTTTTTTGGAATCAAAAAATCAAAATATAACAGCAACAGTTGCTTTGGAAGCGGATGATGAAATTTTGGTTGCCCGATTATTGGAAAGAGGGAAAACTTCAGGAAGACCAGATGATCAGGATGAAGAAAAAATAAGAAATCGTTACCAAGAATACAACGAAAAAACTGCGCCGTTGATGTCTTATTATCAATCTCAAAATAAGTTTCACGCTGTAAATGGCATCGGAACTATTCAAGAAATTACAGAAAGATTAAGTAAAGTAATTGATAATTTGTAATTTAGCAGTAACTAAGATTAACCAAAATAAAATAAATTGGAAATTCTAATCATTTTCTTTTTAATTCTACTTAACGGAGTTTTTTCAATGTCGGAAATCGCATTGATTTCAGCACGAAAAAACAGACTTGAGACAGCAGCTAAAAAAGGAAATACCAACGCGAAAGTAGCATTAGATTTAGCTAATTCGCCAAATAAATTCTTATCTACAGTACAAATCGGAATTACCTTAATCGGAATTTTAACGGGTATTTATTCAGGAGAAAAAATCACTGACGACGTCAAGTTTTTTTATGATGGGTTTACAGCATTACAGCCGTATTCTGCCAGTTTATCTGTTGGAACTGTAGTGGTTGTTTTAACTTTTTTCTCTTTGGTTTTTGGAGAATTATTGCCAAAACGAATTGGACTAAACTATCCTGAAGCTATTGCAAAAGGAGTTGCGGTTCCAATGAAAGTGGTCTCCATTGTTACTATGCCTTTTATTTGGTTACTGACAAAATCGACCGATTTTATATTGGATGTTTTAAAAATAAAACCAACTGCCGACGGAAAAGTAACCGAGGAAGAAATTAAAGCGATTATCAAAGAAGGAACCGAAGGCGGGGAAGTTCAGGAAATTGAACAAGATATTGTGGAGCGTGTTTTTCACATTGGTGATAGAAAAGTAAACTCTTTAATGACGCACAGACAATCCATTGTATATCTTACTTTGGAAGATACTTTGGAAGAATTAAAGGAGAAAGTTTTAGAAGAATTACACACGGTTTATCCTGTTTGTCAGGAGAATTTGGATGAAGTTATTGGGGTTGTTAGGCTTAAAGATTTGTTCTTAAATTTTGAAAAAGGCCACTTTGATTTGAAATCAATCACGATTGATCCGTTTTATTTTATAGAACATACTTCGGCTTATAAAGCATTGGAAAACTTCAAAAAGACGAAAGGTCATTATGCGTTAGTTACGGATGAATATGGCGTTTTTCAAGGGATTATTACCTTGAATGATATTCTTGAAGCCTTGGTTGGTGATGCTTCCGATTTTGATGAAGATGAATATCAATTAACGGCAAATGAAGATGGAACTTGGTATGTAGATGGGCATTATTCACTGCACGATTTCCTGACATATTTTGATATGGATGATTTAACCAATGATTATGATGTGACTACTGTTAGCGGATTAATCATGACCGAATTGGGTAATATTCCTGCTCAAGGAGATGTGCTTGTTTGGAATAAATTTGAGTTGGAAGTCACCGAAATGGACGGAATTAAAATTGACAAAATACTTGTAAAAGCAATTAAAGATAATTAGGTCAAAGGTTTTGGGTCAAATGGTTTTAGTTAAAATTAATTTTTGTCTTTACTCCAAATCCCAAACCTAATACCTTAAACCCAAAGAAAATGACAGAGGGAAATTTTGTTGATTACGTTAAAATATATGTTTCTTCCGGAAAAGGAGGGAAGGGTTCTACGCATTTACATCGAGAAAAATTTATTGAAAAAGGGGGTCCGGATGGAGGAGATGGCGGTCGAGGAGGACACGTTTATATAGTTGGGAACAAAGGATTGTGGACATTATTCCATTTAAAATTTGCCCGACATGTAAAAGCGGGTCACGGTGGCGATGGAGGAAGTTCTAGAAGTACGGGTTCTGATGGTGAAGATAAATTTATTGAAGTGCCTTTGGGAACAGTAGTTCGCGATAAGGAAACAGATGAAATTCTTTTTGAAATTACCGAGCACGGTGAAAGAAAAATTGTTGCTCAAGGTGGAAAAGGAGGTTTGGGAAATTGGAATTTTAGAAGTTCTACCAATCAAACGCCAAGATATTCTCAGCCAGGTTTGCCTTCGGAAGAAGTAGATATGATTTTGGAATTAAAAGTCTTGGCAGATGTTGGGCTTGTTGGTTTCCCAAATGCTGGAAAATCTACTTTGCTTTCGGTGCTGACATCTGCGAAACCAAAAATTGCAGATTATCCTTTTACGACATTGAAACCTAATTTAGGAATTGTTGCTTACAGAGATTTTCAATCGTTTGTAATTGCAGATATTCCTGGAATTATTGAAGGTGCAGCCGAAGGAAAAGGATTAGGGCATTATTTTTTACGTCATATTGAAAGAAACTCAACGCTATTGTTTTTGGTTCCTGCCGATGCGGATGATATCAAAAAAGAATACGAGATATTGCTAGACGAATTGCGTCGTTACAATCCAGAAATGTTGGATAAAGATCGTTTGATTGTCGTTTCAAAATCGGATATGCTAGATGATGAATTAAAGGCTGAATTGAAAATACAATTGGATAAAGAATTTGGCGATACGGCTTATTTATTTATTTCTTCTGTTGCCCAGCAAGGTTTGACAGAGTTAAAAGATAAGTTGTGGCAAATGCTGAATGTAGAAGTATAAATTGTGGAATTATAATTAAAAAAAAGCTGTCTAGTAAAATATTTAGACAGCTTTTTTATTGGATAATATTAAGCGATTAATGCAGTAATTTTCTACTAACAATATTGCCGCTTTCCAATGTGATTTTAGCAACATAAGCGCCATTTGCAAAATTGAAATCGGTTTCAAAATGATTTCTCAATTCGTTTGGTTGGTAAGTTTTTAGAAGTTTACCAGTTATATCATAAATTGTTATTTCTTTGATAACATCATTTGATTGAATTTGTAAATGATTATTTGTTATGAATGCATACGTTAGATTGGCATTCGGATTATTATTTCCGAGAGCTTCAGTTGTATAACGCAATATAAAACGAGTATTATATATACCTGCATCAGCCGAGAACAAATAGGGAGCGGCACGTAAATCGTGTATTATTCCTAATAAGGTGTCTTCCAAATAAATCCCTTGATTGGTGCTTTCAAATAAACCATCAACGAGACTTAAGGCAATGTTATGAGTCCCTGTTGTCTCAATTCTAACACCAAGAGGCACTGTGTCTGTTGGGTTAAAAGGAGTAGGTCGTCCTTGAATAATCATGGTTTTATCATTAATCAAAGAATAGATACTCATTGGGGCTCCAACAGAAATTGGCGCATCATATAAACGATCATTATCATAAGTTGCACCATCAGCATACCCAATTAACGTAGTGGTTGCAGTAGTTGAAGCATTTAATAAGCTTAACCAGATTCGATGTTTATTAGGTTCGGTTAGCGTTCTAGTATCCGAATTTGCTCTGAAGAACTCGCTATTAATATAAGTATTGCTTCTCATTCCATTATTGAAAGTGACATTTTCTGTAGTAGCAGTACCGTCGTTCATCGCAACAAAAAATCCTTGTCCTGCACCAATATAACCAGTAAATCCAGGTGGATTTGCACCTATGCCATTATAATTAATATAATCTGTTGGGCTATAATTATAACCATATGTTGCATAGAAAGTGCTATTGTAAGCTGAACTAACTTCCAATCCATGTCTCCAAAGACGAACATTAGCAACAATATTAAGATTTGCACTCAAAAAATCTAGTGCCTTAATAGCAGAAGGATAAGGATTACCCACGAGGTTCCAGTTATCATTTTCTGGAGTTATTGTAATTCCATTATTTCCTACAATACTACCGATGGCAACTGTTCGATTTCCTCTTGATACAGGTGGTTGAATAACTCCATTAAACGGAACCCCTGTAAAAGTAGCTGTATAATCGGCTGTCACATTTGTGTAGGAATTAGGACCTCTAACAATGTATCCTTTTCCTGGAATCATGGTCTCATTACCGCTTACCCAATTGCCTTCTCCGCCATTACTATTTGGAATAGTTGGATGCCATTTCCATATTAAATTAGTAGAAGTTCCAGGCGATATTGCTGAAGCACTGAAATTTTGAACAGGCGATGACCAATATACATAATCTGTATTTCGAATGTGTGCCGTACGCTCCATGATAATATTTCCAGTATTGACAGCGGTATTAGATACTTGCACTAAACTTGCAGTGTTTTTAATAGTAAAACTAGCTGTAGGGTCAACTTTTACATAATCAGTTATGGTTAAAGTATTGCCAGAATTCATTACTAAAGTAGCTCCGGTTTGTATTGTCATATTTAATCCATAAGCATTATATGAAGGGCCATATATAATAGGGTCATTTATTGTATTTGGAATTACTATACAATTTAATGCAGTTGGCACACCAGAAGGAGTCCAGTTGTCGTCAACACTCCAATCCGTACTTACAGAACCATCCCAAACTTTTCCATTAATTACTGTCACTACTGTTTCGTCAGTTTGTTTTACCGTTGTTCCATTACATAAAGAATAAGTAACTTCCGCGGTGTATGTTGTGGTTGCTGTTGGACATACATGAAGTATATCTGTAGTTCCTACAACGGGTCCAGTAGTTCCAGAACCTTCAAACCATTTAAGTGTTGCTATTGATGTTCCCGAAGGTGTAAATCGCCATGCTTCATTTGCTACCGACCAGTTGGTGTCTAAACCATTTCTTCCAGGCGCAACAACGGCAGCAGTACCAGATGCATTTTGTAATCCAACGATTGCGTTACCACCATTCCAAGGGGAAATATCAAAATTATCAACATTTTTTTCTTTAATATATACTTCAATGACATTGGTGTTTTCGTATAAAACCATCATTCCAGTATACAATATTGTATTGTTTGAAAACATTGGTACATCACTCCATGCGGCAACTAAAGCTCTACAACCCGTATTTAGAGTGATTAATTCCCAACCCACTTCACCACCTTCGCCTGGATCAATATCGTGATACACTCCATAAATGGTATTGGCAAATAAAGCGCCTGTTGTACTTGGTAAATTATTACTAAAGGCATATCCTGATGATGTTCCTGCATTTGCAATGTTAAAAGACAACATTCCATTTGAACCAACTGTACAAGAGGTATAGGAGTTTCCGTAATAACAAAAGTTAAAAGGCAAATTAATAACTGGAGACCAAACGTCATCAATAGCAACACTTATAGGATTTTGTAAACAATTGTATTGATAGGGTGGTGCATAAGGAATTGCTTCAACTGTATAGTTAGTAGTTTGACCTAGTGGTAAATAAGTTGCTTGCAAATCGGTACAACCCGATGAAGTACAATCTATTGGTGCAGGATCCAATCCATTTATACCAAATCCACCAGAAGTTACAAAAGGGCAACCTAAAGTTGTTGTTCCATTTCCTCCTCCAGGGGTGCAATTTGGTTGCGTAAAACTAGTTGGTCCAATCCAAACACCTTGACCAAGTGCTCCGCCACAATTTGATCTAACCCAAATGTAGTAAGTAGTTAAAGCAGTTAATCCTGTTAAATTAATCGTTGTAACACCTGCAGCCGTGGAACCCGTTACAGATGAAGGATAAGCATTAGTTGTAGATAAAAAATATTGGTAACCATTTGCTGGTGCAGGTGATCCCGCAGTCCAATTAACTGTTGAAGTTGTTGGCGATGTAAAAGTTACTGCAATGTTTGAAGGATTTCCAGAACAAGGCAACGGAGGTAAAACTGTAAAAGTATAATCTTCTGTTTCACCACTAGTGATGGAACCACAAGCGGATGGATTAGTTGCCCAATAATCTGCTCTGATTCTCATGCGATGATTTCCAACACTTGCCGATGCAGGTACAGTAAAGGTTCCTGTTGCTCCAGTTACATAAGCACCACTGGCATAAACCAATTCGCCAGTATCATTAAAATCCATATCGTCATTCCAATCTACCCATATATTAAATCCATAAGAATAGAATCCATCATAAAAATTAGTAGAGAAATTCACAGTGCCACTATTTATTTGGCTTACAACTTGAGCTGTAAAATTTCCATATCCAGTTGCCGAATAGCCAGAGCCGTTGTTGGTAATATTGGCTGTACCACCAGTAGTTGAAAAATTATTAATATAGTAGGTAGCACTTGTAGATGTTGATGCGCAATTGCCTGTATAAAAAGATACATAAGGCGACCATACGCTAAAGTTTCCACTACCACAGTCGCTTCTTACAAATACATAATAGGTTGTGTTTGCAGTTAATCCCGTAATGTTTGCTGTCAGTCCGGCAGCCGCAGTTCCTGCTCCGGCTGGAGTTGTACTGCTGGTTGAAACTACATATTGATAACCATTACCAGGAACTACTGTTGCTGCATTCCAATTGATAGTTGCAGTAGTAGAAGTAACACTGGTTGCTGCATTCAATGTAGTTGAATAGCATGATGGCGCCGTAACGGTAAATGAATAATCTTCGGTTTCACCATTAATGCCACTATTACAGCTAACAGGAGTTGAAGAAGTATAATTGACCACAATTCTCATTCTGGTTGTTCCTAAAGTAGCTCCGGCAGGAACTGTAAAACTTCCAGTTGGACTTGTACTAACATAGGTTCCATTAGTATTATAAACAGTATCACCAGCGTCTGTAAAGTCACCATTTTGATTCCAATCCACAAAAATGGCCACGCCAACTAAACCACTAACATTAAAAATAGTTGTTGAATAATTTACAGTGCCGCCAATAACTTGTGTCACAATTTGTGCAGAAAAATTACCATAACCATTTACAGAATATCCAGATGCATTATTGGTGATATTTGTTGTTCCGCCAGTTGTGCTAAAAGCTGTGAAATAAGCTGAAGATGAACTCGAAGTTGACGGGCAAATACATGTAGTGGCAGAAGTTGTAAACGTCCAAGTAGCTGAACCTACAGCACTACCACAAGTATTTTTAGCAACAACTTTCCAATAGTAAGTTGTATTTGCTAATAATGTTCCAGTAGCATATGAATTGGTAGCAACGTTTGAAGTTACGGAACCAGGTAAACTACCCGCTCCAAAATAAACATCATACGAAGTTGCTCCAGCAGTAGCTGCCCAAGAAACACTTGAAATAGAACCTGAACCAGAATAACAAACTCCTGTTGCAGCAGTTGCAGGAGAAGGAGTAATTGCCGCTGTTGGAATAGTATTCACAACAATTGCTAAACTTCCAGATGCGACACTCCAGCATCCTGTTGTATTGTTTTGTGCTCTAATATAATAAGTCCCCGAAGTAGTAACCACATAGGTTAAATTACTATCCGTAGTTGCAGTTCCTAAAGCAGTTGTTTGCCAATACCATGTCTCTCCAACTGGAACACTACCAACTCTTGTCAATGTGACTCCAGGGGGATTGCATTGCGGACTATTGCTAGTTGGATTCCCAGGTGTTGCGGGTAAAGGATTTACAGTAAATGTAGCTACACTAGTAGCTGTTCCTCCAGCAGTGGTAACGGTTACAGTTCCAGTAGTCCCCGTTCCAATTACAGCAACCAAAACGGTTCCTGAATTAGAAGTTATTGATGAAACAGCTGTTCCTCCTATTTTTACATTGGCAGCAGTTGCTCCACTTAAATTAGTTCCGTTTATAGTGATGGATGAACCCACACAGCCACTTGTAGCTACTAAGCTAGTAATAGTCGGGACAGGTGGCGCTGTAACGGTAAATGAATAATCTTCTGTTTCACCATTAATGCCACTATTACAGCTAACAGGCGTTGAAGAATTATAATTAATCACAATCCTCATTCTGGTTGTCCCTAAAGTAGCTCCAGCAGGAACAGTAAAACTTCCAGTTGGACTTGTACTAACATAGGTTCCATTAGTATTATAAACAGTTTCACCAGCGTCTGTAAAGTCGCCATTTTGATTCCAATCCACAAAAATGGCCACACCAACTAAACCACTAACATTAAAAATAGTTGTTGAATAATTTACAGTACCGCCTGCAATTTGGGTAACTATTTGGGAAGTAAAATTACCATAACCATTTACAGAATATCCAGATGCATTATTGGTGATATTTGTTGTTCCACCTGTAGTGCTAAAAGCAGTAAAATATGCTGAAGATGATGTTGAAGTTGAGGAGCATGAACAAGGAGTAGATGAGGTTGTAAATGTCCAAGTTGCTGAACCTACAGCACTACCACAAGTATTTTTAGCAACAACTTTCCAATAGTAAGTTGTGTTTGCCAACAGAGTTCCAGTGGTATATGAATTAGTAGCTACGTTTGAAGTAACGGAACCAGGTAAACTTCCCGCTCCAAAATAAACATCATACGAGGTTGCTCCAGCAGTAGCTGCCCATGAAACAGTTGTAATAGCTCCAGTACCAGAATAACAAACGCCAGTTGCTGAAGTTGCAGGAGAAGGAGTAATTGCCGCTGTTGGAATAGTATTCACAACAATTGCTAAACTTCCAGATGCGACACTCCAACATCCTGTTGTATTATTTTGTGCTCTAATATAATAAGTTCCCGAAGTAGTAGCCACATAGGTTGAACCACTATCCGTAGTTGCAGTTCCTGAAGCAGTTGTTTGCCAATACCATGTCTCTCCAACTGGAACACTACCAACTCTTGTCAATGTGACTCCAGGGGGATTGCATTGCGGACTATTACTAGTTGGATTCCCAGGGCTAGCAGGCGCTGGATTTACGGTAAAACTAGCAGCGCTTGTAGCGGTTCCAGATGGTGTTGTTACCAAAACTGTTCCAGTTGTTCCAGCCCCAATAACTGCTACTAAAACAGTTCCTGAATTGGAAGTTATTGATGAAACAGCTGTTCCGCCAATTTGTACATTGGCAGCAGTTGCTCCACTTAAATTAGTTCCGTTTATAGTGATGGATGAGCCAACACAACCACTTGAAGAACCTAAACTGCTAATAGTTGGTAGTGCTGGTGCTGTAATGCATATAGTAAATCCATTTGCTGTCGTGTCTCCATTATAATCGTATACTTGAATATAGTATGTTGTTCCAATACTTAACCCTGTTAAAGTTAAGGTTTCTATTCCATCGTCAAGTGTTGCATCTGTACAAGTTCCTCCTGTTGGAGTTGTTGCGGATCCACAACTGTTAATAGCTCCAATAACAGCATCAAATCCTGCGATTCCATCAACAGTTACCGTATGTGTAGCACTAGTTGCTACAAATTTAAACCAAACTGCTTTTTCAGTTCCGTTAGTACAATCACCAGTTTCATTATTATCTGTTGCTCCAAAAGTTGAACCAGCAGTTGGTGTACAGGCTGAATTTGAAGTTAAACTAATAGCTGTTGAACAAATGTCATTTGAAAGTGGTGCAGTAACACTAATTGCATTAATAGTAATAGAAGTACCAGATCCACTGTTACCAACTCTAACGAAATAAGTGTCTCCAATAATCAAACTACTTAAAGACATTGTTTCTGTTTGACCACCAGCAGTTGTGTTGGCATTGGCACAACTTATTTGAGTTAGTGTTCCGCAAGGTCCCGAATAGGCATAGATAACTAATTGCCTATTGTTAGACACAACAGTTACAGTAGCAGTATTGGCACTTGCAACAAAACTGTACCAACCATCTTGCACGATAGTCCCAGTGATACATGTTGTTGCTGTGGGATCATTAACAGTAGTATCGTTAACCAATCCAGTTATAGATGTTCCATTTACAATTAATGAGGTTGGACTTGAACAACTTGCACCTTGTCCAATCACATTTTCATAAGCTAAAAGCACAAAACACAAAAGCAAAACCCTTAAAAAAGAAATGTTGCTTGTGTGTTTTATAGTTTTATAGTCTCTATTGAAAATCGAAAGAGATTTACTTCCAGGACAAACCGTTGCGTAAATTTTCATCATTTTGTTTATTCAATTGGTATTCAAAATAGGTTTAGGATGTAAATCTAATTTTTTTTTTATTTATAAATTCAAATAGTTAATAAATTATTAATAACAAATCATAGTTTTGACATTTTTTGTAAAGATTATCTATCCAATTGATATTTTATTTGGGAATTTCATTTTGACACAATTGGATATTTGAATGAATTAACATCTTAAAAATATATAATCATGTGTGTTTGGTTTTAAATAAAAAAAATCTACTCCTTTTGGGAATAGATTTTTAATAGTAATGTATTTGAAATGTTTTAATGCAGTAGTTTTCTACCAACTATAATTCCGTTTTCCAATTTAATTTTAGCGACATAAGCACCATTTGCAAAATTGAAATCGGTTTCAAAATGATTTCTCAATTCAGTTGGCTTGTAAGTTCTTAAGAGCTTCCCTGTTATATCATAAATTGTTATTTCCTTGATAGGATTATTAGATTGTATTTGCAAAAGATTATTTGTTATAAAAGCATACGTTAGATTGACATTCGGATTACTATTTCCAAGAGCTTCAGTTGTATAGCGCAATATAAAACGAGTATTGTAAATACCTGCATCTGCCGTGAACAAATAAGGAGCAACTCGTAAATCATGAATTATTCCTAATAAGGTGTCTTCTAAATAAATCCCTTGATTGGTGCTTTCAAATAAACCATCAACAAGACTCAAAGCAATATTATGTATTCCTGTTGCTTCAATTTTAATACCAAGAGGAACAGTGTCGGCTGGGTCAAATGGAGTAGGACGTCCTTGAATAATCATAGTTTTCTCGTTTGCCAATGAATAAATACTCATAGCGGCACCAACAGAAATTGGTGAATCAAACAAACGATCAATTCCATAAGTAGCTCCATCCGTATAACCAATTAACGTAGTGGTTGCAACAGTTGACGCATTCAATAAGCTCAACCAGATTCTGTGTTTATTAGGTTCGGTTTGTGCTCTTGCACTTGATGATTTGAAGAAATCACTATTACTATAGGTGTTACTTCTCATACTATTATTAAAAGTCACGTTTTCTGTTGCAGCTATACCATCATTCATTAAAATGAAAAATCCTTGGCCCGAACCAATATACCCATTAAATCCTGGTGGATTTGGACCAACACCATTATAATTAATATAATCAGTTGGACTATAGTTATAACCATATGTTGCATAGAACGTGCTATTATAGGAAGAGCTAACTTGCAATCCATGTCTCCAAAGACGAACAGTACCAGCAATATTAGTATTTGGGCTCAAAAAATCTAATGCTTTAATAGCAGAAGGATAAGGATTGCCCACAAGATTCCAGTTATCGCTATCAGAAGTTATAGTAATTCCATTGGCTCCTACAATACTGCCCATTGCAGCGGTGCGATTACCTCTTGAGATACTTGGTTGAACAATTCCATTAAACGGAATCCCTGTAAAAGTAGCAGTGTAATCAGCTGGAGTACTAGTGTAGGAGTTTGGACCTCTAACTATGTATCCTTTTCCTAGAATCATAGTCTCATTACCACTAACCCAATTTCCTTCCCCGCCATTAGCATTTGCTATAGTTGGATGCCATTTCCATATGTAATTAGTAGAAGTTCCTGGCGATATCGCTGAAGCACTAAAATTTGCAACAGGTGACGACCAATACACATAATCTGTATTTCGAACATTTGCTGTGCGTTCCATATTAATATTTCCAGTATTGACAGCGGCATCATTTACCTGTACTAAACTTGCAGTATTATGAATAGTAAAGCTACCTGTTGGGTCAACTTTTACAAAATCAGTTATTGTTAAAGTATTGCCAGAATTGATTTGTAAATTACCTCCTGTTAGAATAGTAAGATTTAACCCGTATGCGTTAAATGATGGGCCATATATAATTGGATCGTTTGTTACATTTGGAATCACTACACAATTCAATGCTGTTGGCACCCCTGAAGGAGTCCAGTTGTCATCAACATTCCAATCGGTACTTACAGAACCATCCCAAACTTTTGCGTTAGTTACGGTAACGACTGTTTGGTTAGTCTTTTTTAACGTAGTTCCATTACATAAAGAATAAGTTACTTCCGCAGTATAAGTGGTAGTTGCAGGTGGGCATATATGTAAGATATCTCCAGTACCAACAACAGGTCCAGTAGTTCCAGAGCCTTCATACCATTTAACGGATGCTATTGATGTTCCAGAAGGTGTAAATCTCCATGCTTCATTTGCTACTTCCCAATTGGTGTCTAAAGCGTTTCTGCCTGGTGCAACAACTGCTGCAGTTCCACTTGCATTTTGTAATCCAACAATGGCATTACCTCCATTCCAAGGAGAAATGTCAAAATTATCAACGTTTTTTTCTTTTATAAATACTTCAATGACGTTGGTATTTTCATATAAAACCATCATTCCAGTATATAAAATCGAATTGTTTGAATACATTGGGACATTATACCATGAAGCAACTAATGCTCTACATCCTGTATTTAGGGTGATTAATTCCCAGCCCACTTCTCCTCCTTTTTTTGGATCAATATCGTGATACACTCCATAAATAGAATTAGAAAATAAAGCCCCAACTGTACTGGGTAAATTATTACTAAAAGCATATCCTGATGCCGCATTGGCATTGGCAGTATTAAAGGATAAAATACCATTTGAACCAACTATACAGGATGAATAGGAGTTTCCGTAAAAACAAAAGTTAAAAGGTAAATTAATGACAGGAGACCAAATATCATCAATGCCTAGACTTATAGGATGTTGCAAACAATTATATTGATATGGTCGATCACTATAAGGAATAGCTTCGACTGTATAGTTAGTGGTATCACCTAATGGCAAATAAGTTGCTTCCAAATCAGTACAACCCGAAGAGGTGCAATCGATAGGAGCAGGACTCGCACCACTTAATCCAAATCCACCAGAAGTTACAGAAGGACAACCTAGTGGTGTTGTTCCAGTTCCGCTACCAGGTGTACAATTTGGTTGTGTAAAACTAGTTGGTCCAACCCAAACACCTTGACCAAGTCCACCTCCGCAATTAGCTCTAACCCATATATAGTATGTAGTTAAAGCTGTTAATCCTGTTAAATTAAGAGTTGTAACACCTGCAGCAACAGAACCTGTTACAGATGAAGGATACACATTAGTTGTAGATAAAAAATATTGGTAGCCATTTGCTGGTGCAGGTGAACCTGCTGTCCAATTCACAGTTGAAGCAGTTGGCGATACAAAAGTTACAGCAACGTTAGTAGGGTTTCCAGCGCAAGGCAATGGTGATAATACAGTAAATGTATAATCTTCTGTTTCTCCAAAGGTAACGGAACCACAAACGGATGGATTGGTTAAACCATAATTAGCTCTAATTCTCATGCGATGATTTCCAACTGTTGCAGTGGCAGGAACTGCGATGGTACCAGTTGCTCCTGTTACTGTCAAGGGACCACTTGTGTATGCCAATTCATTAGCATCGCTAAAATCAAAATCATCATTCCAATCTACCCAAATACTAAATCCAAAATTATCAGTGGTCCCACTAAAGTCGGTTGTAAAATAGACAGATCCACCACTTACTTGGCTCACAACTTGAGCGGTAAAATTCCCATATCCTGCTGTAGAATACGTAGTGGTATTGTTGATATTTGCTGTACCTTGGGTTGTCACGAAAGTTCTTATGTAATAGCTTGCATTTGTAGATGCTGGAACACAATAGCCAGTATAGAAAGAGGAATATTGAGACCAGATACTGAAATTTCCACCACCACAATCACTTCTGACAAAAACATAATACGTTGTGTTAGCAGTCAATCCAGTAATGTTAGCTGTTAATCCGGCTGCTGGAGTTCCAGCAACAACAGGAGTTGTACTACTAGTTGAAACTATATATTGATAACCATTACTAGGAACTACAGTTGCTGCATTCCAATTGATAGTTGCAGTAGTATAGGTAATATTAGTTGCCGCATTTACGCTTGTAGTATAGCATGAAGGTGCTGTAACGGTAAACGAATAATCTTCGGTTTCACCATTCATGCCACTATTACAGCTAACGGGAGATGTAGAAATATAATTTACCACAATTCTCATTCTGGTGGTTCCTAAAGAAGCTCCAAAAGGAACAGTAAAACTTCCTGTAGGACTTACAGAAACATATCCAGAAGTATTATAAACATTGTCGCCAGGATCAGTAAAAACCCCATTTTGATTCCAATCTACAAATATTGCCACACCGGCAAGACCAGCTATTCCAGGAATAGTAGTTGAGAAGTTTATAGAGCCTCCAATGATTTGAGTGGCAATTTGAGCTGTAAAATTCCCATAACCATTAGTAGAAAATCCCGATGCATTATTGGTGATATTTGTTGTCCCTCCCGTAGTGCTAAATGCATTGAAATAAACGGACGATGAAGTAGATGTTGATGTACAATAACAAATTGTCGAAGAAGTTGTAAAAGTCCAAGTTGCCGAACCTACAGCACTACCACAAGCATTTTTAGCAACAACTTTCCAATAGTAGGTTGTGTTTCCTAATAATGTTCCAGTAGTGTATGAATTAGTAGTAACGTTTGCAGTAACTGAACCCGGTAAACTTCCCGCTCCAAAATAAACATCGTAAGAAGTAGCTCCGGCAGTAGCAGCCCAAGAAACACTTGAAATAGCACCTATGCCAGAATAACAAACCCCTGTCGCCGCTGTTGCAGGTGATGGAGTAATCGCTGCAGTTGGAACAGTATTTACCACTACTGCTAAACTTCCAGAAGCAGCACTCCAACAGCCTGTTGTATTATTTTGAGCACGAATATAATAAGTTGCAGAAGAAGTGACCAAATAAGTCGCTGCACTACTTGTTGTAGTTGTTCCTAAAGCAGTAGTTTGCCAATACCAAGTTTCTCCTGCAGGAACAGTTCCGGTTCTTGTTAAAGTAACTCCAGGAGGATTACATTGCGGACTATCACTTGTTGGGTTTCCAGGATTTGCTGGTAGTGGATTCACAACCACCGTTATACTTCCTTCACCAGAGCTCCAACATAATGATGTATTGTTGCGTGATCGGATATAGTATGTTCCCGAAGTAATAACGTTATAGGTTGCTGTACTACTTGTCGTAGAGGTTCCTCCAGATGCGGTTTGCCAATACCAAGTTTCTCCGGCAGGAACAGTTCCAGCTCTTGTTATTGTAACACCAGGTGAAGCACATTGAGGACTATTACTAGTCGGATTACCTGGATTTGCAGGCAATGCATTAACAACTACTGCTAAACTTCCAGAACCAGCACTCCAACAACCTGTTGTATTGTTTTGAGCACGTATATAATAAGTTCCCGATGTAGTAACCACATTAGTTGTTGCGCTATTTGCCATGGATGTTCCCCCATTTACTGTTTGCCAATACCAAGTTGTGCCCACTGGCGGTGTGCCAGGACTTGTTAAAGTAACTCCAGTTGGTAAACATTGCGGACTATTACTAGTTGGGTTTCCAGGATTTCCAGGTGTAGCATTAATAACAATAGTTACACTTCCTTCACCAGTACTCCAACATAATGAGGTGTTATTTCTAGCTCTAATATAGTATGTTCCCGAAGTACTCACAACATAAGTATTTCCGCTATTAGTTGTAGATGTTCCTCCTGATACCGTTTGCCAATACCAAGTTTCTCCAGCAGGTACGCTACCAGTTCTTGTTAGTGTAACTCCAGGAGAAGCACATTGCGGACTATCACTTGTTGGATTTGGTGGATCCACAGGGGTTTCAACTGTAAATGTTTGAGAACTTGTTGTAGTTCCTTTTCCAGCTATTGTAATTGAAACAGTTCCTGTAGTTCCAGCGCCAACTACTGCAACTATTTGTGTCCCGGTATTAGATACTATTGAGGATACAGCTGTACCACCAATAGTTATATTGGCTGCTGTTGCTCCTATAAAATCGGTACCGTTAATTGTTATTGTTGATCCTTGACAACCAAGAGTATTGCCTAAGCTATTTATATGTAAATAAGTTATTCTAATTTCTCCACGTTCTCCAGTTCCACCAGGAACATCAGGGAAAGTTCCGTTATTTAATTGAGTAGAGGCACCACCACCACCACCACCTGGCGTAACGCCATTAAAACCGGCAATACTTCCAGAAGTATTAGTTGCAGTATTTGTTCCACCACCAGCACCTCCGCCATTGGCACCAGCACTACCTGCTGATCCTATAGTGCTACCAGCACCTCCAACTCCTGCTAAGGTATTACCTCCAGCAATAATTGTTGTCCCGATGCTTCCAGCAGACGAACCTGCTACCGCCGCACCATTACCTACTTTTCCTCCAAGTCCGCCTGTAGCATATTGGGTACCAACCGCGCTAAACCATGAAAAATTTCCATTAGCACCATTGGCGTTATTAGTTCCAACCTGAGAAGCTCCTACTAAATAATTATATAATGTTGGTGTTCCTGGAGTATAAGTGTTACGTACATAAGTTCCTCCAGTTCCTCCAGAACCCCCTCTTCTACGGGTGTTTGCTGGACATCCTCCTCCGGCACCTCCGCCTCCCCATACTTCAACAGTAAAAGAAGTTATACCAACAGGACTTGTCCATGAACCTGCTCCAGTAGTTGTAATTATTTCGGGAGTTGTTTGGGCAATTGTCTTATTGTTAAATAAAAAAACAAATAAAACAATAGAGAGCGAAATCCAATTGAAGTTTAATTCTCTAATTTTGAAATTTATGTAATCTCTCCTTTTCATTTTCATCCTTTTTCATAAATGGTTAGTGTAGTTATACTTATGGGCTTAAGTAATTATGATGCAAGTTATAAAAGGTAAGAATTTATGGCAAAATTAATGGTTAATCTACTCTAAAAATCGATGAACTACACTATTTGATAAGTATATTAAAAGGAATTAGTTATAACTTTAAATTATTTTGATCTGGCTAAAATAATTAGTAAATTATTTTTTATATTGTAGGAATAAGACATTGTTTTTTAATTGCATGAATTAAATAGTTAGCTAAAAAAAATCTGCTCCTTTTGAGAGCAGATTTTTTAATCATAAAGAGTATTGAATTTTTAATTCACTAATTTTTTTGCTACTATAGTACCATTATCTAATTTGATTTTAGCGATATAAGCGCCGTTTGCAAAATAGAAATCGGTTTTGAATTGGTTCTTCAATTCGTTAGGTTTATATGTTTGTATCAATTTACCAGTAATATCGTAAATAGTTACTTCTTTAATACTTTCAACTGATTGTACCTGTAATTGATTATTCGAAATGAAGGCAAAAGTTTGATTTTCAGTTGTATTGTGAACTCCTAAAGCTGAGGTAGTATAACGCAATACAAAACGAGAATTAAAAGTTCCTGCAACAGCTGCGAAAGCATAAGGGCCAGATCGTAAATCATGAATTATCCCTAAAGTTGTATCTTCTAGATAAATACCTTGATTTGTATTATCAAACAAACCGTCAAGTTTACTTATTGCAATGTTATATATACCATTACTAGGGATAACCATTCCCATTGGCACCGTATCATTTGAATCAAATGGAGTAGGTCTTCCTTGAATAATCATTGGTTCATTACCAATCATTGAGTATAGACTTGAAGCTACTCCTATTTTATGTGGTGCATCAAATGCAATATCTTGACCAGTAGTTGCTCCTGCTACATAACCAACCAATGTGGTATTTGCAACATTTGAAGGGTCAACAAGACTAAGCCAAACGCGATTTTTTTCTATGGTATTTAAATTAGTTTCACCTGATGAACCATTTCTATAGAATTGATCATTTCTATTCAAGTCACTTCGCATACTGTTATTAAAAGTTACCGTTGAAGTTTGTGGTACTGGAGCTTCGTTCATTAAGACAAAGAATCCTTGTCCTGCTCCAATAAATCCATCAAATCCAGGAACTGCAGGACCTGTTCCGTTATAATTAATGTAATCAGAAGTCGAGTAATTATAACCGAAATTTGAATAAAAAGCATTTGAATTGGCTTGATTTATAGATGTTCCATGAGTCCATACACGAACATTCCCAACGATAGTTCCATCAGTTACTGCATTTAGATTAATAAATTCTAAAGCATCAATAGCTGATGGATATGGATTTCCTACTAGGTTCCAGTTATCCGTATTAGCAGTTATTGTTACACCATTTGTTCCTGCATATGGTGCAGCAGGGTAGGTGCCAGCCACAGAAGTAATATCACCTCTTGTTATAGAATTTTGAATAATACCATTAAAAGGAGTACCACTCATCGTGCTAACAAATGCAGCAGGTGTTGTGCCATAAGCATCAGGGCCTCTCACAATATATCCTTTTCCGGCAGTCATAATTTCGTTTCCATTAACCCAATTCCCTTGTCCGTTATTTGAATTTGGAATAGATGGATTCCATTTGTAAATATAATATGGGTTTGTGTCAGGAGAAATAGATGCTGAACTAAAACTAGCTACTGGTGATGACCAATACGCATAGTCTAGTCTACGAACATTTGTTACTCTGTCCATATCAATACTTCCTTGATTAATAGCTGTATTGTTTACTTGAATTAAACTTGCGTTGTTACGTACAGTGAAAACACCACCTGCGTCTACTTTTACAAAATCGGTAACAGTTAAAAAGTTATTTGATTGAATCTCTAAATTACCTGTTGATTTAACGGTTACGTTTTTTGCATAAGCTTTATAACCAGTGCCTGTAATAATTGTTGTATTAGGTATAATAACGCAATTATCTGGCGATGGCACTACTGCTGGAAGCCAATTACTTGTTGAATTCCATTCGGTTGGATTAGATATATCAGTTCCTTTCCAAATTCTACTATTATTGTTTACAGTAATAACTGTTGAAGTTGGACATCCGCTAGCTAATGTAGAAATAACTGTAATAGGGAAAGAACCGTTTTCTAATTGTGCTAAAGTAGGTCTTAAATAAATTGAAGTTACGGGTTGTGCTACATAAGGTGTAGTACAGGCAAGGTCAATGTATCCAGCTACTGGCGTTGCACTAGACCATGTAAATGTTGGGCTCAATTGTTTTGTTCCAAAAAAGCGCACATTATCAATTGCCCAACCATCTTTCCATGCTGAGGTATATTGAAAACGAAGTTTAAGATTTGTTTGTCCAACATAACTTGACAAGTCTATTGTTTCGTTTTTAAAAGCTGTTCCTGCACCTTGATCAGATGAATAAGTTGCAATATCAGTATAATTAAGTCCACCATCCGTTGAAATTTGCACTTTAGCATTTTCAATTGTAGCATTACTTCCATACCAGGAGAAGAATTGGTCAAATGTTAATGTCAAATCTACATAACCAGTTGCATCCATTGCTGATGTTGTAGTTAATCGGGTAACAATATTTGACGCGGTGGAATAATCAGAACTTGTTAATGCAAAATAAGTTGCTTGGTCTCCAGAGCTAATAGCAGGTCTCCAAACATCGGTCGTAGTTGACTGATAGGTATTCGCTTTAGCAGTCCATGGTGTATCAGTACTGCCGGTTCCACTCATAGTAGCAGTAAATCCACCTAAACTTCCCGATCCATTGCCTTCAAAAGTCTCATAGAATAAGTCAAGTACTGCAACATCATTTAAATCACTAGAAATAGTAATTACGGTATTTTCACCACATGTTACAGGCGCGGCAGGATTAAAACTAATATTGGTAATTGGTATTACGGTAGCTACAACACGCGTTCTGATTAAAGACTCACAACTTCCATTGTAGGCTGTAACGTAATACACCGTCGTAACGCTCAAAGTTGGAGAATAAGAACCAGTTGAAGTTTCAGCTTCATAAGTTCCTCCTGTGGCAGTTGTATACCATCTGTATTTTGTAGCACCACCCAATCCAACAGCAGTCATAGTAACAGGTAGATTTGTCCCGCAAACAGAACCATTGGTAACACTTTGTATAAGAGCAGCGCACGGAGGTACAACTGTTATGGTGTAATCTTCGGTTTCTCCATCAGCATATGCTGTACAGGAACTAGGAGTTGGACTTGAACTAGAACTTGCAGAACGTGTTCTTATACGCATTCTATAATTCCCAAGAGCTTGAGCTGTTGGAACTACTAATCCAATTGTAGTATTAAATATTCCGTATTTTGAATAGTAAAAAGCCTCATTTGTATCTGTAAAATCGCCATCTCCATTCCAATCTATGTAGGCCCACACATAATTTAAGGCATTTAAGTTAATATTTAAATTAATTCCTCCTCCTGGAATTTGCGTAGCAATTTTAATGGCAGAATAATTACCATAACCACCCGATGAATAGGTTGTTGGTGAATTAGAATTATCGCCTAAATTTCCATCTGTTGATACTGTGGTAATATAAACGGCACCAGAGGTAGATGATGGTGTACAATAGTTTGTTGTCACGGTTAATGTAGCTTGAGCTGAAACACTAGAGGTACCGCATGCATTACTAGCAGAAACTCTAAAAACAAAACCATCCATGTTTCCAGTTGCAGCTGTTATCGTTAATGTCGCTGTTGTTGCACCACTATATACACCGCCACTAGTAAGTGTACTAAAGTTATAACCACCGTCGGTGCTTATCTCCCAAATATAACTTGTTGGTCCGTTTATAAACGAAGCACTAAAGCTAGTATTAGCACCATTTAAAATAGTGCTGTCTACAGGATTTGTACTTACTACAGGAGCAGTAGTACATGCAACAGCAGCTGTTATATTTAATGTGTAATCTTCAAAAGCTCCTCTTGTCCCTGTAAAACAAGGTGTTGCAGTCTCATTTGCTCTGACAATTCCAACTCTCATTCTATGATTTCCAATTGTTGCTGTTAAAGGAATGGCTATAGTACCATTAATGGTATTTGAATTTACTTGACCAGAAAAAACACTTTCTCCAGTGTCAACCCAATCAGCATCATTGTTCCAATCAACCCATACATTAACATTGTAATTATTGTTAGCGGTTGCGGTTCTAATACTAATTGGCATTGAAGCACCTTGTAAAGCACTTCCAATTTGAGTACTATAGTCATTATATACTATAGTATTACTTGTAGTGTTGTTAACGGTGCTATAAGTAACATTAGTAATCCCAGTACCGTGTACGCCACTTGAAGCAGTTGGTACACAATAACAAGCCGCTCCAGATTTTGTTGTGAAATTCCATACAGATGGGCCAGCAGCTGAACCACATGAATTTTTCGCCACAACCTTCCAGTAGTAGGTTGTGTTTGCTGCTAAAGCTCCAGTGGTATAGTAGTTAGTAGCCACATTTCCTGAAAGAGTTACAGGTGAGGGTGCTGTTCCAAAATAAACATCGTAGGAAGTTGCAGCTGGATTAGCTGCCCAATAAATAGTATTAACAGCTCCAGTTCCAGCATAACAGTTTCCTGTCGAATTATTTGCTGGAGATGGAGTAGTAACATTTGATGGAGCAGAGTTTACAGATAATGTTCTTGCAATAGAAATAACACTACATCCTGCAGCATTACTAACAACAACATCAAATGAAGCTCCATTTTCTGTAGCAGCAGGATTTGTTATAGTTAATGTGGCTGTTGTTACTGTACTGTATGGCGCAACATTGGTTAAATTTATACCATTTTTTCTCCATTGATATGATGTTGCACCAGTTGCGATTACAGTAAGAGTTCGAGATCCAGCTCCAGCACAAACTGCTGTTGGAGTTGCTGGTTGAGTAGTTATTACTGGAATTGCATTTACTGTTAAAATTGCATTAGAAGAGGTAACTGGACAGGTAGCACTATTAAGAACACAAGTAAAAGTACCTGCGTCAGTAATTGCTGGATTTGTAACGGTTAAAGTTGCAGTAGTTACATTACTGTATGGAGCCACATTGGTTAAATTAACACCGTTTCTTCTCCATTGATAAGTAACAATATTTGACGCTGTAATACTAAAAAGAGCTGATGTGTTAGTACAAACGGATGTTGATACAGGCTGTGATGAAATAACGGGTACAGAATTTACGGTTAAAACCCTTGCAGTTGATATAACACTACATCCAGCGCCATTAGTTAAAACTACATCTAAGTTTACTCCATTTTCTGAAGTAGATGGATTTGTTACAGTTAACGTTGTAGTCGTCACTCCACTATAGGGAGCTGTGTTGGTTAAATTTACACCATTTTTTCTCCATTGATAAGTTGGTCCTCCAGATGCTGATACAGTTAAATTTGCAACACCTGCTCCAGCACAAACAGCGCCAGGGATTGCAGGTTGTGTAGTAATAACAGGAATTGCATTTACTGTTAAAGCAACAGAAGAAGAGGTAACTGGACAAGTAGCACTGTTAAGTACACAAGTGAAATTCCCAGCAATCCCAACTGCTGGATTTGTGATTGTTAGTACCGAAGTAGTCACATTACTATATGGAGCAACATTGGTTAAATTTACACCATTTCTTTGCCATTGATAGGTTGTCACACTTGTCGCATTAATGCTTAAAGTTGCAATAGCATTAGTACAAACAGAAGTAGGTATTGGTTGAATAGAAATTACGGATACTTGGTTTACTGTTAATGTTACAGCATTAGAAGTAATACTACAAGGCGCAGCATTACCCACAATTACATCGTAAGATGCTCCGTTTTCTGAAATAGCAGGATTTGTTATAGTTAATGTAGCAGTTGTAACATTACTATATGGAGCAACATTGGTTAAATTCACACCATTTTTTCTCCATTGATAGGTTGTAGCACCTGTAGCTGTAATTCCAATTGTTCTAATTCCACCTCCAGCACATACTGCAGCTGGTGCAGCAGGTTGGGCTGTGATTGTTGGTACAGCATTTACAGTCAAAACCGCAGCTGTAGAAGTAACAGGACATGTAGCATTGTTAAGTATACATGTAAAATTACCGGCATTACCTGCGCCGGGATTTGTTATGGTTAGCGAAGCGGTAAAGACACCACTATAAGGAGCAGTGTTGCTTATAATCAAACCGTTTCTTAACCATTGATAGGTAGTTACGTTAGATGCTGTTATACTAAAAATAGCTGTTTCATTAGTACAAGCTGATTGTGATACAGGTTGGACAGAAATTACTGGTACAGCTCTTACGGTTAAAGTTCTCGCATTGGATAGAATAGAACATCCTACAGCATTACCTACCACTACATCAAATGACGCTCCGTTTTCTGAAAAATCTGGGTTTGTAACGTCTAAAGTTGCAGTAGTCACATTGCTATAGGGGGCAGTATTGGTTAAATTTACACCATTTTTTCTCCACTGATATGTAGTTGCGCCAGTGGCAACTACAGAAAAGGTTGTACTTGCATTTTCACATATTGCGGCTGGTGTTACTGGTTGAGTAGTGATCACTGGAACTGCATTTACTGTCAATGCTACAGAGGAAGAAGTAACAAGACAAGTAGCGCTATTAAGGATACAAGTAAAATTTCCGGCAATCCCAACAGCTGGGTTTGTTATAGTTAATGTTGCAGTCGTAACACCACTATAAGGAGCTCCATTTGCTATATTTACACCATTTCTTTGCCATTGATACGTTGTTACATTGGATGCAGTAATACTAAAAGTTGCTGTTGTATTAGTACAAGCTGATGTTGCAACTGGTTGAGCAGATATTACAGAAATTGCATTTATAGTCAAAGTTCTTGGAGTAGAAGTTACACTACATCCTGAAGCATTACCTATAACAACATCAAGTGATGCTCCGTTTTCTGAATATGTTGGAGTTGTAATGTTTAAAGTTGATGTTGTCACATTGCTATATGGCGCAGTATTGGTTAAATTCACACCGTTTTTTCTCCACTGATAAGTTGTAGCACCAGTGGCAACAACAGTCAAGCTTGGACTAGCTGCTCCTTCGCAAAAAGCGACCGGCGCAACAGGTTGAGTAGTGATTGCAGGTGCTGTATTCACTGTTAAAGCAGCAGATGATGAAGTAACAGGGCAAGTAGCGTTATTAAGTACACAAGTAAAATTTCCTGCAATACCAACTGCTGGATTTGTTATTGTTAATGTAGCTGTAGTAACATTACTGTATGGTGCTACATTGGTTAAATTTACACCATTTCTTTGCCATTGATAAGTTGTTACATTAGACGCAGTAATGCTGAAAGTTGCTGTTGTATTGGTACAAGCTGATGTTACAACTGGTTGAGCTGATATTGCTGCAATTGGATTTACTGTCAATGTTCTTGCTGTAGAAGTTACACTACAAGGTGCAGCATTACCAACTACAACGTCAAATGATGCTCCGTTTTCTGAAAAAGCGGGATTAGTGATATTTAATGTAGCAGTTGTAACATTACTATAAGGAGCAACATTGGTTAAGTTTACACCATTTTTTCTCCATTGATAAGTTGTAGCGCCAGTAGCAGTAACAGAAAGACTTGTACTGTTTAGCCCAGCACATACAGCTGTAGGTGTTGATGGTTGCACAGTTATTACAGGAATTGCATTCACTGTTAAAGCAACAGCCGATGATGTTGTTGGACATGTTGATGCATTTAATATGCAACTAAAATTTCCAGCGTCAGCTGTGGCAGGATTTGCAACAGTTAATGTTGCAGTAGTAACATTGCTATAAGGTGCAACATTCGATAAATTCACACCATTTCTTTGCCATTGATAAGTTGTAGCACCAGAAGCAGTAACGCTAAATGTTGTTGTTCCATTTGTACAAACGCTTTTAGGAACAGGTTGAATACTAATAGTAGGAGCAGTACCTGTTACTGATGTCAGTGTGTTGGTTAAAGTGGTTGCATTTACTAATCCATTTATTGTTCCAGTACCTCCAGTTCTTGTTATGTCTCCTGTACTTGCGTTGTTTGTTGCTCTAACTAGTATACCGCTAATTGTCATGGTGTCTGTTTTAGCTGGACCTCCACATGTGTAAGTAATAGTAATTGTTGTGTTGGTAACCGCTATAGAGGTAGCTGAAAGATTCGCTGATCCAGTAACAGCAACAGTTCCAGTTCCGGCTTGAAACCTGAAATTTGTAGGAGCAGTTAGGATTAAAGTGACCCCTGTTCCGTTACTGAAATTATTGTTTGCTGATTCAGCAATTACAATGTCTCCTAAAGCATTATATGCAGATGGATAACCTGAACAAACATTTATTGTTAAATTAGGTTTAGTAATTGTAACCTGACTATTTGCCTTATTGGTAAATAGTAAAGTAATAAAAAATAGCAGACCCATCATTTGAGAAAATAATCTCATTGGTCTTTTGTTTTTTAAACAATTAATTACTTCGATAGTTGTGTAGTCTTTTTTCATAATTTGATATTTTAAAAAAACAGATAGTAAAGTTTTGTTTCTTAAATTTTTTATTTGTTCGTAAACAAAAAGAAATTTATTCATTATTGACAGTACAAATAAAAGCACAATAATCGTTTAAATGCAAATAAAATCGATGAAATGCATAATTTTAACGTTTATTGTAGTCTTTTTTGTATAATTAACCCATTTCAAATTGTTGAAATATGTAACTAGGAAATGATTGCATGTTTTTAATTATGGATTATATACGTGAAGAAATTTGAGTAAGGTTTTATTTAATAAAAAAAAACGCTTAAAATTTCTATCTTTATAAATACTGCGGTGATTTAAAGATTCAATTATTAGCTTATATTTGCGATACAGTTTTTGATTAGATAATTGCACCAATAAAAGAATGAAGTATATTTTATATAGTTGTTTTTTATTTCCTCTCTTGGTTTTCTCACAAGCCGATTTCTCACAAGCTGAAAAGTTATTTAATCAGGCAAATTACAATCAGGCAAAACCAATTTTTTTAGATTTCCTAAAAGAAAATCCCAATCATCCAAAAACGCTTGAATACCTCGGAGATATCGAAGGCCATTTAAAATCATGGAATACCGCCATTTTTTATTACAAAAAACTAAAAGAATTAAAACCAAAAGAAGCCAACTATTATTATAAGTATGGTGGCTGTCTTGGAATGAAGGCAAAGGAGTGTAATAAAATACAAGCTCTCGGAATGATTGGAGATGTAAGATCTTCCTTTGAAAAAGCAATTGAACTCAATCCAAAACATATAGAGGCAAGATGGGCATTGATAGAACTTTATCTTCAATTGCCAGGGATCGTTGGTGGGAGTGAACGCAAAGCCAATAGATATGCTGACGAACTTTTAAAAATTTCACAAGTCGATGGTTATCTCGCAAAAGGACATATTGCTGAATATTTTAATCGATACAAAGAAGCCGAAAAAAATTACACCAAAGCCATTTCCATTGGACATTCAAAAAATACTTTTCAAAAACTCTATAATTTATATTGTAATAAAATGAAGGATTTTGATAAAGCCAAAAAATTAAAAAAAGAATTCGAAAATAATAGTCAAACATAAACAGCAAGCTCCAATTGAATTGGAATTATAAATAGGAATACTAAAAATATGCGTACACATTTTATTGCCATTGGCGGAGCAGCCATGCACAACTTAGCTTTAGCATTACATAACAAAGGATATAAAGTAACGGGTAGCGACGATGCTATTTTTGAACCTTCTAAAACACGTTTAGCGAATAAAGGATTGTTACCCGATGAATTAGGTTGGTTTCCCGAAAAAATTACTGCCGATATTGATTCGGTAATCCTTGGTATGCACGCCAAAGCGGATAATCCCGAATTGCTGAAAGCTCAAGAATTAGGGCTAAAAATTTATTCCTATCCGGAGTTTCTATACGAACAATCCAAAAACAAAACCCGAGTAGTTATTGGCGGCTCACACGGAAAAACCACTATTACTTCTATGATTTTGCATGTGATGCACTACCATAATATTGAAGTGGATTATATGGTTGGAGCGCAATTAGAAGGTTTTGACACCATGGTTCATCTAACAGAAGAGAATGATTTTATTGTTCTCGAAGGAGATGAATACCTTTCTTCGCCGATGGATAGAAGACCAAAATTCCATTTGTATCATCCTAATATTGCTTTGATTTCGGGAATTGCTTGGGACCATATAAATGTGTTTCCAACATATGAAAATTATGTGGAGCAGTTTGAGATATTTATCCAAAAAATCACTAATGGTGGAATTTTGGTTTATAATGAAGATGACTCTGAAGTAAAACGCGTTGCCGAAGCAGCAACAAATCCAATTCGGAAATTAGCCTATCACACACCAAATTATACTGTAGAAGCCGGAACAACATTATTGGAAACTCCAGAAGGAGCTATGCCAATAGAAGTTTTTGGTGCTCACAATTTAAATAATCTGGCTGGTGCCAAATGGATTTGCCAAAATATGGGTGTTGACGAAGCCGATTTCTATCAAGCTATCGCCACATTCAAAGGCGCATCAAAACGTTTGGAAAAAATTGCTGAAGGAAAAGGAAAGGTAGCTTACAAAGATTTTGCCCATTCACCAAGTAAAGTATTAGCAACAACCCAAGCCGTAAAAGCGCAATATCCAAATAGAAAATTAATTGCCTGTTTGGAATTGAATACGTATAGCAGCCTCAATGCAGAATTCTTAAAAGAATACCAAGGAGCACTAGATGCTGCCGATGTTGCTGTGGTTTTCTATTCGCCCGATGCAGTAAAAATTAAACAACTGGAAGAAATAACCTATGAGCAAATTGAACAATCTTTTCAACGAGATGATTTGATTATTTATACCAATCCAACCGATTTTAAAGAGTACCTATTCAATCAAAATCTTGATAATTCCGCTTTACTCTTAATGAGTTCAGGGAATTATGGAGGATTGAATTTTGATGAGGTTAAAGAGTTGATTAATTAAATTAAAATTCTTACATTTATCGTTTATTCTAATTATTTAAAATAAATGATAAGTGATCAAAATTTCTCCATAAAGAATTGGGCAGAAGACGATAAGCCTCGCGAAAAGCTAATGCTAAAAGGCAAAACAGTTTTGAGCGACGCCGAGTTGGTTGCTATTCTCATCGGTTCGGGGAGTAGAAATGAAAGTGCGGTCAGTTTGAGCAAAAGAATTCTTGCCAGTGTGGATAATAATTTGAACGCTTTAGGGAAATTATCGTTGAAGCAATTAATGGAATTCAAAGGAATAGGCGAGGCAAAAGCGGTTTCCATTGCAGCTGCATTAGAATTAGGAAGACGTCGCAGAGCCGAAGAAACGGTTGAACTCCAAAAAATCACTTCAAGCAAAGCTGTTTTCGAAATCATGCAGCCTATAATTGGCGAATTACCACACGAAGAATTCTGGGTTTTGTTTCTCAATAATTCCAACAAAGTCATTCATAAATCGCAGCTTTCCAAAGGTGGAATTACAGGAACTGTGGTTGATGTTCGATTAATATTCAAAACCGCTTTGGAACAAAATGCAATTTCAGTAATTTTGACGCATAATCATCCTTCGGGGAAACTGCAAGCCAGCGATGCCGATAAGGATATTACCAAGAAACTAAAAGTGGCTGGCGAACAATTGGACATCAAAGTTCTCGACCATATTATTATCACCGAAACGGGTTATCTCAGTTTTCAAGACGAAGGAATTTTTTAAAATGAAACACATTACCGATATATTTTTTGACCTCGATCATACACTTTGGGATTTTGATGCTAATTCTATTTTGGCATTTGATAAAATCTTTAAAAAACAGCATCCAACTATTGATACCAAAAGCTTTGTTGCAATTTATGCGCCCATAAATCAAGCGTGTTGGAAGTTGTATCAAGTAGATAAAATGACACATCAGGAATTGAGATATGAAAGATTGAAACAATCTTTTGATGCTATGAATTATGCTATTTCCGATGAAGAAATCGATAATATTTCAGAAGACTACATTGAATTTCTACCCGATAACAATCAATTATTTGATGGAGCTATAGAAGTTCTGGAGTATTTGCAGCCAAAATACAATTTACATATCATTACTAATGGATTTGCAGAAGTGCAAGGAAGAAAATTAAAAAACTCTGGAATTGGGAATTATTTTAAAACCATCACCAATTCAGAAATGGCAGGAGTAAAAAAACCACATAAAAACATATTCGAATTTGCCCTATCTTTGGCTGAAACCGATAAACAAAATTCAATCATGATTGGCGATTGCATTGACGCCGATGTAAGAGGAGCAATAGATTTTGGAATGCAGGCTATTTTGTTTGATGAAAAAGGAATCAATACGGTTGAAGGAATAACAACGATTACACATTTATTAGAATTAAAAAAACATCTTTAATTATGCGGAAATACATTTTACTATTGGTTTTGTTCCTTTCTGTTCAAGGGTTTTGTCAAGACTTGAATAAATATCAATATGCCATTGTTCCAGCCAAATTTGAATTTCTTAAAGAAAACAACGAATTCCGTTTGAACAATTTAACCAAGTTGTTAATGGAGAAATATGGTTTTACGACTTATTTATCGACAGATGTGCAACCTGAAGCAATAGCCAACACCAATTGTAATAAAGTTTTTGTGGAAGTTCTAGAAAACGGAAGCTTGTTTGTCACCAAACTTAAAGTGGTTTTGAAAGATTGTCAAAATAAAATCCTATTTACAACCGAAGAAGGAACAAGTAGGGAAAAACAACGTGGCGCCGGATATAATGAAGCACTCCGAAATGCTTTCAAATCTTTCGATAAATTAAATCATAAATATAACGGAGCGACTTTAAAAGAAGAAGTCGTTGTTGCTCCAGAAAAAATTGCTGTTCCAAAAGAGACTGTTGTTTTAGAAGAAAAATTCGAAACAACAAAACCTGCTGAAACTACTGATGTTTTCTTTTTTGCACAACCAACAGCCAATGGATTTCAAGTTGTCAACAGCGAACCTAGAGTAATTATGCGTTTATTAAAAACGTCTCAAAAAGAGGTTTACATTGCTCAAAAAGACACTATTCAAGGTGTCGTGATTTTAAAAAACAACCAATGGTTTTTTGAATATTACGATAATGGAAAACTCGTTTCTGAATTGATAAAGTTGAAGTTCTAATAATCATACTTGTCTTTCCATCTGTTTTTTAAAAACTCCCGAGTGCCATTTTCCCTTGAATTATTTCCTGGAGTATAGAAAACGGTGTTTTTAATTTCATCGGGAAGAAATTCCTGCTCGGCAAAATTATTGGCATAATCATGCGAATATTTATACTCGTCGCCATATCCTAATTCCTTCATCAATTTTGTCGGTGCGTTTCTCAAATGTAACGGAACCGATAAATCACCCGTTTGCTTAACCGTTTGTTGCGCTTGACTAATCGCCATATAACTTGAATTGCTTTTGGGAGAAGTTGCCAAATAAACCGCACACTGACTCAGGATAATTCGGCTTTCGGGATAGCCAATGGTGGCAACGGCTTGGAATGTATTGTTGGCCATAATAAAAGCGGTTGGATTGGCATTCCCGATATCTTCGCTGGATAAAATAAGCATTCTTCGAGCAATGAATTTTACATCTTCACCACCTTCAATCATACGCGCCAACCAATAGACAGCACCATTAGGATCGCTACCTCGAATGGATTTTATAAATGCAGAGACAATATCATAATGCTGCTCACCCGTTTTGTCATAAAGCACTGTGTTTTGTTGTGCTATTTCCAAAACTTTGTCGTTGGTAACGATAATTTCGTCTTCAGCAGAAGCGTTTACGACGAGTTCAAAAATATTCAATAGTTTGCGTCCATCACCGCCAGAAAGTCGCAGTAGCGCTTCGGTTTCTTGTAATTCGATTTTTTTGGTTTTCAAATAAGTATCAGTAGTCATCGCGCGATGCAACAAAAGTTCCAAATCTTCTTTAGAAAACGCATTCAAAACATAAACCTGACAACGTGACAACAAAGCCGGAATCACTTCAAAACTTGGGTTTTCGGTTGTGGCTCCAATCAAGGTTATCCAACCTTTTTCCACTGCAGCCAGTAAGGAATCTTGTTGCGATTTGCTAAACCGATGGATTTCATCAATAAACAAAATAGGATTTTTTGCTGTGAACAAACCACCACTTTGTTTGGCTTTATCAATCACATCCCGAATGTCCTTCACGCCCGAATTGATAGCGCTTAAAATATAAAAAGGGCGTTTGCTTTCCTGTGCAATAATCTGTGCTAAAGTGGTTTTTCCTGTGCCTGGCGAACCCCAAAAAATTAGCGAAGGAATTATTCCCTTGGCAATTTGTTGTGTCAACGAACCATTTGGTCCAACCAAATGCAACTGACTAATATACTCTTCTAATTTCTGCGGACGAATGCGTTCGGCAAGTGGTGCTTCCATTTTAATTTGAAAATGAGATAATTTGGAAATTTGAAAATGCACAAATGAATTTGAATATGGTTCTTAAATTCAAAAAAGGCACTCTACAAATCTAATTATATTAAATGGTTTTTATAATAATTTTCAAATTATCTCATTTCCAAATTTTCAAATTGATATGACAAAATAGCAGAACTTTTAAATTGGTAGTATCTTTGAGTGAAGTCTGTCTCACAGAATTGAATCAACTATGGAAAACGACCACCAACATTTTAAATATTCGCCCTCTGTTTGGCTTGTTCCCACTCTTTTTTTGTTGGCAATATGGATAGTTTTCTTTGTTGAAGCCAGATTTAATATGGATCTTTCCATTCATGGTATTTTGCCAAGAACTTTATCAGGATTACAAGGTGTTTTGTTTAGTCCTTTTTTGCATGGCGATTTAAGTCATATTGCCAATAATTCCATTCCGCTTTTTATTTTAACGGCCGCCTTGGTTTATTTTTATAGAAACATTTCTCTGAAAGTATTGCTCTACGGGATTTTACTTTCGGGATTTTTAACTTGGGTTATTGGAAGAGATTCCTACCACATTGGCGCAAGTGGCTTGATTTACGTATTGGTTTCGTTTATTTTCTTCAAAGGCTTGATGACAAAATATTACCGTTTGATTGCTTTGTCATTAATGGTGGTATCTATTTATGGAGGGATGATTTGGTATGTTTTTCCAAGTCCCGAAATCCCTGGAGGCATTAAAATTTCTTGGGAAGGTCATTTGGCGGGATTAATAACAGGTTTTGTATTTGCCATTTTTTTTAAAACACCCGATTATCAAAAGGCAATTCGTTACGATTGGGAAAGACCCGATTTTAATCCGGAAGAAGATATGTTCATGAAACACTTTGACGAAAACGGAAACTTTGTAAACACTCCGGAACCAGAGGAAATGGAGGTAACAGAAGAAGTTATTGTGCAACCAATACGTTATGTTTATGAATTTAAGGAAACGAAAGAAGATGAGTTTAACTAAGCCATTTCCAAATTATCTCATTTTCAAATTAATTTCTCTGTCTAACAGCTTCGTATAAAAAAGCTCCGCAAGCCACAGAAACATTCAACGAACCAATCGTTCCAAACATAGGTAGTTTTGCTTTTTCTTCCACAATTTTTAAAACCGATGGATTGATACCTCGGTCTTCGCTTCCCATAATAATTGCAACAGGCTCGTTTAGTGAAATATCATAAATGTTTTGTTCGGTTTTTTCGGTTGCCGCTACGATTTTGATACCACTTCCTTGTAGTTGGAAAATGGCATCTTTGATGTGTTCCACTTTACAAATTGGCACATTGAAAACAGCACCAGCAGAAGTTTTTACAGTATCACCATTCACAGGAGCTGAACCGTGTTTTTGGACAATGATGCCGTCAACACCAGTACATTCGGCAGTACGGATGATAGCTCCAAAATTTCTAGCATCCGATAATTGATCAAGGATAAGAAACAAAGGCATTTTGCCACTTTCGATTACTTTTTCTATCAAGGTTTCCAAATCATGAAACGCTATTGGCGAAATAGTGGCCACAGCACCTTGATGATTATTGGGAGTTAATCGGTTTAATTTTTCGACAGGAACATAGGAGAAGTTGATGCTTTTTTGTTTCATCACTTTCATCAAATCTTTAATCAGTTCACCTTGTAAGTCGCTTTGAATAAACACTTTGTCAATAACGGCACCCGATTGAATTCCCTCAATGATAGCTCTAATCCCAAAAATTTGATGTTCTTTTTCCATGGCGCAAAGATAGTTTTTTTGTTTCAGATTTCAAGGCTTGCGCTAGAAGTTCGCTTTGAAACTGATATGAACTATGGAATTGGATAGCTTCGCCGTTTGTTGCTTGGTGCTTCCGTTGGCATAAACAAAATTGAAAAGACCATTTTTGGTAAGCAATCCAAAACCAAAACCAAGGCCAACCAAATTGTCTTTAATATCGGAAGTCTTGTCTTGATAATAACCATAATCCATAATGGTATGCACGTAAATACTTGGCGCCAAAACATACCTATATTCGGTAAGAATGGAGCTGAAGAAATTGCCTTGCAAACTATTTTCATTAAATCCCCGAATAGAATTGATACCTCCAAAACGGAATAACTCATTGATGATATAGGAATTGCTTTGTAGATAATAGTTCTGGGTTTTTAAGGAAATAATATTTTTATTATTCAGATAGAAATTATGCTTGACGGTAAAATTTCCAAAAAACTGACTGTCGTTTTGTAAGTTGGCGTTTCGTTTTCCCGTTCCGATTTTCAAATTGATATTCGTTTTTTCGGGGAATAAAAAGTCGTCGTTTTTAAAATCTAAAAACTCAAAATTGGCTGTGACAAAAGAATTTTCATAGTCGTTTAAGGATGCCGTATTTACATTTTGAATATCACTAGATTCCGTGGATTGATAACCCAAATACAAACGTGTGTTGTAATTGAAATAGTAACCTAAATCAATCGAGGTTTGCGTGTTTTGATACGTGCTGTCCTGCTTGAAAATATTGAGTTGCGTCTTCAATCCCAATGGGCTTTTAAAGATATAAGGAAGCTCAACGCCAAGATTAAATGTTTTTTGGTCTTGTCCGTCGCTTTTCCAATACAGTGCTAGTTTCTCGCCAGAGTTCAAAGCATTATTCAAAATCAAATCGATGTAACCACTAAAAACCAATTTTTTTTTGTCGTCATTGGTGAAACCAACATAACCATCAAAAGTGTTTGATTTTGTTTTCTCCAAATACACATATACTTTGGTGGAATCTTTTGTGAAAAGGATTTCAGGATATTTGGTTTGTTTTACAAATCGATATTTCTCAATGTCATTGTATAATTTTTCCAAGTTCTGTTGATTGAAAACTTTGTTGCGATACAATCGTTTGATGTTCTTTTTATGGCCTTCGGGAAATTTGTCATAACCATTGATGACAATATCATTAACCTGTCGTTTTTTTTCTAGTGTGATATTCAAATCGGCGATAAGCAATCCTTTTTTCTTTTGAAGGTTTTTCAATTTGACTTTCGCCATGGAGAAACCTTTGACTTCTAGTTTCTTTAAAGTGGTATTCAAGAAGGTTTCACTTTCCGAAACAGGTACAATTATCGTGTCCTTTTTTACATCAAAAAATTCCGCATTTTCTTTACCTATATATATATGTATAAAATTTGTTTTGGAACCCAACTGATATCGGAAGAAAAAAGTGGAGTCGTTGAGCTTTTCATTTTCAATAATCTGATTCTCATGAAATCCTATTTTTGTTAGCTTTTCAGCAAAGCTATTGTTCTCATCAATAATCGATTTGGCGTTGATGTGTTTTGTGATATATCCAATAGAATCTATAATCTTGGATTCTTTTTCGGTTTCTCCAGAAATTTTTAGATACAGTTGCTGAGCTGAAACATTCCAGCCAAAAAAAAAGGGTAACACAAAAAAAAGTATCTTTTTCAAACGCAAAATAAGTTTTGATAAAAATAACGTAAAAATTCAATGTTTCATATAAAAATGGTGATGTTAAATAATCTGTTTGAAAATTAATGAATTATGATTTGTTTCATTAAAAATAATTACTACATTTGCAACCCCGTAAAAAGCGGGAATTTTATAAACAAGTAATTTTTAGTATTTAATTATGCCAACTATTCAACAATTAGTAAGAACAGGAAGAACTCAAATCACTAAGAAGAGTAAATCGGTTGCTTTAGATTCTTGTCCTCAAAGAAGAGGTGTTTGTACGCGTGTTTACACTACTACTCCAAAAAAACCAAACTCTGCAATGCGTAAAGTTGC
>Ga0208262_1000076_pt1 | contig 52445 bp, 50 predicted proteins | sample LakWasMet15_LOW5_2_FD_183863 | JGI IMG/M metagenome (GOLD analysis project Ga0208262, IMG submission 183863) | Freshwater sediment methanotrophic microbial communities from Lake Washington under simulated oxygen tension - Sediment Metagenome... | ecosystem: Environmental > Aquatic > Freshwater >... | reverse complement strand
AATAAACGCTTTAAGCATACCTTAGAATTTTTACAAAAACACATAACCACTTCGGAAGTTATCTTTGATTTAGGAGTTCCCAATCCATTTTCCAAGATTATGGAAGAGAATGGTTATACTGTAAAAAACACAGTTGGAGAAGATTTAGATAACGACCAAACCGCATTACAAAAAGAAACCTATACTGTTTTCACCGCATTTGAAATTTTTGAACATTTACTGAATCCCTATACCGTTTTGGAAAATGTAAACTGCGATAAATTACTAATCTCAATTCCACTACGTTTATGGTTTTCTCCTGCTTATAGAAGCAAAACCGATATGTGGGACAGACATTACCACGAATTTGAAGATTGGCAATTGGATTGGCTACTTGAAAAAAATGGCTGGAAAATCACAGCTAGAGAGAAATTTACACATCCCGTAAAGAAATTTGGATTCCGACCTTTATTACGTTATTTCACTCCGAGATATTATATTGTTTTTGCTGAAAAAGTAAAATAAATATTTTCCCAAAAAATCAACTGTTTTTTTCTATGAAATCAAGAATTTTAGCTTTCATGCTAAATTCCGACACCTTATTTTCATAAAGTCTTCATAATCAAAATCATATAAAATTTGTTTGCAGGTTTTTAAATTGCCAAGCAGGTTTTTGGCATTTTAAGAATAAAATCTAAAACTTAAAATTTTGACGATTCAATAAAAATTTTACAATTGTCAATTGTAAGTTTTTACATTTAAAATATGTTAATTTATACAAAAAAGATGCATTTCATCGATTTTATTTGGCAGTTAATCGAGAAAGCTAGTATGTTTGGTGAAAATTAAAATCAACCCTAAAATCTTAAAAACATGAAAAAAATTTTTACATTAACAATGCTAATTGCATTTACAGTTTCATTCGGACAGAAATTATTTATTGTAAAATCGGATGACAAATTTGGTATTATAAATGAATCAGGTATTCAGATAATTCCACCAAAATATAATACCATAGAAAACTTTGACGAAATGCATCCAAATTGGGCAAAAGTAGAATTAGAAAATTTATTTGGTTTTATAGATAAACGCGGTAAAATTGTTGTAGAAACAAAATACCAAACCATCGACAATTATGACATCTACAACACAGGTTGGTCATTAGTAGTAAAAGATGGTAAATACGGATTCATCAATGAAGAAGGAAGAGAAGTTGTTCCGCCAATTTATGATAAAATCGGTAAGTTTGGTGAGTATTCAAAAGAATGGTCACTTGTAGAATCGCAAGGTTTAAAAGGATTCATCGACAAAGAAGGTAACATTGTTGTTCCAGTAAAATATGTAGACATTGATAAATTCGACAATGTTAGAAAAAACTGGTCTCTTGTAAAAGACAGAAAAGAAAAACTTGGATTTATTGATAAAACAGGTAAAGAAATTATCCCAGTAATGTATGATAACATTGAAGCTTTCACTAAAAAGAAAACTGGTTTAGCTAATGCTGATTAATTAGTACCTACTTCATAAATAACAAAAAAGGATTTCTTATCGGAAATCCTTTTTTTATGCATTCAAATTTCTATTTTTACTCCATAGAAAAACCAAATGAAGTATTACATTGTCATTCCTTCGCACAACGAAGAAGCTTTTATTTCGCTTACGTTACAATCGTTGGTAACACAAACCGTTTTGCCAACAAAAGTTGTCGTTGTGAATGATAATTCAACCGATTCAACCGAAGCTATTGTATCTGAATTTACTAAAAACTATTCCTTTATATCGTTGGTCAACAAAACTTCCGACGCCATACATTTACCAGGAAGCAAAGTAATACAAGCATTTCAAAAAGGACTGGAAACATTGGATGAGCAATACGATATTATTGTAAAAGCCGATGCCGATTTGATTTTTCCACCCAACTATTTTGAAACCATTATCCAACATTTTCAATTCGATTCAAAAATAGGAATGGCTGGCGGATTTGCCTATATCGAAAAAAATGGTGACTGGATTTTAGAAAATCTAACCGATAAAGATCATATTCGCGGAGCTTTTAAAGCGTATCGAAAAGAAACCTTCAAACAAATTGGCGGATTAAAACCAGCCATGGGTTGGGACACCGTGGACGAATTATTATGTAACTATTACAATTGGAAAGTAGCCACCAATGAAAGTCTAAAAGTAAAACACCTTAAACCAACAGGTGCTAACTATAACAAAACCGCACGCTACAAACAAGGCGAAGCATTTTATACCTTGGGCTATGGATTTTTAATAACAACAATCGCTTCAGCAAAATTGGCGATGATGAAAAAGAAACCGCTTTTATTTTTTGACTATATCAGAGGGTTTTGGAAAGCTAAATCGGAGAAAAAACCACTTTTAGTAACCGAGGAACAAGCCAGTTTTATAAGAAAGTATCGATTACAAAAGATGAAATCTAAATTGTTCAAATCAAGTAATTAATAAACTAAAATGTATATTTTTACTGCCTACTAGAAACTGAACACTGAACACTAAAAAATGATGCTCCTTCGTTATTTATCGCAAATTGGAAAATATTTCTTGATGATTAAAGAGGTATTCAAAAAGCCGACAAAATGGTCTGCTATGAGAGTGCTAATCTTCAAAGAAATTGACGATTTAATTATTGGTTCACTCGGAATTGTAGCGTTTATATCCTTCTTTGTTGGAGGTGTGGTTTCTATTCAAACAGCATTAAACTTGACCAATCCCTTAATCCCAAAATACCTTATTGGATTTGCTACAAGACAATCGGTGATTTTAGAATTTGCACCTACCTTTATTTCCATCATCATGGCGGGAAAAATGGGCTCTTTTATAACGTCAAGTATAGGTTCTATGCGTGTTACGGAACAAATAGACGCGCTAGAAGTTATGGGTGTCAATTCCTTAAATTATTTGGTTTTCCCAAAATTAATTGCGCTGCTACTCTACCCTTTTGTAATTGGAATAAGCATGTTTCTAGGTATTCTTGGTGGCTGGATGGCTGGTGTTTATGGCGGATTTACTTCCAGCGACGAATTTATCCAAGGACTTCAAACCGAATTTATACCTTTTCATATCGCGTATGCCTTTATAAAAACTATAATTTTTGCCTTGCTTCTGGCAACCATTCCTTCTTTTCACGGTTATTATATGAAAGGCGGTGCTTTGGAAGTTGGTAAAGCCAGTACAGTAGCTTTCGTTTGGACGAGTGTTGCCATTATTTTGACCAATTATATCTTAACCCAATTACTGTTAAGCAAATGATAACCATAAAAGATATAGAAAAATCGTTTGGGGATTCCAAGGTTTTAAAAGGCATTTCGACAGTCTTTGAAACAGGAAAAACCAATTTAATCATTGGGCAAAGCGGTTCGGGTAAAACTGTTTTATTGAAAAGTTTATTGGGAATTCACACACCAGATAAAGGTACAATTTCATTTGACGGAAGAATTTATTCTGAACTATCAGACGATGACAGACGAGAATTACGCACAGAAATTGGTATGGTTTTTCAAGGAAGCGCATTATTTGACAGCATGACTGTTGAAGAAAATATTGGTTTTCCTTTAAAGATGTTTACCAACAAATCAGATGCTGAAATTTCGGAAAGAGTAAATTTTGTAATTAATCGGGTGCAATTAATTAATGCAAATCAAAAAAAACCTTCGGAAATTTCGGGAGGAATGCAGAAGCGTGTTGCCATTGCTCGTGCGATTGTTAACAATCCAAAATACTTATTTTGTGACGAACCCAATTCAGGTTTGGATCCAAAAACAGCCATTGTTATTGACAATTTAATTCAGGAAATCACAGCTGAATATAATATTACAACAGTCATCAATACCCATGATATGAATTCGGTGATGGAAATTGGTGAACGCATTATTTTTCTAAAAGAAGGTGTTTTGGCTTGGGAAGGCACTAAAAAAGACATTTTCAAAACCGATAACGAAGCCATTGTTGACTTTGTCTATTCTTCCGAACTTTTCAAAAAAATTAGAAAAGCACAAAATAAAGGAGAATAATTACTTCCTGATTAAATAAACCCAACCTGATTTAGCTTCTCCAGTTAATAATCTTATGAGATAATAATACGTTGCGCCTGGCAATTCGTTATTATTATAATCCTGTCCGTGCCATTGATCAATATAATTGTCTTGTTCAAAAACAATCATTCCGTAACGATTGAAAATTTTTAAATTGGTCACATCAAAACCTGTCAAATTGAAAGTATCATTGTCGCCATCATCGTTTACCGATACTCCTTGAGGAATAACACATAAGGTATTTAAAACAGGAATAGTAGCCGTAAAGGAGCAACCTGAAGCATTGGTAACTGTCAAAACATAGTCACCTTTTGTCTCCCCTGTTATATTGATAGGATTTCCGGTGCTAGTAAAATTATTGGGACCTGTCCAAGAAAAAGTAACTGGCGATGTTCCAAAAGAATTATTTATTGGTGTTGCTGTTAACGTATAGGCGTTTTCAACACAACCACTTTCCAGCGTAAATTGAGGCAAAGAGCCTACTTCAACTTCAACAGAAGAAGTCCCCGACTCACATCCATTTTCAGTAGCTTTTACTGTATACGTTCCATTGTTCAATGTTGATAAAGGAGAGATTATTGGATATTGTTCGTTGGAAGTAAAACCATTTGGACCAGTCCATTCATAGTTAGCATTATCAATTGTACTCGCCAATAAAGTTAAGGATTGTGATTCACAAACAACCTGCTCTAAAAAAGCAACGGGTGTTTCTGGAATGTGATTAATAGTAATGGTTACAAAGGATTCATCAAAAATGCCACAAGAACCGTTAACTCTATATTTAAATTGATAAACACCTGGATTAACCGTTGTAGAATTCCAAATTCCATTAACCAAAACTCCGCCACTCGAAGTTTCTATCCAAACTCCATTGGTATCAAATGTTCCTGTTAAATGCGTAAACAAATCGATTATTCCCTGATTACCACAATAGGAATCAGTCGTTCCAGTTCCTGCATTCGGATTATTTGATGTTGTCGAAATTTCATGTTCTAAAGTAAAATTAACACAGGAATTGACGTTACCCGGATTGGAAATACTAACGTGATAAATTCCGTTATCAGTGGCTGAATTAAAGTTTGGAAAAGCTAATACAGAAGTAGTGCTAAGAATAGTAGTTGTATTATTCCCTTCCCACCATTGATAAGTCAAAAAAGAAAAATTAGGAACCGATAACGAACCTACTTGCCCCTGACATAAATTGGTTGGTGTCACCGAAAAAACATAAGGCGTACTAACATCAAAAACGCGGTTTAAAATATTACCACACACATCTTCCACCTGAAAATTATAAATGGCTGGTTCTAATCCTAGAAATATGCTTGAATTGACATTATCGACATCAAAAGTATTGCCGTTTTTAGTTGTTATTCTGTATAGTAATGGCCCCAACCCCGATGCTTCTACAACAACATCTGAAGTATTGTTACCACAGGAAAAACTATAAACATTATTAATTTTTGGGCCACTTGTGAACTCAAATTCACCCAAAACTTTAGAACAGTTTACATCTATAAAAGTTCCGTTTCCAAAAACCTTAAAGTTCATAACTATTCTAAAATTTCCCGAAAGAGCTAAATTAATATTGGTACTATTATTAGTTAAACTAAAAGCGTTACTACTAGTGAATTCTGTTCCTACAACATAAGGATTTCCTGTGACTGGATGTGTCCATTGATTGGTAGCTGAATTGTATTTCTGCAACCAAAAAGTATTATTAAACGGACTATTATTCGTATGATTCAACGTTAAATTAAAGGAACTACAATTTTCGGTAACTGAAAAATTATTCGTTACCATATGAAACCCTTGAAGCGTTATAGGAACATCAAACTCGTTTCCACAAGCGTCAGCAAAATGAAATTTGTAATTTCCTATTGGCAAAGAATTCATGATGAAATTGGAACCATTGTTGGGGATATTAAAAGAAACATTATGAGGTAAGGAATTGGGATAGGTTGACGGTGCTTCTACAATTATCATCGAAACCATATTCCCGTTCTCGCTTTTAATATTCACCGATCCTGTTTGTTCATCACAGCCTTCTCTAATTAAAAAAGATGGATTTTGTACCGGTGGCGGTTGTACTGTTACATTGAGGATATGGGTATTGCCGCAAACATCGGTAACAGTGAAAGTATAAGTTCCCGGCGGAACATTTGGTATAAAAACACTTCCTAGAGCGATTCCTGGAGTAAAATCAAATGGCAAAGTAACTGAATAGGCTGCCGGCGCTGATGTCATAACAACGGTTTGTACTACTCTTATAAAAATCTGACTTAAATTGCAGCTTGTTGGTGTTGATATAGCGACTGGAATAATATTAGAATTTACTACATTATTATTTCTAATATAAGTATTACCACAACCATCTGTTGCTGTTAAATTATAAGTATAACTTTGATTTGGGAATAATGGAATATCTTGAGAATACGTTACATTGTTGGCATCGCCAGACGTTATGATTTGAGTAAGAACTATAGTCGGTCCCGTTGGTGGAAATATAGTACATACAATTGTAATGGGATAGGCAAATGCGGTAGCGCTATTATGAAATAAAACATGACTTGCCAATACCGAACCGCAAGTCAATGGTGGATTCGGAATTCCGTTTGAAATAGATAATCCCGCCGTTACTGGTGTGAGAATAAAACTTTGCACAACACCTTCTCCACAAGCATTAAAAACACGAATCTGATAGGTTCCTGCTGCCAAACCTGTAAAAACATTTGAATTTTGTAGTGGAACTATGGCTGTACCTGCAAAAATCTCATAAGAAACTGCGACTCCAGTTGTAACGTTGACTGTAATCGTACCATTATTTCCACAAATTGGATTGCCTCCAACCAATTGATAAGTTAAAGGAGTTATTTGACTTGTAATAGTAACTGTTTGTTGTTGGAAACCACTATTGCTACCCAATGTTTGTGTGGCAACAACACTATAATTTCCTGCAACTAATCCTCCAAATGTAGTTCCAGAAAGTGTGGCAATTGGTGTAGTAATATTGGGAAGCAAGTAAACACTATACAACATTGTTGCGCTAGCTGTTGTTCCAGAAACGGCAAAGCTTAAACTTCCATTTCCAGCGCAAGTTTCGTTGGTTGGTGTTACTTGTAAGGTAAAATCAGATAATTGGGAATAGGAAAACTGACTGAAAAGTATCGCAATAAAAAGAAAAAAAGTACACTTATTTTTTTGAAAAAGGAGTTGGCTCATATTCTTTATTGCTTTGAGACAAGATACAATAAATTATAAAAGGTTGCGCGAAAAAACTGTTAATTGTTCCGAATTTTCCTTTATAATTTATTAGCAAGCGCTGTAATTCTTTTGATGTCCTGCTCTTTACTTTTTGGATAAATCAACAAAACGCCTTCTTTATCTACAATGATATAATCGTGCAAACCATCTATTACAATCAGCTTATTCGCATCCGAACGAACAATATTGTTTGAAGCATTTTCCATTACCACTTTAGCATTGATGACCCCATTATTTTGGTCATCTTTATCTAACTTTTCGTGAAGTTGTCCCCAAGTTCCCAAGTCATTCCAATCAAAAGTAGCAGGAAGCACAAATACGTTTTTGGCTTTTTCCATCACGGCATAATCAATAGAAACATTCTCTGCTTTTTCGTAATTATCAGCTATGAATTGCTTTTCACTTGGTGTGTTATACGTTTCAGATCCTTTTTTAAACAAAGCATCCATTTGAGGTTGGAACTTTTCAAAAGCTGTTGTAATTGCTTTTACGCTCCAAATAAAAATTCCTCCATTCCAAAGAAAATTACCACTATCAAGAAACGATTTCGCTGTTTCATAATCTGGTTTTTCACGAAACTGATTTACTTTTTTTATAGGATTACTATCGGCTTTATCAAATTCTATATAGCCAAAACCAGTGTTGGGAAATGTCGGTTGAATTCCCAATGTCATCAACGCATCTTCTTTTTGGCAAAAATCAAAACACTGTTGCAAGTTTCTTGAAAACGCGTCTTCATCTTCAATCCAGTGATCGCTTGGCGCGACAACCATAACCGCATCTGGGTTTTGCTTTTGAATTTTTAGCGAAGCGTATAAAATGCAAGGCGCCGTATTTCGCATAGCTGGTTCCAATAAAACCTGTGCTTGTTTCACCATTGGCAATTGTTCTAATACCAAATCGTTGTAACGCTCATTGGTTAAAATCAGAATGTTTTCCACTGGAATTAACTTTGACAAACGACTAAACGTTTTTTGTATCAAAGTATCACCCGAGCCTAACATATCGTGAAATTGTTTAGGAAAATCGGAAGTGCTTACTGGCCAAAATCTCGAACCAACACCACCAGCCATTAATATTGCGTAATAATTTTTATTCATTTTCTTAAGAGTTGCAAAGCCGCAAAGTTACAAAGTTACAAGGTGTTTTATAGCTTAACCGGGTAAAATTTCAACCTCAGCATTGGCATTAAACAAATATAACTTTCCGGTTTTTACTTCCAAACATTCATATCGTTTGACACGAAGTCCTTTTTTCTGGAATATTTTTCCGTTTTTTATTCGGAACATACTGCCACTTGGCACTTCATGAATAAAAAGCACATCGGGTTTTCGTTCGTCAAATTGCTTTAAGGCATACGCCAACCGAGCATCCGTATCGCTACTGGCTGTTGGGTTTCTAAAATGATTGGCTACTAATGGCAACACCGAATGAGGAAATATTTCTGGCCGAATAAACGGCACCATCAGTCGTTGAAAAGTTAATTTCCATTCATTGCCGTGTGGTTTTATCATGCTGCCATATTTTTCAAACGCTGCCAAATGCGCAATTTCGTGAACTAAAGTAATTAGAAATCGGTATTTATTTAAGTTGGCATTTACGGTAATTTCGTGTTTCCCATTGATAGCTCTACGATAATCCCCATGACGCGTTTGTCGCTCATTAACGATTTTGAGATGCACATTATTGCTTTTAATTAACTCAAAGCAAGTCAACATTGCATGTTCAGGAAGATATTTAGAAAGTACTTCGCTCAAAAGTTAAGGCGTTGAAGATGAAACTTGAATCACTTTTCCGTTGTGGTATTTATTTCCTGTAAGGGCAAAATTAAAAATATAATCTGCCATTTCTTTGGCAGAAACTGAGGCTTCATAACCTGGAAAAGCTTCCTGAAGCATTTCTGTATTGACGGCTCCAAGTGCCAAAACATTGAATGCAATGCCTTGTTCTTTATATTCTTCTGCCAGCAATTCCGAAAGCGTAATCACCGCTCCTTTACTGGAACTGTAGGCTGCTAATCCAGCAAACTTCATACTTCCTTGAATGCCTCCCATCGAACTGATGGAAACCACATGACTTCCTTTTTGAAGATATGGCAAACAAATTCGAGTCAAATTGGCAACACCAAAAACATTGACTTTATAAACCTTTTCAAAATCTTCTTGTCTAGTTTGCGCAAAAGGTTTATTAACTAAACTTCCTGCGTTATGAATGACAATATCCGCTTTTTTCCACGTTTGAGAAATAAAATTTTCAACAGCAGTAAGTTCATTTTCTTTAGACAAATCAACAGAAAGACAAGTGATATTTTTGTTTTCGATTAAAGTTTGAGGTGTTTTACGGGAAATGGCTAACACCTGATGTCCTGCATTAGCAAACTGCAATGCCAATTCGTAACCAATGCCTCTAGAAGTTCCTGTGATGATGATATTTTTCATAGACCAATTTTACATTGGCTAAAATACAAAAAAACCTTTTGGAAACAGTACTTCCAAAAGGTTCAAAAAAACTACTACTTATTAATCTTTAATACATCTCAAACATGCAGCTAAAGCTTTAGGATATGCATTATTTCTGCTAACGCCAATATAATCTGTAGCAATGCCGCGGTGTAGTATTGTAGTTGCACTGTTCTCTGAAGATGTTAGCCAATAAGCACTCCAACTTAAATATGGAGGCAAATTATAGCGATAGTTAAAAGTGCTATTTGTATTATCTCTGCTACCTGCTAACAAACCTGTAAACCCAGAGGCATTTGTGCCAGATAAAGATAGCGTACTAATATCTGAGCCAACACTTCCAGAATCTCTAAAAAAATTAGTTTGCATATTGGCCACTGACATGCCTAATGTATATTCGAGATACATCCATTCACAATCACTTGGTATGTGAAAACCTGCTGGACAAACTCCTTGAGAACGCTCAACAGTTGCTCCATTCATAGCAGCAGCCCATTGATACAATCTGCCTTCATTTGCGGCTGGCTCAGAACCTGCATTATTGTAGTAACCGCTCCATGCTGATGACGGAACATTAGTAAATGCTGATAAATTTGTATTGGTAATATCCGCGTTGTATCTACACCAACATTGCCCTCCTATTTCTACCAAAGCTCTGGTATTTGTAGTAGCACCTAATCCAACTCCAAAGGTGCTAATAGAAGCGTTTGCCCAATCGTATTCTGCTCCTAAGGGTGTTGTTGTGTCATCGTTTAAGGTGGCGCCAACGACCATACTACATGGTGTTTTTGAGATGGTTTTCCCAACACATAAAGTGTTAGCTGGAATAGTGGCTAAAAATGTAGTACCACAACCGTTGTACCATAATGTGCCATTCCACCATTCAACACAATTTATTGAGGTGTTATAAATTGTTAACCCAATTGCAGGCAAAACTATGGCATTACGCTGTGTTGTAGTCATTCTTGGAGGCAAAAAACCAGCTGTAGTTGACTTGACTTCTAACATTGATGATGCATCAGGGCTCAAGGTATTGATTCCAACTTGAGCATAAGCGGAAGCGGAAAGTAGAAAAGCATAAATTATTTGTTTGAATTTCATCATCTGATTCTTTTAAAAAAAAGCTGCCCAATGGACAGCTTTTTATTCAAAATCCAATTACTACAAAAAAAACTACAATTATTACCGAATATATTGCCGTCAACAATATTTCTAAACGATATTTATCGACTATTGAAACTAATGCTCTCATAATTATTCAACTATAATATTTTTAGCAACAACATTACCTTCTGCAGAAATTTTAACGACATAAGATCCTTTAGATAACTCTGAAATTGAATATTGTACTTGCTTATCAAAAGTTTTTACCAATTGACCCAAGATAGAATACACTTCAACTTTTTCAATAGCGAGTTCAGTTGTTATATTAAAATAGTCTTTAGCTGGGTTCGGAGACAATGTAACAGCATTTTCATTTAATGTATATTGATTTGTATTTAAAGCTGGGTCCATATAAGCATAAAAATGCAAAACAGTGCCAAAATTTGGCCCTCTAGAAGCAAAATAAAGTTCGTTGTTGTATAGAAAAAGATTTTTTATTTCGCTAGACAAACTTCCCGAAAGAAATTCGTGAATTATCGTTCCACTATTAGTTCCATCTGTAGACCACAATTCTCTTCCGTTTGTGCTTGTAGTAGCAGTAAAAAATAATTTATTATTATAAACAATAAATTCGCCAAACACTGTACTTCCGGCTGGAGTTATGTCTTTTACCAAAACTGTTCCCCCAGTAGTACCATCGGTTTTCCATAATTCAACTCCATTAACACCATCATCAGCTGTAAAATAAACATCAGTACCAAGTTGGATAAAATTATTTGGATTACTATCACCAGTAGTGTTTATATCTTTTATTAAAGCAGTTCCTAAATTAGTCCCATCAGATTTCCATAATTCTTGCCCAGATGTTCCATTAGTTGCAGAAAAATAAAGCAATCCGTTTACATTAGTAACATTTAACGGATTACTATCACCACTTGTGTTTATATCTTTAATCAATATTAAACTTCCAGTATTTCCATTAGTTTTAAACAATTCTCTACCTAACGTAGCGTGTGTTCCTACAAAAGTTATTTGATTACCAAGTAGGTTAATATAGGTTGGATTACTATCAGAAATACCCGAATATAAATCTAAAAAGAGTCCTGTTCCCGTAGGAGTTCCATCTGTTCTGTACAATTCTCTGCCCGCAGTACCGTAAGTCCCATCAGTTGCAGAAAAATAGAGATACCCATTCAATTTATCACCAAATGACGGAAAAGAGCCTCTCCTATTAGGAGAATCTATACCAATGTTTTTCAAAAACCCAAGAGTAGTACCGTCATAATAAACAGGTTCTACTCCAACACCCGTAAGATTGGTATTTGCTGGAGAAAAAACAATTGAATTATTTATAAGCTCTGGGTAAAAAAAAGCAGAACTTGTCCCAGCATATAAATTGTTATCTAAAGTTGTGGCTAAAACAGCATTTGTTAAACTTGTAGAAGTTAATTTATAAATATACGCTTGACCAGATGTATTATTATTACCTTGAAAAAATAATTCTCCATTTTTAACAACATTATACATCTTTGTAGTAGCGATAATTCCAGTTGACATTCCCGACTCAACTGGAGGATTACCATTTAATGTTAATTGTTGCGTTCCAGTTGTAGTCCCATCTGAATACCAAACAAAATTTGAATATGAATCCTTAAAATACAACTTATTATTATATTCAAAAAAACCACTAGGTCCATATGCTGGCTGACTGCTTAATTGCTTTACAAGTCTAAATTGCGCATTGGCACCAAAAGTAAATAGCATTGTTGTAAAAAGTAAAATTCGTTTCATAATGAGTAGATTTAAAGTTTACTCAAAAATCATATTTTAAATTAGAGCTCTTGAAATACATTATTTAATTGGAGCTGCTTTTTTATTAAGTGATGCATAATGTATCATAAGTGATTTAAAATTTTGTATAAAAAACGCCTCAATTTATTGAGGCGTTCTATTTGATAAACTGATCTATTATTTAAGACAACTACAATTTATATCCTTACTTGAACCTCCACTCAGCAGGTATATTTTATCCTGAAATTTAATACCACCATAATCTTGAGCATAACCAAACACTGATATTTGCATTTATCATCTTTAGCAAACGCTAGTATTCCATCATTGGGTCAGTCGGCTATATGTTTGGGATTCTCTTTCGCAACAACCATCTTCAAATCATATTGACCAAATGAATCGCTATAGGAAATCAGTATTAAAACCGGGATAATAAGTTGTAGTTTTTTACTATTTTAAAATTTATTTGTTCTAAAATTTTATTCTCCTTCCAAATTTTCAGTATAGTGTTTCAGAACTGTTTCAACATTTGGCATCGATGCTAAGTGATTTTTAATTTTATCAAAAAGTTCGGTAAATGTTGTTTCGTTATTAAGCACTTTTAAGGAATATTCATAAGGATACAATGATAAAACAGCGCCCTCTTTATTGTATTTTAAAGTCATTCCTCTCAAAGGGAATTCTGGTTCATTATCATTATATAATTTAAAATCTAATTGGCTTACATAAAAATTACTCATTGCCATAGCTAAAAACATAATGATAGCATCATCTTCAAACCGAAATGAATTGCAGTACATGTGAAATCCTTTGCCTTCGCTTATCGTTTGGTCTAGATTATTCGGGTGCTCTATTTGGCTTTTAATTTTAGGCTCAATGTTGTTGTCTAAAAAATAGCTTTCTATCATTTTTAGACTTCCATCAAGTACTGAATTTTCATTTAAATTATTCTCAGTATACCTTTTTGCAAAATATTCTTCGGTGTAAATAGTATTTACCTCACCTTCTTTATTTGAATTGTTTTTTGAGATATCTTTTCTCTCGTTTTCGATGCGAGAATCGATTTCATTTGCTGTTTCTTCCTTATTGGATGAAAATAATTTTTTAAAGAAATTCATATTGCTAAATTGATACTGTTTTTTTGAATTTTTATGCTCACTACTTACTTGTAAATGACTTTTTTGGCAATCAAAACTTTTGTGCTGATAAAAAAGTAGCTATTCTATCTTCAGCTATTTTAGCGTTTTCGACCGTTTCCATGTTATCTTGTTTAATTGCGAAAACCATTAGTATTTGTTTATTGTTTTTAGGGTTTTTTAAGAAATATACATTTACAGAACCCCACGTTTCACCGGAAGAAAACCCGCAATTAGGCTTTAGTACTATTGAATTAAATTTCAATCCCTTTAGTTGCCCCAATTCAGTTGGTTTTAATATCACTTCAGACAAATACGATTTATTCTTTTTGCCGTCTAATGACGGAATCACTATTTTATCGTTTACACTACAAGGAACTACTTTATCCCAATCCGAATATTTAACTGAAGGTAAGTCTCGGGAAATGTTTTTATTACATTGGTTGCTTATCGATTTTAAAAACATTTCAAATGAATTTTGCAAATCAATTAGATACTCATCCTGTGTTTTGTTTTTCACTTCTATGCTGTTAAAGAAAATGGTGAAATAATACTTTTCACCTTGAAGATGACACTTAACTACATCCTTACTGGTAAACAGCGGATTTACTTCATCATAAAAAAAGCCTTTATACTTTTCCTGTTTTACATATTTAACCTGAGTTGCTGTAGCACTTGAAAATGTTGAGCCAATTTCTAATAAGGCAATAGAACCATCTGTACTTTCATTTTTAATATTGAATTGAAAAACCGGCACTAAGTCATATCGATATCCATAATCTACAACTCCGAAAGCATCAACTGTTTTGTCGCTAAACATTAGTGAAACCTTTACTTTTACCAATTTATTCACTGGATTGGTACCCGCTTGTTGCAACACTGCTTTTAGCGTTGGCGGTGCATTTAACGTAAACCCAAAAGTCTTATTTTCTCCACCTTCCTGATAAACAACATAGGAGTTTTTGGTGTTTTTGAGCAATTGGTCGTATTCATTAAATCCTTCTTTTTCAACCGTGTATCCTTCTATCACTTTATCGTCTGTACCAAGAAGTTGGACATACAGTCGGGCTTTCCCTTGTGATTTGGGTTTTAGTTGCACAGGTTTTACTAGACTAACTTCCATCTTCTTTATAGCATCTGCCGAGATGGTTTGATTTGCACTAATCGGTTTATCATTAATCTTAACCAGAATTTGAGCGTTTGAATTTGCAATTATAAGTAGCAGTAAAAAAAATAGTGACTGTTTTAGTTTCATTGTGATTTTGAGTTTTTTAATATTATTCTTTAATAACTTTTATAGTCTTCATTTGGTTATCGGCAGTTACTTTTACCAGGTAAGTTCCCGAAGCTAAATGTGACATATCAATTTGTGATTGAGTAGCATTAATCGATTTCGTAATTATCTCTTGCCCTACTAAATTATATATCGATACATTAGAAATTGTTTTGTCATAAGATAAATTCAAAATGTCCTTAACTGGGTTTGGATACGATTTGAAATTTTCACTATCGAAAGTAATATTACTCAACTGACTGTGCGAAACCAATATATTGAAATTTCCGCTTGCAATAAAATCTGTCTGTTTCCATACAGAAATCCAAATAGGTGCATTTGGCGGTAAATTTGAATAACTAATTTCTGAAAATCTATTGTCATTCGGACCACCTTCAAATAAAATATCAGCATCACAGGCAATTGGATAAATATTAGAACATGCGGTGCCGTAATACATCACCATAGCGGTGTTATAAACATCTGACCAACCCCAATGAGAAGTCGTAACAGTGATATCTCCTTGAGGTGAAGCAACCGTCTTAAACCAAACTTCATAGGCAGCAAAACCAACACAGTTGTAAGAGTTTACAAAAAGAGGATCTGTAGTATCGGTAGCACCAAAATTAGAAGCTACCGTTTCAACGCCTGGCACAAGTGTTATTGCGCCCGAACACTCGTCGTTTGCTTCAGGACCAACGATTGTCCCTATAATAAAAAGTCCATCACTAGTATTAACACTATACCTGCTAACTGCAATGTATATCTGAGAACCTGAAGTTAAACCTGTTAATACTACTTGTGAAAAATAATTAGTGGTGCTTATGTCATCATTGCAAGCTATTTGCGTTAAACCGTTGCAATTTCCGCTGTAAACATTAAGAACGGTATCATTAAGATTAGAGCCTGCTACCGCACCAGTAAACACTGTCAAATTTCCCGAGGAAGGAACAGTGGCTTTAAACCACACATCATTTGCAGAATTGGGCTGACAACTAAAAGTTTGTAAACTTGAATTTGTAGTGGCACCAATTGTACTGCCAGTATCTTGGTAATTTTGAGAAGTAGTATCTAAAGTAATTGCATTTCCGCAAGAATCATTGTTTGAAGGTATGACACAAGCCACAGATTTTACCCTTGTTGTACTTCCACCAACGCCGCAAACACTATTGTAGTGTGTATAAAAACGAATTATTCCCGTGTATGGGGCACGCCACTTGAGACCTGGATTACTGCTCCAACCTAGAACAACAGTTCCGTTTTCATCCCCAATTGTAATTCGATCACCAGCCCTACTGCTTTGAAAATAATACCAATTGTTAACCGTAACATTGACCAAGGAATATTGACTAGCTTGAGCGGCTCCGGGGATCTCGTAATATTGACCATTGCAGTTTTGAATCGTAATTTCATAATTAGGAGAAACACCAGCAGCAGCAGTTAAACATTGCGCTTGACCTAACACTGACAATAAGAATGCACCTATGCAAAAAATAATTAAAGTATTTTTCTTCATTTTCTTAATTTTTAAAATAACAGTCAAAGTTATTATGATATTAAAAAAACATAGCGAAAACTATTTAAACGACACCTTTCTTTTAGCAAGTGATTTGATAAGTGATATAAGTGATTTTTAACGTTTGATAAGTGATAGGTAATTTGAGATTGACTATTTTTTTATTATTACTTTTACTAATCAAAAATCAATAATTGAGACCCTATTTCCTTTTTATTTCACTTGTGTTTTTCCAAATAATTTTGGCACAAGATCCTTATTCTATAAACTACTCCATTAATGAAGGTTTTCCAACTTCAACAACCTATTCGGTCGCTCAGGACAAAAATGGTTTTTTATGGTTTAGCACCGATGTCGGAATTGTAAAGTATGACAGTCATAATTTTGAACTTTTTAATACGGATAGAGGTTTGACCGACAATGAAGTTTTTCAGATGAAAACCGATTTTAAAGGAAGAGCTTGGCTATTAACACTCAATGGTAAGCCGTCCTATATTTATAAAAACAAAATATACAATGAAAAGAATTCTGAATTAGTTAAAAAAATAGCTGGTTCCAATTTGATAATCGATTTTTACCAAGACGAAAATAATATCTTGTACTTTGTTTTTAAAGATGGTAGCATCACAATTGTACAGCCAAATGATAGTGTGAAAAAAATTAACCCCAACAAGACAAGTACAGCTGGCATGTGGATTAGAGACAATAAACTCTTCCTGTTGACCAGTGCCGGATTGTACAACTATTCTAAAAGAAAAATGGATAGTCAAATTAATAAGCCATCTACCTATAGAGTATACCACGATAAAGCCAACACCTATTTTAATGAGGTTAACAAACTTTATCAAGTCACAGAAAACAATCAATTTAAATGCATTGCGGAAATTCCAAACAAACAAGAAATCATCAATTTATATGTTGAAAATGAAAATAAAATATGGGTGTGTTCCAGATTTGGATTGTACTTATTTGAAAACAATATTTTAAAAAGGAAATTCTTTGACAACTATACTATATCAGGGCTAACTCAAGACTTTGAAGGTGGGTATTGGTTGACTACTTTGACTAACGGAATAATTTATGTTCCTTCATTTGAAGTTTTTAATGATAAAATAAATTCCGACAAACCGCTAAAAATTAATTGCATTACCATTAATAAAAAAAAGGAAATTTGGCTGGGTGGAGATAATAATGACTATTACATCAAAAGCGATAAAGGCATTGAAAAGAAAACCATTTTTAATCAAAAAAGAGTTGACAAAATTAACAACATTAGAATCTACAACGGGAATACTTATGTCATTGGTAAACTTGGGGTTTTAGAAATTGATTCCCTTAAGAAGGAAAAAAAACTTGGCTTTAGCGCAAATGATATTTTAATTAAAAAAAACAATGTATTTGTTGGCTACACATTTACTTATAAAATTAAAACCAAAAATTTAAATAATGTCACATCCAATTTAATTAGTTCAAATAACCTAATAAGCAAGCGCGCCACGGTTTTGTGCGATGGAGACAAAGATAATATTTGGATTGGAACTAACTTTGGTTTATATCAATACAACCCTAAAGATTCTATTACTTATTTTGGAGAAAGAAATGAAAAACTAGAAACCTCCATATCAGATCTATACTATGATACCGAAAACCATACGCTTCTTGTGGCTTCAAGTTCTAAAGGTATTATTACAATCAAAAAAAATCAGGTTAAACAAAAAATAACTAAGGATTCAGGTCTTAACAGTAATACTTGTAACACCCTAAAAAAAATTGCCTCAAATTCGTATCTCATTGGAACTAATAATGGCTTAAATTTATTATTAATCAAAAAAGATAACTCGTTTGAAATTAAAAATTTGAATGCTGTTTTAGGCTTGAAAAACAATAGAATATACGACATCAATTTTCTTGACAATACTGTTTATTTAGCTACAGAAAGCGGACTGTTATACTTTGATTACCAAAATATAAATTCAAAAAAATCGAAACCAAAATGTTTAATTGTTACTCTAAAAAATCAAAATAACACTATAAACAACAACTTTGTTTTTCAGTATAGCAAAAGTGACATTAGTATTGAATACAATGGTATTTCCTATATTAACCAAGGTAATTTGACCTATTATTATAAATTAAACGGGAAAAACGACTCTTGGTCAACAAGCACAGAAACCAAAATCAATTATAAGTCATTGCCCGCCGGAAAATATACTTTTAGTGTTTTTTGTAAAGATGGTTTTAATTTAAAAAGCGATATCAAAACCGTTTCGTTTGAAATTTTACCGCCGTTTTGGCAAAAAACATGGTTTATCCTTTTAATGATTTTGATTGGTGGGTTTCTTATTTATGCATTCATTAAATATCGGTTAAATCGACAAAAGCAAAAATTTGAAATAGAAAAGAAAAATATTCAAATAGAACGAGACAAAGCAAGACTCGAAAAACAAATGGTAGAATTAGAGCAAAAAGCACTTCGATTACAAATGAATCCGCATTTTATTTTCAATGCACTCAATACCATAAAAGGGTATTATTCTGAAGGCGATGCCATCAATGCCAGTTCTTATATTTCTAAATTTTCGAAACTTTTGCGAATGCTTTTGGAAAACACGGAACAAATAATTCCGTTATCGAAAGAAGTTAAAATGCTCGAAATTTATATCAATCTGACTAAAATTCGGTATAAAAACAAATTTGAATACGAACTTATTGTCGATAAAAGTCTGAACACTAATGAAATTGCGATACCAACCCTTCTACTCCAACCTATTGTTGAAAATGCAATAATTCACGGATTAGCACCAAAAGACAATAAAGGTGTTTTAGTCGTTCAGTTTCTTTATAAAAACAATCAATTAGAGTGTAGTGTAGAAGATAATGGTATTGGTAGAGCTGCCTCAAAATTGATTCAAAAAAATAAAGAATACCAATCAAAAGCCCTAGAAATAACTAAGGAACGTTTGGCGTTATTGGATACCAATATGGGGAAATCAACCATTGAAATCATCGATTTAGAAGTTGATTCTGTCCCATCAGGAACAAAAGTTATCATCACCATTCCACTAATATCAATTTGGTAAAACTATGAGAGCATTAATTATTGAAGATGAAGAACAAGCTATTTCTGCCTTGAAATCAGAGCTAAAAACCCATTGCAGCGAAGTCCAAATTATTGGTGAAGCCAAATCGATAAAAGAAGCCATCCAAAAAATAAAATCTTTGGATCCGGAGCTTATTTTTCTGGACATTCAACTATCAGACGGATTGGGTTTTGAAGTTTTAAATCTGTTTAAAGAAGGTAATTTCAAAGTAATTTTCACCACTGCCTACAGTCAATACGCCATAAAGGCCATCAAATTCAGTGCTCTTGATTATTTGTTAAAACCAATAGATTCTGATGAATTAATCAACGCGGTAAACAAAGCCATGAAAAGTTCAAAAGATACAGAAAGTATCAAAATTGACAATTTCCTTCAAAATCAAATTGAGACACCATTACGAAAAAAAATTGCACTACACACCACCGAAGGAATATCCATTTTTGAGTTAGAAAATATTATAAAATGTTCTGCCGAGAGTAACTATACTTGCCTTTACTTTGCCAATGGTAAAAAAATGTTAGTATCAAAAACTTTAAAAGATTTTGAGGATTTATTGTGTACGAGCGGATTTGAAAGAATTCATCATTCGCATATTATCAACCTCAACCATTTGGTTAGTTTTGTCAATAAAGACGGTGGTTATGTGATACTTTCTGACAAAAGTACATTACCGGTCTCACAAAGAAAAAAATCAAATTTGATTGGAGCATTAAGTAAATTAAGTTAATTTTTTCTAAAATACTTCTTGTAAAACTTAATCGCCTGAAAAATTCCCAATCCAAAAAAAACTATTGGAATGATGATTTGCATCAAATACTTTGACAGAAAATCAACGTTGGTTGCAAAATAATGAAGTGAAAGAATCAGTGCTAGCATGCCGCAAAAGGTTCCTGCAACAGTTCCTAAAACATAAAAGTACTTTCTGGAGTTTGAAACTTCGATGTAATTTCCGTTCAGCAGATATAAATTCCAGCCTGTCCAAAAAGGAATCTGAATAAAATTAAGACAGCTTAAAACGATTCCCAAAACAAATGGCGAATAATGTAATGATGTAGAAAATCCTGTTTCTGAATTCGAGCCAAAATAAAAAACGGCTGCCAAAACAAACATAAAAACAACTGAAAAACCTTGAATGTATTGGGTTAGCTTTTCATTCATTGCTAATCTATTGGCAAAAATCAAAGTGAAATAAATTACAAAAAACTCAATTATAATGACACCTAACAAATAACTGATAGTATTGAAAAGTCCTTGCAGATTATAGATTTCAAAACCAACCACATTCAAATAACCCAACGGAATGGAACCAACAAAACTTACTAAAAAACCAACTACTATGTTCTTTAAATTTTGCATCAGAAATGAACGATTTTGTTGGATTGTTCCAAATGCAAACGGTATTGTTCCATTCCAACTTTATGCGTCAAATAAGGAAATCCGCGTTTGTGATTGGCAACGCTAATCTGAAACATATAACTGATGTGTCTCGCCAATTCTTTCCATGCAAAAAACAAAGAATGTTTGGGGTCGTATATATGCGTGGGTTCACTTGCAGCTCCATTTAATTCCACAATGGAGAAATTTTTACCTTGTTCTAATTCGGCCCAAGTATTGTACATTAAATCCATTCTTCCAAAATAAAACTCTGGAATTTGCAAACACATTTCGTCAATAACTTTGGTTAGTTCCGGAGAAATTAAGTGGCTGTAATCCAAGAATTTTGCACCACGCGCATGATTTCCGTAAGGAACCAAATTTCGTTTTTCGCCATTAGGCAAAATTTCGAGTAATTGTTTTCCATATTCTTTTTGAAGCACTTTTAATTGAAATTCGTATCTCGGATTAACTTTCAATAATTCTTCAATAGTTGCAATGCCATCGCCTTCTACAATCAAAAATTCTTTGGCCACAATTCCAGTCAGCCTTCCGTTTTTTTCATTGGGAAAACGCACATAAAAAATGCCCACTTCATTTTCAAAAGGAATTAAATCCTGCAATAAATAATCGAAATTGGCCTTGTTATGATAGGCTTTTAATTCGTCTAAATTGGTGATTTTTTTTACGGCAGAACCACGTAAACCAATATCCGGTTTTACAATAAAAGGCAACTTTATTTTTGAGGATTCCAAGATTTGCAAAACATCATCAAAAGGAATTGCTTCTTGTATAAAATCTGTTTTTGGATAGTATTTTTGCGGAATTAAATCATAAATTTCTCTTTTACTATCCATGACAAATCCGCCATTTTTCATCGTTGGATTACTGGCATTGAAAAAGAAAATAGTCCTTGCTTTCAAGGCATAATAAGCCCACAAAAAATAAATAGGAATATAGACAATTTCAAATGGCCAATATTCCCAATGGAAGAGTTTGTGGAGAAATAATCGCAAGGGTTATGAGTTTTTAGACAGAAATAAAGGTATTGGAAAAATCCCGTTCGGCAATCAAATCGTTGTAATGAATTTCAACTTTATTCTTTTCGATGACAGCTTGCGTAATGCTCAATGTTTTTAAAAAGTTACTTCTGTTGATAATCAATCCGTTTTCCGTGTTTCCTTCTTCGGTATAACGGTGAAAATTGAACATTTCTTCTTCGCTCACACTCGGTTTTGTATCGAGAAAAGTAAAAAACCAATTAGCTCTTTTTTCTCTAACATCTTTTGGATATAAAGTCGATGATGACCAAATATAACTTCCGTTTGTATCCAATTCCAATGTGGATTTTTCAACTTCATTCCAACGCAATTGAAACAATTTCTGATTTTCAAAAACCACTAAAGTAAACGGTTCAATGTTATCTAAATCGACAGCATTCCATTCGTTTATAACCGATTCACTGCTGATGAGTTCAATAACAATCAAACCACGACTTTTTCGCCAGCCTTCTTTAAAAACGTGTCGCTCTACGGCACCATTTAAAAGCACCAAAACGGTTGAATGCTCATTGATAGCAAACCAAGTTCCGCCTGCTTTTTTATCTTTTGGAAAGATGATATTTTTGTTATTGATAAGGTAATTTTTGGGCTCAATGGCGCTTGGTCTGATGGTTTGTTCATCACGATTGGAAGTGATGATTATTTTGCCATTAGCATTTACAAAACTTACTGTACACATTGTTTTTTATATTCAATTGTAGAACGAGCCACTCCAAAATTTTCATCAATTTGAATGTGATCCATTTGCAAAATCGCCACTTTTATCAACGCTTGGTGATGAATACAATGCTCCAAATTATAAAGCAATTCTCGGTTGTAATTACTATCAATCAGCAATTCCTCACCATCGACAATTTGTTGCAGTTGAAGGTTTTTATTGGGTTTATCCAATTGATTAAGCACAGCAACAATCGTTTCTTTTGCAAAAGAAATATCGGTTTGAATTTGATAATCTCTCTTTCGGGCATCGTAATTAATAATCCCGCTTTCGTATTGGTTTTCCAAACATTGAAACATTTCAATAATGTGACGTGTGTGTTCGCCAACGGTAGCATTGCTTAATCCAAAGCAAGGATCGACATAATCACAATCGTTAAATTGGGACAACAAATCGGATAATTCGTTTAAAGTTTTATGTAGGGAAGGGATTAGCATATAATTTTTTTAAAGGAATTAAATACAATTAAATTTTAAACTTTAACAAATCTGGAATTTTACTTTTTTGGTTGTAAACCAATATTGCACAACAAAGAAACGTAATTATCGCCAAAATAAAAAGCGTTCCACCGTCGTTTTTTACTTCAATTCCCAGAAATACTAAATGGGAGAGCAAAGCTCCAGCCATAGTGCCTAATCCAAGTAAGGCTCCAAGTAAAGTAGTTCTTGGAATTAAAATTAATATAGAAGCAATCAACTCTACTATTCCAGAGCCAATACGTCCATAAGGTTCGATTCCCAAAGTGGAAAAAATATAAACGCTTTCTTCGGCAGCAGTGAATTTAAAATATAATGTTTGTACAAGGATTCCAACTGCTACCAGTTTGATAATAAAGATGAATATTGGATTTTTCATTGATTAGATTTTTAGAACATTAAATTTTAGAATAGTTGATACTGAAAACTGCGACTGCGACTGCGACTGAATACTAATTAACAAACTTCTTCCAATTAGCATCTGCTTTTTTCTTCAAATTTACTTCGTCTTTGTTCCAACTTTTTAAAGTGTTATTGAAATAGGCATTGTAAAATAAGTACAGTTTCCCGTCAAGAATTTTGAAAGTTCCTGGGTCGATTTCTACTTTCTCTGCAGAGCTTCCCATGGCATAAGCACACCAACCACCATATTGAGGTTCGTAGCTTGCTGGATTTTTTAGAAACAAATCTTTATTCGCTTGCGACGAAAAATTATAAGTTACTCCTTCGTAAGTTGAAGCGATCGCTGATTTTCCTTTTACCGCTTTCTTTTGTGTAAAATAAGCAACAGGATCATAGCCTTGAATGGCAACTTTTTTTTCTAGATTAAATTCGGCTGCTCTTTTAGTTGCAGTTTGAGCAAATGTTGCTGCTGAGATTAGGGAGACAAAAAGGATTAAAATGTGTTTTGTTTTCATGACATTAAATTTAGTTGTTTTTGATGAGACAAAGATATATCTGATTGAAAATTAGGTTTGTCCGCTACTTTACATTTGGTGTAAAAAAGTTATTTTAAAATGAATATTGATATTGAAGTCCGGCAACAAAGCTTCTGGTTAAGCCATCTGGGCGAACATCCCGAACTACAAATGGAGTTGCTAATGAAAGTTCTAAACTGCTTTGTTTGCTTAGATTGTATGATGTTATTAAGTTTCCGTTAATGGTTAAACCATCCGAACCGTTTATGTTTTCTCGTTGTCCAAAAATGTTTTCAAAACTGTCTTCGCCAAGATGATAAATGAACAGCACATTGGGTTTAAACGTGAATTTTTTGTTGGGTGTTTTTATTGAATAAGTAGCTCTTAACAAAGCATCTGGTTTTCGTTCAAACAAATTCGTCGACGGAAAATCATTCGTACCTCCATACTCTTTGAAATAGGAATTCTTATTCAGATTAAAAACCGGAACTTGAATCGCGCCATTAAAATCCCATTTTTTGTAATGCAAATTAGTTCCCAAAAATAAATCGATTGTTCCCAAACTCGATTGATAATCCAAAGGCAACGAATACCCGTTAATTTTCAAATTGGAAGCCGTAAACGGAAACTTCCATCCTACCAGAACACTCCATTGTTTATTGCTCTTTTCTTTAAAAGTATAATTCCCAATTAAAAAGGCATCGCCAAATTGACTTCGCGTGCCAAAACTTCCTGTAGCAGTAGAATAAGTAACCTTACTTGTAAAAGAAAAACGGTCGTTGAACCTTTTCGTATAGGATATATAAGGTGAAAGATAACGAACATCCGATTCACCTGCACCAAAAATAGTGGCAATCTCAATGTGATTTTTAAATGATTTTTCTTCCGTTTGAAAACCATGATTAACAGAACAAATTCCAGCATCACTACAACCTTGAGAAAAGGCTTGTGATGAAAACATAACTAATATTAAAAATATCTTTCTCATCTTTCTAATTTTGAATTAGTTCAGCTATAGCAAACAAATGACTGTATTGTTGGCAATGAATAAGTACATGCGAATAATCGGCAACATTTACCGATGACGGAATTGGGTAAACCGTTTGGGAAGTTAAATTTCCCAGATTCACAAACTCATTTGGAGTCGCAGATTTTGACAAATACACTTTCAAATCGGGACCACTTGTAACACTAAAATTATCAAGCTTCACTTTGTATTGATTGTCTTCAAGGTAAATTTTGGCATCGCCCGAAACGGTAATTCCTCCTGTCGGTTCAAAATTGCCGTAGTATTTTAGGATGGCTACTGGCGTAATTGGAACAATGTTTTCTGGCGTGTGTGTCAACTCGCCTTCCACTTGACAAGATAACATCAGGAGTAAAATTGGGAATAAAAATAGCTTTTTCATAATCGATATATTTTGATGGTACAAACTTATGTATATACGAAAAAGATAAATGTCAGGTAGTTTACAATTGAGAGAAATTTGTAAAAATCTTGTGATTAAACCATTGCCCTAGCAAAACCAACAGTATCTCTATAAATTTGAGGAGAAACATCTGCATTATTTTTGAAGAAACGGCTAAAATAATGTTCGTCATCATAACCCAATTCAAATGCAATTTCTTTTACCGATTTATTCGTGAGGTATAATTCTCTTTTGGCTTCAATGATGATACGTTCCGCAATTAAATTGGAAAGCGTTTTGTTGAAATGATTTTTGGTGATTTTGGCCAAAGCTTTTGGTGTTATGTTGAGCAAGTCGGCATAATCACTTGGAGAATGCTTTATTTTGAAATTGGTTTCAATGAAATTTTTCAGGTTTTGTAAAATAAACGGTGCTGCATCATTTGATGCTACTTCAACATGAGGTTGTTGCTCTTTCTTCAATCGGGACGAGGTAATCAGAAATATTTTCAGATACGAAACCAGCAATTCATATTGTGCCAAAGCTGGATTTTGCATTTCGGTTTTAATTTGTTCCAAAAGCATTTCAAAGGTAACTTTGGTCAGCTCATCAATGGTCACATACGGTGGCTCGTAGATATTATTGAACAAAACGCCACTACAGGCAACTTCCTGATGGTGTTTGTGAATACAGAAAAAATCAGGATGAAATTGTATCACAACTCCGCTGATTGCTGAAGTTGAAGTCAGCATAAAGGGTTGATACGGTGCAAAAGCCAACAATTGATTTTTGGTGAAATCGTATTCGGAAAAATCAACTTTTACTTTCCCATTTCCGTTTTGAATCCAAATCAGAGAATAATAATTAAGCCGCTGAATGTGGTCAAAATGATTGTTATCATCAAACGAAAAAAGCTTGAACGCCAAATTTCCCGTTTGCGGATCGACTAAAGTAAAGGTGTTGGAATTGGTCATCTTATAAATATCTTTCTGATTCTTTTATTTCCATATCGTTGATGCTGGCAAAACGTTTGCGCATCAATCCGTTTTCGTCAAATTCCCAAAGTTCGTTGCCATAAGCGCGAAACCATTGTCCGGCGTGATTTTGATATTCATATTCAAATCGGACAGCCATTCTGTTTTCGCGAAAGCCCCACAATTCTTTTTTGAGTTTATAGTGTTTTTCGTTTTCCCATTTTCGTTTTAGGAAAGCTACAACTTCATCTCGACCGTTGATGAATTCGGTGCGGTTGCGCCATTCGGTATCAATAGTATACGCTTTTGAAACGCGATCCGGATCTTGACTGTTCCAAGCGTCTTCGGCAAGTTGTACTTTTTGCAACGCTTTTTCCATATCAAATGGCGGCAATGGCAATCTTTGTTCTTCGTTCATGACTTTTAAAAATTAAAAAGCAAACCAACTCTGGTCGAATTGGTTTGCTAATTTACAAATTATAGTGCTGGAGCTAATGGAAAATCTACTGGTATTTTGATAAGGTTGTGCAAAAAGTTCATCGCCACTTTATCACTAATCAACAAATTCAAATCGACTAAACTTTCATTGGTATATCCTTGTGCAAAGAAATTATCAATAGTAGCTTCACTTGCTTTTCCTCTGTTTGCAGTGATATCGGCAGCCAATTGTACCAAAGCATTTAGTTTAGCATCAGTAGCTTTTCCTTTTCTGATGTCTAGTAATTGCTCATCTGAGAAGCCATTCATTTTTCCTAAAACCGTATGTGCGCTTTGGCAATACACACATTCATTCACCTGGCTCACGATTAAGTTTACCGCTTCTTTTTCTTTGTTAGTTAATGTAGATTTTGCTGTTTGATACGCTAAATAACGTTCTAATCCGTTTTTTGAATTTCCGATGAAGGCATACAAATTAGGAACAAATCCCAATGCTTTTTGTAAATTATCAAATACTACTTGGTTGTTTTCTGAAACTTGTTCTCTTGTTGGAACTGTAAATGTTGTCATTTTATTTTTCTTTAATGTTGCTTGTCGTTATTGACACTGCAAAGATGCGACAGCTTTAAAGGCTATAAAATGGATGATTTACGCAAGGTGATGGACAATTTTCCTTTTGGGTTTTGAAATGGTAGAAATGTTGTGATTTATAAAGATTAAAATAGTTTTAAATTCTATTTTTTATCTAATTCTATTGCTTCGCCAAAATGGTTTCTGAATTTTTCTGACAAGATTTTATCTTTAAATTTTACTATAGTATATGAACTATCCCATGCCGTTATCTCAAAAACTGCATTTTCAACTTGAAAATTATTACTTATCCATACATTATCGTTTCCTTCAACATATGGAAAATTAATCTTATCAAATAATGGTTTTTCATTTTTATTAACTGCAGAAATAACACCCCAAATTATTTGAATGTTTGATTCTATAACTTGTTTGAACTCTTCATTAGAAGGCAACAAATAATTATTTCTAAAATCTAATGGCAATTTAACTCCATCATAATCTGCATAATTAATTACATCTAAATCAGATAAAAACCAATCATACTTAGAAATGTCAATCCAATCTTGACTTAACAGATTATTCAAATTAGTATGGCATTTTAGTTTTTCCGTGCTTTCTATAATCCAATTCATAATTAACTACAATTTATCCACATCATCAATCAAAATTTCTTTTCTAGTATAAAAAATCAATTGTTTTTCTTCCATTTCGTTGAGCAGTTGCGTGGCAGTTTGCCGGGAAGTTCCAATGATTTGAGCAATATCGGCTTGGGTTAAGTAATTGGCAATCGTCACTTTGTTGCCATCAAATTTGCCTTCTCTTTCCGCCCAATCTTTTATAAAAGTATGCAAACGGGTTTTGGCGTCTTTCGAAATTAAATTGGAATAATTGTTTTTGATGCGCTTCATTTTTAAGCCCACAAACTTGGTATACGTCAATGCCAAGTTGGGATTTTGCAACATCAAATTTTCAAAATCCGAAAGCAGGAAACTACAAATAGCCACTTCATCGGTTAGTGCTTTGGCATATTCATTGGAATTTTTATCGTTTTCCAAAGTCAGTTCCCCAAACAAATCCCCTTTTTGAATGATGTCTTTAATGGTTTCATTGCCGTCTTCATCCATCTCCACAATTTTGATATTCCCTTTTTTGAGTAAAAAAATACGAGGCACATCGCTGGAAGAAAAGTAAATAACATCGCCTTTCTTGGCTTTCTTGTATCCAACAATAATGCACAATTGCTTGATTTGCGACATGCTTAATGTCCAAAACAACTTGTGATCACGCAGATACCAATATTTTAATTCTTCCGACATAATTATATTTCTAGAAGTAAATGTACTGATTTTTATAATTAAAAAACCCTTTCAAAGTTTGACAATGAAAGGGTCGTTATAATATTTTGATTTACTTTACGAAACCAATCCTCTTGAAATTACGATACGTTGGATTTCAGAAGTCCCTTCATAAATCTGTGTGATTTTGGAATCACGCATCATTCTTTCTACATGATATTCGGCAACATAACCGTTTCCACCATGAATTTGAACCGCTTCATTAGCAACTTCCAAAGCAATTTCGGAAGCATATAATTTTGCCATCGCACCACTGTGAGCAATGTCTTTTCCTTCATCTTTTTCGCAAGCTGCTTTCATTACTAATAATTTGGCAGCGGTAATTTTTACATACATATCTGCCAATTTAAAGGCGATAGCTTGATGATTGAAAATTTCTTTGCCAAATGCTTTTCGCTCATGAGAATATTTCAAAGCAATCTCATAAGCACCTGTTGCAATTCCTAAAGCTTGCGATGCAATTCCAATTCTTCCACCATTCAACACGTTCATGGCAAAACTGAATCCGAAACCATCGGCACCAATTCGGTTTTCTTTTGGCACCTTTACATCATTGAATAATAAGGAATGCGTATCACTTCCGCGGATTCCCATTTTCTTTTCTTTGGGTCCTATATCAAAACCTGCCCAACCTTTTTCTACAATAAAAGCATTGATTCCTTTGTGTTTCTTTTCAACATCGGTTTGTGCAATTACCAAATACGTTGAAGCTGTTGCTCCATTAGTAATCCAGTTTTTTGTTCCATTTAAAAGATAATGATCGCCTTTATCAATGGCTGTCGTTTTTTGAGAAGTGGCATCGCTACCTGCTTCTGGTTCTGACAAACAAAAAGCGCCAATCACTTCTCCTTTGGCAAGCGGCACTAAGTATTTCATTTTTTGTTCTTCGCTGCAATATTTTTCCATTCCGGCACAAACAAGGGAATTGTTAACCGACATAATCACGGCTGCCGAAGCATCTACTTTCGCAATTTCGGTCATGGCCAAAACATAAGAAACACTATCTAATCCTGAACCACCATATTTTGGATCCACCATCATTCCAAGAAACCCAAGTTCGCCCATCATTTTGACTTGCTCGGTAGGAAACTTTGAATGTTCATCTCTTTCAATTACGCCAGGCAACAATTCTGCAACTGCAAAATCTCTAGCTGCTTGTTGTATCATTAAATGTTCTTCGGTTAAATTAAAATCCATAATTAGAAGTTATTTGAATTGTAGTTTGTTTATTTTTGGAGTTCAAAAGTAAGATTTTAAAATTAAAATCTCAAACGATTTCGTAATTTTAGGCAATGTTAAAAGAAACGTATAATGTTATTGGAGTAATGTCTGGCACTTCGCTTGACGGCGTTGATTTAGCACAAATCAATTTCACTGTTATTGACGGCAAATGGAAATTCGACCTTTGGGAATGTCAAACGGTTTCTTATTCTGATTATTGGGTTCAGCAACTCAAAACGGCTATTGATTTTTCTAAAGTTGAATTGGAAAAGCTAAATAACGATTACACTGTTCTTTTGGCAAACATTATCAAGACTTTTATCGAAAAACATAATATACAAAACCTTGATGCGGTTTGTTCGCACGGACATACAATTCTGCATCAGCCACAAAACGGTTTTACACTTCAAATTGGCAACCTTTCAAAAATCGCTTCCTTACTGCATCAAACCGTAGTTTGTGATTTCCGAGTGCAAGATGTACAATTGGGTGGACAAGGTGCGCCGTTAGTGCCAATTGGCGACCGAATTTTGTTTTCGGATTATGATTATTGTTTGAATTTGGGTGGATTTTCTAATATTTCTTTTGAAGAAAATGGAACCCGAATTGCCTTTGATATTTCTCCTGTGAATACAGTTTTGAATTTTTATGCCAATAAATTGGGATTCGATTATGATGATAAAGGGAACATTTCAAAATCAGGGAAACTGAATACTGATTTGCTGAATGAATTGAACGCATTGGAGTATTACAAAAAACCGTTTCCTAAATCCCTTGGTTTTGAATTTGTAAAAGAAACTGTTTTGCCTTTAATGGAAAAACACAAGATTCTAACAGAAGATAAAATGCACACTTTTACGGAACATATTGCGATGCAAATTGGAAAGGTATTAAACGAAAAAGAAGGGAAACTATTTATTACTGGCGGAGGCGCTTACAATGATTTTATCCTAGAAAGAGAGCAGTATTATTTACCCAAAATTGAAATCATAATCCCAGATGCAAAGACTTTAGAATACAAAGAAGCTTTGATTTTTGCGTTGCTTGGTGTGCTAAAATTACGCGGTGAAGTGAATGTTTTGAGTAGTGTTACAGGAGCGAAACACGACCATAGTTCGGGGATTATTTACTAATCCTTCTTATTATCTTCTCCTATTTTAACCCAATCGTCATATTTCATAATAACAAGATTTTTTGTTTTGCAATCCCAAATGGAAATGTAATCTTTAGAAACAACCATATGTGATTCCCAACTACCAAATTTGGAATATAACATGAAAGTGCACAAGTCTGTTGAAGTAATAAATTCTGACTTCCCGATAAGATGATTATGTGTTGTTGCAGCTGAATCTTTCTCGCTTTTGAATGTCAGCATTCCTTTATGAATCTTATCTACATGCGTAACTTCGTTTTTTTTATTAAATTTTATTTCATAATCATTCCCAATAATAAAAATGCCATTTTCCAGTGAACCCGTTAAGATATATACTTTCTTTTGCTTATTTATCACAACAGGAATGATGTTGTAATTGCTTTTCTTGTAAAATTTGAATATTGTATCTTTATTTTGACTGACTAGTTCTAATGTCTTTTTTCTCATTTCACACAAATCTCTTTCGTAAGGATTTAGTTCTCTTTCAGTTTCGTCAACAATTGCAGATTTTACATTATATGTACTATCAAAACTTATCACTCCCAATGTTTTTGGGTTTTCATCTTTTGAAAAAAACACACATTTAGAAACATTCCCTTCAGTATAGGAAAAATAACCTCCTATATTTTGTGTTTTTTGTGGAAATTTCTCCATGAAAATATCTGAACCGTACCATGAAGCCATTTCTGAACGATATAATATATGAGCTTCGGCAACTATTGAAGCTCTAGCTTTTTCGACTTTGTTTTGTGAAAAAGTTAAACCGCTAATGAATAAAAGTATATAAAAAGAAATTTTTGCTTTCATAAAAAAAATGTTTCTCAAACTTAATGCTTTTTGCACGAAACGTGGACATTCTTCGGGTTTTATTTATCTTTCTAAATAAAACAATAATTACCGCTTTCACACTAGCATTTTTTTATATTTGCACAGCTTTAAAATATCCAAAAAAATGAAAGATTTACTTCAAAAATACGAGAATAAACAACCCGAAATTGTATTCAATTGGAAAGATGCAGAAACCGAAGCCGAAGGCTGGACTGTAATCAATTCGCTTCGTGGCGGTGCCGCTGGTGGTGGAACCAGAATGAGAAAAGGATTGGATATGAACGAGGTTTTGTCTTTGGCAAAAACAATGGAAGTAAAATTCACGGTTTCTGGACCAGCGATTGGCGGAGCGAAATCGGGGATTAATTTTGACCCAAATGATCCAAGAAAAAAAGGCGTTTTACAACGTTGGTATAAAGCCGTTTCTCCTTTATTAAAAAGTTATTACGGAACGGGTGGCGATTTGAACGTAGACGAAATTCATGAAGTAATTCCATTTACAGAAGAATGTGGCGTTTGGCATCCTCAAGAAGGTGTTTTCAACGGACACTTCAAACCCACCGAAGCTGATAAAATTAATAGAATTGGACAATTGCGTCAAGGGGTTATCAAAGTAATTGAAAACCCTAAATTCTCACCTGATGTTTTACGAAAATATACCGTTGCCGATATGATTACCGGTTATGGTGTTGCCGAAGCGGTGCGTCATTATTATCGTATTTATGGTGGTGATGTAAAAGGTAAAAAAGCTATTGTACAAGGTTTTGGAAATGTGGGTTCCGCAGCAGCTTTCTATTTGTCGGAAATGGGTGCTTCTATTGTTGGTATTATTGACCGTGACGGTGGAATAATCAACGAAAACGGTTTTACATTTGAAGAAATAAAAAGATTGTTTTTAAATAAAGACGGCAATAAATTAGTAGCCCAAAATATGATTCCTTTTGCCGAAATCAATGAAAAAATATGGACACTGGGCGCTACGATTTTTGCTCCTTGTGCTGCTTCAAGATTGGTTACTAAATCCCAAATTGATAGTTTGATTGAATCTGGATTGGAAGTGATTTCGTGTGGTGCAAATGTTCCTTTTGCCGATAAAGAAATATTTTTCGGAAGCATTATGGAAGAAACCGATCACAAGGTGAGTTTAATTCCAGACTTTATTTCCAACTGTGGCATGGCAAGAGTTTTTGCCTATTTCATGGAGAAAAAAGTACAAATGACGGATGAAGCTATCTTTTATGATATTTCAGAAACCATTGGGAAAGCTTTGGAAAAAGCCCATGCTTTAAATTCTGACAGCAAGAATATTAGTGCTACAGCATTTGAAATTGCCTTGAAACAATTGGTTTAACGATATTTTAATACTATCGAAAACAATTTTTAGTAAATTTAAACGTTTTTAAAAGTAACCCTAAAGCGAACAAAGATGAGTTTTGAAGCCACAGACAAGCAGAAATCATTGGGAATGGCAACAATGATTTATTTATTGCTGCTACTTTTACTATTCTTCATCCGATTTTGGCCACCCTCCAATTTAAAAGAACTTATGGGAGGCGGTGGCGGTGGAGACATCGAAATGAATTTTGGCGATAGTGATTTTGGGTTAGGAAAAGATTTCAAAAGTGAAGTTCTAAATGTTAAAGACCAAGTAAAAGTACAACCCACAAAAGTAACTCCGGAAGAAGACATCATCACTGATGATAATACGGCTGTTGATAATGCTGCTGTGACAAAAACTCCAAACGTAAAGAAAACACCCATCGTAGTTAAGAAAGTAGTAACGCCTGTAGTGGTAAAACCAAAAGTAGTCAAACCCACCAATGACGCTTTATCTAGTATTCTAAACTCCAACAAAGGTGGTGATGGAGATGACAAAGTTGCTGGTAATAAAGGAAAAGTGGATGGCAATTTGAATTCGAATGGCTATTCTAATGGCGGTGGCGGAACTGGCGGTGGTACTGGTGGTGGAAACGGCCCAGGAAATGGTCCAGGAAACGGCCCTGGAAATGGTCCTGGAAGCGGCGGTGGTACTGGCGGAGGCTATTCATTAGGTAATAGAAAAGTATTGAGCAAACCGTCACCAAACTATACTTGTCAGGAACAAGGAAAAGTAGTGGTTCAGATTACAGTTGACAGAAACGGGAATACTATTAGTGCAACGCCAGGCGTTCAAGGCACAACCAATACGGCAAGATGTTTATTAGACCAAGCCAAAATTGCGGCAATGAATACAAAATGGCAACCAGATAGTAACGCTTCTGAAAAGCAAGTCGGAAAAATAATTTATACGTTCAGTTTGAACTAAAAAAAAGCCTCCAAATTTGGAGGCTTTTTTTTATCTTTTTTAGAAACTTACCATTTATCAGCTTTCACTTTTTTATCAATATAAGTGACTAAACCTTTATTCAGCTCGTTGAATAGCTTTTCATAAGCCGCTGGAACTTCATCTTTATACTTTTTCAATGTTCTGTCTTTATTGTAATATTCTGAAAAATCATCAAGATTATGTACAGTAGTAGCGGTTGAATTGTTGGCCTTTTCAGTCAAGCCAAGTGCTTCCATTTTGTATTTTCCGTCTTTAAAAGTAATAGAGATGGTAAAAGTTGCAGTGCTACAAACACTTGTTCCTCCGGCTTTACTACAAAGGAAATTCTCTTGGATTCCTTCAATAGTTAGCTTCTCATTTTCAACTGAAGAAACCACAACAAAGTTTCTTTTACTATTCTCTTTTACCCATCCCAATGTTCTAGCGTATAAATCTTTCGCAGGTATATCATAACTAGAAACAACAAAATCAGTCAAACCTTCTTTTGAAAATTTAAATTCGGTGTCTTGGGCAAAGGTTGATGCTGTTATAAACGCCATCAACAGTAACGCTTTTAGTTTCATATTCTAATAATTTATTTTTTATATCAACTTTATTTGGGACTCGTAGCAATGACAAACTTCAATTTGTTCTTCACGCCTATTTGCAACACGTCTACCAAGTCTTGTACTTGCATGTTGAATGGAATTCTAATAACGACAGTAAGGTCTTTAGCAGGACTCATTTTAGATAACAAAGTAGTTTCCAAGTTATCAAAAGCAACTTCCTGTTTGTCCACAAAAAATCGTTTCTCTTCCGTTACCGAAATAGTTATCAGCTGCTTATTGGTTTTCTCATTCGTTTTCGATTTTGGCAATGTCATTTTGATAACATTTGGATTTGCCAAAGTGGATATAATCAAGAAAAACAACAATAAGAAGAACATAATGTCACTCAATGAAGAAGTGGCAACTTCCGCATGAAATCTTTTATTTCGTTTTATTGGCATGATTTGGTCTTTGAATGATACTTACAAACTCTAAAACTTGTTTCTGAATGGCTAAGGCAAAATCATCAATTCTACCGTTTAATAAATGGTAAGCGCTATACGCAATAATACCTACAATCAATCCGGAACCCGAACTAATCATTTTTTCATATAAACCTCCAGAGATATTTCCAATACTAATATCTTCTGTTACCGAAATGCTATAAAATATTTTAATAACTCCCGAAATAGTTCCGATAAATCCAAGCGTTGGTGCAATCCCTGCAATTAAACCCAATTGCCCTAATTTGCGTTCCATTTGACCTACTTCGATATTACCAGCACGTTCCATATTGGATTCGATTTCTGCTATCGGTCTTCCAATGGTTAAAACGCCTTCGGCAAGAACATTTCCAAGTGCCGTTCCATTTCTTTGCGCTACAGAAAGTGCCATATCAATGTTTCCAGCATTCAGATTATTTCTAATATCAGAAATTAAATGCTGATCAATTTTAGCCACTTTTTTGATGTAAAAAATACGCTCAAAAATTAAATACAGTGTATAAAAAAGTAATATCGAAATTGGAATTAGAAAAAAACCTCCTTTGAAAATGAATTCTAACACAGAGATTTCAGTGTTAACAGGTAATTTATCCGCTACTGCATTGGTAGCTTGTGATAAAGTGTCGACTTGTAACTGAATAAAAGAACTGATCATAATTGTTGTCTATTTTGGCTATTAATTCTGAAAATAATTTCAATTTTGCATAAATATAAATTGCACTACAATATTAAACTAAAAAAAACGGATTTTATTTTACATTATGAATATTTTATTAAAAAAGTAATGAACTACAACGAAACCGTAAATTGGATGTTTCAGCAATTACCTCTGTATCAATTACAAGGTGCATCGGCCTATAAAGCTGATTTAACCAATACCATTTTACTTGTAAATCACATTGGCAATCCCGAAAAAAAACTCCAGTGCATTCATGTTGCGGGAACAAATGGAAAAGGCTCCACATCCCATTTTTTAGCAGCCGTTTTACAAGAGGCAGGTTATAAAGTTGGATTGTACACTTCTCCGCATTTAAAAGATTTTAGGGAACGCATAAAAATAAATGGCATTGAAATTTCAGAAGATTTTGTCTGCGAATTCATCGAAAAAAACAAACCGTTTTTTGAAGACAATCAACTGAGCTTTTTTGAAATGAGCGTTGGTTTGGCATTTGATTATTTTGTAAAAGAAAATGTAGACATCGCTATTATTGAAGTTGGTTTGGGAGGCCGATTGGATTCCACTAATATTATTACACCTTTGATTTCTGTGATTACCAATATTGGTTTTGACCATATGCAGTTTTTAGGAAACACTTTAGAAGCTATTGCCGGAGAAAAAGCCGGAATTATCAAACCAAAAGTTCCCGTAGTTATTGGCGAATATACTCCCGAAACCAAACCTGTCTTTGAAGCAAAAGCGTTATCGACAAATTCTGAAATTTATTTTGCTTCCGATTTGATTGCCGAAACGTATCCTTCTACTCTTTTGGGAGATTATCAAACTCAAAATAAGAAAACCGTCTTACAGACTTTGAGAGTTTTACAAGAACAAAATCGTTTTAAAATTTCGGAAGAAAATATTAAAAATGGGTTTTGGAAAGTGGTTGAGAATACTGGATTGCATGGAAGATGGCAACAGTTGGGGAAAAACCCGAAAATAATTTGCGACACGGCGCACAATGCTGCTGGTTTAAAGATTGTGATGCATCAAATTCAAAAAGAACATTTTGAAACCTTACATATCGTTTTGGGCTTTGTAAATGATAAAGATTTAGACGAGATTCTTCCTTTATTCCCTAAAAAGGCAATTTATTATTTCTGCAAACCCAATATTCCAAGAGGGCTTGACGAGCTTATTTTAAAAGAAAAAGCAAGTGAACATAAGTTGCTTGGTGAAGCATTTAATTCTGTTTCAGACGCTTATCAAACGGCAAAACAAAAAGCAACGGCAACCGATTTTATCTACATTGGCGGAAGTACATTTGTAATTGCAGAAGTTTTATAATTTTCTACAAATAAGTTTGTGTTTTCAAAAAAGTCGCCTATATTTGCACTCCTATTAAGGGCGATTAGCTCAGTTGGTTCAGAGCATCTGGTTTACACCCAGAGGGTCGGGGGTTCGAATCCCTCATCGCCCACAAGAAAAACCGAAACGCAAGTTTCGGTTTTTTTATTTTCAGGATGCGTCAAAAGCTTGCTTTTGTAAGTAGCATGAAAATAAAAAAACAAAAGCTACAAAGTAGCTTTTAGGTTTTTCTTGTGAAAGGCTCCCCAAAAAGGATCAACGAAGTTAATCCCAATATACCCACCATTTGTTTTCGGGCACTGATTGCAAATCAGCGCTATAAAACCGTTAAAAAAAAGCATAAATCCTAGCGGTCGGGTTCTCCTCCAAAATAGGCACCACCGAAACCCCTCCAAACCCTCCTAAATTTATTTTTTTAAAAATAGAGAACCACACATAAAAACTAAAGCAATCATAAAATACCAAACAAAAAGTTTTTTATTATAACTTTCTTTATATTCTTTTATCAAGTACTTATATTTATTCCCTTTAAAAATCAATAAATAGTTTATACTCATAATTGGAATAAAAAAAAATATTGCCATGTTTAAAATAAAATTATATTTCCCTATGGTACTAATTTTTAATTTTAAAAAATCTAACTGATGATCTAACAAATAATTATTTATTACTAAATACATAAATAGTATATATATTGAAGTTGCAATGGTGAAATATAAACTAGATGTATACTTCCAAATATCATAGTAAACAGAACTTTTTTGAGCTGTATTAATGGTACTTACCATTAATTTATAATATATTCTTTTTATCATAATTCTATTTAAGAGTTATTTGCATCATAAATTGCCGTGCCTTTATCTACTTCAACATTTATTATGATATTCGGCTTCGGGGGTTCAAATTCATAATATCTTGGATACAACATTCGAGTAAGTTCACTTAATACTTTCTTCAGCGGAAAATTATTATTAAATTTAATCCCTCACTTTCCCCATTTGTTTACGTGCACTGATTGCAAATCAGCGCTATCAAACCGTTGAAAAAAGGCATAAATCCGAGCGGTCGGGTTTTCTACTTTTGATATGCTTTAAGTAACTTTTCTAATTCTACAATATTCTCATAAAAGGGGTCGGCAGGAGATATGTCTTGTATATACTCATATACTACTCGGTGGCTCTCCTCACTTTCTATCTTTCCCTTTTTTAGTAGCTGCTTAATTACCGTATGAGTAATCTTATCCCCTGATAAATTTTCTCCGAACTTTTCTACAAGGAGCAATTCTAATTCTTTGATGTCCTTTTGGGGTAATCCTTTCGCCCAAGCATTTATATCTCGGGAAAGTGTTTTAAGTCCTTTTAAATTGCTTTTAGCATAGGTTTCCTGAACAACTGATTTAAATTGTTGCATCATCGGATTACCAACATTTTTATTTGAAATAAACTCAATTATTACTAAACTTCTATCTCTAAGATATTCAAGTTGGTTCATTATCAAATGCTTTTTTGTAAAAATAAGATTATCTTTTAAAAATATTATATTATTTTAATTATTTAGATTTTTGTTTTTTAGTTTTTCTTTTATTTTATCCAAAATCCGTTCTTCAAATTTTTTCTTTTCCTTTTCATTTTCCGAACCACTGAAATCCTTATTAATTTCTTTCCAATTTCCAAGTATCAAACCATTATTAATACCCACAAAAGCAAATGATGTTTTTTCTTTTTCCGACGGACGTGTCCATGCATATATAATTTGATTCTCTTCTGGGAAATAAAAATATACATGAAACCAATGGTCTTTTTCATCATCCCGTCCATCTTGTAATTGTGTTTGTTCTGGCACAATATATTGAGGGTTATTCTTTTTAAAATCCAGTATAGCTTGAACTAATTCAGATTCATTTACGTTTACCTCATACTTTTCAGCATAAGGATAACTACCAGGAGCAAAATTACAAGCAGTTATTTTTGACAATAAAAATATTACTAAGATAATTCTTGTAAATAAGTTAAATGTTTTCATTGCAAAATATATTAATGATGGTGATTACTAGTGTCTACTCTTTCTTTCCATCTCCCCCAATATTGCCCATCTCCTGATTGCAAATCAGCGCTATCAAATCGTTGAAAAAAGGCAACCATAAATGATTGCCTTTTTTTCATTTTTTCAATTATTAATTACAAAAACATTCACAAGGGAATATTCCTGATGAATTTACTTTAAGATGAACAACATATTCACCCTTATCATTCTTTTTATAAATATATAAATATTTTGAGCATTTTTCTTTATACAACAAATCTCCAACTTCCACTCCCTCATTTTCAGGAATAATAAAATTCCAAAGAACAATTTTTTCCTTATTGTTATAAAATTCTAATGTACTTGTAGGAGTTATTTCAATTTTACTTATCACAAAATTATAAGCCTGCCTGCATTCATTTCTAGAGTTAACAAAAGTGTTTAGAAAACTACACAAAACCATAGCAATAAAAATAAATACTATTATATACTTTTTTTTCATTCGCTCGATTATTTATTAACTTGAAATGTAAACAATATCGTTATCAAAAAACCGAATGTAGGATAAACACTTTCTTGTTCTCTTATCGCCATTCGATATAATTTATAAATTAAAAATTTCATAATTCTTTTGATTTCTTTTTATAAACGGAATCGCCAACTTTAACAATAGATAAAGTTCATTACAAATATTCCAAAGTCCGCTCTAAAGCCATTCCTCTGGAACCTTTTATTAGCATTGTTTTGTGTTCAAATTTTGTGGATGATAAAAATTTGGCAAAATCTTCAAAAGTTTGATGAAATTGAAAGTTTTGTTTTTGAATGTTATTAGCAAAAAAATCTTTCCCAACAAAATGACATTCAAACGAGCTATTCTTATCCAAGAAATCAACGATTGCTTTGTGTTCAGCCAGACTTTCATCTCCGAGTTCATACATATCGCCAATGATAATACATTTATCAGTCTTATCTAATTGTATAAAATTCTCCAATGCCACCATCATACTACTTGGATTGGCATTATAAGCATCCAATATGATTTCGTTTGTTCCTTTTGTCAAAAGCTGGGAGCGATTGTTTTCAGGAATATAACTCTCGATTGCTGCTTTTATATCATCGTTAGGCACTTCAAAATGCTCGCCCATACTAATTGCAGCATTGATATTATTGGCGTTGTACAATCCAATTAAATGCGAATTAATCTCAACGCCAAGAGTTTTGATTTTGACAAATGGGTTTGCCGTAACGTTATCAATAAAGACATTGACATCTTTATCCTTTTGACTAAAAGTAATTCGTTTGAAATCGGCTGTTTTACTGTTTTGAATTTCGTCATCCAGATTTACAAAAACTGATTTGTCATTCAATTTTAGATAAGTGTACATCTCACTTTTCCCTTTTATCACACCTTCCACTCCTCCAAAACCTTCGAGATGTGCTTTGCCAAAATTGGTAATATAACCATAATCAGGTTGAGCAATATCACACAAAAATTCAATTTCTTTTTGGTGATTGGCGCCCATTTCTACAATTCCAATTTCTGTGTCTTTTGAAAAGGAAAGTAACGTTAACGGAACTCCAATGTGATTATTTAAATTTCCAATAGTAGCTTTGGTATTGTATTTTTTTGACAAAACAACGTTTATCAATTCCTTCGTGGTAGTTTTTCCATTACTTCCCGTTAGTGCTATGATAGGAAGTTTTAAATAATGACGATGGTATTTTGCTAATTCTTGTAAAGTTTCCAGACTGTTAGCAACCAGAATCGTTCTATCATCAATAAAATAATCTTCATTATCAATAATAACATAGCTAGCGCCTTTTTCTAAGGCTTCTTTAGCGAAAGTATTAGCATCAAAATTTTCTCCTTTTATCGCTACAAAAAAAGAATTTGGGACAATCTTTCTTGTATCGATTGAAACAGAAGAACAGTTTAAAAACAAATTATGAATGTTTTGAATAGTCATAAAAAAATATTTAAAAAAACAAAAGCCCTAATAAAAGGGCTTTTGCATATATTATAAACTAGTATTTAGTTTCTTGGTCTTTTCTTTTTATCCGCTTTTGGACCTACTCTTGACATAGCACATCTAAATCCGATGTAATCGGTAGCCATATCTTGAGGGAAGTATCTTCTTTGTGCTGGATCCAACCAATACGCTCTATCTCTCCAAGAACCCCCTTTGTAAACTCTAACATTATCGTTTATCAAAGTAGATCTCTTATTAGATTTATCATATTTTCTAACCATGTTTCCTAAACTATCTGTAGATACATTATGTTCAGGTGAATCATACATTCTTTGGTTATCTTTTAATTTTCCTTTTTCATCACCATCTTCCGAAGCACCAAACTTAAAGTATCTCGTAGATTGCTTATCACCATCTCTGTAGTTTTTGTTATCAGATCTATCAAAATTTTGTCTCAAATAAGTTTCTTGTTCATCTACAGGAACTTGTGCAATTTGTCCAGGGAAATTTTTGGCAATAACTTTACCATTAGGCAAAGTGTCAAATTTTTGAGTTTCTGGAGTAACTAATTCTACTTTTCCATCATCACCAATTTTGTTTTTCACGTAAACATTTCCTCTGTAGTAGTTGAAGTCATTTGCTTCATCATCTACAATAGGTCTGTAAACATCGGCAACCCATTCTGAAACGTTTCCTGCCATATCATACAATCCAAAATCATTTGGCGGATATGATTTAACTTTATTGGTGATATCAGCTCCGTCATCAGACCAACCTGCAATTCCACCATAATCTCCTTTTCCTTGTTTGAAGTTAGCCAATTGATCTCCTCTAACTTGTCTTTTTCCAGAGCGAGTATAACTTCCAGACCAAGGATATTTCTTTTGACCTTTGTATACATTATATTCTCTTTGTCCAACATCTGCAGCAGCAGCGTATTCCCATTCTGCTTCAGTTGGCAGTCTGTATTCTGGTAAAATAAGACCAGAACTTCTCTGAGCATATACATTTTTAGGACTGTTTCCTTGCGTATTGGTAGCGCCAGCTCCGTCTGCAGCAGGAGCAGCAGCTGGTTTAGCAGCACCTCTACCTTGTCCTCTTTTTAGAACAATTTTATCATCACCACCCATTGCTGTGGAAGGTGTAGCTAAATAAGCTTCTGTACTAAATACTTTTTCACCAGTCACATCGGTAACCTTAGCATCTTTTTTAAGATATTTTTGCTCTTCAAGTATTTTTTCATTTACACGATCCGTTCTCCAAATTGAAAATTCGGTAGCTTGAATCCAATTAACTCCTACAACAGGATATTCCGCATAAGCAGGATGTCTAAGGTAGTTGTTTGTCATGGTTTCATTGTATCCCAATCGGTTTCTCCACACTAAAGTATCAGGGGAAGCTCCTTCGTAAATGTTTTTGTAATTTTCTTGGTCTGGTGGATAAACTCTTTTCAACCAATCCAAATATTCCATGTACATCATGTTGGTTACTTCGGTTTCATCCATGTAAAAAGACATAACGTGTTGCTGATTTGGAGTGTTATTCCAATCATGCATCACATCATCTTGAACTTTTCCCATAGTAAATGTTCCACCTTCAACCATAACAAGTCCCGGGCCAGTAGCTTGTTTTTTGAATTTAGACGCATACTGAAATCCACCTTTTTTGTCATTAACTTTCCATCCAGTAGCCCTTGAACCACCTTTGGAGTCGGACTTCTTACTACAACTAGTAAATCCAACTACTATCACTAGGGATAGTAATAACCTGATTGTCATAATTTTGCTTGTTTTCATACGCTTAGTAGGTAATAAATTTTCGTTGCGCAATATAAGAATTAAGCTTTACACTGCAACATCTTTTTTAAAATAATCGTTCAAATCACTATTCAATGTGATTCAATTTGTAAACTAACGCAAAATTAATAGTTTTATTATAATAACCTTTACAAAATAATTTATTTTTACTCCATGTAATAAATACAACAAACTTACGTTTACATTAACCTATGAAAAGAATAGTATTAGCATCATTTTTTATATTACACACGTTGTTCTTATTGGCTCAGGAACAGCATAATGTTACCATTCCATGGATAGAAAAAAGGGAACTTTCATTTGGCAATTTTAGCTTTAATGTCCCTCAATTTAGTGGTGAAAGTTATAATTTTGATAGTGATAAAAAAGCAGTAACCTATAATTTAAGAGTCAATTTGACGAATTTGGTTAATGAAAATGCGCTTCAAATTACCAATTTGGTCTATGAACCTATACAAAATAAAGCACTTGGCGATTTAGCAATTAGAGAAATCCCATCCTCCTTGAAATACACTTTTACAAGTAGTCTTGCCAGAGATAAATATTATGGACTAATTACCATTTCACCTATAATTAAAGAAGGAGGTTCCTATAAAAAGCTAAAATCCTTTACGTATTCTATAAACGAAACTACTTCAAGAAGCGCTTTAGCAAGCAACAATATAATACCTTTATCCAATTCTGTTTTAAGTTCCGGGAATTGGTATCGCTTTTATGTTCAAAAATCTGGTGTTTATAAAATTTCCAAAAGTTTTTTACAAAGTTTAGGGCTTGCCACTAATGTTGATCCAAGAAAAATAAAAATTTTCGGCAATGGCGGAAGAATGGTTCCCTTATCCAATGCAATATCCTATCCGATGGATTTGGCGGAAAATGCGATTCAATTCATTGGTGAAGATGACGGTGTTTTTGACAATCAAGATTATATTTTGTTTTATGCAGAAGGCGTTGACAATTGGAGCGATGAAAACAAAACGAATCTAAACTTATATGCCAACAAGTCCTATTATTATGTAACTGCACAAGGAGAAGATGGAAAAAGGATTTTAGACATGACGCAACCCACTGCAAATGCTACTACACCAATCACCACTTTTGACGATTATCAATTTCATGAACTTGACAATTTCAATATTGTAAAGCTGGGCAGAATTTGGTTTGGTGAACAATTTGGATTTGAAGACAGCCAGGAATTTGATTTCACTTTCCCTAATATTGCTACTGCATCACCAATACAAGTAAGCATTCATGGCGCAGCAGTTTCATCTGTTGCTACTACTTTTAAAATAGAATCAGGCAGTCAATCCGTTGGCAATTTGGTTTTTTTAGGTATACCAGCAACTTCAAGTGCCGAAGCGATAGATGGAACTTTAACTGCAAATGCGGCGGCGGCTGAAAATGTAACCATCAAAGTAAGCTATGAAAACAATGGTGTTCCAAGTTCAAAAGCCTATTTAGACTACATTAACATTATTGCTAAAAGAAATTTACAAGGCTATAACAAGCAGTTCCGATTTCAATATAATCTGGCTAGCACATTAACAACTGTAGGCGAATATAAAATTTCAAATGCCACTTCTATTAAACAAGTTTGGGACATTACAGATATTTATAATGTTACCAAAGCAGAAAATGCAGACCAAAGCAATTTTTCATTCAAAGCGATTATGGGAGAAGTTAGAAAATATATCGCAGTTGACAACAACGATTATTTTTCACCACAAAAAGAATCTCAAACTAAAGTAACCAACCAAAATTTAAAAGGAACTATTTTCAACAATGCGCAAAACCAGTTTACGGATATTGATTACCTAATTATTACACCAAAATTTCTAAACGCTCAAGCCGAAAAACTAGCGGCTTTTCACAGAAATTATTCCCATTTAAATGTAAAAGTGGTTAATTTGGAAACTATTTACCCTGAATTCTCTTCGGGAAAACAAGATGTGGCAGCTATTAGAAATTTTGTTAAATATGTTTATTTCAATGCTTCTTCCCCTGCAAAAAAAGTAAAATATGTCAACTTGTTTGGAGATGCTTCCTATGATTTCAAAGACAGAATTCAAAACAACACCAATATTGTTCCCATTTATCATGCTTTAAATAGTTATTCTGCCGGAGAGTCAGCATTTTGTTCCGATGATTTTTTTGGATTAATGGATGAGAACGAAGGTAATGTCATAAGTTATTTTGGAGGAATTGATATCGCCGTAGGAAGAATGATTGTAAGTTCCACAAGTCAAGCCGATGAAATGGTTAACAAAGTTATTGAATATCATGATATTAAATCCTATGGTAGTTGGAGAAATAATTATGTTGCTATTTCTGATGATTCCGATAAACAATCGGATACCGAATTGCAAGAAAGACAAAATCAATTATCTGATGTAATTGTTACAGAAAAACCCTTTTTTAATATCAAAAAAATACTTCTCGATTCCTACGTACAAGAAACATCATCAGGCGGAAATCGCTATCCAAAAGCACGCGAAGAAATTTTCAGTGCTTTCGAAAAAGGAGCATTGGTTTTTAATTATTTAGGACATGGTGGCGAAGATGGTTTATCGGGAGAACGCATTTGGGAAAAATCGGATGGTCAAAATTTAGAAAACCGATACCGCTATCCTTTATTCATCACAATCACTTGTGATTTTTCGCGTTTTGACAATCCTTACAAACCAACAGCTGGCGAGTACACCTATTGGAATCCAAAAGGAGGCGCTATTTCAATGGTAACAACTATTCGTTCCATTGGCCAAGGTTCTGCCGAAAATTTTAACGATACATTAGCCCAGTATTTATTTTCATACGATTCCAACGAGTACACTTCTATTGCAGAAGCGTTACGACAAGCAAAAGTCAGTAGTCCAAATTCTTCAACGAATGTGGTTTTTTATATTGGAGATCCTGCATTAATGCTTGCCATTCCAAAACCAAAAATAGTTTTGACCAAAGTAAATGATGTTCCAATTACCCAACCAATTGAGGATTTACAATCACTGGCTTATGTAAAACTAACAGGAGAAGTTCAAGATGAAAACGGAACTCCTTTAACAAGTTATAACGGAGATCTTTCTGTAAATATTTTTGACAAAAGCATAACAAGAGAAACACTTGGCAATGACGGAATTAGAGAAATAATTGGTTACACTCCAGATTCTCAACCAATATATGGTGGTTTAGTGAAAATTAATTTTAATAATCTTGGCGAAACCATCTTTAGAGGAAATGCTTCTGTAAATAATGGAAATTTTGAGTTTGGTTTCGTAGTTCCAAGAGATATCCGAATTCCTGTTGGCAACGGTCGAATTAGTTTTTATGCTAAAAGAAATCAACTCCTTTTAGACAAAACAGGTTACAATACGGATATTAAAATTGGAGGAATTAATACCAATGCCGTTGCCGATAATATTGGTCCGACGGTAAAACTCTTTATGAATGACGAGACCTTTGTCAATGGTGGCATCACCAACGATTCTCCTTTTTTACTTGCCATTCTTCAGGACGAACATGGGATTAACACAGCAAGTGGTATTGGTCATGACATTGTTGGCATTCTCGATGGAGATGAAACCAAACCTTATATCATGAACGATTATTATGAAACCGAATTGGATGACTATACCAAAGGACGTGTTCGTTTTCCTTATCGGAATTTAGCCGTTGGATTACATACCCTGACTTTCAAAGCTTGGGACGTTTACAATAATCCAATCACCGCAGAAATACAATTTGTGGTTGTTGGTGATGATAAAATAGAACTGAATCATGTATTGAATTATCCAAATCCTTTCGTCAGTTATACCGAATTTTGGTTTTCACATAACAAACCTTTTGAACCCTTAGAAGTTCAGGTTCAAGTGATGACAATAACAGGCAAAATTGTATGGACAAAAAACCAAACTGTGACAACAGATGGATTTCTTTCACGAGAGATAACTTGGGATGGAAAAGACGACTTTGGAGACCGAATTGGAAAGGGTGTTTACATCTATAAACTGACTGTAAGGTCCACTTTATCGAATAAAAAGACCGAAAAAATAGAAAAACTTGTAATACTTTAAGAAAATACTATATTTGTAATTATATGAGAAAATTTAATATGAAGAAAATTGCCATACTACTCTTTTTAGTAGTAACAATACAAAACATAAATGCACAAAAGGAAAGTTTCGTAATCACAACAGGTGTACCCTTTTTATTAGTAGCTGCCGATGCACGTGCAGCTGGTATGGCTGATCAAGGAGTTGCTACCTCTGCCGATGCATTTTCGCAACAATGGAATCCTGCTAAATATGCATTTTCGTTAGAAAAACAAGGATTTACAACGAGTTATACACCTTATTTAACGGATTTAGTAAACGATATTTCATTAGGTCAAGTTACTTATTTTAATAGATTTAATGAGCGAAGTGCTTTTGCCGCCAGTTTACGTTATTTTGGTTTAGGTGAAATTGAGTTAAGACAATTTGCCGAAGACGATCCTGTAATTGTAAAACCAAGTGAATTAGCTTTCGACGCTTCTTATTCCTTAAAACTAAGTGAAAGATTTGCGATGTCGGTTGCGGGAAGATATATCCGTTCGGCATTACGAATTGCAAGCGCTGGATCTGGGGATGCTAAACCAGCAACCTCTTTTGCTGTGGATGTTTCTGGATTCTACCAATCAGAAGAAGTAGCCTATAATTCCTTCAATGGAAGATACCGTATTGGATTCAATTTCCAAAATATGGGTCCAAAAATTAATTATGATGCTGGTGCTTCCGATGATAATAGCGCCAACTTCTTGCCTGCCAACATGAAAATTGGTGGTGGATTTGATTTTATCCTTGATGATTATAATAAGGTAACTGTAAGTGTTGAATTTGCAAAACTTTTAGTACCCTCTCCACAAAGCTCCGATTTAAACGGTGATGGATTGATAACCACGCAAGAAGAAATCGATTTAAGACAACAAAACATAACCGATTACAACAAAATAAACTGGGTTTCTGGTATTTTCTCATCTTTTGGTGATGCGCCAGGAGGTTTCAGTGAAGAGTTAAAAGAATTCACTTATTCGGTAGGAACAGAATATTTATACCAAGATTCCTTTGCTTTGCGTTTAGGATATTTCCACGAAAGCCCAGATAAAGGCTCTAGAAAATTCTTTTCTCTTGGAGCAGGTTTCAAATACAATGTAGTAAAAGTGGATGTATCTTATCTTTTCTCTGCATCGAAAGTAAAAAATCCTTTAGAAAACACCTTACGCTTCTCATTATCGTTTGCCTTTGGTGATAAATATGAAGAATATTAGTAGTCATAAATTATTAATTAATTATCCAAATTTCTCCAATATGAAATTTGGATTTTTTTTCCCATATAACTAATGAAACAAGTCAACATCAATACCACGTTTACGGCTTATCAATCTGTTGAAGAATTACCAAAAGATGTACAATCTTTAATGGAACAAGCTGTAGCAATTCGGAAAAATGCTTATGCTCCTTATTCCAAATTTAGAGTTGGAGCAGCACTGCTTTTAGACAATGGGCAAATTGTTTTAGGTTCCAATCAGGAAAATGCGGCTTATCCTTCTGGACTTTGCGCCGAAAGAGTAGCAATTTTCCATTCAAATGCAATCTATCCTGATGCCACAATTGTAAAAATGGCAATTTCTGCCGCTTCTGACACAAACAAAACTACTACTCCAATTCCACCATGTGGCGGTTGTAGACAATCAATTTCCGAATATGAATTCAAGCAAAACACGCCTATAGAAATTTATTTTATGGGAGAATCAGGTGAAATATACAAGTCGGATTCTATTAAAAATTTACTTCCATTAACGTTTGACAAAAACTTCCTTTAGAAACCTAAAAATTACTCTTTTAAATTTTACTTCTTACTCGGAATGTTTTACTTTTGCTTTTCGCAAATTTGTGAGTGAGTGAACTATTTTGCGTTCAATAGTATGTAACACATAATAACGCTTTAGCAAAACAAAACAATGAAAGAAGTAACAAAAGAAGTTTATTTAAAATGGTATGAAGACATGCTGCTTTGGAGAAAGTTTGAAGACAAGCTTGCAGCACTATATATTCAACAAAAAGTTAGAGGATTTCTTCACTTATATAACGGACAAGAAGCCGTTTTAGCAGGCGCTTTGCACGCTATGAATTTAGGTGGTAAAGATAAAATGATTACTGCCTATCGTAATCACGTTCAACCTATCGGAATGGGTGTTGACCCACGAAAAGTAATGGCTGAACTTTTAGGAAAAGTAACTGGAACTTCCAAAGGAATGGGAGGTTCTATGCACATCTTCTCTAAAGAACACGGATTTTATGGAGGTCATGGTATCGTTGGAGCTCAAATTCCAGTAGGTGCAGGTATGGCTTTCGCCGATAAATATTTTGAAACTGGCGGTGTAACCCTAACCTATTTTGGTGATGGTGCAGCACGTCAAGGTTCACTTCATGAAGCTTTCAATATGGCAATGTTATGGAAATTACCTGTTGTATTCATTTGTGAAAACAATGGATATGCAATGGGAACTTCTGTAGAAAGAACTGCTAATCATACAGACATCTGGAAATTAGGTTTAGGATACGAAATGCCTTGCGGACCAGTTGACGGAATGAATCCGGTAAAAGTTGCAGAAGCAATGCACGAAGCAATGGAAAGAGCACGTCGTGGCGATGGACCAACATTCTTAGAAATGAAAACATACAGATACAGAGGTCACTCCATGTCTGATGCACAATTATACCGTTCGAAAGAAGAAGTAGAAGAATACAAAAAAATTGACCCAATAACACAAGTATTGGATATCATCAAAGAAAACAATTATGCTACTGAAGCAGAAATTGAAATCATTGACGAAAGAGTAAAAGACTTAGTAGAAGAATGTGCAACATTTGCCGAAGAGTCTCCATTCCCTGAAGTACAACAATTGTACGATGTGGTTTACGAACAAGAAAACTATCCTTTCATCCCTCACAGACTATAATTATGGCAACAAAAATCACAATGCCGCGTTTGAGCGATACGATGACTGAAGGAACTGTTGCTACTTGGCTTAAAAAAGTTGGTGATCTAATAAAAGAAGGTGATATTCTTGCAGAAATCGAAACTGATAAAGCTACCATGGAATTTGAATCATTCAATTCAGGGACTTTATTATATATAGGAATTCCCGAAGGACAAACTGCCGCAGTAGATTCTCTTTTAGCCATTATTGGAAAAGAAGGCGAAGATGTTTCAGCAATGATTTCCGGAGGCGCATCTACACCAACAGTAGCGAAAGCAGAAGAAAAAGTAGAAGCTCCAACCGAAGCAAAACCTGCAGCAACATCTTTACCAAAAGGAGTTGTAGTAGTAACTATGCCTCGTTTGAGTGATACGATGACAGAAGGAACTGTGGCAACATGGTTGAAAAAAGTAGGCGACGAAGTAAAAGAAGGTGACATCCTTGCTGAAATCGAAACTGATAAAGCTACCATGGAATTTGAATCTTTCAATTCCGGAACTTTATTATTCATCGGAATTACCGAAGGACAATCAGCTCCAGTTGATAGCGTTTTAGCCATCATTGGTCCAGCAGGAACAGATATTACTGGCATTGCCGAAAACTATAAAAAAGGTGGTTCAGTTCCTGCTCCCGCAGCTGCAACAGAAACTGCTTTAGCACCAGTTGCAGCTACACAAAATTCTGTGGAAGCAACTTCTGGAGATAGAATTTTCGCATCGCCATTGGCAAAACAAATTGCAAAAGACAAAGGAATCAACTTATCACAAATAAAAGGTTCTGGTGAAAACGGACGAATTACTAAAAGTGACGTAGAAAACTTCACTCCAGGAACTGCAGCAGCAAGTCCGGCAGCTTCTCAGCCACAAGCTGTAAGCAGTGAAGCACAAGCTCCAGTTGCTAGACCATATGTTCCGGCAGGAGTAACTTCATCAGAAGAAATCAAAAATTCGCAAATGCGTAAAATCATTGCGAAACGTTTAGCAGAATCATTGTTTACTGCACCGCATTACAACTTAGTAATCGAAGTAACAATGGACGAAGCAATGAAATCAAGAGCAATTATCAATAGCGTTCCAGACACCAAAGTATCATTCAACGATATGGTGATTAAAGCGAGTGCAATGGCTTTGAAAAAACACCCAAAAATCAATTCACAATGGTCAGCAGATGCTATTACCATCAACTATCACGTGAATATCGGTGTAGCAGTTGCTGTTGAAGACGGATTGGTAGTTCCGGTATTACCATTTACTGACGGTATGAGTTTATCTCAAATTGGAGCAAGCGTAAGAGATCTTGCAGGAAGAGCAAAAAGCAAAAAATTATTACCTTCAGAAATGGAAGGAAGTACTTTTACTATTTCTAATCTTGGAATGTTTGGTATTACCGAATTCAACTCAATCATCAACCAACCTAATTCTGCTATCCTTTCTGTTGGAGCAATTGTAGAAAAACCAGTTGTAAAAGAGGGGCAAATAGTAGTAGGAAACACCATGATGCTATCATTAGCATGTGACCACAGAACTATTGATGGTGCAACGGGAGCACAATTCCTGCAAACCTTGAAACAGTACATAGAAAATCCAGTTACAATGTTGGCTTAATAAGCAAACTCTCTTTATAACTAATATAACCCGCTCCTTTGAGTGGGTTTTTTATTGGATAAATGTGTAATTGAATTATGGCGTGTCCCTTCGGGTCGGGCTGTCCGTTATATCTTTTACTGTTTGTTACACTAGATTTACAAAAACTACTCTACTTAAAACAGTAAAAGGATGCCACTTCCATCCCTCACGCTACAGTTTAAAAACAAAGAACCTAATCTTTTGCTTCGCCAGTTCGCTATCACTCGTGTCAGATTGGGTTCCATAAAAAACTACGACGACATACTCTCCAAAACGAGACAGTACTCCTGAAGCTTCGGGACGCAGGCGAGCTTAACTACTCTGTTCGTGTATCTTTAATTAATTTTTCTAAAAAATTAAAAACAAAAAACCCCGTTCGTTAGAACAGGGTTTTTAAAGAATCTGAAACAAGTTCAGATCAAAGAAAGGCGACGACATACTCTCC
>Ga0208262_1000075_pt1 | contig 52845 bp, 52 predicted proteins | sample LakWasMet15_LOW5_2_FD_183863 | JGI IMG/M metagenome (GOLD analysis project Ga0208262, IMG submission 183863) | Freshwater sediment methanotrophic microbial communities from Lake Washington under simulated oxygen tension - Sediment Metagenome... | ecosystem: Environmental > Aquatic > Freshwater >... | reverse complement strand
ATACCATTCGCCAAGAACAGTACCAATTTCTTCCTGTCCTTTGTATTTCAGGTTGTGAATTAATTCCTGAACAATTCCTCGTTTATGAAAATACAACAATGCCGAAGTGTATTCTACAGGAATTCGACCGTAAAACTTTTTGAAAGCTTCGTTTTCAGGATTCAAATGGTGGTTTGTCAGTGGAATATTGTGTCGACAAAGGGTGCAAATCACGTTTTCATTGGACAATAAAAATGAATGGCAACCGGCACAAACGGGTGGAAAAAATAGATTGATAATGTTTTTGAACATAAAAAGTCAATTTATTTATAAAAATAGGTAAATCGACGCTTCAAACTTCAAAAATGTTTCTTTTTTTAAGTTCACTTTTTATATTTTTGCACCACTATGGCAAAACAAGAAGATTTATTCAAAAATGTAGTTTCGCACGCAAAAGAATACGGATTTATTTTTCCGTCAAGCGAAATATACGATGGACTGAGTGCAGTATATGATTATGCGCAAAACGGAGTCGAATTAAAAAAGAATATCCGCGAATATTGGTGGAAATCAATGGTTCAAATGAACGATAACATTGTAGGTCTTGATGCTGCAATATTAATGCACCCAACCACTTGGAAAGCATCAGGTCACGTTGACGCATTCAATGACCCATTGATAGACAACAAAGATTCCAAAAAACGCTACAGAGCCGATGTTTTAATTGAGGATTATGCCGAAAAATTAAACCTGAAAGCAAAGAAGGAAATCGAAAAAGCGCGGGAACGTTTTGGAGATTCTTTTGACGAAGAACAATATAAAACCACCAATCCACGTGTGATGGAATATCTTTCGAAAGAAAGAGAGATTCTCGAAAGAATGGGTCGTTCTTTAGGCGCCGGTGATTTAGAAGATGTAAAAGCCTTAATTGAAGAATTAGAAATTGCCGATCCGGAAACCGGTTCCAGAAATTGGACTGATGTGAAGCAATTCAACCTGATGTTTGGCACAAAACTAGGAGCTTCTGCCGAAAATGCGATGGATTTATACCTTCGTCCAGAAACGGCTCAAGGTATTTTTGTTAACTTTTTAAATGTTCAAAAATCAGGAAGAATGAAAATCCCTTTTGGGATTGCACAAACTGGAAAAGCGTTTAGAAACGAAATCGTCGCCAGACAATTTATTTTCCGTATGCGAGAATTTGAACAAATGGAAATGCAGTTTTTTGTGAAACCGGGCGAAGAAATGCAATGGTATGAACATTGGAAAACAGCTCGACTGAATTGGCATTTATCGCTTGGATTGGGTAAACAAAATTACCGTTTTCACGACCATGAAAAATTGGCGCATTATGCCAATGCCGCTGCCGATATAGAGTTTAATTTCCCTTTTGGATTCAAGGAATTAGAAGGAATTCATTCCCGTACAGATTTTGATTTAAAAGCTCACGAACAATTTTCGGGTAAAAAAATGCAGTATTTCGATACTGAAACCAATGCAAATTACACTCCTTACGTTGTAGAAACTTCGGTAGGACTAGACAGAATGTTCTTGTCTGTTTTTGCAACTTCTTTAAAAGAAGAAACATTGGAAGATGGCTCAACAAGAACCGTTTTAAGTTTACCATCGGTACTTGCGCCTACTAAAGCTGCTGTTTTACCATTGGTAAAAAAAGATGGATTGCCTGATATTGCCCATAAAATAATCGAAGATTTGAGATGGGACTTCAATGTGGCTTATGACGAAAAAGATGCGGTTGGCCGTCGTTATAGAAGACAAGATGCTCTTGGAACACCTTTCTGCATCACGGTTGACCATCAAACTATCGAAGATGAAACAGTAACGATTCGTCACAGAGATTCAATGAAACAAGACCGCGTGAAAATCATCGATTTGAAATCGATTATCGAAAATGAAGTTTCAATGAAAAATTGGTTGATGAAAATGTAATTAAAATTCATTTATAAAAGGAATGCTTCTCGAGTTGAGAAGCATTTCTTTTTGGATTAAATCGTAGCTATAAACTCTTTAGAATATTCTTTGATTTGGTCACGAACTTTTCTGAATTCTGCAATTAATTCTTTGGCGGTTCCAGAGGATTTAGATGGATCTTCAAAGCTGTGATGAATAGTCTTGGTTTTCGTTGGAAAAAACGGACAAGCTTCTTTGGCATTATCACAAACCGTAATTACATAATCAAAAGTTATATCTGAATATTCGTCAACGTGGTTTGAAGTGTGTTTGGAAATATCGATTCCGTCTTCGGCCATTATTCCTACAGCAAAAGGATTGAGTCCGTGTATTTCTACGCCTGCGCTGTAAACTTGTACTTTGTCTTTTCCAAAATGTTGTAAATAACCGTGAGCCATTTGACTTCTGCACGAATTTCCGGTGCAGAGAACTAGAATTTTTTTCATTTTTTTTGTAATTATTTATAATATTTTTTCTTTAACCAAAATGCGACTCTAACCAGTAGAATTAATGCGGGAACTTCAACCAATGGGCCAACGACTCCCGTAAAAGCTTGACCTGAATTGAGTCCGAAAACGGATATCGCAACTGCGATTGCCAATTCGAAATTGTTTCCTGCTGCTGTAAAGGCAACTGCTGCGTTTTTATCATAGCTTGCACCAAAGGCTTTCGTGACAAAAAAACCAATCAAAAACATTATGGCAAAGTAAATAAGCATTGGTATGGCAATGATGATGATGTCTTGCGGAATATTTACAATAAGTTTACCTTTTAAACTGAACATTACTATTATCGTTGCCAATAAAGCGATTAAGGTTATTGGAGAAATGGCAGGAATAAATGTTTTTGTGTACCAATCTGCGCCTTTTAGTTTCACCAAAATTAAACGGCTAAAAAATCCCAGCACAAATGGAATTCCTAAATAAATGGCAACACTTTTTGCAATCGTTAAGATTGAAATATCAACGATGGCACCCTCAAAACCAAAATATGGGGGCAATATGGTGATAAAAATCCAAGCATAAAAACTATAGAAAAATACTTGAAAAATACTGTTTAAAGCTACTAATCCGGCACCATATTCCGAGTTTCCTTCGGCGAGATCGTTCCAAACCAAAACCATTGCTATGCATCGAGCCAAGCCGATAAGAATTAATCCAATCATATATTCAGGATAATCTCTTAAAAATGTGATTGCCAAGAAAAACATTAATAATGGCCCGATTATCCAATTTAGAACCAACGAAATGGTCAAGATTTTAGTGTTTTTAAAAACTGTGGGCAACAATTTATAATTGACCTTTGCCAGCGGCGGATACATCATTAATATCAAGCCTATGGCAATGGGAATATTGGTTGTTCCGGAACTCATTGCATTAACGGTGCCAGAAACAGATGGAACAAAATATCCCAATGCAACGCCAAGTAACATCGCAAGAAATATCCAAAGTGTTAAGTAATTGTCTAAGAATGATAATTTTTTCATATACTGTTTTTAAGAGTTAGTTTTTATTGGCAAAGAAATGATAAGGTTTTATCAGCAACAAGCCGAATCTGTTTTACAAGTCGATTCTGCCATATTTATAAAGGTTTGAATTTTTTGTATGACTATTTTATCCAAACAATAACAAATATTGTTTCCCTTGATGGTTCCTTTAATGATACCTACTTTTTTTAATTCTGATAAATGTTTCGAAACCGTAGATTGTGCCAATGGCAATATCTCTACGATATCTCCGCAAACACAAGAAGGTAATCCCATTAATATTTTTACAATTTCCAAGCGTGCAGGATGCCCTAATGCTTTTAGAATATCAGCCATTTCGTTAGTTTCTATTGAGAAACCAGTTGTTTTCGTAATTCCCATATCGCAATATTACGATATAGTTTTGAATTAACAAAAAATAATCTGTACAATATTTTAAAAATTGAAATAACGGTAATTTGATGTGCATTTTATCGGATTTATTTGCATTTTACTTTAATGTATTAACATTTGTTTGTAAAATATTAACAACCTATATGTAAAATGGTGTAAATGTTTATTTTTAACTTGTTAAAAAAGTGTTTTTTTATCGAAAAATAAATGCTTTTATATAACTAGTTCCCAAAACTATCTGAATTACTTAAAATTTCGAAGTGTTTTGCTTCAACCTTCTAATGTTATGCCTAACAAATTTAGGACACGACATTGATGAATTTGCCCTACATTATTATTGACGACAATCAAGAAAGTGTTTTGAAAACCAAGGCAGTTGCCAGCGGTTTTTCGGAGCTTGTCTTCGTGGCGACGGCTAATAACTATGCTGATGGTCTAAACCTCATATTAGAGCACAGTCCCAAATTAATTTTTCTCGAAATTGACCCCGAAGATAAAAAGAGTAATTTGTCGCTGGCGCTTATCAACGAGTTGTACCGCTATTTGACCGTGATTCCCAAAATCATTATCACTACTGCCAAGAAAGAATTGGCTTTTGAAGCCATACAATATGAAGTGGCCGATTATATCCTGAAACCGGTGGAACGAATCGATTTGATTAAATCGATTTTAAAAATGAAGAAGGCAATTGGCGAAGATGAGGTTTCAATAATTAAAAATCCTGCTTTTGAGAAACTTCAAAGACATATTGAAGAAAAGCCTCAAGATATCGATGAATCTCAAGAATTGATTGAAGAGGAAGAAGAAGAGGAGGAAACAGTTTTACTGGAGGAAAATCAAGAATCGTCAGCCGAGCAAAATGCCGCTTCTTTCGTATCAAAGGGGAAAAATCAAATTCCAAATGTTGAACAACCGCTTGTATTATGCATCAAATCCTACGGTGATTATCGTTACATCGATGCTAAAGATATTTGCTATTTTCAAGCCGACAACAACTCTACCGATATTCATTTGAATAACGGAGAAATGGTTACAGCCTTTAAAACACTAAAACATTTTGAGGGGATTCTTTCCCGTCCTTTTATTAGAATTCACAATAGTTATATTCTGAATCGCGATTATATTTCCAGGATCCACACCGGAAATGCGGTATGTTATATTAAAAACACCACCACAAAAATTCCATTTTCCAAATCTTACAAGGAAAATGTAGATGCTATTATCTCAGATTTTGCCAATGGCAATTATTTGGAGATTTAACTAAAATCCATCCACCCAGATTTGAGGGTCATTCACTATCAAACGGCTGCATTCTACCACAAACGCCTTTATTTGTAAGGGATTTCGAGAGATGCTATATACTTTTACACCGTGTTATTGTGACAAGCGCAATACATGTAACAAACGTAAAAACGTATAACGACATAAAACCCCTAAATTATGAAAAAAGCAATTTTAACATTCGGATTATTTACACTGGTAATGATATTAACTTCATTCACTACACCTGAAACTAATACTGTTGCCGCTGCAGGTCAAGGAGCTGCTGGGGGAACCGTAAGATTGGATGCTGCAGGTCAAGGAGCTGCTGGAGGAACTGTAAGATTGGATGCTGCTGGACAAGGAGCTGCTGGAGGAACTGTAAGATTGGATGCTGCTGGACAAGGAGCTGCTGGAGGAACTGTAAGATTGGATGCTGCAGGACAAGGAGCTGCTGGAGGAACTGTAAGATTGGATGCTGCTGGACAAGGAGCTGCTGGAGGAACTGTAAGATTGGATGCTGCTGGACAAGGAGCTGCTGGAGGAACTGTAAGATTGGACTAATTAAGTTGGTTTAAATTAAACTTAATTTTAATAAATACCATTAGGCTGTCATTTTTGATGGCCTTTTTTTATGTCAATAGTTTTATTTTAGTATTTTTGGTGCAATTCAAAGAAAACTATTGAAAAACATATATTTCATACTGATACTCGTGCTGATTGCTTTTTTTGGCTGTACCAAGAAGAATGCAACAAATCAAACCGCCACTTCAACAGAAGACGACAGTCTTGCTACTTATCTGTCTAAAGCGAACGATTTTAGTTCTACCACTAAAAAAAGACAGGAATATATTCAGAAAGCATTTACGATTATTATCAATCAACCTAATGATTCTTTACAAAGAGTAAATCTGTTCAAAATTGCTAATCGGTACTATAATTTGAACGATTGGAGCAATTATCGTCAAATTGCACAAATTGTTTTAGAAAAGTCAGAAAGAGGAAAGGATACTGTTAGTATTGCCAAAGCCTTTTCCTATTTAGGCGATTATTATGGATCACAATCTGTTTCAGACAGTGCCTTTTTGTATTATTTCAAAGCTGAAAAAATATACCTGCAACAGAATGATAATTTGAACCTTGCTAAAACAAGGTTGAATAAAGCTTTACTACAATACAACGAGAGTGATTTTTCGGGTAGTGAAATTTCGGCACTCAAAGCTTTGCGGGTTTTAAAAGGAGAAAAGGCAAACGACATCGCTTATGAATTGTATAATCTTTTGGGATTAGTCTATAATGAATTGGGTGAATATGAAAAAGCGATAGAACATCACACCAAGGCTTTGGAAATCTTAGATGTAGAAACATCACCTGTTGAATTTCAGTATAGAGCCACTTCAATGAATAATTTGGGCTTGGTCTATCTGAATTTGGACCAATACAAAAAGGCAATACCCTATTTTCAAAAAGGCTTGGAACAAAAAAATGATTTGCTTTTATACAAACCTTTTGTCTATGCGCTTTTATTGGAGAACTTGGGATATTCTAGATTCAAATTAAAAGAATCCAAAGAGCTTCCAGAACTATTTTATGAATCTCTGAAGATGAGGGATAGTTTAAAATTAACAACAGGAATTATCATTAGTCAACTCCATTTATCGGAATATTTTGCATCCAAAAATGATATTGTAAAATCATTGGAATATTCCAAAGAAGCACTTGCGACTGCCAGAAATTCAAAAAATAACCGTAATCTGCTATTGCCCTTGAAACGATTGGCACTTATAGAACCCACAAAAGCGGCCATTTACAACAAAGAATACATTCATATCAATGATAGTTTGCAAAAGGCAGATCGAAACATTGCTGATAAATTTGCTCGTATTGAATATGAAACAGATCAAATTAAAGAGGAGAACACCGTTTTAACAGCCCAGAACAGGAATTTAGTATTTATTTTTGGAGGGATTTTAATTGTTGGTTTGTTTATGTATATCATCAAAGCACAAAAATCCAGAAACAGGGAGTTATTATACAAACAAGAACAACAAAAAGCCAATGAGGAAATCTATAATTTAATGATTTCACAACAAAGCGATGTGGAAACCATAAGGATAAAAGAGAAAAAACGAGTGGCGCAGGAATTGCATGATGGAGTTCTAGGAAGAATGTTTGGCGTGAGGATGAACTTGGATAGCTTAAATAAAATTAATGATGAACTTGGTGCGTTTCAGAGAAACAGTTACCTGAATGAATTGAAAAGTATCGAACAAGATATTCGTGAAATTTCACATGATTTGAATAGGGAGAAATCAGAATTAATTAATAACTTCGTAGCCATTGTAGACAACTTGTTTGAAGACCAGAAAAAAACGTTCAAACCAAAATTAGTTTCAACAATTGATTCGAGTATCAAATGGGAATTGATGAGTAATGCCATCAAAATCAATTTATATAGAATTGTCCAAGAATCGCTTCAGAACATTAATAAGTACGCCAATGCCAATACGATCAAGGTAGAATTTAAAAAAGAAATGCAAAATTTGTTTTTGGTAATTAACGATGATGGAATTGGATTTGACGTAAAAAGAGCTAAAAAAGGAATAGGTTTGCAAAATATGCTCTCAAGAATCAATGAATGTAACGGTACATTCGATGTGAAATCTAAAAAGGGAGAAGGAACGACTATTAAAGTTACGATTCCGATATAAAAGAAAAAATTTAAAAGAAATGACATTTGACCCAACTGCCGAACCAATGATAAAAAATAATATATTAATAGTTGACGACCATCCATTTATTATTCAAGGCTACAAGAATGGTATTACTCGATATAAACCAACCGAATATGAGTATTCTTTTTTAGAAGCAAAAGACTGTAGGTCGGCTTATGAAATAATAACCAATCCTGAGACAGCGCCATTTGACATTGCTTTTTTAGACATCAGTATGCCTACTTATGAGGAAAAAGGACTTTTTTCTGGTGAAGATTTGGCGAAATTACTGAATGAGTATATGCCAAACTGCAAAATTATTTTGCTTACTATGTATACTGAATTGTTGAAAATTAAAAATATAATAGATACAATAAATCCTAAAGGACTGGTAATAAAAAATGATTTAACATTCGATGAGTTACTTTTTGGCTTTGACAAAGTGATAAATAATGAAACTTATTACAGTCAATCGATACAAAAAATGATGGATCAAGATAAACAGGAAGCTATTGAAATAGATCTTTTTGACAAACAAATTCTTTTCCATATTTCAAAAGGGACAAAGACAACAGATATTACACAATATGTTCCAATATCGATGGAGGCAATCGAAATAAGGAAAATGAATCTAAAAAAATTATTGAATATTAAAGATGAAAGCGACATTGAACTTGTTAAAGAAGCTAAAAACAGAGGTTTACTTTTTTAGAGATTTAACAAAATTCAATTTTAAAAAACGGTACTTTTTTAAAAGTGCCGTTTTTTTGTTTGCCTCAATTTATTCTTCACTCAAAGCATTCCAGCCTCTGGCTTTTAGCGGAATTCGAGTATTGGCACGTGTCACTAAATGAATTCCTTCGCTTTCTTGGGTCATATGGCCAATAATAGAAAAGTTTGGATTTCCTTTTATCTTGTCAAAATCTTCCATTTTAATTGTGAAAAGCAATTCGTAATCTTCACCACCATTTATTGCAACAGTTGTCGAATCCAAATTGAATTCTTCACAAGTCGAAATTAATTGTGGATCAAGAGGTAATTTGTCTTCATATAAATTACAACCCACTTTTGATTGCTTGCACAAATGCATAATCTCTGACGACAATCCATCCGAAATATCAATCATCGATGTTGGTTTTATCTCTAATGCGTGCAACAAAGTGCGCACATCTTTTCGGGCTTCGGGTTTTAATTGGCGTTCAATTAAATACGTATAAGCGTCTAAATCGGGTTGTGAATTTGGGTTAACTTGGAAAACCTGTTTCTCTCTTTCCAATACTTGCAACCCCATATATGCAGCGCCAATATCACCGGTTACAACCAATAAATCAGTTTGACCAGCTCCATTTCTATAGACGATTTCATTTTCATCTGCCTCGCCAATTGCGGTAATGCTGATAATCATTCCTTTTTGTGAAGAAGTGGTATCACCACCTATAACATCTACCTTGTATTCATTGGCGGCAAGCGTAATTCCGTCGAATAATTCTTCTAACGCTTCCAATGGAAAACGATTAGAAACTGCTATCGAAATCAGGATTTGGGTAGCTTTGGCGTTCATCGCACAAATATCTGAAACATTCGTTACGACAGCTTTGTAACCCAAATGTCGCAAAGGCATATAACCCAAATCAAAATGAACTCCTTCAACCAACATATCGGTCGAAACAACTACTTTCTTGTCTTTGAAATCCAAAACTGCTGCATCATCTCCAATTCCTTTTATGGTTGAAGGCTGGTTAATTTTAAAGTTTTTTGTCAAGTGGTCTATCAATCCAAATTCCCCAAGTTGGGCAATACTGGTTCTTTGTGGGGATTTATCTTCAATCATAGTCATTGCGAAGAACGAAGCAATCTCTTCATTCGTTATAAATTTGTAAATATTTTGAAGTTGCAAAGGTACGAAGAACAGAATGCTTTTGGTAAAATAAAAAAACAGATTCAATACAGTCATTTTATTTATCCTTAAATTTATCCCATATAAAAAAACCAAATTTCATAAAATGAAAGCATTCGACATAATTACTCTCACGGTAAATCCATCTCTTGATAAAAGCACACGATTTACGGGCTTGGTCGCTGAACAAAAAATTCGCTGCAAAACTCCTCAATACGACGCTGGAGGAGGAGGAATCAATGTTTCCAAAGCAATTTCTCGTCTTGGCGGAGAATCTCTTTGTGTTTTTACTTCAGGGGGTTCTCCAGGAATCAAGCTGGAAGAATTGGTGCAAAAAGACGGAATTGTCATAAAAACAATACCAACACAAAATTGGACAAGAGAAAACCTAGTGGCCTTAGATACGAATACGAATTCCCAATATCGGTTTTGTTTTCCTGGAGCTTTAATCTCTGATGGCGAAAAAGAGAATATCATTCAAACTATTCAAGAATTAAAACCAAAATATTTAGTGGCAAGCGGAAGTTTAAATGAAGGTTTATCGACGGATTTTTATCAAGATATCGCTGACTTAGCCAAAGCTTCAGAAACAAAATTAATTGTGGATACTTCGGGTGAAGCTTTGCAAAAGGTTTTAGAAAAAGGAGTGTATTTAGTTAAGCCAAATATTGGAGAATTAGCTAAATTAATTGGCGTTGAAAAGTTGGAGATGAATGAAGTAGTAATAGCTGCAAGAAAATTAATCGAAAAAAGAAACGCTGAAATTGTGGTAGTTTCATTGGGTCCTCAAGGGGCGGTTTTGGTAACGTCAACTCAAACCGAGTTTGTGCCTGCGCCTAATGTAGTCAAAAAAAGCACTGTTGGAGCTGGAGACAGTATGGTGGGGGCAATGGTTTGGGCTTTGTCCCAAAACAAAAGTTTAAAAGAAGTCGTGCAATGGGGAGTTGCCTGCGGCTCCGCAGCAACAATGAACGAAGGAACGCAATTGTTTAAACTCGAAGATGCAAAAAGATTGTTTGAATGGTTAAATAAAACGTCTTAGAGATATAAATATCGGAAGGCATTATCTAGAGACACACTGCAGTGCGTCTCTACGAATAACAAAAAAACCTGACAATTTTCATCATCAGGTTTTCTCTATTATCTATCCGTCTATTATCTATTCTCTAAAAAAATCTAATCATTCAACTTCAAAACAGCCATAAACGCTTCTTGTGGAATTTCAACATTTCCTACTAAACGCATTCTCTTTTTTCCTTTTTTCTGTTTTTCCAGCAATTTACGTTTACGCGAAATATCGCCACCATAACATTTGGCGGTAACGTCTTTTCGCAAGGCTTTTATCGTTTCACGGGCAATAATTTTGGCTCCAATGGCTGCTTGAATCGGAATGTCAAATTGTTGTCTCGGAATCAACTCACGCAATTTTTCACACATTTTTTTACCAATGTTGTATGCATTACTTTCGTGAATCAATGCCGAAAGTGCATCGACAGACTGGGAATTTAATAAAACATCAAGTTTTACTAATTTGGAAGTTCTCATCCCAATTGGCGAGTAATCAAATGAAGCATAACCTTTGGAAACCGTTTTCAATCGGTCGTAAAAATCGAATACAATTTCGGCCAATGGCATATCGAAATTCAATTCAACCCTTTCCGTCGTCAAATAGGTTTGGTTGGTAATAATTCCACGTTTTTCAATACACAAACTCATTACGTTACCCACAAAATCAGCTTTGGTAATAATGGTTGCTTTAATATAAGGTTCTTCTACACGTTCCAGTTTAGATGGTTCTGGCAAGTCTGAAGGATTGTTTACAATTAGGCCCACTTCAGGTTCTTTTTTGGTGTAAGCCAAATACGAAACGTTGGGAACCGTAGTAATAACGGTCATATCGAATTCACGTTCCAATCGTTCCTGAATGATTTCCATATGCAACATTCCCAAGAAACCACAACGGAAACCAAAACCTAAAGCCGCCGAACTTTCGGCAGTAAATACCAAGGAAGCATCGTTCAATTGTAGTTTTTCCATCGAGTTTCTCAACTCTTCAAAATCTTCAGTGTCAACAGGATAAATTCCTGCAAAAACCATTGGTTTCACATCTTCGAAACCAGTAATCATATTCGTGGTTGGCGTTTTAGCATCGGTAAGCGTATCGCCCACTTTTACTTCTTTTGCCTCTTTAATTCCTGAAATCAAATAACCTACATCACCAGCAGAAATTACTTGTTTCGGGACTTGATTTAGTTTCAAAGTACCAATTTCATCTGCAAAATATTCATTTCCGGTGGCCATAAATTTGATCTTCTGACCTTTTCTGATCTGACCATTTTTTACACGGAAAATAACCTCAATTCCACGAAACGGATTGTAATGAGAGTCAAAAATCAAAGCTTGAAGTGGTTCGTCAACATTTCCTTTTGGAGGAGGAATTCTTTCGATAATAGCTGCCAAAATGTTTTCGACACCTAAACCTGTTTTCCCCGAAGCGTGAATTATATCTTCGAGTTTACAACCCAATAAATCCACAATATCGTCACTAACTTCCTCAGGATTCGCACTTGGCAAATCCACTTTATTCAAAACAGGAATAATTTCCAAGTCGTTTTCCAATGCTAAATATAAATTCGAAATCGTTTGTGCCTGAATGCTTTGCGCTGCATCTACAATCAAAAGTGCTCCTTCACAAGCCGCAATCGAACGGGAAACCTCATACGAAAAATCTACGTGTCCCGGAGTGTCAATCAAATTCAGGATATAATCCTCGCCTTTGTATTTGTATTCCATCTGGATGGCGTGACTTTTTATGGTAATTCCACGTTCGCGTTCCAAGTCCATATTGTCAAGCAATTGCGCCTTTTCTTCCCGAGCCGTGACGGTTTGTGTAGCGCCAAGAAGCCTGTCGGCAAGCGTACTTTTTCCGTGGTCAATGTGTGCAATAATGCAAAAATTCCGTATATTTTTCATTCTTTATTTGTGTCTTTTTTGAAGAAGCTTTCGCATTCAATCCGCAAAGATAATCTAAATTAGTCAGTTTCAAATAAGGCTTTCCACTTTCCTTTTTTACTATTCTTTTAAAAAGTGTACTTTTGCAAAAAAAACTCTTGATAAAAATTGGCAACATAGAATTACCTGATTTCCCGCTACTTCTCGCGCCTATGGAAGATGTGAGCGATCCGCCATTTCGTAGATTATGCAAAATGCACGGTGCCGATTTGATGTATTCCGAATTTATTTCTTCCGAGGGATTAATTCGCGACGCCATTAAAAGCCGAATGAAATTGGATATTTTCGATTATGAAAGACCTGTGGGGATTCAAATTTTTGGAGGAGACGAAGAAGCTATGGCACTTTCTTCCAAAATAGTTTCTACGGTAAAACCAGATATAATAGATATCAATTTTGGTTGTCCCGTAAAGAAAGTAGTTTGCAAAGGAGCCGGAGCCGGAGTTTTAAAAGATGTCGATTTGATGATTCGATTGACACAAGCCGTTATCGATAGTACGCATTTGCCCGTAACGGTAAAAACTCGTTTAGGCTGGGATGATAATTCCATTAATATTGATGAGGTTGCCGAGCGTTTGCAGGACATTGGCGTCGCCGCTTTGAGCATTCACGCCAGAACTCGTGCCCAAATGTATAAAGGCCATTCTGATTGGTCGCATATTGCCCGAGTAAAAAATAATCCTAGAATCACGATGCCTATTTTTGGAAATGGAGATATCGATTCTCCTGAAAAAGCATTGCATTATAAAAACGAATATGGTATCGACGGCATTATGATAGGTCGTGCCGCTATTGGTTATCCTTGGATTTTTAATGAAATTAAACATTATTTTAAAACGGGAGAACATTTAGCAAAACCAACTGTTGCTAACAGAGTAGAAGCCGTTCGAAACCACCTGACTTGGGCAATGGAATGGAAAGGCGAAAGACTTGGAATTGTGGAAACGCGTCCTCATTATTCTAATTATTTCAAAGGAATTCACTCTTTTAAAGAATACAGACAAAAACTGGTTACCCTTAGCACGCCCGAAGAATTATTTACTGTTTTGAATGAAATTGAAGCCGCTTATGCGGATTATCAGGCGGTTTAATAATGTTTTACCGCAAATTCGCGAATTTTAATATAGAAATTGTCAAGAACAAGCACTGAAATAAAATAAAGTCTTTAAAAATAATTTGTGAAATTGCTGTAAAATTTAATCCAACAACTTCTTACTCACTCTGCTACTTGCAATCAACGAAGCAACAAAGCCAAGAGAGACAATGGTTGCCAAGACAATCAAAACATTTTCGATGGTAAAAACTACGGGATAAGCAAGTGTTTGCGTAATCATCACGAGTTCGAAATGTTGTTGCAATAACACAATTGCAATTCCCAAAATCAGTCCAGTAATTCCGCCAAAAACGCTCAACAAAGTTCCTTGAAGAAGAAATATTTTGCGTAAATCCTTGATTTCGGTTCCGAGATTTAATAGTGTTTTCAGATTTCCTTTTTTGTCTAGAATCATCATAATCAATGCTCCAATCAGGTTGAAAAGAGCAATAATAATTACCAATGTAAAGATGAGATAAACGGCAAGATTCTCCGTATTCAACATTTTATATAAGGATTCGTTGAGTTGAGCTCTGTTTTTCACCGTAATTTTATTATTGAAAACAGTTTGTAGTTTGTTGACTACGGCATTTTCATCGGCGCCTTTTTTTTCCTTGATTTCAATTCCTGAAATTTGATTGGTTTTATATTCCAATAATTCCTGTGCCAAACCCAAATCCGCGAAAACATATTTAGAATCCAAGTCTTCGCTTATGGCATAAATTCCCACTGGAATAATGACTAATTTATTAAAAGCTTCTGCGGGATTTTCGATAGCCCCTTTTCCTGGTTTTGGCACCAAGACTTCCAGCGAATTGTTAAAATCAAGCAAACCCATTGAGAATCTCTCGGCAATTCCGTACCCTACAACTACTTGATCTGTGTTGGGTTTTAACCAATCTCCGTTATAAAGTGTTTTTTTGATAGCGTTAACTTTGCTAAAATTTGAGTCAACTCCTTTCAAAAAGGTAACTACTTGTTTCTCGTTAAAAACAAATAAAACGCGCTCTTCAATTATTTTGCTGTAGGAAGCCACGCCATCGATTTCCTTGATTTGTTTTTCTTGAGAAGGAGAAATGAAAAAGGATTTTCCTAAAGTGCTGCTTATTTTCAGGTCGGGATCGATGTTATTGGAAAAGGAAAGACTAAAAACTTTCAGGCCGCTAAAAACAGACAAAACCACGAACAAAGCCATCGCGCCAACTATTATTCCCATACTGGCAATGCGGGTTATTATATTGATGGCATTGTTTTTACTGCTGCTAAAAATATAACGTTTGGCTATGTAAAGTGGGAAATTCAAATTTATGAATGTCTGCGTTTTTCTAAAAGATCACGGTTTTCAATAGGATTTTCTTTGGAAGACAAAGCATTGTCAATTTTTTCAATATAGTCTAAAGAGTCATCTATAAAGAAAACCAAATTAGGAACTTTGCGCAATTGCAAACGTACTCTTTGAGATAAATCGTGTTTGATTAATTTGGAATTCGTTTTTATTGCCACTAATGTTTCCTTGGCTTTATCTTGGGGGAATATGCTCAAATGCACTGTTGCCACAGATAAATCTGTAGTCACACTAACTTTGGATACTGAAATCACTAAATTTGTAACTCCGTTTTTTCTCACTTCACCTTGCAGAATGTCAACCAAATCTTTTTGGATAACGCCACCTATTTTTTTCTGTCTATTTGTTTCCATTGTGCAAAAATACGATTTTTTTACAGCTACAAAGTCTCAAAAGGGCAAAGTTTAGGTTTATTGGAGTTTTTGGATCATATATATTATTAAATCCTTAACTTTTTTATTTTATATATTTACAAATAAAAACTTCAATGCTCAGTAACTTTAGGGCAAAATTGTTTACTTATGAAAAAAATTGAACATATAGGAATTGCGGTCAGTAATTTAGAAGAAGCATCAATAATTTATGGAAAACTCTTCGGAGCATCAGCTTATAAACAAGAAGAAGTGGTCAGCGAAGGAGTTAAAACAGCTTTTTTTATGAATGGACCAAACAAAATTGAACTTCTGGAAGCTACAAATCCTGAAAGTCCCATAGCTAAATTCCTAACTAAAAAGGGGGAGGGAATTCATCATATTGCTTTTGAAGTTGAAAATATTTTTTTTGAAATCGAGCGGTTACAAAAGGAGGGTTTTGTAATTTTGAATGAAATTCCTAAAAAGGGAGCCGATAATAAATTAGTTGTTTTTTTACATCCAAAGAGCACTAATGGAGTTTTGATAGAATTGTGTCAGGAAATTAGATAGTTTTATTTTCAAAAAACACCTTGGTTAAAGATATTAATAATCAGTTGGTTCGGTTTTAAATGACATATTTATATAATTATTGAAAAATCTAGTTTAAAAATAGTTGCATCAAATTAAAAATAGTAGTAATTTCGCAACCTCTTAAAAGGTCCTATAGCTCATTCGGTTAGAGCAACTGACTCATAATCAGTAGGTGCTTGGTTCGATTCCAAGTGGGACCACAATTTAAACGTAAAAAGCCTTGTAAATTAATAATTTACGAGGCTTTTTTATTTTTAGGGGACGAATTTAAAACTTCATATAATATTTCCCATCTTCAATTTTGTAAAAAGTTAGGATGTTATTTCAGTATTCTTCAAGCGTTTCATGTGTTACAGGTTCGTATTTTTTTAATGCTCCACTTTTTTTCAATTTGCCTTTTAACCATATTCCAAAATTTGTAGACTTTTTTTTGAGCGAATATTTTTATGGTAATCGCCTTGAGTACTCATAGGAATGAGTATCCCATCGTCAGTGTATGCTAAAAAATCTCCTTTTGGATAAAATTCTTGTGAATTTAAATCATTACTTGCAATCAACTCTATTTTATGCCACGGGCGTGGAGTAATTTTCAAAGTTTTTTTATTTTCTCTCCCTTTTCCAAAGAAAACATTTAGATTAGATTTCTCTTTTTCTGCAACTCTTTTTAAGGGAAATTCAAATCTTGGAAGGAAAGATAAATCAATAAGTGCTGGATTATATCTTTCTAAATTTGCCCAATAAATTTCTAATGAATTGACAATAATTTTTTTCTTGCTTGGAACTATAATATCAACACGGTCGGTAGTGACAGCATATGATGGGGAATAAAGCGTTTTAAGAAATTTGATTAAGCCTTTTTTTCTTCAACAGAAATTGGGACAGTACATTCTGCCCTTTGCCATAAACAGTAATGTCTTGGTTTTTCAAGGCCTGAACAATAAAATTAGAAACCACCCTTCCATCATCGGGGTGCATTCTTGGACCATATGTATTGAATATTCGAATAATCTTAATTTTAACTTTATTCTGTTTATGATAATCTATAAACAAGGTTTCTGCACAACGTTTTCCCTCGTCATAACAAGAACGTTCTCCAATTGGATTAACGTGACCCCAATACGATTCTGGTTGAGGATGAACAAGTGGATCTCCATATATTTCACTTGTAGAAGCTTGCAATATTTTTGCGTTTATTCTTTTAGCAAGCCCCAACATATTAATAGCGTCCATAACTGAAGTCTTAATAGTTTTGATAGGGTTATGTTGGTAATGTATTGGAGAGGCAGGGCATGCAAGGATGTAAATTTCATCGGCTTCAATAAAACAAGGAGCGGTAACATCATGTCGAATCAATTCAAAATAAGGATTGTCTAACAAGTGTAAAACGTTTTGTTTTTGTCCTGTAAAAAAATTATCCAGACAATAAACTTCATTACCTTCCTTTAATAAGCGTTCGCATAAGTGGGATCCAACAAAACCAGCACCACCAGTGACAAGAATTTTTTTAGGGGTCGTCATATTTTATGAAAAGTTGAATTATTTTTTAAGAATGTTTTTCTACTGTTTAATTAATTGAATCACCAACAGTATTATTTTTTTGTTGTATCAACACCAATACAGAAATAATCAAAACCATGATCCTTCATTTCATTTTTATCGTAAATATTACGACCGTCGAATATTGCAGGAGTGTTTAACAACTTGCTTACGATCTTAAAATTCGGGAATTTAAATTCTGGCCATTCTGTAAGAATTGCTAAACAATCAGCATCAATTAGAGCTTCATGTTGATCTCTAAAATAAGAAATACTGTCGCCAAAATGATGTTTAGCTTCTTCCATCGCAACTGGATCATATGCCTTAACTTTTGCACCGGCTTCTAGAAGTTTTTTAACTACCATTAAAGATGGAGCTTCGCGCATATCATCTGTTTGAGGTTTAAAAGATAGGCCCCATAATGCGATTGTTTTGTCGACTAAATCTCCTTTAAAATATTTATTAATCTTATCAAAAATCACTAATTTTTGATCGTTGTTTACATCTTCTACAGCTTTAAGGATTCTAAGTTCATATTTATAGTCACTTCCAGTTCTTATTAATGCCTGCACGTCTTTTGGAAAACACGATCCTCCATATCCAATTCCTGGGTAAATAAACTTGTTTCCAATTCGAGAATCGGAACCAATACCATTTCTTACCAAATTTATATCAGCACCAACTATTTCACAAAGATTTGCAATATCATTTATAAAACTAATTTTTGTAGCAAGCATAGCATTTGCTGCATATTTTGTCATTTCAGCTGAAACAATATCCATAAAAATTAGTGGATGACCATTAAGAGTAAAAGGTTTGTATAAACTTTTCATAAGATCCTCTGCTCTTGGACTATCTAAACCAATTACGATTCTGTCGGGCTTCAAGAAATCAGCAATAGCAGCCCCTTCTTTAAGAAACTCAGGGTTTGAAGCCACATCAAATTCAATATTTACTTTTCGTTTATCCAATTCTTCTTGAACGGCATTTTTTACCTTTTCAGAAGTTCCTACTGGCACTGTACTTTTTGTAACTACTAATAAATAATCATTCATATTTTTACCACAATCACGGGCAACTGCTAATACATACTTCAAATCGGCACTACCATCTTCATCGGGAGGTGTGCCTACTGAAATGAACAACACTTCAGAGTCTTTTATAGCTTCTGCGATATTTGTAGTGAAACTCAAACGGCCTTTTTTCATATTTCGCATTAACATTTCTTCAAGTCCAGGTTCGTAAATAGGGATTATACCTTTATTAAGATTGTCAATTTTTTTACTGTCAATATCAACACAAACAACATTGATACCTACTTCGGAAAAACATGCGCCAGTAACAAGCCCAACATACCCACTTCCAACAATTGTAACTTTCATAATTATATATAATTTAGGGATTAATTTGCCTTATAAATATACATTTTTTTTATTCCTTTTATTTCTTTTAAAATGCTATATATCAATTAATTATCAATTATTAGGTGATTTATTGGTCTTGAAAAAAACTTTATTTTTGAATAAAAACCTATATTTTGATTAATTTCGGTTAGATAATCGTTATTTTATGCAGTTAAAGGACAAATATAAACAAAGGATGCAATACTTTTGCATTAAGAAATAATAACTATTTTATGCCAAGCGGCATATTTTTAATTACTGTTCAAACTCACTTATATCCACAGTGTTGCATAGCAGTATAAATTTTCATATCATTGCAACCGAAAAGACATATGACTACGTAGGACTATTAATTGGTAAATCGATAGGGATATTAGTAAAATCACACAAGTTTTTAAATTCATTTATTTTGTAATCCTTTTTTTATATATATAAAATAAAAAAGCATTTCATCGACAAAAAGAATACTTTAAACGATAAATATATTGTTTGGTCAATGAAAAAATATTAACTTTGCACACACTATTTCGTATAATTATGAGTTATAAATCAGAAAGAGGATGTTCTTGTTTTATAAGGATTGATTTATTACTTTAAATGAAAATGAAAAATATTGCAAATAAGTTTCTTATTATAATGATATGTCTTTTCGGTGTATTAGAAGCTTCTGCGACCCCAAGTCCCCCGTCACCTGGAGCAAGAAAACCGCCACCCCCGCCAGGACTGCCTATAGACGAAAACCTTTATATAGTTTTTATAATTGCATTATTGTTAGGAATTTATATCATTTATAAATATCAATTAAAACAAAAAACTCCAATTTGATTGGAGTTTTTTGTTTTATAAAGATCTCTACATTCTATTTATTGGCATATAATCTAGAAACGTATTTACCAATTACGTCAAATTCAAGATTTACTTTTGTACCTACTTCGAAGTTTTTAAAATTGGTATTCTCAAAAGTGTAAGGAATAATAGCAACGCTAAATTCGTTCTTTTTTGAATCTACTACCGTCAAACTTACTCCGTTTACTGTAATCGAACCTTTTTCGATGGTTATGTTTCCTAGTGATTCGTCATATTCAAAAGTATAATACCAGCTTCCGTTCGTTTCTTTTGCAGTAATACAATTTCCAATTTGGTCAACATGTCCCTGAACGATATGACCGTCCAATCGATCTCCTAATTTCATCGCTCGTTCAAGATTGACGCTGTCTCCAATTTTCCAGTACGAAATATTCGTCTTTTTTATTGTTTCGCCAATGGCAGTAACGGTATAAAGATTTTTATTTATGCTAACCACCGTCATGCAAATGCCATTATGGGCAATGCTTTGGTCTATTTGAAGTTCATCGGTGATGGAGGAGGCTATTGTAATATGAACATTATCTTTGTCTTTTTCGATATCTTGGATTGTGCCAAGTGTTTCTATAATTCCTGTAAACATTTCTTATTTTATTTTTACTAAATTTGCACTTCAAAATTAGCAATAAATAACGTGATGTTATGACAAAAAAAGCAGAAAATATAATCGTAGGAATTTCAATAGGAGATTTAAACGGTATTGGAAGCGAAGTTATTCTAAAAACATTTGAAGATTCTCGAATGTTGGAATTTTGTACACCCGTTATTTTTGCGAATGTAAAAATCCTTTCATTTGTAAAAAAGAGTTTCGAGTCCACATCGGCGCTCCATGGAATAGACAGATTAGACCAAATAGTTTTGGGTAAAATCAATGTTTTAAACGTTTGGCAAGAAGGAGTAGAGATAAATTTTGGCGTAAACGACGAGAAAGTTGGAAAATATGCCATAAAATCATTTGTTGCCGCTACCAAAGCTTTGAAGGAAGGGTTAGTAGATGTTTTGGTTACTGCGCCAATAAACAAATATAACATTCAATCAGAATCATTTAAATTTCCAGGCCATACAGATTATCTAGACCAAGAATTAGAAGGAAATGCGTTAATGCTGATGGTTCAGGATAATCTAAGAGTAGGATTATTAACAGATCATATTCCTCTAAACGAGGTTGCATCATACCTTACCGAAGAATTGATTATAAAAAAAATAGAAACAATAAAACAATCTTTAGTACAGGATTTCAGTATCAATAAACCAAAAATAGCAGTATTGGGATTGAATCCGCATTGTGGTGATGGAGGAGTGATTGGAAAAGAAGACGACGTGATATTGAAGCCAGCTTTAAAAAAAATATATGAAAAGGGGACATTGGTTTTTGGACCATTTGCAGCCGATGGTTTTTTTGGAAGTAATCAATACGAAAAATATGACGCTATTATTGCGACTTACCATGATCAGGGATTAATTCCTTTCAAAACATTGTCATTTGGGAATGGAGTAAATTATACGGCTGGTCTAAATAGAGTAAGAACTTCGCCAGATCATGGAACCGCTTATGATATAGCTGGTAAAGGTGTTGCCGACTATAATTCATTCAAGGAAGCTGTTTATCTTGCAATTGACATCTATCATTCGAGAAATCTGTATGCAGAAATCAGTCAAAAACCCCTGAAAACAAAAGAAAAATAGTCTTAAATAAAAAAAGGTAAATAAGATTATTAGATTTACAATAATTTTATATCTTTGCACTCCCGAAGTTTAGGGCAAATTGTTGTTGAAATGAACAAGACAAAAGAATTTTTAATTCCTTTTATAGGATTAAAGCCAGGAAAACATCATTTTGAATATCAAATAAGTAATGCGTTCTTTGAAATCTTTGATTATCATGAATTTAATAATTCAAATATCAAAGTAAATGTAGTTTTAGAGAAAAAAAACACCTTGTTGGAGTTGGCTTTCAAGCACAAAGGCACGGTAAATGTTCCTTGTGATATGACAAACGAAGAATTTGATTTGCCAATAAAAGGCAATATGAAATTAATTGTGCGTTTTGGAGATGCTTTCAATAATGACAACGAAGAGTTACTCATTTTGCCACACGGAGAATTTCAGATAGATATTGCACAATATATATATGAAATGATTGTGCTTTCGGTTCCTCTAAGACGAATTCATCCAGGAATTAAAGATGGAAGTTTAAATACTGCAGCCTTGGCAAAACTGAAAGAATTGACAATAAAAGAACAAAAAGTTGAGAATAAAGAAGAACAAAAAGAAGAAAATATTGACCCACGCTGGGACAAATTAAAGCAACTATTAACGGATAAATAATATAGTAAAATGGCACATCCTAAAAGAAAAATCTCGAAAACAAGAAGAGATAAGAGAAGAACACATTACAAAGCTACTGTAGCACAAATCGCTACTTGTCCAATCACTGGCGAAGCACATTTATACCACAGAGCCTACTGGCATGAAGGAAAAATGTATTATAGAGGACAAGTTGTTATAGATAAATCTGTAGCGGTTGCTTAATACGTTTTGTAAATGATATTTAAACTCTCACAATTAGTGAGAGTTTTTTTGTTGTTTATAATTTTCATTTAATTAGAAGTTCTAAATTATATTGCTTTAGAATTTTTTTTGTACTTTTCAAGACTTTTTAAAAATTTTGTCAATCGATACATTTGACAAAAAACAGTTAAATATAATGAATAAAATTACAGCCGCAATTACCGCAGTTGGAGCATATGTTCCGGATTTTGTACTTACAAACAAAATTCTCGAAACAATGGTTGACACAAACGACGAGTGGATTACAACTCGCACAGGAATAAAGGAAAGAAGAATCCTTAAAGGAGAAGGAAAAGGAACATCTTATTTAGCTATAAAAGCAGCACAAGATTTATTGACCAAATCTAATATTGATCCTTTAGAAATAGACTTATTAATTGTTGCAACTGCAACACCCGATATGCCAGTGGCGGCCACGGCTGTTTATGTAGCTACCGAAATAGGAGCAACAAATGCTTTTGGCTTCGATTTACAGGCAGCATGTTCAGGCTTTTTATATGGGATGTCCGTTGCAGCAGCCTATGTTCAATCAGGAAGATATAAAAAAGTAATGCTCATTGGCGCCGATAAAATGTCCTCGATAGTGGATTATACAGACAGATCAACATGTATAATTTTTGGAGATGGTGCTGGAGCTGCTTTGTTCGAACCCAATTATGAAGGACTAGGATTGCAAGATGAATATTTGCGAAGTGACGGTATTGGTCGTGATTTTTTAAAAATAGAAGCAGGAGGTTCTCTTCTTCCTACATCTATCCAAACCATTCACGACAATAAACACAAAATTATCCAAGACGGAAAAACCGTTTTCAAATATGCCGTGACTAATATGGCTGACTCGAGTGAGCTGATAATGAAGAGAAACAATTTGACCCATAAAGATGTAAATTGGTTAGTTCCTCACCAGGCAAATAAACGGATTATTGACGCTACAGCAAGTAGGATGAATTTGGATGATTCAAAGGTTTTAATGAATATTGAAAAATACGGGAATACAACATCAGCAACCATAGCATTAGTACTTAACGATTTTGAACATCTATTCAAAAAAGGAGATGCAATTATTTTGGCGGCTTTTGGTGGCGGATTCACATGGGGATCTATTTACCTAAAATGGGCATACGATAAAAAATAAATTTAAACTAAATAATTATGGATTTAAAAGAGATTCAAAATCTAATCAAATTTGTAGCAAATTCAGGAGTTGCAGAAGTTAAATTAGAGATGGATGATGTAAAAATCACCATTAGAACAACATTAGAAGGAAATGTATCCGAGACTACTTATGTTCAACAAATGCCAGCTCAACCAGTTCTTCAGCAAGCAGTAGCTCCTCAACAAATTGCTCCGGCAGTTTCAACTCCAGCACCAGCTGTCGAAAATTCAAATTACATTACTATAAAATCTCCTATTATTGGAACTTTCTACAGAAAGCCATCGCCAGACAAGCCAATGTTTGTCGAAGTGGGAAGTGTAGTTTCTAAAGGAGACGTACTTTGCGTAATTGAAGCAATGAAATTATTTAACGAAATCGAATCAGAAGTTTCTGGTAAAATTGTTAAAATTTTAGTTGACGATATGTCGCCAGTAGAATATGACCAACCTTTATTCTTGGTAGATCCATCATAAGAAATTATAAATAATAATTTCGAATAATGAGTTGTCGTTATTTGAAATAATTTAAAATCCAACATTTAAAATTTCAAAAAAGATGTTTAAAAAAATATTAATTGCAAATAGGGGAGAAATTGCGCTTCGCATAATAAGAACATGTAGAGAAATGGGCATCAAAACTGTGGCTGTTTATTCTACCGCCGATGCCGAAAGTTTACACGTTAAGTTTGCTGACGAAGCTGTTTGCATTGGACCACCGCCAAGCAACTTGTCCTATTTAAAAATGTCAAATATAATTGCAGCTGCCGAAATTACCAACTCAGATGCAATTCATCCAGGATATGGATTTCTTTCCGAGAATTCAAAATTTTCAAAAATATGCCAAGAGCATAATATCAAATTTATTGGTGCTTCTCCTGAAATGATTGATAGAATGGGAGACAAAGCTTCGGCAAAAGCTACTATGAAAGCTGCGGGAGTTCCTTGTGTCCCTGGTTCTGACGGTCTTTTAGAATCATTCGATCAAGCACAAAAACTTTCCAAAAAAATGGGCTACCCAGTAATGCTAAAAGCAACAGCGGGTGGCGGAGGAAAAGGGATGCGAGCCGTTTGGAAAGAGGAAGAACTATTAAAAGCATGGGAAGGTGCTCGCCAAGAATCGGCTGCAGCTTTTGGAAATGACGGAATGTATCTTGAAAAATTAATTGAGGAACCACGTCATATCGAAATCCAAATCGTGGGAGATTCTTTCGGTAAAGCCTGTCATCTTTCTGAAAGAGATTGTTCGGTTCAACGTCGTCATCAAAAATTAACCGAGGAAACTCCTTCTCCATTTATGACTGATGAATTACGTCAGAAAATGGGAGCTGCAGCTGTAAAAGCAGCAGAATACATCAAGTATGAAGGTGCGGGAACAGTCGAATTTTTGGTTGACAAGCACAGAAATTTCTACTTTATGGAAATGAATACCCGTATTCAGGTAGAACACCCAATTACGGAACAAGTTATCGATTATGATTTAATTCGTGAACAAATAATGGTTGCCGCTGGAATTCCAATTTCAGGAAAAAATTATTTACCACAATTGCACGCCATAGAATGTAGAATTAATGCCGAAGATCCTTATAATGATTTTAGACCTTCGCCAGGAAAAATTACTACTCTTCATATGCCTGGAGGACATGGAGTTCGATTAGACACACATGTCTATTCTGGTTATACCATTCCGCCAAATTATGATTCGATGATTGCAAAATTAATCACGACCGCTCAATCTCGTGAGGAAGCCATCAGTAAAATGAGAAGAGCCTTGGATGAATTTGTAATTGAAGGGATAAAAACCACTATTCCTTTCCACAGACAATTAATGGACGATCCTCGTTACATCGCGGGAGATTATACTACGGCTTTTATGGATACTTTTAAGATGAATGATCCAGAATAAATAAAATTAGTTCAAAAAATTGAATAAATTTAGCAGCTGCAAGAACATTCTTGCAGCTGTTTTTTTATAATAAATTTCCGTTTTACCGAGATCTACTTAATATAAAATTCATTTTTAGTTGGGCTTGTTTATTATAAATTAAATTTTGAAAAGGACAAGCGTTTATTTACTTTTATATAAATTATCAAATTCAATCAGGTCTATGGCAACAAAAATTACACCAGCAAAGACAAAAAAGAAACAACCCGTCAAAAAAGAATCGGGTAGTTTTAAGAGTAAGCTTACTCGATTTTTATTCAAGTCGGTTTTGTGGTTTTTCGGTATATCCCTTTTTTTTGTGGTGCTTTTTAAGTTTGTGCCTGTGCCATTTACGCCTTTGATGGTAATTCGTGTGATTGAAAACAAATCAGCGGGAAAGGAAATTTATTTTAGCCACGATTGGGAACCCATCGAAAATATTTCAATCAATTTACAAAAAGCAGTAATTGCCAGTGAAGACGGAACTTTTCTTAGTCATAACGGCTTTGATTTTAAAGCAATGCAAAAAGCTTACAAAAGCAACGAAAGAGGCCGAAGAATAAAAGGAGGAAGTACCATTTCGCAGCAAACCGCCAAAAATGTATTTCTTTGGCAAGGACGAAGCTATTTACGCAAAGGATTAGAAGCTTATTTTACGGTTTTGATAGAATTAATTTGGGGCAAAGAACGAATTATGGAAGTCTATTTGAACAGTATCGAGATGGGCAACGGAGTTTATGGCGCCCAAGCTGCAGCAGAACATTGGTACAGAAAAGACGCTTCAAGTCTTACTAAAATTCAGGCCGCAGGAATTGCCGCAATTTTACCTAATCCGCGAAAGTATTCTGCCACAAGTTCTTCTTCTTATATTAACAAACGAAAAGCAAAAATTGTTCGCATTATGCGACATATAGGTAAGATTAAGTATTAAAAAACCACCGCAACTTCGCAAATTATTTTTCTATTATCAGTTTATAATTTGCGAATTTACGGTAAAATAATTTTAACTTTTTTCTTCTATAGATTAAAATTCAACCCAAAAACAATATTTCTGCCAATGTTTGGAATTCCATCTGTTTTCAGTCGTGATAAATGAGCAATATATGTTTTGTTTAACAAATTGTTTCCGTTTAAATTGAATTCAAAAGAGGTTTTTCCTAAAATTACTTTTCCGCCAAAACTAAGATTTACCAAAGTATATCCATTCGATTTTGTCTCGAAACCACTTACATTATTTTGATTGAAAGTAGAGGAAACATTTAAAGTTGCAAAACCATTTTCAAGCCATTTTTTGATTTTAAAGTCCGTACTGATGGTGTTATTCCAATTGTTTGCAGGAATTAATGGTAGGAAGTCTCCATCTTGTTTTTTACCGGTAACAGTTTCAAAACTACTTTCAAAATGCAACCAATCTAAAGGATGTGGATGAAAATGTAAGCCAATTTCACCACCAAAAAGATTGGCATTATTCTGAACATAATCAAAAACATCGAAACCATTAATTTGTGTCCCCGCCGGAGAAGTGTAGATATAATTGTTTACGTTATTATAAAATCCATTGGCAAAAAACTCAAAATGACTGTTTTTATATTCTAAATTCAAATCGGTTTGTATGTTTTGCTCTGTTTTTAAATTTGAGTTTCCAATTTCATAACGATTTGTTCCCTCGTGAACTCCATTTGAAGATAATTCGGCCAAGTTTGGTGCACGAAAACCCGAAGCTAAGTTTACTCTTAAAATGAAATCTTTGTCTAAATTAGTTTTGTATCCCAACGATGCATTAAAACTGTTGTACGATTTGTTGAGTGCTTCAAAAGAACCTTCATTGCCAGATATTCCGTGGCTTTCACTGGCAATTTTTCGATTATCGAAACGAATTCCCGCCTGAAATACATTCGATTTTAATTCATAATTTCCAGTCCCGAAGATTCCGAAATCGTTCGTTTTGGCATCAGGAATCAAATATTCTTCACCCAAATTGGAGTTGGTTTGACTCATTCCTTGAATCCCAATAATCGATTCTACTTCGCCGAGTTTTGGTAAATGGTATTTCGCATCATAATTAAAGGTTTTCAATTTCATATGTAAAACCGCAATATTCCCTTCCACTAATTCACTCCGTTCATTGGCAATATAGCCCAAGTCAACATCTAATTTTGAGTTTCTAAAGAAAAAAACAGAGTTTAAACTCAACAAATTATTGTCAATGGCCTGGCTCGGAAAATCTGTTTTTTTGGTTTTGGTTTGTTTGTCAACTCCATTTTCTGGGATTCCTAAATCTAGTTTGTTGAAATTATACCTAAAAATGCTTGAAAATTTGGAGTTGCTATAGCCAATCCCAGTTTTGAAATCAGTTTCATTATATCGAGTATTCGTTACTCGATTTTCATCTGAATATTTATAATCAGAATGGGTGTTGTAACTTCCTCGAACCAAGAATTTCCAGTTTTCGTTCGAAGTTTTTATTCCTAAAGACGAATTGCTTCCCAGAGTATTAGAGAAAAACTTTTGATTAAAATTTATTTTAAAAGTATTTGCAAGGGCAAATTTTTCCGGGTTAAAATACAATACTCCACCCAAAGCGTCTGAGCCATAAAGCAAAGAAGCAGGGCCTTTAATGACTTCAACACTTTCTATTCCGGCATCATTTAAACCCAAGCCGTGTTCTTCGCCAAACTGCTGATTTTCTAATCGGACACCTTGTGAATAAACCAAGACGCGATTACCACTCAACCCCCGAATTACAGGTTTACCAATGGAAGTTCCGGTCGAAACTTGTGAAACACCAGGAATGGTTGCTAATCCTTCGATTAATGATGACGTCCCTTTTTGTTGCAATTCTTTAATGGTCGAATGTTCCACTTTCATTACATTTTGTGACTGAATTTTATTGAAAGCGGTGGAAACAATTATTTCGTCAATTTGGAATTCAATTTCGTCAAGAACGATATCCAGAGTAGTTTCTTTGTTTTGAAGATTCAATGTTTTATTCTGTGTTCCAAATCCTAAATATGCGAACGTTAGTTTTACTTTTCCGTTAGGAAGATTCGATAATGTGTACTTGCCATTTTTATCTGTCGAAGTTCCTTTGTGTAATTCTGGAGCATAAATTGAAACATCAATTAGGGGCTGATTTTTTGCATCTGTTACTGTTCCAGAAATTTTATTTTGTGCATATAAAGTAGTAGAAAGCCCTATGAGAAGAGCAATTATAATTTTTTTCATTGAAAATTTTTTATTGTTCCTCACCCCGACTCTCTCCAAAGGAGAGGGAGAAGTGATAGAAATGTTTAGGTAATAAGACTATTGATTATTTTCCAACTTAGATGAACATATATTTCTTATATGGTTAAAAAAGCCAATTTGTTTGACTTGTTTATCAACATCTTTAATTAAGTAAATTTCGATAAGCTTATAAAATTGGGGGAGCACGAAGCGCAAATAGGCTTCCTTTAAAGAATTGGGTAATTCCCCTAGAATTGAATAAAGAATTGCCAGAAGGAATAATTATTTTTTTGAATACAAAACTAGAAATAGGCGAAGAAACAAAACTGCTTAAAGTAAAATCGCAAACAAAACAACGATCATAATTATGGTGTTGATGTGTTATTTCTTTGCTGGAATTATATTTATGGGAACATTTTTTTTCGGAGAGTTGATTTGCCAAATGTTCATAACTATGCATATATTGGAACAGCATTGCAAACAATACCGCAAACATCAAGAAGGAATTTAATATGATAAACTTCTTTTTCATCAGGTGCAAATATAGAGATAGCAAAGAAAAATCCGATCAACTTTAACAAGATTTAAAGTTAATCGGATTTTATAAAGTATTAAAATGGGTTTTTATACCAAATTATGAGCTACTAAATATTCAGCAATTTGAATCGTGTTTGTTGCTGCTCCTTTTCTCAAGTTGTCAGCTACAATCCACATATTTAAAGTGTTTGGTTGGCTTTCGTCGCGACGAATTCTACCCACAAAAACCTCGTTTTTACCTTCGGCATATCTTGGCATTGGATACGTAAACGTGTCCAAATTATCCTGTACCACAACACCGTCGGTTTGACTCAAAATAGTTCTTACTTCGTTTACATCAAAATCATTGGAAAGCTCCACATTCACGGCTTCACTATGTCCACCAACAACTGGCACTCGAACAGCTGTTGCGGTAACATTGATAGAGTTGTCACTCAATATTTTTTTGGTTTCATTAACCAATTTCATTTCTTCTTTTGTGTAACCATTAGCCTCAAAACTATCGCATTGTGGAATACAGTTTCTGTTGATTTTATATTTATAAACCATATCACCTTCTATTCCGGCACACTCATTTTCGAATTGTTGCACCGCTTTTACACCAGTTCCAGTGATGGATTGGTATGTAGAAACAACTACACGTTTGATGTTGTATTTTTTATGCAAAGGCGCTAAAGCCAAAACCATTTGTATTGTTGAACAGTTTGGATTCGCAATAATTTTATCCTCTTTTGTTAATTCAGAAGCATTAATTTCTGGAACAATTAATTTTTTGGTTGGATCCATTCTCCAAGCTGATGAGTTATCGATAACCGTAGTCCCAACTGCCGCAAATTTTGGTGCCCAATCCAATGATGTTTGACCTCCTGCCGAAAAAACGGCAATTTCTGGTTTCATATCCACTGCTGTTTGTAATCCAACAACGGTGTGTTTTTGCCCCCTGAACTCGATTACTTTACCCACTGATTTTTCAGAGGCCACTAAAATTAATTCTGTGTAAGGAAAGTTTCTTTCTTCCAATACTTTTAACATTATTTCGCCAACCATTCCGGTTGCGCCTACAACTGCAAGTTTCATATTATTGTTTTTAATTTTTAATTCTGATTTTCAGAGGCAAAAGTAAGTAATATACAAATTAAAACAAGCGTGTTCACAAAAAATAACAAATTGTTATATTTGTAACAAATAAAAGAACCACGCTTTTAGGGCGTGGTTTAGTTAGAATATATAATGTAGCGGAAATTTATTTTTTCAACAAATCCCTGATTTGTGTAAGCAATTCTTCTTGGGTTGGTCCAGCGGGAGCAACAGGGGCAGCTTCTTCTTTCTTTTTTGCTTTTTCGGCAGCTCTTAAAACAATAAAAATAAATAACGAAATAATCACAAAATTAATAATGGCTTGTACCAGGTTTCCGTAAGTAATTACAGCGGCTCCAGCAGTTTTTGCAGCGGCCAAATTATCGTAACTGTTTCCATCTAATGTAATAAATTTTTGAGTGAAATCTATTCCGCCAGTGATTAAACCTACAATTGGCATAATAACATCATCTACGGCAGAGCCAACAATTTTACCAAAAGCACCACCAATAACAACCGCAGTTGCTAAACTTAATACGTCTCCCTTCATTAATGAAGCCTTAAAATCTTTAAAAAATCCCATAATTGTTTGTTTTTTTAGGTTATTTTTATTCAAAACTAGTAACGAATATATTAATTTTTTTTTATTCTCGATAAAAAACTCGTTTTACTCTTTGGGAAATACTCGTTAGAATTTCATAAGGTATCGTTTTTAATTGCTCTGCCATATAAGAAACTGTTGGGCTTTCACCAAAAATAATTACAGAGTCGCCTTCTTTGCAATTGATTTCTGTAACGTTAACCATTAACATATCCATACATATACTGCCAACGATAGTTGCCTTTTGATTGTTAATCGTCACAAAACCAACACCATTTCCCCAATGTCTGGAAATTCCGTCGGCGTAACCAATAGGGATTGTAGCAATTTTTGCCGGCTTATCGGCAATAAAACGTCTTCCGTAACCTACACTTTCGCCGGCTTGTATGGTTCTTATTTGGGAAATAACAGATTTTAAAGTTCCAACGTTTTCCAATTCTTTCTGTTCTTCAACATCATTGGAAACTCCGTAAAGCCCAATTCCTAGGCGAACCATATCGTATTGTGCTTCTGGGAAATTGCTTATTCCCGAAGTATTTAGTAAATGACGAACAGGTTTTATCTGTAATTCTGACATCAACTTTGAAGATAATTTTTCGAATAAAGCAATTTGCGAATGGGCAAAATCTTTATGTTCCGATGCATCGCTTGTGGCCATATGCGACAAAATACTTTTTACGGTAACGAATTTGTTTCCTTTTAAAGTTGCAATTAATTTGTCAAGATTTTCTTCTTCAAAACCCAAACGATGCATTCCTGTATCGAGCTTAATGTGAATGGGAAAATGTTTCAATTTTCTCGATTCGGCGATTTTAAGAAAAGCATTCAAACCTTTTAAACTATAAATTTCAGGTTCTAATTTATATTGAATTATCGCTGAAAAGCTTGTAGTTTCTGGATTTAGCACCATTATTGGCAACATAATTCCGGCATTTTTTAATGCTATTCCTTCATCGGCGAAAGCCACGCCTAAATAATCTACTTTGTGATGTTCAAGCAATTTGGCAATTTCAAATCCGCCGCTTCCATAACCAAAAGCTTTAACCATAACCATCATTTTGGTGGTCGGTTTTAGTTTTGATTTATAGAAACTCAGGTTGTGGCTGATGGAGTTGAGGTTTATTTCAAGAACGGTCTCGTGGGTTTTCTCCTCTAATGCGGCTACTATTTCTTCAAATTGAAAATGTCTCGCTCCTTTTATTAGAATGGTTTCGTTGCCAAAATTCAAATAATTAAAATTCCTGAAAAAGTCGGCTGTGTTTTTAAAAGTAATGCAGTTAGTAAACTTGTGTTTAAATGCCGAAATGGTTTCGCCAATTCCAATAACCCGATTGATTTTATTGGAGGTAATCAACTGTGAAACTTTAGAATATAATTCCTCATTGGTCAAACCGCTTTGAAAAATATCCGAAATAATTACGGTTTTGTTTTTGTATTGTTTGCTTTGCCAGTTCGCCTCTTGGGCTCGGGTTTGACTTTCCAGAAAATCCAAGGCGATTTTCAACGACTGAAAATCCGAACTGTAACTGTCGTCAATCAGGGTAGTATTGTTGATTCCGTTTTTGACTTTTAACCGCATTTCAACTGGATACAGCCATTGCATACGGCTTTGAATGGTCGTTTTGTCGTATTTGAAACTCAATAAAACCATCAAACAGCTTATCGCATTTTCGACAGAAGCTTCATCCTGAAAAGGGATTTCTATTTCAAAATTTGCTTTAGTATATTGAATTTGAATCACCGTTTTGTCAGCGATTGTTTTTTTTGCAATGAAAACATCGGCGGTTTTATCATCGCAACTCCAAGAAAATGTTTTAATTTTTGGGTTGATAAGAGCGTCAACAATGTTGTTTTTTTGGTAAATTATTAGTTTTGAATGTTTGAAAAGTTTCAGTTTTTCTCTGATTTTTTCCTCCAGGTCTTCAAAGCCTTCGTCGTGAGCCGAACCAATATTTGTAATAATTCCGATAGTTGGCCGGATGATGACTTCCAGTTTTTCCATCTCGTTCATTTTCGAAATACCTGCTTCAAAAATTCCAAGATTGTGCTTGTCGTTTATCGAAATAATTGATAATGGAACTCCAACTTGTGAATTGTAGCTTTTTGGACTTCGTATAATGTTGAAATCAGGACTTAACAAAAAGTTTAACCATTCTTTGACAATTGTTTTGCCATTGCTTCCCGTCAATCCAATAACAGGAAATTTAAAAAGACTTCGATGATGAGCCGCGAATTGTTGCAAAGCTTCGAGTGTATTTTCGACAACGAGAAAATTAGCTTTGGTTTCGCATTCTTTTGGAATATGAGTTACGACAAAATTTTGTACGCCTTTTTCGATTAATGCCAAAATATAATTATGGGCGTCATTGTTGGGTCCGACTAAAGCAAAAAACAGTGTTTTTTCATTGTTTTGCAAAGACCGGCTATCAATGGAAATAGTGTCGATTATAGCATCAGGATTGCTCCCAAACCATTTGGATTTTAAGATTGGGATTATATTTTTTATTGATAAAGTCAAATTTATTTAGGTAATTGATTTTGTATGTCATTATATACTATCCATAATTCAGAAATTGGAACAAGTTTTTTTATCACTTTATTAATTTCTTTTCCTTCCTCGGTAAACAAGTATGGATAGAAACTAAATGATTTGTCAAAATCATTTTTAGTAAAATCTTTGTCAAATGTTTTCCATTTAAAATCTGAATAAAACTCATTTATTTCCTTTGAAAAACAGAAAAGCAAAAAATCTGAATAACTCAGATCGAGATTTCTCCATTTCAAAGTGTCAGGCGCCAAATAAAATACTTTTCCTAGATAGTCAGGTGAAAATGAACCTCCATTGATAGCAAAAAAACCTCCAAAAACATCATCTGCAATTAATAGAAATTTTGGGGTTTCACTATTTACAAAAGATTTGTCCCTATTCCATTCCATCATACCACGATTGAGTTTGGAGTTTCCCGAACCTAATATTCGTATTATTCCATCTTCTATAATAATGCCTCCAGTTTCATAAATAACCGCTCCCATTGGAGAATGGGTTGTAACTTGGGCAGTTTCGATTTCTTTAACTGCTCTAGTATTGTCTTTTGGCAAAATAACAACTTTAACGTCTGCATTTTTTATCCATTCTTCGACAAATATCCAGGCAGGCTCAGAAGTATTCGTTAATTCGGATAAAGACTTCTTATTTTGTCCTATAGAGAAAAAGGGAATAAGTATTAAAAAATATAGTACTGAGTTTCTCATTAAACTATTTTTTTTCTTCTTCAGATAAATTTTCTGCATCTTTTATAATCATATTATCACGCATCGCATAAAAATAGGCGGCGCGGCTCAAAGGTTCGTATTCTTCAGTTTCACCAAGCATAACGAGTTTGTCGTTATCGGTTTTTCTAAAGCTGTAATTCGCCAAATTTCCTGTACGAGTGCAAACGGCGTGGACTTTGGTCACATATTCGGCAGTTGCCATAAGTGCCGGCATTGGCCCAAAAGGATTACCCTTGAAATCCATATCTAATCCGGCAACTATGACACGAATGCCTTGGTTGGCCAAATCATTGCAAATTTTCACAATTTCATCATCAAAAAACTGTGCTTCGTCAATACCAACCACATCACAACCTTGTGCCAAAATAGCAATATTGGCAGCAGCTGGAACCGGTGTGGAGCGAATTTCATTGGCATCGTGCGACACCACCATTTCGTCGTGATAGCGAGTATCAATGGCAGGTTTGAATATTTCGACTTTTTGTTTGGCAAATTGCGCTCTTTTTAGTCTGCGAATGAGTTCTTCGGTTTTGCCCGAGAACATCGAACCGCAGATAACTTCGATCCAACCAAATTGTTCTTTATGATTTACTGTGTTTTCGAGAAACATTTTGTATTTTTCTTGCGCTTAAAATGAATAGTTTTTATTACTTTGTAACGAAAACAAATTTATTAAAAAAGATAGACCTTACTCACTATAATTTCAAAAGTTATGAAGAAAAAATTGGAAGCCGACTTAATAAGCATTGCGCATAGGGTATTGCAAATTAAAAACAAATCTGACATCAACCAATTATATATTGAAACAAGGAAACTATATGAAAAATTGGCGATTTTACAATTTGTTGAAGAGCATTTTGAGGGTGTAAAACCAACAATTGGTCAAGCCGAAATTGTGGAGAAAATGAAACAATTTTTCGAAGAAAACCATTTGTCTGAAATTAAGCCAACAATACATATCGATGAAGTTGTTGTTGATGAAGTTTTGGAAGAAGAAATCGTTGTGGATGAACTTGTCATTGATGAAATCGAAGAAGTAGTTGGGGAAGAAATCGAAGAAATCGAATTAGAAGAAGAGGAAGAAACATTAGATGAAACTTCTGATGAAGAATTCAATACTAATGAATTTCGCCCTGCATTTCAATTGGATGAAGATGATGAAGAGGAGGAATCGGAAGAGGAGGAAACCCCAAAAGTAATGGAAGAAGTCCAAATTTCATTCTTTGATTTATTGGGGGGAGATTATAGAGAAACTACCTTTGTGAAAGTAGATCAAAGCGAAGAAATACCCTCTGAAAATGAGGTTGACGTTCCAGAAGTAGCCGACTTTCAGGAGCAAGAACCCGACAACATCATTGAAGAAAATGCGGAAAGCATTGAATCAAAATCAGTTTCCCTGAACGACAAACTTTCAAAAGGAATAACTATAGATTTGAACGATAGAATTGCGTTTGTAAAACATCTTTTTGGCAACAGTGATGAAGATTATAACCGTGTTTTGAACCAATTAATTACTTATGATAGCTTTGATGAAGCCCAGAATTTCATTGAAGATATGGTAAAACCGGATTACAATAGTTGGGAAGGAAAAGAGGATTATGCGCAACGTTTTATTGAAATCATCGAGAAAAAATTCGCTTAAATGGGTAAATTATACATTGTCCCAACACCAATTGGCAATCTCGAAGATATGACTTTTCGGGCGATTCGGATTCTAAAAGAAGTCGATTTGATTCTTGCCGAAGACACGCGCACCAGCGGAAAATTATTAAAACATTTTGAAATTGGAACGCATATGTACAGTCATCATATGCATAACGAACACAAAACGGTCGAGAATTTAATCTCGCGTTTGAAAGCCGGAGAAACCATTGCCTTAATTTCTGATGCGGGAACGCCGGCGATTTCTGACCCTGGATTTTTGCTCACTCGTGCTTGCGTTGAAAACGGAATTACGGTGGAATGTTTGCCTGGCGCAACGGCTTTTGTACCGGCTTTGGTCAATAGCGGTTTGCCCAATGACAAATTTGTTTTCGAAGGATTCTTGCCTGACAAAAAAGGAAGACAAACCCGATATTTGGCACTCGCCGAAGAAACCCGAACAATGATTTTGTATGTTTCGCCACATAAATTAGTCAAAACTTTGGCCGAATTCATTACTTATTTTGGCGAAGACCGACCAATTTGTGTTTCACGGGAATTATCAAAACTACACGAAGAAAATGTTCGTGGAACAGTAAGAGAAGTGTTGACGCATTTTGAAAACAAACCTCCAAAAGGAGAAATTGTGGTGGTCGTTGGAGGGAAAACAACAGTGAAAGAGAATAAAAAAGAAAGAGAATAAATCTACCAATTTTTAAACATAACATAGTTAAACTTAAGCGATGAAAACAAACTCATTTTTTTTAATTTTTGTATTAACCTTTGTATTTTCCTGTTCCAAAAAAAATGAAAATAATCCTGTTTCGAAAAATCCAAATTCTTTAGAAGCAATGAAAAAATTCAAGCCAAATAAAGATTTAATTGAGTTTAAAATTATTGATGGATTGACTGAAGAACAGGTAAATAAATTAAATGGTAATGATTTTAGATTCTTAAATTCAAAAGAATTCAATCCAAAAACAGACACGATTAGGTATGAAAATAACGAGATTTATATTTCTTACCTAACTTTTTTAACAAGTGGACCTGAATATAAGGCTGATTTTAAAATTAAAGCTGATTCCTTAATTTTAGAGTTAAAACCATTTTATGATATTGTTATGACTGAAGGATATGCTGACAGATTGATTTTTAGAATAAAAAACACTGGGAATAAAAAATTTAAAATAGCAAAAGGAATCTAAGTGGAGCTAATTTTTTCAAAAACAAAAATTTAATTATACATAATGAGCATTACCTCTTTTTTAGAAAAATTAAAACAAACCCCAAATACGATTACGTTTCCAGAAACCATTGCCGTTATTGAGGAAAATTATGATTTTACTCCAACGACTTTCAGTAATGGAACCCAACACAATGAAGCAGGACAAAACTCGGGTTCCTGCAAATTATTTGCTTTTGCCCAATTGCAAAACTTGTCGCAAGCTGAAACATTGGCTTGTTTTGGAGCCTATTATTTTGAAGAAGTATTAGGCGATCTACAAGGAACAAACCATCAAAATATTCGCAATTTTATAAAATTAGGATGGGATGGAATCCAATTTGAAGGAGAAGCTTTGACTTTGAAAGCCTAATATTTCAGACACAGACAATATGGATTAAACTAATTTTCTTTGTGAACTTTGTGCCATCTTTGTGAACTTTGTGGTTAAATAATTCCTGCTTAAATGACCTTATATGCTTTATATGGTTAAATAACTTCCAAATCCACAAACGAAAAAGTATTGCCACTAAACAATCCTTTGTCAGATAATTTCAAATCAGGAATTACTAACAGCGCCATAAACGAAAGTGTCATAAAAGGCGCTTTCAAATTGCTGCCCAACTCCTTTGCCATTGCATCGATTTCCTGATATAATTTTCCGGTTTCCCAACCATTTTTGTCGCTCATAATTCCGGCAACTGGCAAAGCCAACATTTTATTTTCGGAACCATTCACGGCGCAAACTCCTCCTCTGTTTTCAATGATAAGATTTACAGCCTTGCAAATTTCTTCGTCGGAAGTTCCAACAACAACAATATTATGACAATCGTGTGCCACGGAACTGGCAATCGCTCCTTTTTTTAAACCAAAATTCTTAATGAAAGCAATGGCAGGCTTGGTATCCTGATAACGATTGACAACTGCCATTTTCAGGATGTCGTTTTCCGTGTCTGAAACGATTTTCCCATCAACAATTAATGGTTTATGATGAATTTCATTAGTAATTAATTGCCCTTCCAAGGCTTCGATTACTCTGATTTTTGCACCAGAACCTGAAACCGTAAAATCACTGATTTGTTTGGAAGTGATGTTGAAATTATTGGGAGTTTCAAACGGAATATGTTTGACAAAAGATTCGCCGTTTGCTGCAACTAACTCACCATCTATATAGGTTTGTTGAACTTTAAAATTAATTAAATCTTCGACCACAATAAAATCGGCGGCATCGTTTTCTTTCAATAAACCAACATTCATTTTGTAGTGATTTACCGGATTCACGCAAGCCGCTTGCAAGATTTTGAATATGTCAAATCCTTTAACGACAGCTCTAGCACAAAGCAAATTAATATGTCCCACAATCAAATCGTCGGGATGTTTGTCGTCTGAACAAAACATCATATTCTCATAATTTTTCGCGAGTAAATCGATGAGCGCTTCAAAATTTTTGGCGGCACTCCCTTCGCGAATGAGGACTTTCATTCCGAGGGACAATTTTTCTTCGGCTTCTTCAAAAGTGAAACATTCGTGGTCGGTAGAAATTCCTGCCGAAATGTATTTTTTAATGGGTTCGCCTCGTAATCCTGGAGCGTGGCCATCGACTGGTTTGTTGAAATGTTTTGCCCATCGAATTTTCTTTAAAACTTCGGCATCGTCGAATAAAACGCCGGGATAATTCATCATTTCGGCTAAATAATAAATATCGGGCGAAGCCATTAATTCCTTGATTCCATCCGAATCGATAATCGCTCCGGCAGTTTCAAAAGAAGTCGCAGGAACACAGGACGGTGCTCCAAAATGGAACTTCAACGGCACATTTTTACTGTTTTCAATCATATAATAAACACCGGCTGTACCCAAAACATTGGCAATTTCGTGCGGATCAGAAATCGTGGCTACCGTTCCGTGAAGCACGGCAATTTTTGCAAATTCGGAAGGAACGAGCATCGAACTCTCGATATGAATGTGAGAATCAATAAATCCAGGTAAAATAAAATTTTTTACATCGTGGTTTTTTTCGATTATCGAAGTGATTTTCCTGTTTTTAACAGTGATTTCACCAGCATAAATCCGTCTATTTTGGATATCGACAATTTGTCCTTGAATTTGCATTTTGTTTATTTTAAAATGATGTATTCAAAAGTACTATCATTTTGCTTTAGCTTCTAATTTTTTATCGCAGATTTTTTTAAATTTTTTAGCTGCAGATTAAACAGATTCCTTTAATGGCTTTGTAGAATTTGCGATTCGAGCGGTAGCGAATTGATGAAATAATTTGCGGTTAATTTTTTTTGACCTTAAATTAGTTAGCTATTTTTAAACTAAATTTGTCAAACACACAAAATCAGAATTCGTAATTCTCAATTCGTAATTAATTATGCGCTGGACCATCAAACCAAAACCTTCGGAAGAAAAAGTAAAGTATTTGGCGCAGGCTTTGAATATTGAGGAATTTGTGGCGACACTTCTCGTGCAGCGCGGCATCGAAACCTATGAAGAAGCACGACAATTTTTCCGTCCCACTTTGGCTGATTTGCACAATCCGTACCTGATGAAAGATATGGATAAAGCGGTCGAACGAATCGAAAAGGCGATTGAAAACCAGGAAAACATTTTGGTTTTTGGCGATTATGATGTCGATGGAACAACCGCAGTTTCATTGGTTTCGTCCTACTTGAAAACCTATTATCCCAATGTAGCCACTTATATTCCGGACCGTTATGACGAAGGTTACGGCATTTCTTTCAAAGGAATTGACTTTGCCGATGACAACGATTTTTCACTGATTATTGCCTTGGATTGTGGCATAAAATCCATTGATCACGTGGGGTATGCCAAAGAACGGAATATTGATTTTATTATTTGTGACCACCACAGACCTGGAGATTCGTTGCCCGAAGCCGTAGCGGTTTTAGACCCAAAACGGGACGATTGCTCTTATCCGTATGATGAATTGTGCGGTTGCGGCATTGGTTTTAAACTCATTCAGGCATTGGGTGAAAACCGAAATCAAACCATCGAAGATTTAATTCCTTATCTGGATTTGGTTGCCACTGCAATTGCTGCCGATATTGTTCCGATGACGGGTGAAAACAGAATTTTGGCGCATTTTGGCTTGCAAGTAATCAACTCTGAACCTCGTTCCGGAATCAAAGCCTTGATTTTTCAAATAAAAAAGAAAACTCTAGATATTACTGATGTAGTTTTTATCATTGCACCCAGAATAAATGCAGCCGGACGCATCAAACACGGCAATCACGCAGTGGAATTATTGACCGAATTTGATTTTGAACAAGCACAACAATTTGCCTCTGAAATTGAAACATATAATTCAGAAAGGAAGGATTTAGACAAACAAATTACCTATGAAGCACTTACTCAAATTAAAGAAAATTGCGAAGAAAAAAGGTTTACTACTGTTGTTTATAGCGAAAATTGGCATAAAGGCGTTATTGGTATTGTGGCTTCTCGATTGATAGAAACCTATTATCGACCGACTCTGGTCTTTACAAAAAGTGGCGATAAATATGCAGCTTCGGCACGTTCGGTGAAAGGCTTCGATGTTTATAATGCGCTGGAAAGTTGTTCAGAACATTTAGAGCAATTTGGCGGACATAAATATGCTGCGGGAATGACTTTGTTAGAGGAAAATTATCAAAATTTTAAAAATGCTTTCGAAAAGATAGTTGAAGAAACAATTCATCCGGATTCTTTAACGCCGGAAATTTTGGTTGATGCCGAAATAAATTTCGAGGATATAACGCCAAAGTTGATTAGGATTCTCAAACAATTTGAGCCTTTTGGGCCTCAAAATATGACACCCGTTTTCTTGAGCAAAAATGTAAAAGACACAGGATATGCTCAAAGATTAGGAGCGGAAGACGAGCACCTAAAACTTTTTGTAAAACAAAACAATTCAGGGAGAATTCCCGCCATTGGTTTTGGATTAGGAAGTAAAATGGAATTGACTGCAAACAAAAAACCGTTTGAAGCCATATATTGCATCGACGAAAACGAATGGAACGGAAAAGTTTCCATTCAACTAAGATTAAAAGATATAAAATAATTATTTTGCCCATTAAATGAAGATAAAAGATCCATACGCAGCCTTGCGTTATAAAGAATTCAATGTGTTTTTACTGATGCGTTTTGCTATGGTTTTTGCCTGGTCGATGCAATTTATTATCATCGAATGGCAAGTATATAGTTTAACCAAAAACCCACTTTCTCTAGGAATTATCGGATTGATGGAGGTAATTCCGGCAATTGCAATGGCTTTGTTCGCGGGACATATTGTTGACCAAAGTGAAAAGAAAGCGATGCTTTTAAAATGCATTTTGGCTTTCTCGGTAATAAGTTTTGGCCTGTTTTTATTGACGTGGCCACGAATGGTAAGTGGTTTTTCAACCACCTCCATTTTGTATTCCATTTATTTTCTGGTCTTCTTGGGAGGATTGGTTCGGGCTTTTCTTGGGCCAACGATTTTCTCGCTTTTGTCTTTAATTGTTCCCAAAAAAGTGTATCCTAATGCGGCAACTTGGAGTAGTTCGGTTTGGCAAATTGGCGCCGTTGTGGGGCCTTCGGTGGCGGGGTTTTCGATTACTTGGTTGGGAGTTCATTGGTCAATGTGCTTTGTTTTTGGATGTTCCATTTTGGCATTGATGCTATTGACACAAATAGAAACCAAGCCTATTTTAAACACCAAAATTGGAGAACCCATAATGGAAAGTTTAAAAGAAGGGGTGAAATTTGTATACAACAACAAAACTATTTTTGGAGCCTTGACACTCGATATGGTGGCGGTTCTCTTTGGTGGAGCAGTAGCGCTTTTGCCCATTTTTGCCCAAGATATTCTAAAAGTTGGCCCCGAAGGTTTTGGGGTTTTACGTGCTGCGCCTGCTGTTGGTGCCTTGTTGACGATGTTTATTTCAGCCTACGTTCCCTTGTATAAAAACGCGGGTAAAAAACTTTTGATGGCTATTTTTGCTTTTGGAATTTGCATTATAGTTTTTGGAATTTCCACAATATTTTGGCTGTCGGTAGTTGCTTTATTTTTGAGTGGTGTTGCCGATGGAATTTCGGTGGTGATTCGCCAAACGATTTTGCAACTCAAAACACCTGACCAAATGAGAGGTCGAGTGGCAGCGGTAAATTCCATATTTGTGGGTTCATCTAATGAGTTGGGAGCTTTTGAAAGTGGATTGACAGCAAAGCTAATGGGAACAGTTACAGCAGTTGTTTTTGGTGGAAGTATGACGCTTTTGGTGGTAATTTTTACAGGAATTAAATTGCCTTCATTTAGGAATTTAGATTTGCAAAAAGACTTGGACGAACACGAAAATCAGGAGTGATTTCGGCTTTGAAAGTTTATAATAACTCAAACTTCTTCAACTCAAAAGTCTCTCCGTCAAAAACGCCATACGTAAAATAACTAATCCAGTCGCCTAGATTTACATACTCAGAGTTTTCGCCAACAGGAACTATCATAGGCAAATGACGGTGACCAAAAATAAGGTAATTGTAATGTTTGGTTTCCAGTTTTCTTTTGGAATACAAAATCAGCCATTCGTTTTCTTCGCCAAGGAATTTCACATCTTCATCGCCAGAAATCAGTTTGTTTTTCACCGAAAGATAATGTCCCAGTTTTACGCCAATGTCGGGATGAAGCCATCGGAAAAGCCATTTTGAAAACGGATTCGTAAAGACTTTTTTCATTCGTTTGTATCCCGTATCGCCTGGCCCTTTTCCGTCGCCGTGGCCAATAAGAAAGGTTTTGTCGTTAAAAGCATATTCCTGATTGTCCCGAAAAATAGGGATATTAAGTTCTTTCTGGAAATAATCATTCATCCATAAATCGTGATTGCCCACAAAGAAATAAATGGGAATCCCGCTGTCGCGTATTTCGGCAAGTTTTCCAAGAACTCTCACAAAACCTTTGGGAACAACGGTTTTGTATTCGAACCAGAAATCGAACAAATCGCCCAATAAGAAAATAGCTTCGGCATCATCTTTGACCTCATCGAGCCAAGCGACGAATTTTTGTTCTCTTGGAAAACTCAATTCAGGAGTTGGCGCTCCAAAATGCTGGTCGGAGGCGAAATATATTTTTTTGTTGGGAGTGATTTGCATAAAGCTAAAGTAGGGATTTTGAATTACAAATTATCACTTGCAAACCATTCGGCAAACGAAGATTCGGTTTCTTGTAATTTTAAGGAGAAAAGTTTAATGTTTTCGGGCAATCGGCCGATGATTCTTTTCGAAAAATCGATTACCATATTTTCGCTTGTGGGTTGGTAATCGACTAAAATTACGTGATGTCCGCGAGATTTTAGTTCTTTTGCCAATTCGATATGTGGTGTGGTTTCGTTGAAAACCGTGGCGTGATCAAACTGGTCGACGATTTCCTCTTTGACTATTTTTTTTAAATCTGTAAAATCGATAACCATTCCGTATTTTACGTTATTACGGTCATTTATTGGTGTTCCTATTACTGTTACCGACAATTTATAACTATGTCCGTGCACGTTTTTGCATTTGCCGTCATAGCCAAACAAGGCGTGACCGGTTTCGAAACTGAACTGTTTAGTAATTCTGATTTTGCTCATTCTGTTTTAATTTGACTGCAAATTTAGTGAATCGTAACTTATTCAGTAGGAAAAAAAAGTTAACACGAATTTCACGAATTAGCACAGATTTATTCTATTAGTTAACCCGTTGGGTGTAATTCAAAATTTTTATTTTTTAAACACATAGAATCATAGATTTTATGTGTTTACATCAAGACGTTTCACTTTTTGATAGTGAATCATAACTATGCGAAACCAATAGTTGGTCTATCTCAATCTTTTTTCTATGTTTCTGTGTGTTTAATTTTATGTTTTTTTGAAAATTCTTAATTTTAAATAATTGCACCCAACGGGTTATTAGTTAAAAAAATTACACAAACGTATTTCTCTTTAATTCTAAATTCGAGAAAATTGGTATCCATTTCAATACCTATTTGTAATAATGCCGAATGTTATAATGAATCTATTTCTCTTCATTTCCTTTTTTTGCCCGATAATACATCCAATAGGCGACTCCCACTAATAAAATAAAAGGAAGAAATGAACCTATGATTACTCCGGTTTGATAACTGCTGTCGGGTGCGGTCTTTAATTTTTCTACAACATTTACTTGTAGCAGAGGCAAGATGAGGTGCGTCATTATTTATTTTTTAAATTGATTCAATGCTTTTTTCGAAAAATCGGAAAGCAATAATTTTCCTGAAATTTCCGCTCTTTCATAGAGCAAGGTATCCCAATTTTCGGTTCCTTCCCAAAAAACTTTTTTCATTTCCGTCAAAGCTTCCGGATTACAACCAGCCAGTTTATTGGCGAAAGCCGCGATTTCAAGATCTAAATCGGTTGTGGTTTCAAACACTTTGGTGTAAAGCCCTTTCTGATTTGCCCAAAAAGCAGTTTTCCATTCAGTTTCCAAAGTCATTTTAGACATAGCACTTTTTCCTATTTTCCTACTTACGGCTGGTTCAATGACAAATGGGCCAATTCCTATTGCCAATTCGGATAATTTGACGTCGCTTCCGCTTGTTGCCAAGGCATAATCACAAGCGGCAGCTATACCAACTCCGCCACCAACAGCTTTTCCGTGAATTCTGCCAATGATTATTTTCGAACATTTGCGCATTGCATTCAACACATTGGCAAATCCCGAAAAGAATTTTGTGGCTTCTTCCAGATTGGATACTGCTTTGAGTTCATCAAAAGAAGCACCAGCACAAAATGCTCCCGAGCCGCTGCTTTTCAAAACAATCACCGAAACGACCGGGTTGCAGCTTAAACTGTTGAGTTCATTCGTCAAGCGGCCAAGCAAATCAGACGGAAAAGAATTGCTCGCCGGATGTCCAAATTCAAGGGTTGCAACTTGGTTTTCAATAGTTGTAAGTAGCGCGCCGTTTGGGTTTTGATTTGTCATTTGACTAATTTTGATGTAAAGTTAAAAATATTAAGGAAAGCTTGTACTTTTTTTTCGAATAGGATAGATTTGTTTTTCGAAATTTGCATTATAGTATTTTAAAATGTTATATTTGCGCCCTACATTTGGGGGATTAGCTCATTTGGCTAGAGCGCTTGCCTGGCAGGCAAGAGGTGGTCGGTTCGAATCCGATATTCTCCACCAACAATACCAAGCCTTACAGCAATGTGAGGCTTTTTTTATGGGGTCTAAGTGTACTTATTGGGTGTACTTTTGATAGTAGGAGTGTGAAAAATGAAGCTTAATATAATTTCCAAAAACCTATTCCATTTTACTTCCCTTACGACTTCAACCAATCTTTATTTATTAGCTTTTATCAGAATCCCAAATATTCGACCAATAAAAAACTCTTTCTATTATTTATAAGATAATTTTTATATATTTGAGTCCAATTCCACTACTCAAAGCGATAATCTACCCATTATGAGGTATAATCGCTATTTTGTAGTAAGCATAAATTTTATGTGCTATTTAAAAAGAAAAATTTCATCAAATTATATTTTATATGCTAGAAAATAAGCAAAACCATATGTTTTACGCTGGACATTTACTCGTTCTTATGATTTGGGTTCAAAATGTTATGACTGACTTAATAATAGTTAAGGAAGATGAAAGTATTTTAGATAGTTTTAATTACGAAAGTGAACGAATTGAATTTAGAGACAAACGAATTGAATATTGGCAAAAATCATTTCCTGAAATAAAGAAAAAATTCATTGAGCTATTCCCATCAATTTCCGAGAGACATTCAGATAAATTATTACAATTACAACATATAAGAGATTTTTTTGCACATGCTCGTTATAGTTTGAAATTTCCTTTAATTAGATACCAACCAACAGCAACAAGACGAGATTTAGTAGAAAAAGTTTCAATTTTAACAAAAGTACCATACAGTTCTGAAAACACATTTTTAAAAGTAGAATTGACAGAAGAAAAATATAATGAAATTTATGATTTTCTTATGATTTTTGAAAATGAAATATTTCCCGAAATCGGAGAACAATTAAACATAGACATTAATAGATTTAAATAAACAACACACATATTATATAGTTTGCTTTTTGGTTTAAAAATTTCTTTGTGTACCGCCATATCGCAAAGATGCCATAAGTTAGGTGCCAGTATAAAACGATTCTTCTAAAAGATATAATGATTTACAACAAAGAACAAATAACGGCCATTATATGTGAGAAATTGAAGCTTAAAGAAACTGCTGTTTTCTGTGGTGCTGGAATTTCGTTTAACTCTGGGATTCCATTAGTTGCCGACTTGATGAAATATATTCTTAATAAAATTGAAGTAAATAATATTGACTCAGAAAAGATTTTACATTCAAACTTACCATTTGAAGCCTTTATCCAAACTTTAACAGACGAGGCAAGTGTTGATGATATTTTGGAAATATTTTCGAAAGGAGAACCTAATTCAAATCACTACCTTATTGCAGAATTAGTGAATTTAGGTTATTTAAAAACAATAATGACTACTAATTTTGATACTCTAATTGAAAGAGCGTTGAATAAAATAGGTTTAAGAGAGGGGAAAAATTACCAAGTTTTTTCTACAGAGAAGGAATTTGAAATTATTAATTGGCAGAGTGAAATTATTAAGATAATTAAAATTCACGGTTGTATTTCAAACAAAAAAGAAATGGCAATTACTTTAGAATTAGTTGCTAGAAGAACTATAAACCAACATAAAAATAATATTATCTCGTCATTTTTTTCAAGTACAATTAATTCAAATTTACTTATTTTAGGTTATAGCTGTTCTGACTTATTTGACATATCACCTTTAATAGAATCAGTAGTTGAAAATAAAAGTCAAATTACATTTTTAGAACATAATTCATCTGATACTGAGATTAAAAGTGAAGATATTTCCTTGAAGGAATTAAAAAACCCATTTCAAGAATATAAAGGAAATAGAATTTATTTTAACACTGATGAATTCACTAAACGTATATGGAAAAACACATTGTCAAAGCCATATGAGTTCAAACAATTTGATATTTCTTGGAAAGAAAATATTGACAAGTGGTTACAAGAAGCTTCTTTGTATTCTTCGGGAATGAAAAATCAAATTTCAGCGAGACTATTTTACGACATTGGGGAATATAATATTTCAATTAAATTATGGGAACAGGGCTTGACAATAGCACAAAAAGAAAATAACCTTATATTTTTCTATGCACAACTAGGTAATATTGGAATGGCTTTAAATGCTATTGGGAAATTTAAAGAAGCAAAAAAATGTTTAGAAGAATCAGTAAAAGCCTGTAATGAAATAGGTAATATTCAAGGTGAAATATCTCAGCTTCAGGCACTCGGTGGTATATATAGGAATTTGAGAGAATTTGACAAATCAATTAAAGTATTTAGTAAAGCTGTAGAATTAGCAGAAAAACACGATTCAGATAGATTATGTTCAACTTTAGGTAATTTGGCAACTGTTTATAATCAAATTGAAGATTATGATAATGCAATTAAAGTTCTTCAAAAAGGCATACCTATTGCAATTGCGACTGGAATTAAGCAATCTGAAGGAAGTATGTTGACAAGTTTAGGAATTGCACTTTTTCAAAAAGGCGACATTGACAAAGCTATATATTTCGTAATGGAAAGTATCAAAGTAACTAGACAAATTGGTGACCGACAGGGCGAATGCATGTCAATTCATAATTTATCTAATTTTTGTTTGCAAATTGAAGATTATGAGAATTGCTTGAAACATTCAAATACAGGACTAAAAATTGCTAAAGAAATTGGAATAAAGCAAAATGAAGCTGCAGCATATTATAACATTGGGACTTCTTACTTTTTTAAGGGTGAACAGAAATCAGCCGTTTTAAATCTTATAAAAGCAATTGAAATTTATACAGAAATATTTGGTGATAATCATTCACATACAATTTCTGCAAAAGACACTTTGATTAGAGCACAAAAGTATCCCGAATCAAACAAAATGACGAAAATGAAAATGAAATAAAAAGATTAGAGCTGCTGCCTTTGATTGTACAAAAAACACATAACTACTGTCAAATAATCTAAATGTATTTATTGTGTTTACTTTTGATTTTGGAAGTAAAAAAGGCCCACTTATATAGCAGAACTAATTTTTTTAGCTTAAATACTTATTTACCAAAGTACCCAAACCCCTGTCTATTCACTTCTCTCACCACCTCGACTTTATCAATATAATTACCCAACGTTACCTTCTCCGATTTCTGATACCCCATACTTTGTAAAAAACCTGTCTTGATGTGCAATTTGGTTAAAAATGACTTCCTCAAACACTTCAAAGTAAACTTATTCTCAATTCCTGCTTTATTCCTATAAAAAGTAAAAGAGTCACTTAATTGGACCGCTATGGTTTTCCTTTTTATATTCTCATCACCAGCAATCAAATATTTATCAGCACCCAAATTTTCTTTATAATTCAATCTAGTCAACAAATTCTCTAATTCTATTGTACACGGAATCAAAACCTTTTTAGGTTCTTTGGTGTTATTCCAATTATGAGCCCTGTCGAATTTCAAGTCTGTCCCTATTAAATGCTCAATTTTACCATCATCACCCAAGACAATATCCGAATACTTTAAAATCATTGATTCTTCAATTCTCATCCCAGTAAATGCAACTAGCTCAATCGCATCTCTTGTATAAGGTCTGTACATATTTTTCCTTTCACCAGTCTTGAAAACGTGTACTGAATCAACATCCGAAATGGCATTCAACAACTTGATAAAGTCATCATCGTTTACGCTAACTGGATTTGCATTTTCATATTTTAGACTCACATCCTTGAAGAAATTTGGGATTAAATATTTCTTTTTGTCTATCAAGTAGCTATTAAAGTTTTTTAAAGCCTTGGTATTATGGTTGAAGCTAGATGTTGACTTACCCACTAATTCCAAATGTTCGTAATACTTACCAACAATAGCATCATTCAAATCATAGATTTTAAATTTGTTTAGATTGACATTGTTAGCTTTTAAAAAGTCTGTGAAATTCAAAACATAACGAACCGTTGATTTGATATACCCACTGGAACGTATTACTTGTTGGTGTTTGGGTACATCGATATTTTCTAACCAATCACTATACATCATAACGCAATCTTTAATCAATTCGGGCTTATTATCAACTTTTGGTGTTGTGGTTATAAACTTAAATGGGTTGACTAATTCGTCTTTGAATTCTAGTAGTTCTTTGACTGCTGTATCATAATCCAATGACTTCAAATCCCTCGTTTTACGGACTCCATTTGCTTTTACAACTGCTTTGTACTTCTGTCTATCCAATGGGTGAACACAGCCTTTATATGGGGTTTGTGACACCTCAATTTGTTTGCCACATTTCTTGCAAACAATGTGAAATCCTGCAAATTTTTTATATTTTAATAGTTTCATTTTTTCCAATTTGATTATAATTTAATGCGAGTGTAATTTATTTTGGTGACCCACCAAATAATTTTGAAGACAATTTTCCTTTCGGTACATAACCTTTTTTTTCCTTGATTAAATCTGTATTCAAATCCAATATTTTATACAAATCGCCATTTTTGTATGTCTCATAATATTCCACCCAATTCTCACCATATTTGGCTTTTAATTCCTTTATTAGAGGCAAATTATAAGCCAATTCAAACTCGTCCTCATTTACAAATTCTCCAGACGAATTTCTATATATAGGCAAATGGCTTTTTATACACCAATTGCGAATAGCCCTTTTATCTTTTCTATTTATTAGACAAGCTAAATTGATGAGGTATTTTCTATTTAATTGTTTCATTGTTATCATTTTAATTGTTTTTTTGATTAATTTACTAGCCAATTCCTTTGTAAAAACACTCAAAAATTGGCTAGTAATTTTTAATTTTATTTAAAAATATTTTCTTTAACTACTTCTAACTTTTGGATTTCTATTGTTTGATTACTCAAAGCTAATTCATCCAATAGTTTATGAAAGTTATCTTTCGTTGTTGACCAAGTAGCATAATTTTCATCAAATGATTCACCAACATAAACAATTAAATCGTGTTTCATTGTTTGTGACATCATCAAGAATTCTAAATCATTTATTTTGTCGTCATCCCATTTTAAAGGAGTTTGACTCGAATTTTTAGAAATTTCTAAAAGTTTTTCTTTTGGAGAAATTTTACTTTGAGATTTATAGGGATTCTCATTTTCCATTCCCCAATAAATGTCATTGTTAATCAATATTTCCAAAATTTCAGCGTCTGAACTCAAGAATAGTTTTTTAAATAGAATACTAGTATCTATTGCTGATGATTTATTTTCAGAAACCCCTGCCAGGATTTCTTGCATCAAATTGTAATTCCAGTTTAGACTATCTAAATCAATTGTTCTGCCATTAAGTACTTTATAGATTGCTAGTACTTCGTTTTCGGTAAATTTCATATTACCATCATTGTTTTTTTTATTCATTTTAATTTTTTTTATTAGTTAATTTTATGACAAAAGACATCCTTGTGCCTTGAAAAAGGCATTCAATTTTTCGATAAGTTTTGTCGGAGAATCATTTCAGACTTGAAATGATTGAGTAGCAGAAATTGCTGTTATTTATACTTAATTGTGCTATTTTATTGCTTCAATAGTTTAGCACTTTATTTGTTTTTCCTTTTACATATTTCTCATAATTAATAGTTAATAATTCATTCTTTTTAAGCAACGGCATTTAATTTCTCTTCTACAATATCAAGAATGTCATCCAACTCATATTCATTGTCACCATTTTCCAAAATATTTATTAATTTTTCAATTTCATTTTGAAATTTGATAAGTTCAGCTTTTTTTAATTTTCTATCCACATTAAATTCATCATCAAAAACACATTTACCATATAGTTTTCCCATATACAAACTAAAAAATATTTTTTTAGCATCATACTTATCTTTTTCCAATGTCACAAAAAACGGTTGTTTTTTAACTTCAATTTTTAAATTAGAGGTTACTTTAGTTATGACTTTTCTCATAAACATTCTAACGCCAAAGCCAATAGATAAATAATAGCATGTTTTATAATCTTTCGTATATAAATGTGCTTTGGGATAGTCAGAACTAAATTGTTTATTCAATTTCTTACATGCCTTTATGAATTTAGGGTTAAATTCATCGGTACTTCTGCCGAAATAATCATAGCAAAAAGACAGGTCTTCATTTAATAATATCATTTCAATAATATTATGATTAACATAAACATTACTAAGTTTTTCATCGAATTTATTTGCTTCTTCTAATACATTAATTATTAACTGAGCATAAATACCTTCTCTTTTAGTATAGGTTTCTTTTTTCATTTGATTTAAAATTAATTGGTTTCTAGTATATTCAACTGATTCCATTTTTCCTGATTGTTTTAAATTTGTTTTCATTTTCTTTGTTTTTAAGATTATGACAGACATTATTGTCTATCAGAGTTTTTTTTATTAATTTATTAGGCAACATTTTTTAATATATTTCCATTTCTACCATATTGCATCTTTGAATTGTATGTTTCTTTCAACAATTCATCAAATTGTTTTTTTGTTAAACAACCCCCACTTGTATTCAACAAATCATGATAAACATTTGATTCAGCATATAGTGCATATATAGCCTCGCTTTTTCCTATGTTTGATTCTGATGCTTTTTTAAGTCTCCTATATTCATCACCTGTTAAGAATAGTAGCTTGGCATAGTTTCCATTTAGACTTGGGATTACCACACTAATTATTTGGTAATCATTTTCTGTACTTGTAATTGAATTTTTCATAATTTTTAATTTTTGAGTTGGGACAGTTCTCTTCCTGTCCATAGTTAAATAGATTTTTTTTGTTTAAATAAATTTTTGTGATTTTTTGCTTTCCAGAATAGGAAAGTCTTTTGAAGTTATTCAATCATTCTCCCGATTAGTTGAATTTTTGTTTCAATAATTGAAATCAAATTTGCAGTTTTTTTTACGTCATATATATCATTTTTATTTTAAAGTTAAAAGATTATTTTTTTTATTCATCTTTCTATAATTTTTACCTTTTTGATATGTCAAAGATACGAATATGAAGAGTTTATAAAAAACACATTCTATATTTGGTATTATTTCACGCAATTAAAAAAATATTGATTTTATTAGTAATAAAACACTAAATTGGCAGTATTTTAAAATAATAAAATCTAATTTATGTCAAAAAGCACGCAAAAAATTGAAGACTTAGTTAAATTTGATAATGCTTTAGGGGAATGCTTTAAAAACTTAGATAGTCTTAAGGCCTTTCCAAATCAGATATGTTATAGAACAATATTGCTACTTTGCCTTATAACAGGATTAAAGATGGAATTCATTTTTACTTTAAAATGGAAAGACTTACTAAATTTAGGTTCTGAAAATGATGCTATAGTTAATGATGAATTAAGAGTTCGAAAATATCTTATTCCTATTCATCCCAAAATAAAATTTCTTCTTTCAGAATTTTACATCAAACTGGAGTTTCCAAATTTAGATTCAAAAATCATAGATATCCTTCCTAAAAAAAATGATTTAAGCGATTTACCCAAAATCATTGTTGGAACAGGAAGTATATCTATGTATGAATTTATGAATTTGGATGAAAAATATTTAAACGAATTCAATTTTGAAAATTACCCACAAATATTATTTGGAAAAAAAGTATTTGAAGTTAATGGGTAT
>Ga0208262_1000073_pt1 | contig 53134 bp, 47 predicted proteins | sample LakWasMet15_LOW5_2_FD_183863 | JGI IMG/M metagenome (GOLD analysis project Ga0208262, IMG submission 183863) | Freshwater sediment methanotrophic microbial communities from Lake Washington under simulated oxygen tension - Sediment Metagenome... | ecosystem: Environmental > Aquatic > Freshwater >... | reverse complement strand
TGAAAAAGGAGATGCTGTTTTGCTTTCTCCAGCTTGCGCCAGTTTTGATTTATTTCAAAACTATGAAGACAGAGGAAATCAATTCAAATCAGCAGTTAGAAATCTTTAAAAGCGATAAGCCTTAAGCTATAGGCTTTAGGCAAAATATAAATTAAACAAAAGCTTAGAGCATATTGCTTAAAGCATGCAGCTAATAATAATGAAAGAACTAATCACAAGCTTAAAAGGAGATAAAGTTATCTGGGCATTCGTTGCCTTGTTGGCGTTGTTTTCGTTTATGCCTGTTTTTAGCGCCAGTAGTAACTTGGCTTATATGCGCCATGGCTCAGGAAATGCACTTACGTATTTAGTAAAACATGGCGTGCAGGTTTTTATTGGGTTTTTCATTATTTATAAAGTTCATAAAGTTCCTTATCAATATTTCAGAACAATTTCCAGATTTCTTCTTCCAGTAGTTTGGGTGTTGTTGGTTTATACTTTGTTAAAAGGTACCGTAATTGATGGAGCCAACGCCAGTAGATGGATTCAAGTTCCATTTATTGGAATCACGTTTCAAACATCAACCTTGGCATCCATTGTTTTATATGTTTTTGTAGCGCGTTATTTATCCAAAACCAGAGATACACCAATCACTTTTAAAAATTCTGCTTGGGATTTGTGGACGCCAGTTTTTATTACATTATTGCTGATTTTTCCGGCCAATTTATCTACGGCAGCATTGATTTTTGCTATGGTAATGATGTTGGTTTTCATTGGAAAATATCCGCTAAAATATATCGGAATCATTCTCGGAATGGGAATAATTGGGCTTACCTTTTTCATTCTAGTTGTAAAAGCTTTTCCAGATGCATTCCCCAATCGTGTGGATACTTGGATGAATAGAATTGACAATTTCACCAGCGATAAACCCAACGAAGATGTTTACCAAATTCAAAAAGCAAAAATAGCAATCGCCTCAGGTGGATTTGAAGGGCTTGGGCCAGGAAAGAGTGTTCAGAAAAACTTCTTGCCACAATCGTCTTCCGATTTTATTTACGCGATAATTGTTGAAGAATACGGACTTGTTGGCGGTTTGTCGGTTTTGTTTTTGTATTTATTACTGTTATTCCGATTTGTAGTTGCTTCCCACAAAGCCAATACGCTTTTTGGAAAATTAGTCGTCGTCGGACTCGGATTTCCTATAATTTTTCAAGCCATGACCAATATGGCCGTTGCGGTGGAATTGCTACCTGTTACTGGACAAACATTGCCGTTGATTAGTTCTGGAGGAAGTTCCATTTGGATGACCTGTATTGCTTTGGGAATTATACTAAGTGTGACTAAAAAGGAAGAAGAAATTGCTCAGGAAAATGCCGATAAGCAAAAAAGAGAAGACGCTTTAAAGAAATTAATTGATAAGCAATTAGAAGAAGACGAACTTGAAGTAGCTGAAGATTATTCTATTCAAGATGTTGGAGGCAATCCTATGAATGCAGTTCTAAATAAAAAATAAATAACGCGAGCTTTAGCTCGGGAATATAAATGAAAAAATTAAAATTCATATTAAGTGGTGGCGGAACTGGTGGACATATCTACCCAGCAATTGCTATTGCCGATGAATTAAAATCGCGTTTTCCAGATGCTGAGTTTCTTTTTGTTGGTGCCAAAGACAAAATGGAAATGCAAAAAGTACCACAAGCAGGTTACAAAATTGAAGGGCTTTGGATTGCTGGATTGCAACGAAAATTGACATTGCAAAATATGATGTTTCCCTTCAAGCTGATGAATAGTTTGTGGAAATCAAAAAAAATAATTAGAAGTTTCAAGCCCGATGTAGTAATTGGAACAGGAGGTTTTGCTAGCGGTCCGTTATTGCAGGCTGCGAATAGTTTTAATATTCCAACCGTGATTCAGGAACAAAATTCCTATCCTGGAATTACTAATAAATTATTGAGCAAAAAGGCAAATAAAATTTGCGTTGCTTATGAAAATTTAGAGCGATTCTTTCCTGCCGAAAAAATTGTTTTCACCGGAAATCCAGTACGTCAGGATGTGTTGGAAATCAATAGTAAACGTGCTGAAGCGATTGCACATTTCAATTTAGATCCTGCCAAAAAAACGCTTTTGGTGCTTGGCGGAAGTTTGGGTGCCAGAAGAGTAAACCAATTATTAGAAAAAGAAATTTACGCTATTGTTTGTCAAGACATTCAGGTTATCTGGCAATGCGGAAAATTATATTTGGAAGATTACAAGTATTATTCCGATGGGAAAAATGTGCAGGTTGTAGCCTTTATTGACAGAATGGATTTGGTTTATGCCGCTGCCGATTTTGTGATTTCAAGAGCAGGTGCTTCTTCGGTTTCCGAATTGTGTTTGGTTGGAAAACCTACCATTTTTATTCCGTCACCCAATGTTGCCGAAGATCATCAAACGAAAAATGCCAAAGCAATTGTAGATAAAAACGGAGCGATTTTATTGAGAGAAAGTGAATTGGATGCCACATTTGAAAATGTTTTTACCGATTTAATTTCAAATGAAAAATTGCAAAGAGAACTAGGTGAAAACATGAAGAAGTTGGCAAAGCCCAACGCGACAAAAGATATCGTTGAAGAAATAATTAAGTTAATAAAATAAAAAAACTTTGTCACTTAGCTACTTTGTGACTTTGCAACTTTAAAAATGAATTTAAACCAAATACATAACGTCTATTTCATCGGAATCGGAGGTATCGGAATGAGTGCTTTGGCTCGTTATTTCCAAAACATTGGTAAGAATGTTTCTGGTTATGACAAAACGCCAACCACTTTGACAGATGAGTTGATTGCTGGCGGAATGAACATTCACTTTGAAGACAATATTGGTTTAATTCCAGAAGACTATTATGTAGAAAACACTTTGGTAATTATAACTCCAGCGGTTCCAATTTCGCATTCAGAATGGAATTATTTTATCGAAAGAGATTATGTTGTAAAAAAGCGTGCTGAAGTTTTGGGCATCATCACGAAAGATACTTTTTGTTTCGCTGTTGCAGGAACGCATGGAAAAACAACAACCTCAAGTATACTGGGGCACATTCTGTACGAAAGTGGCGCTGATGTTACTGCTTTCCTTGGTGGAATTGTAGAAAATTACCATTCCAATTTAATTGGTAATGGCAAAACAGTAACTGTCGTGGAAGCGGATGAATTTGATCGCTCTTTTTTGCATTTGCATCCCAATATTGCCTGCATAACGTCAATGGATGCTGATCATTTGGATATTTATGGTGATAGTGCAGCTATAGAAGCAACGTTTAGAGAATTTGCCGATAAAGTAGCAGATAAAACCAAAATGTTTGTTCCAAAAGGTTTGCCGCTAGAAGGTTTAACGACAGGAATAAATGAAGAAGCAACTTTCAAAGCTCAAAATATTAGAATAGAAAATGGTTATTATGTTTTTGATGTGCAAACGCCTTCAGAAATTATAAAAGACATCCAATTTGGATTGCCAGGAAGACACAATTTGATGAATGCCTTAATGGCTTTAGCGATGGCTAAAACTTATGGTTCCCCAACCGAGTCCATTGCTAAAGCCTTGGCTTCATTCAAAGGAGTGCAACGCCGATTTTCGTATCAAATTAAAACGAAAGATTTAGTTTATATAGACGATTATGCGCATCATCCAACCGAAATAAATGCAGTGCATCAAGCGGTTTCGGAATTGTATCCGAATCAAAAGGTGTTGGCAATTTTCCAACCGCATTTGTTTAGCAGAACCAAAGATTTTGCCGATGATTTTGCCAAAAGCTTATCGCAATTTGATGAGATTATTTTACTGGATATTTATCCAGCAAGAGAATTACCAATGGAAGGAATTACGTCAAGTTGGTTGCTTTCAAAAATTGAAAATAACAACAAAAAATTAGTTTCAAAAAATGATTTAATTACCACAATTCTTGAAAGTGACGCTAAAATAATTGTTACAATTGGAGCTGGAGATATTGGAGAATTAGTTTCAAAAATTAAATCATCGTTGGCTTTAGCCAATGAATAAAAAATAAAATTCAAAATATAAATTACCTTACGCTTTAGCGTAAGGATATAAAAGGATAATAAGATGAAAATTTTCACCTGGATAAATATCAGATTGGTACTTATGTTCGCATTGGTAATCTTCCTGTATTCCTTTACTTCAGCTAAAAATGCGCACCGAAAAATCAAGAAATCGGAGGTCATTTTTCTTGGAAATGACAACCTTTTTGTGAAGGAGGAAATGGTTAATAAATTGTTAATAGAAAAAAATAAAGACCTAAAAACTATTACAAAAGAAGATTTAGATTTGAATAAATTGGAAAAGTCTATCAGCCAACACAAGATGATTCAAAGTGCTGATGTATTTGTCAGCGTTGATGGGGTTTTAAAAGCGGTGGTGAAACAAAAAACACCAATAGGTAGAGTGTTTGACGAATCAGGGTCTTTTTATATTGATTATGAAGGAAATAAGATGCCTTTGTCAGACAATTTTACAGCAAGAGTGCCGCTTGTTTCGGGGGGAATAAATAATGAAAATATAAAAAAGGTATCCGAGGTTTTGAGGATAATTTATAAGGATGAATTTTTGAAAAAAAATATCATCGGTGCTCAAGTTTTGCCAAACGGAAGCATCTATCTAACCAACAGAAATTATAGTTATCAACTAATTTTTGGAAGACCGATTAATATTGAACGAAAATTTAAGAACTATAAAGCTTTTTTTCAAAAGGCAGTTTTGGATAGTTCTTTAACAAAATATAAGATAGTAAATCTGAAGTTTACGCAACAAGTAGTGTGCACTAAATAAGAGATTATGGAAAACGAGAATATTGCTGTAGGTCTTGATATTGGAACAACGAAAATCGTTGCGATGATTGGAAAGAAAAATGAATATGGGAAACTAGAAATTTTGGGTGTTGGAAAATCCAAAAGTCTAGGTGTTGCCAGAGGTGTTGTAAATAATATTACGCAAACCACTCAGTCTATTCAACAAGCAGTACTAGAAGCGGAAAATAATTCAGGTTACAAAATAAATGATGTTGTTGTTGGAATCGCTGGGCAACACATTAGAAGTATTCAGCATACGGATTATGTAATTCGAAGCAATCCCGAAGAAGTGATTAGCGGGAAAGATATTCAATTGCTAATTGACCAAGTGAATAAATTGGCAATGTTGCCTGGAGAAGAAATTATTCACGTTTTGCCACAAGAATTTAAAATTGATGGTCAATCGGAAATAAAAGAACCAATCGGAATGTATGGTGGAAGATTGGAAGCTAGTTTTCACGTTGTAGTGGGACAAGCCTCTTCTATCCGAAATGTGGGAAGATGTATTCAAAGTTCAGGCATTGAATTATCCGGATTAACATTAGAACCGTTGGCTTCTGCTGATGCTGTTTTAAGTCAGGAAGAAAAAGAAGCAGGTGTTGCTTTGATAGATATAGGTGGTGGAACAACAGATTTAGCCATTTTCAAGGATGGTATTATTCGTCACACTGCCGTAGTTCCATTTGGTGGAAATGTTATTACAGACGACATTAAAGAAGGTTGTTCTATCATTGAAAAACAAGCGGAATTATTAAAAACAAAATTTGGTTCAGCTTGGCCAGGAGAAAATAAAGACAACGAAATTGTTTCTATTCCAGGATTACGAGGAAGAGATCCAAAAGAAATTTCTTTGAAGAATTTATCTAAAATAATTCACGCACGCGTTGTTGAAATTATTGAGCAGGTTTTCACCGAAATAAAAGCATACGGTCACGAAGATCCTCGCAAAAAATTAATTGCAGGAATTGTATTAACAGGTGGTGGTTCACAATTGAAACACATCAAGCAATTGGTGGAATACATCACAGGAATGGACACTAGAATTGGATATCCAAACGAGCATTTGGCTGGAAACTCCAACGAAGAAATTTCAAGTCCGTTATATGCAACTGCGGTTGGATTAGTAATGAATAGTATTGCAAATAGTACGCAAAGTGCTTATAAAATTGAATTAAAAGAAGTTAGTACAATTCCAAAACAACAAGAATTTCAAAAAGTTGTTGTTGAAGAAAGAGAAGTGGTTACAAAACCAGTAGAAGTAGAAGCGGTTGTTGAAGTTGAAGAAGAAGAAGAGACAACCGAGAAAAAAATTAGAAGGTCCTTTTTCGACAAGTATGTCGATAAAATCAAAGACTTTTTAGATAACGCAGAATAAGAATAAACGAGTGTACTGTCAATACACAAACAAACAAAACAAAAGAATAAGCATTAAAACCAAAATAGTATGATAAGCAACTCAGAATTTGGAAACATCTCATTTGATTTACCAAAAAATCAATCAAATGTAATTAAAGTAATCGGTGTTGGTGGCGGAGGAAGTAATGCCATTAACCACATGTTCAAACAGGGAATTAAAGGTGTTGACTTCGTAGTTTGTAACACAGACTCGCAAGCCCTTGAAAATAGCTCAGTGCCCAACAAAATTCAATTAGGCATTGGCTTAACTGAAGGACTTGGGGCAGGAGCAAATCCAGATGTTGGACAACAATCGGCTATCGAAAGCATCGCTGATATTGAAAAAATGTTGGATACTAATACCAAAATGGTTTTTATCACCGCGGGAATGGGTGGTGGAACTGGAACTGGTGCGGCTCCAATCATTGCTCAATTAGCCAAAGAAAGAGACATTCTTACTGTTGGGATTGTGACGATTCCTTTCCAATTTGAGGGAAAAGTGCGTCAAGAACAAGCCCTAATTGGTGTTGAAAAATTAAGAAAACAAGTGGATTCTTTAATTGTAATCAACAATAATAAATTAAGAGAAGTATACGGAAATCTTGGTTTCAAAGCTGGTTTCTCAAAAGCTGATGAAGTTTTGGCTACTGCTTCTCGTGGAATTGCGGAAGTAATTACACATCACTATACTCAAAACATCGATTTAAAAGATGCTAAAACAGTTTTAGCAAATAGCGGAAGCGCCATTATGGGTTCGGCTACTGCAAGTGGTGAAAATAGAGCGAAAGAAGCAATTGTTTCGGCTTTAGATTCTCCATTATTAAATGACAATAAAATTTCGGGTGCCAAAAACGTATTGTTGCTTATCGTTTCTGGAAATAATGAAATTACAATTGATGAAATAGGAGAAATCAACGATTATATTCAAACGGAAGCGGGTCACAATGCCAATATCATTATGGGTGTTGGTGAAGATGATACTTTGGAAGATTCAATTGCAGTAACCATTATTGCAACCGGTTTTAATGTGGATCAACAAAATGGTATTGTAAACACAGAGCCAAAGAAAATCATTCACGCTTTGGAAGAAGATCAAAAATTGGTTCGTGATTTAACTCAAAAACCTGTTGACGCTTTTCAACCAATAACAGATAGTCCAAAAGCAGAAACTGAAGAAAAAATAATTTTCGAATTAATCGAAGATGAATCCATCGTAAGCGAAGTAGCAGAGGAAATTGAAGTAATAGAAGCGCCGGTAGTTGCTGCTATTGATAATAATGAGTTGATTGCAATGAATCAGTTTATTAGAAATTTAGATGTTACTTTTGAAATCGTTTCTCCAATAAAAGACATCGATTACAAATTTACAACACCAGAAATTGCTGCAATAAAAGTTGCTGAACCAGAAACTATTGCTACTGAAAAAGAGCAAATTGCTTTTTCATTCGACATGCCAATTGCAAAAAATGAAGTGGAAGATGAAAACAGAATTGTTTTTGATTTATCTGATACAACCCTTGATATTGAAGTAAACGAGGTAGTTCAATTTGTTCCAATGACCGAATTGAATGAGGAAGGCGTTATCAAATATTCATTGGAAGAATACATGGAACTTGAAAACGATTTGTTAAACTCAAAACCAGCTGCAAAAGTTCTTGAAGAGCCGGTTGCTGAAGAGTTGAACATTACTTTAAAAGAAGTTGAACCTTCAAAACCTATCAATTTCTCTGCTTCTTTCGAAGATGTTTCACCAATTGAAATGACTATCGAAGAAACGTTGAAACATAGAGCAGATGATAGAAGAAAAAAATTAAAAGAATTCAACTATAAGTTTCATAACAATCCTTCAAAAATTGAAGAATTGGAAAAAGAGCCAGCTTATAAGAGATCAGGTGCTGATATTTCAAATCAGGCACAATCTAACAATACCAACTCAAGATTGTCTTTAGGAACAGATAGCAATGATGATTTGCAATTGCGTTCTAACAATTCATTCTTGCATGATAATGTAGATTAAATTTCAACCTAACCAATGCCATTGAACCCGAAAATTTCATCGAAATTTTCGGGTTATTTTTTTTAGATTTGCTTAAGTATAAAGTAAGTATATGTCCAGAACAGCAAAAAACAGATTTTCGATTTACTGGATTTATTTAGTAGTGAGCTGGATAATAATGGGCCTTCCATTTTATTCGGGAACCTTTATGATTCCACTAGTAGTGCTGGCAGTATTGCTGTTTTTGTTTTGGCTGGATTTATTTTTGGCGAAATCCAAATACAGATGGGTTTATCTGTTGCTCAATCCGTTGTTGGTTGTTTTTATTTATACCTTTTTTTATAGCACTAGTAGATATTTTAAAAACTCAGGAAAAATCTATGGTCAGGAAAAATCATATGAACTGGATACGCTTTACAGTCCGTACATCGTATTTGGTCATTCTCCATTATTAGACCGATATAAATATCTCGGGATTAACAAAAACTCACCTTTAGAAGGAAATTTTGAATGTGTAACCAACTATATTTTTTATCAATTCAATGATAAAATAATAAACGCTTATGCAAATTCGGGATTCAAAAGAGACGTAAAAGACCAAAGAATGCCTTCGCTGGAAAAGTTGTTTGTGATTTGCAAACAGAATAAATTCGATTCTATAATCCCAATAAACAAAAATGGATATAAGTTTGTTTTTAAAGTAAATGATAAGCTTGTCAGTTACAATCCAAATAGGGTCATCAATTCTGCCAAAATGATAGACGCAGATACAGTTTTTGTCCAAAGTGAAATGGAAAGTTATTATATGAATGAGATGTCCTACGACATTGATAAACCTAAGCCTCCCGCAAAGCCCAAACCCATTTTTAAAGATATGAGAGACGCTAAATATGTCTATTACAATAAAGATTATTATCCATTTATCTTACTCTATAATAAATGTTCCAATTTAAGTAATACGTATTTAGGTATACCTTATAATGATGCAAAAAGGACTTTTGAACGATTAATTTTTTATGATTATGATGTGACATTAATGGATATAGAAAACCCTTCTTTTACGACGAGGTTTATATTGTCATCTGGAAGTTTTCCAAAACTAATTGAAGAGAAAGATAAAAGATAAGTCAGTGAAAAAGCAAAGCCACAATACCATTAACGCGTCGATACAGACAATCATAAGAGCATTCATTGTGTTATTCAATTGTGTTTTTTTGAGTTCTACATTATTGCTGATACTCAATTATTATATCAAAACTATTGATAATTACAGTGAGTTCTACGATTTTTTCAGGAATTTGATTGTGCCGGTTTTATTTTCTGCGAATGTGGTCGTATACAGCCTGATTAATAACAGAATTTTAAAAATATTTAATAATCAACTGCTTAAGCTTTCACTTTATCTTTTTGTAACTACATTAATATGTCAGTTGATTGCTTATAGTATGGGTTATCTCGCTGTATTGGCTTTTCCACTTATCATTTTTATTTGCCAGGGATTATCATTCTTTATTGAACATAAAAAAAGACTAGGTATTTTTTTAGCTAACATCACGGTTTTTGCGTTCATTATTGTCTTTGGACTTACGATGGATTCCTTTATTGATAATAACTACTTTGGTGGTGAAGGCATAATCATGATTATGATAATATCGTATTTCGGAATTTTCCACTTTTTGTATGTTTTATTTAACCTCAGAAAGTACTCTGAATAATCGTTGCGGTTTAAGGCTTATTTTTTTACCTTCGCACTTCTTTTAGAGAAACAAAATCTCTTAATCTAAATACATAAATTATGAGTTTATCAATATTAATCATGGATGAAATGAAAACTGCCATGAGAGCCAAAGATACGGTTGCCCTTGAAGCGCTTCGTGCTATTAAATCAGAACTGCTTTTAGCGCAAACTTCTTCAGGATCAAAAGAAGAAATAACTGCAGATGAAGAAATTAAATTGCTTCAAAAATTGGTAAAAACCAGAAAAGACAGCGCCAAAATCTTTACGGAACAAAACCGTATGGATTTAGCAGAACCAGAATTAGCTCAAATTGCAGTAATCGAAAAATTCTTGCCAGCACAATTAAGCGAAGCAGAAGTTGAAGCTGTGATTGCAAAAATAATTGCAGAAACAGGAGCTTCTGGAATAGCTGCTATGGGAAAAGTTATGGGATTAGCAGCCGCACAATTAGGTGGAACTGCAGAAGGAAAAACTATTTCTACTATTGTAAAGAAATTGTTGACATAAATAAAAGTACGAAGTACGAAGTAAAAAATATTTCAAACTTCGTAACTCGTACCTCAAACTTACAAATGGCTTCGTAGTTCAACTGGATAGAATTTCAGATTTCGGCTCTGAAGGTTGCAGGTTCGAACCCTGCCGAGGTCACGAATAAAAAGAAGAGTAAAGAAAATATCTAAGTTTAACTTAAGTGTTTTCTTTACTCTTCTTTTTTCAAAGCGTAGCTTTGTCTGGGAAGACGTAGTCAACCCTGCCGAGGTCACTTTTTCAATTAAATCTCAAGATATTCTTGGGATTTTTTGTTTTTAAATAGATATTCATAGAAAAGAAGAAAATTTAAAAAGAGTTGCTAAGCTCCAAAAATAAAAGTAAGTTTGAATTGTAAAACAGTCAATATGAAAAAACTATTACTATTATTAGTATTCCATTTATCTTTTATCTCAATTTCACAAGCTCATAATCTTGAACCAATAGTTGTAAAAACAAATACTGAAACAATCTCAACGGCAACTATTATTTATAATTCTCCTATTTGTGTTCAGTCACCTTCGGAAAGTGTTATTATAACTGGGAGTGGAAATTATTTAGGAGGAACTTTTTCATCAACTCCAGGATTAAATATTAATGCTGTAAATGGTATGATAGACCCTACATCGAGCATCCCAGGTACTTACATGGTAACTTATTCGGTGCCAGCAAATATCCTGCTTGGAGAACCTGCTTTTTCAACCACAACGATAGTTGTAATTAATCCAGCGGCTATTCCAGCATTTCAACCGGTCTATGATGTTTGCCAAAATACGAGTCCGCCTAATTTACCAAGCACTTCTTTAAACGGTATTACAGGAACTTGGTCACCATCAACAATAGACACTACATTTTTAGGAACTACAACCTATACTTTTACACCCAATCCAGGACAGTGTGCAGTTTCAACTACTACGAATATAAATATTGTTCCAGCCGCAAATTTAACTTTAATGTCAGCTGCAGTTACAGCAAATCAAACGGTTTGTTTTAATGAACCTATTCTGGATATTGTGTATTCCTTTGGCTGCGACCCAAATTTACCTACAGTTGTATTTTCAGGTCTTCCAGATGGATTGACAGGTAATTATAATGGAAATACAGTTACAGTTGGTGGTGTTCCTGCAGAGGCAGGTTTTTTCTTTTATACTATTACTGCTACTTGGGAAAATTGGTTTGAAACTCTAACGGGTTTTATAACAGTGAATCCAGTGCCAACTATAAGCACAAATAATTCCAATAATGTTATATGTGTTAACTATCTCACAAATGGTGTAGAAAGTCCCTTGTTATTAGAATCTTCGGTTGTTACTTCGGGCGGTTCTTCTACTCATACGTATCAATGGTATATGAATGGATTGGCAATTGCTGGGGCTACAAATGCAAATTATTTAGTAAACACCGCCGACTCTAATGGTGATTCTAGAATTTTCACAGTTGAACTTACGGATATTACTGCATTGGGATGTCCCTCAATTTCACTTGGATTTCAAGTGAATCAATCGGGTCCAGCATCCCCAATTGGTATTGGATATTCTATTGTAAACAATGCTGGAGACCAAACATTAACTGTAGAAGTTCAAGGTTATGGAGTTTATGGATATTCTTTAGATAGTGGAGCAATGATAACGAGTCCAATTTTTACAAATGTTCCTGTTGGACCTCATGCCTTAATGATTGTAGATTTGAATGGTTGTGGTTCTACATTAATTACGAATATTGATGTGAATTTAGTTGGAACTCAACCTCCAACGGGAAGCACTTCGCAACAATTTTCCCAAGGCGCAACATTAGCAGATTTAACTGTAAGTGGTCAAAATGTTCAGTGGTATTCTTCCTCAGTTGGTAAAATGTTAAATAATAGTTTTACTTCTTCAACTGCTTTGTCATTAAATACACTTTTGGTTGATGGAACAACTTATTTTGCTTCTCAAAAAATTGGAGGTTATGAAAGTACTACACGTTTACCTGTTACAGTACAATTGGTTTTGAGCAATCATGAATTCGAACTAAAAGGATTGTCTTATCAACCCAATCCAGTAATTTCAAATTTGAATTTAAAATCGGATGAAATTATCGATACTATAGTAGTTTATAATCTTGTTGGGCAAATGGTATTAAACCAAAATGTCAATAAATCTGAAGTGCAAATGGATTTATCAAGTTTGAATCCAGGTACTTATTTTGTAAAAATTAGTTCGGCTAACAAACAAAAGACATTTAAAATTGTAAAGAAATAATTCAAAATAGTTAGCTATAAAAAAACTCCCAGTTCTTAAATTGGGAGTTTTTTTATTTTAAACGCTTATGTGTTTCGTGCCTTAACAGATGAAAATTGAATGTGAATCTATAATTTGTTGAATAACTTGTCAATTTGCTTTTTGGTTAACCACACTGTTACTCCGCCTTCTTGTCCGTTGTTATAACTTATTTTCATCTTCACGCTGGCGATGTTCATAGATTTTGTGTACTGAAGGTTCACTGTTTCATTGAGCAATTCAATCTTAATATCTTCTTTTGGTAACGATATAAAACCATCATTGATGACGTTATAGAATCCTTCCAAGGCATCATCAATATCTTTAAAGCTAAAGGTTTTAAATTCAGCTATTTGAGGCTTGTTGTTATTCTGGTATTTGAAGGTAATCAAGTCACCAGTCTTTGTAATTTCCACAGTACTCAAAGTCGGCGTTCCCACCTTACCGATAAGAACTGATTTTTCATCAGCAGCATTAGCAACTTTTATTTGGGCATTGATTGCAAGGACAATGAATAGAAATGATAATGATAGCAGTTTTTTACTCACAAGAGTTATTTTTTTTTGGTGTTCGTGAATCTTCGATTTCATAGTGTTGTATTAAGAATTTATCAATTTTTTCAAATCACTAATTGTTTCAGTAGGGTTGGAAGCTTTAAATACAAAATTTCCAGCCACAAGAACATCGGCGCCAGCTTTAACCAATTGAACCGCATTTTTATCGGTAACACCACCATCAATTTCAATAAGTGTTGAAGCGCCTTTGCGATTTATCAAAGCTTTTAGTTTTTCAATTTTTGAATAGGTGTTTTCAATAAAGGATTGTCCTCCAAAACCTGGATTGACACTCATGATGCAAACCATATCAATATCTTTGATAACATCTTCTAGTAAATCAATATTGGTATGTGGATTAATAGCTACTCCAGCTTTCATTCCTTCTGCTTTGATAGCTTGTAGCGTTCTGTGAAGATGCGTGCATGCTTCATAATGAACGGAAAGGATATTAGCACCTAAATCGGCAAAAGTTTTAATATATCTATCGGGATCAACAATCATCAAATGAACATCGATGGTTTTTTTTGCATGTTTGGTGATAGCTTCCAAAACGGGCATTCCAAAAGAAATATTCGGAACAAAAACGCCATCCATTATATCGATGTGAAACCAATCGGCTTGCGAGTTATTAATCATTTCGATGTCGCGTTGCAAATTAGCAAAATCGGCAGCTAAAACGGAAGGAGCAATTAGTGTATTTTTCATTTATGCTGAATTTATTTCAGTATCTTTTAAATGCTGAAAAGAGTTAGTGTTGTTTGTGCAAAGGTAAAATTTTAACCGCAAAGTGCGCAAGGTTTTACGCAAAGTTCGTAAAGAAATCTAGTTTTGAATGTAGTAGAGGTTTGCGTGAAGGATTGGAGCAAGTACCGTGTACTGCGGAAAGCCTGACCCGAAGGGGCACGCCCAAATTCTTTAGATGAGAACCTGAAACGAGTTCAGGTTAAAAAAAATAAAACTCCGGTAATCAGCCGGAGTTTCAATCATCAATCAAAAAACGAACAGTTAATCAGACTGTTCATACTCTTTAACCTAAATAGGTTTTTAATATCTTACTTCTTGAAGTATGTTTTAATCTGCGGATTGCTTTTTCTTTAATTTGACGTACTCTTTCACGAGTTAAGTCGAAAGTTTCTCCGATTTCTTCTAATGTCATTGGATGTTGATCTCCTAAACCAAAGTACAAACGAACTACGTCTGCTTCTCTTGGTGTTAAGGTTTCTAGAGAACGCTCAATTTCTGTGCGTAATGATTCGTGAATCAATTCTCTGTCTGGATTTGGAGATTCGCCTGAACGTAAAACGTCATATAGGTTTGAATCTTCTCCTTCTACAAGTGGCGCATCCATTGATAAGTGACGACCAGAGTTTTTCATACTTTCTCTAACATCATTTACGGTCATGTCCAATTCTTTGGCAATTTCCTCAGCAGTTGGAGGTCTTTCGTTAGATTGCTCTAACAAGGCATACATTTTATTGATTTTATTGATAGAACCAATTTTATTTAATGGCAAACGAACAATACGAGATTGTTCAGCTAATGCTTGAAGAATAGATTGACGAATCCACCAAACGGCATAGGAAATGAATTTGAAACCACGTGTTTCATCGAAACGTTGTGCCGCTTTTATCAAACCTAAATTACCTTCATTGATCAAATCGGGAAGGGTTAATCCTTGGTTTTGATATTGCTTTGCAACAGAAACAACGAAACGCAAATTGGCTTTCGTTAATTTTTCTAATGCTCTTTGATCTCCGGCTTTAATTTTTTGTGCTAATTCTACCTCTTCGTCGGCAGTAATAAGGTCAACTTTCCCGATTTCTTGTAGGTACTTGTCTAAAGAAGCAGTTTCACGATTCGTTACCTGCTTGGTGATTTTGAGCTGTCTCATACGTAGGTTATCCTTAAAATTTAAGTATTCAGGTTGTTGTACGTTTTAATGTTAGAAAAAGTTACAATTATTTTACTATTTAATTTAAAAACTCCGTTTCAAAATATTGAAACGGAGTTTAAGTAAGTTCTTATTTATAATATTATTGCTTTCTTGAGCCTGACCAATTGCCGCTTTCAGAAAAAGAATTTTGCCATGTTCCGCTAATACTGTTATTGTTTTTTGTACCAGAAAAAGTTCCACCTTCGAAAAACCCAGTCAAAGAGTTTTCGGTTAGTGTACCACCTAGATTAAAAGAGGAGTCGTCTCCACTAGATTTTGCCAATCCGTTTATATTATTTCCTTCAATGATAAGATTAAATGTGCCAGAGTCATCTCCGCTAAATGAACCGACATAACATTTAACCAGAGAATCTGAAAATTCCTTAACAACAGCAATATTAGCATTTGGATGACCATTTATTGCGATGTTGCTTACGAATGGATCAGAACCATCTCCGTTCACGTAAAAATCAAAAGAAGAACTCCCGTTTGAGAATGTTAGACCTTCAATAGGAAAATCTTCTGTTACACTTTCGGTTGAAGTATAGGTTGACGATGAACCGTTAATAGTTAGTTTTGCAGTAAGCTCCCCTTCATTATTTATGTTAATTAAAACTGTTCCTGTTGAACCTACAAAGACCCCTTTGTAAATTCCAAAATTACTAATGTCAAAGATTGCTTTTGCTTCTGGGGTGTCAGATAAGCTAGAGCCCGAAGAGCTGTCACTCGAACAAGAAAGTGTTATAGCTCCAAAAATTACTGCTAAAAAAATTTTTTTCATAATGAATTGGTTTTAAATTGTGTTAGGTAGTTTAAAGTTACTCAATTTTATTTAAAATAATTCACGAAGTCGTTTAAAGGTTAGAAAATCTCGTTTAATAGTAAAAAAATCTAAATATAACCTTAAGTTTTTTAATAGAGTAAATAAAATTAAAAACCCCAATTCAACTGAATGAATCGGGGTTTTCTATAAATTAAAAAAACTAATTAGTCTTTTTTCTCTTCTCTTGGAGGTCTTGGTAAAAGTGCTTTTCTTGACACTTTTTCTTTTCTAGTTTTTGGATCAACACCAAGGTATTTCACTTGGAAAACATCGCCCATATTAACTACATCAGAAACATTTTCAGTTCTCTCCCAAGCCAATTCAGAAACGTGAAGTAATACTTCGTTTCCTGGCGCTTCAGTATATTCTACAACGGCACCAAAATCAAGCATTTTAATTACTTTCACTTCATAAGCTTCACCCACTTGTGGTTTGAAAATGATTGAGTCAATTTTTGCTAAAACTGCTGCAATTCCGTCTGGATCTGTACCTAAAATTTCAACTACACCTTGCTCGTCAACTTCATTAATTACGATAGTGCAACCAGTAGCTTTTTGTAATTCTTGAATCACTTTTCCGCCAGGTCCGATCAACGCACCAATGAAGTTTCCTGGAATAGTACGCATGATAATTTTTGGAGCATGAACTTTAACATCTGCATTTGGTTTAGCCAATGTATCCGTTAATTTTCCTAAGATATGTAAACGACCATCACGAGCTTGAGCCAAAGCTTGCTCCATGATTTCATATTTTAATCCATCAATTTTGATATCCATTTGACAAGCTGTAATTCCTTCTGAAGTTCCAGTTACCTTGAAATCCATATCTCCTAAATGATCTTCATCACCTAAGATATCCGATAAAACTGCGAAACGATCACCATCAGTAATCAATCCCATTGCAATTCCAGAAACTGGACGAATCATTTGAACTCCAGCATCCATTAATGCTAATGTACCAGCACATACCGTTGCCATTGAAGATGAACCGTTAGATTCTAATACTTCAGAAACAATTCTGATTGTATAAGGGTTTTCAGCAGGTATCATGTTTTTCAACGCTCTTTGCGCCAAGTTTCCGTGACCAACTTCTCTTCTTGAAGTTCCTCTCAATGGACGAGCTTCTCCTGTAGAGAATGGTGGGAAGTTATAGTGTAAATAGAATTTTTCTTCTCCTTGTTCAGATGGTGAATCAATTTGGTTTGCTTCTCTAGATGTTCCTAAAGTTGCTGTAGCCAAAGCTTGCGTTTCTCCACGTGTAAACAATGCCGAACCGTGAACAGATGGTAAATAATCTACTTCACACCAGATTGGTCTGATTTCAGTAGTTTTTCTTCCGTCTAAACGCGTTCCTAAATCTAAAGTTACATTACGAACCGCTTCTTTATTGGTTTTGTAGAAATATTTAGAAACTAAATCTCCGTTTTCTGCTAATTCTTCTTCTGTAAATAAAGCTTTTACTTCTTCTTTTACAGCGTCAAATGCAGCTGAACGTTCGTGTTTAGCCGAACCTTTACTTGCAATTGCGTAAATTTTATCGTAAGCTGCTGCTTTTACTTTAGCGTAAATTGCATCATCTGTTTTTTCAGTTTCGTAAGTACGAACTTCTTTTTTACCAAATGCATTTGCCAATCTTTCTTGAGCAGCAATTTGTACTTTAATATGTTCGTGAGCAAATTTAATGGCTTCAACCATTTCTGCTTCTGAAATCTCTTTCATTTCACCTTCTACCATCGCGATAGAATCAGTAGAAGCTCCAATCATCATGTCGATATCTGACAATTCTAATTGAGCACGACTTGGATTGATAATGAATTTACCATCAATTCTTCCAACTCTAGCTTCTGAAATTAAAGTTTCAAATGGAATGTCAGACAATGCAAGTGCTGCCGAAGCCGCTAATCCTGCTAATGCATCTGGCATAACATCATCATCATGAGACATTAATTGAATCATAACTTGTACTTCTGCGTGATAATCACTTGGGAAAAGCGGACGCAATACACGGTCAACTAATCTCATTGTCAACACTTCGTTATCGCTTGGACGTGCTTCTCTTTTGAAGAAACCACCTGGGAAACGACCTGCTGCAGCAAATTTTTCACGGTAATCTACAGTCAAAGGTAAAAAATCAATACCTGGACTTGCTTTTCTTGAGGATACTACTGTTCCTAAAATAACAGTTTTTCCAATTCTAACTACTACAGACCCGTCAGCTTGTTTTGCTAAACGACCTGTCTCGATTGTGATGCTTCTTCCATCACCTAAATCGATTTTTTCTACAAATAATTGTGGAATCATAAATTTTCCTTTTTTAATTTTACATTGGTTTTTCCGCCTGTCGACAGAATAGTTGTGTTGTTGTAGTTGTTGTATTCCAATGAAAAACCAAACTTTTTTTATAAAAACGTCTAAAAACAAAAAGAGGCACTTTCGCACCTCTTTCAATATTGATTATTTTCTAATATTCAATTCTTTGATAATCTCACGATATCTGTTGATCTCTGTTTTCTTCAAGTAATCAAGAAGACTTCTTCTTTTACCTACCAAAAGTACTAACGAACGCTCAGTGTTGTAATCGTGACGATTTTTTTTCAAGTGCTCAGTTAAATGAGAGATTCTAAATGTGAATAACGCGATTTGTCCTTCTGCAGATCCTGTGTTTTCTGCTTTTCCTCCGTGTTTAGCGAAGATTTCTGCTTTTGTTTCTTTACTTAGATACATTCCAATATTTCTTTAAATGATTATTATGTATGAATTGAGGTTTTCCCAATTCGTGTGCAAAGGTAATTTTATTTTTCTGAAATCCAATAAAAATTTGAAGTTTCAAGAGATTAATTTCGACTACCAAAAAACAGTATATAAAGCCGCCAATACCGAAATGATAATTAAAGCTCCAACGGTGAAGCTCGGCGACATTTTAAACATTGTTTTATCGACTTCTAAACCATTAGTTTGAACGCCTTTTCTGGTTTCATATTTACTAATAAAATACATCCCGATAACACAAATTAGAAATACAAATCCCATTCTGTCAATAAACGGAATTTCGTAAATTCCATCAGCATTTGGAACTGCAAATCCCATTGGATTCAAGAACGATAAATCCACAAATTTCGGCATGAATTTGAAAATAATCGATAACATAAATCCGCCAATGGTTGCAAATAAAGCTGCATTGGATGTTGTTTTTTTCCAAAAGAATCCCAGAATAAACATAGCAAAAACTCCTGGGCTCACAAATCCAGTATATTCCTGAATGTATTGAAAGCCTCCTTTTTTGTCAATGCCTAAAAACGGCGCTACAATAACAGCAATAATCATCGCCGTTACAATCGTCATTTTTCCAATTTTTACTAATCGCTTCTCGTCTGCATCTACATTTAATTTTGTTTTATAAATGTCTAGCGTAAAAATAGTGGCAATGCTATTGGCTTTTCCTGCTAAGGAAGCTACAATGGCAGCCGTTAAAGCGGCAAACGAAAGTCCTTTTAATCCAACAGGTAATAAGTTCAATAAAATTGGATAAGCTCTGTCTGGGTTGACACTTCCATCTTGCAACATTTCGGTTTGAAAATGCCCGTGCTGATACAATACATACGCTGCAATTCCAGGTAAAACAACAATAACAGGCATCAATAATTTTAAGAAAGCTGCGAATAAAATTCCGCCTCGAGCTGTTTTTAAATCGGCACCAAGTGCTCGTTGCGTGATATATTGGTTGCAACCCCAATAATTCAAATTGATAATTAACATTCCGCCAATCAATACTGAAAGCCCTGGCAAGTCCATATAATTTGGATTGGATTTGTCAAAAATCATGTGAAAATGGTCGCCGGCTTTGTCTCGCATTAAATTAAATCCGTTTAAAACGCCTTCGGAACCAAATTCGGTGGCAACTAAATTTAAAGCTAAATAGGTAGTTACTAATCCTCCCAAAATCAAAAAGAACACCTGAATTACATCCGTATAACCAATCACTTTCATTCCGCCAAGAGTTATCGTAACAGCAAAAATCGCTAAGAAAATCATACAAAATGTAATGTTCAATCCCGAAATACTGCTGATAGCCAATGCTCCCAAATATAAAATCGAAGTCAGATTCACCAAGACATAAAGCAACAACCAAAACACCGCCATTATCATCGCAACATTACCATTGTAACGTTTGTTCAGATATTGAGGCATAGTTGAAATTTTATTTTTCAGATAAACGGGCATGAAGAAGACAGCAACAATAACAAGCGTAATGGCTGCCATCCATTCGTATGTGGCAATGGCTAATCCCATTTTGAAACCACTTCCGCTCATTCCAATAAATTGTTCGGCGCTGATGTTACTGGCAATTAATGAGGCGCCAATAGCCCACCAAGTCAGGGAACCTTCAGCTAAGAAATAATCTTTACTGCTCGTTTGTTCTTTCTTTTTTCGGGAGTAAATCCAATATCCGTATCCTGCAATAATGATGAAATACAGGAAGAAAACAATGTAATCTTTGGTGGCTAAAGTTTGCATATTAGTTGGTTTTATAATGTTGGTTTGGTAAATCTCTTAAAATCTTGGCACTTTGCTCTGGCGAAATATCACGTTGTGCTTCGCCCAGCATTTCGTAGCCCACCATGAATTTTTTCACAGTAGCACTTCGCAATAATGGTGGATAAAAATGCATGTGAAAATGCCATTCGGGATGTGAAACTCTGTCCGTTGGTGCTTGATGAATTCCAGAAGAATAGGGAAATGATGTTTCAAAAAGGTTATCGTATTTCACGGTAATTCCTTTGATGATTTCGGCAAAAGCTTTCGTTTCTTCATTGCTCATGGCAATAATATTTCCAAAATGCCTCTTGCTAACAACGAGCGTTTCATAAGGCCAAATTGCCCAAAAAGGAACTAGCACTACAAAATGGTCGTTTTCAATTACAATGCGTTCTTTAAGTTTTAATTCTTCGTCCAAATAGTCTTTCAACAAACTGGTTTTGTTTTTTTCGTAATAGGCTCGAAGACTTTTTTGCGTTTTTTCTACTTGTGTTGGCAAAGACGATTGCGCCCAAATTTGTCCATGTGGATGCGGATTGCTACAACCCATTACGCTTCCTTTATTTTCAAAAATCTGAACATAATTGATAAAATCCTGACTTCCCAATTCGATGTATTGTGTTGCCCAGGTTTTAACGACTTTCTCAATTTCCGAAACTTCCATTTCTGGCAAGGTCAGATTATGTTTTGGCGAAAAGCAAACGACTTTATTAATACCTCTTTCAGGCTTTAATTGAAATAATTTATTGGAATGATTTTCAAAAGCAACTTCTTCTTTTAGCAAAGCCGAAAAGTCATTTTCAAATACATAACAATCGGTATACGCTTCGTTTTGAACTCCATTGGCACGCACATTTCCAGCACACAAATAACAATCCTTGTCGTGTTCAGGTCGGTTGTCTTCTGCTATTTTTTCATTTTGACCTTGCCACGGACGCTTGGCGCGATGCGGCGAAACCAATATCCATTCGTCCAGTAACGGATTGTATCTTCTATGCGGATGTTCGTTATTATTGAATTTTTGCATGATTTAGTTTTTGTATAGCGTGAGTGCCTTTTGAAATTTTTATTTTGTAAGGTTTCAATTCGATGCCAAAAGCAGTGCGATATTGTTGGGAAACACGTTCGATTAATGCATCTTCAGTGCCTTTTTCAATCAGGTTTATTGAGCAACCACCAAAACCACCGCCCATCATTCGGGAGCCAAGAACTGTTTTTTCATGTTGCACGGCATCGACAAGAAAGTCGATTTCCTCACAGCTGACTTCATATTCTTTGGATAAACCATGATGCGCTTCCGACATTAGGCTACCTAATTTTTTAAAATCTGATTCCGATAAAGCAGTCGCAGCATCTAGAACTCTCTGAATTTCTTTGACCACAAAATGACAACGTCTGAAAATAACATCGCCCAACTTATCTTTTAATTCCAAAACCATTTCTTCGGTACAATTTCTAAAAGTTTTGACTTCTGGAAAATGTTCTTTGATGATTTTTAATCCTTGTTCTACTTCCTGTCTTCTAACATTGTAACCCGAAGTGAGATGCGTATGCTTTACATTGCTATCCAATAAAAGTAAGGAATATTTTTTGAAATCGGCATTATAATATTCGTGTTGCAAGGTGTTGCAGTCAAGCTTTATCACTTTATTTTTTTTGCCAAAAACAGAAGCAAATTGATCCATGATTCCGCAGTTCACACCCACAAAAGTATGCTCCGATTTTTGCCCAATTAAGGCAATTTCTTCTTTGGTTAAACCCAAATCAAACAACGTATTCATCGCGTAACCAATACCGCATTCCAATGCTGCAGAGGATGAAAGTCCTGCGCCCATTGGGATTGTACTACTGAAAACAATGGTAAATCCTTGAGACAATCCGTGTTTTTCTTTCAGTTGTTGCAATACACCTAAAATATAGTTGGCCCACATTTTATCTATGGGTTTTAAGTCGTCTTTCAAATCAAATTTGTAGGCTTCGTTTAGGTCTTTTGCAATCAAAGTGCAATCCGAAGAATCGTTTTTCGAAACCGCAAAACAAATGTATTTGTTGATGGCAGCGGGCATTACAAAACCGTCGTTGTAGTCTACATGTTCCCCAATAATATTGATTCTTCCCGGCGAAAGGAAAATGTATTCGGGCGTTTTTTGAATTATTTTTTCAAAATGTTCCGTCGTATGCTGAATTAATTTCTTTTTCATTATTTCGTAAGTATAGTCGTTGCTGCAGAAATTAATCCGTTTGCTTTTGCTTCTAATTTTATTGAATCTGCAGTTTTTCCAGCCTGAATGATAACCTGACATTTTCCGCTGAAAGCACTTCTTTGCCATAAACCATCAGCACATTTATCCGCTTCGTGTGAACTTGGGTCTCCGTTTCCAACGCCAATAATTTTGGCATCGCCGGAAATCGAAAAGTAAATCATGTTATTTGTATCGGGTACTTCTTTTCCATCTTTGTCAACGAAAGAAACATTGATTACATCGGCGTCTTTTCCGTCGGCAGTTATAGTTGTTCTGTCTGGTGAAAGCACAACTTTTACTGCTTGCCCAGTTGTCTCAACTTTTGTTGTCAGCTTTTTGCCTTTTTTATAAGCAACAGCTTCCAATATTCCTGGTTCGTAATTTACTTCCCATTGCAAGTGGCCGTTCCTTGGCATTATTTTTTTGCCTAAACTTCTTCCGTTTAAGTAAAGTTCCACATCATCGGCATTAGAATTTACCCAAACATCAATTGGTTTTCCCAATTTATCCGGCCAATTCCAATGCGGAGAAATATGTAAAACATCGTTATCAGTCCACCAACTTTGATAGTAGTAATAAATATTTTTTGGGAAACCGCAAACATCCATAATCCCAAAATGGGAATTGATATTTGGCCACTTATAAGGCGTTGGTTCACCACGATAATCAAAACCCGTCCATACAAAACCACCCATCCAATACTTGTTTTCAGCAGCGAGTTTCCACCAATCTTCAGCTTTACTTGCCCACCATGGCGCGGTGATATCTTGGTCGGGAACATAAGCACGAATAGAGTCTTTTTCATAAATACCACGAGTGGTAACCGTGCTTCCCATTTCGGTTCCAAGAAGCGGTTGATTCGGATGGTCACGATGATAATCAGCGACGGCAAATTGGCGATAATTGAAACTGCGAATCGGAATTACTTCGTTTACACCTTTAAAATCATTTCCCATATCGGCAGCATAAGTGCTGGTTCGCGATGGGTCTAATTCTTTTTGAATAGCCATTAATGATTGTGCAATTCGCTTGCCGTATACATTCCCTTGGATGTTTTGTTCTTCATTACCAATTGACCATAAAAATACGGATGGATGATTTCGGTCACGACGAATCAAACGCTCGAATTGGTCGACATATTCTGGACTGCTATTGAGTAATCGTTGTTCATCTAAAACTAACATTCCCAAACTATCGCAAGCTTCCAAAAGTTCTGGAGTAGGAGCATTGTGGCTGGTTCGGTAAGCATTCGAACCCATTTCTTTCAATAATTTGATGCGATAATATTGCATAAAATCGGGTAAAGCGCTTCCAATTCCAGCGTGGTCTTGATGGTTGTTGGTGCCTTGAATTTTAATGTGCTTTCCGTTAAGGAAGAAACCGTCAGTAGCATCGAATCTCACTGTTTTGATTCCGAAGTTGACTTTCTTTTTATCGACAATCTGATTATTTTGTTTTACAACAGAAACAACTTTGTACAAATACGGATTTTCTAATGACCATAAATTGGCATTGTTTAGAGAAACATTTTGTTTGACAGTTGTTTTTCCATTTACTGCAAGTGTGAAATTTTGTTCCGAAGTTTTGGCAATTTGTTTTCCGTTTCTATCTGTTACGTAGGAATAAATTGTTCCTTTAGAAGAGGTTAAATTTTTATTTTCGACTTCGGTTTCAATAGTCACAGCTGCATTTTTACCACTTACAGTTGCATGAACAAATACACCATCTTCAGGAATATGAACATTGTTGCTAATGTTTAACCAAACGTGTCTGTAAATTCCCGCACCTTCGTAAAACCAACCTTCACTTTGCGTTGCATCCACGCGAACAACGATTACATTTTCACTTTCAAAATTCATGAAATCGGTGATGTCGTAGGATTTGCCAACATAACCACTAAAATTAGTGCCAACATAAAAGCCATTTACCCAAATAGCGGCATTTCTATAAACGCCATCAAATTGAATTTCAAAACGTTTTCCTTCGTCTTTTTTATCGATAGAAAAATGCTTTCGGTACCAACCAATACTCGTCTCAGGATATAATCCGCCAACGGGTTTGTAACCATGACTATCCATGGCATGTGTCGATGATTTTACAAAAGGAAGTTCAACAACCCAGTCATGAGGGACATCGATTTTTGTCCAAGTAGTATCAACAAACTTAGGACTAACAATGGTTGTTTCAAAGACATTTGATTTGTGAAATAATAACGTGCTTCCGTAGTCGAAATCTTTTTCAGGATTGGCAGAATTTCCAAAATGAAACTTCCAGTCTTCATCAAAGTTGATTTTCTTTTGAGCGTTTGCCAAAAAGCAAAAACCCAATAGTCCAAATAGGATTAATTTTTTATTCATCATATTTATTCTTTAAATGCATCTAAAGCTGGAGAAGGTTGACCGTTTTCTAACCAAGCACTCAAGTTGTAATGACTCCAGCTTCTGGCTCCTTGCGGTTCCCAATATAAAACGCCTAAACCTTTGTTATTTGGAACATTTTTTATGGCTTTAATCGCGGTAGTTAATAAGTCATACGTGTTTTGAATTTTATCATCTTCGCCACCAATTTCTACTATCATCACTTCTTTACCATAACGTTTTACCATGTCATTTAAATTGAATTCTAAATCGGCTATAACTTCGGTGTAATCTTTTTTAATCCAAAATGGATAATAAGATAGGCCAATAACATCATATTTTACTTTTTGTTTGGTGGCATTATCGAAGAATGTTCTGAATTTGGCATTGTTGTTTCCTTCGTCAACATGAACAATAACTTTAATTTTTTTATCGACAGCTTTAACAGCATCGTAACCTTTGTTTAAAAGTTGCCCGAGTTGTTTCCAATTGTCAGTACTTCCGTCAGGCCACATCATTCCGCCTGGAATTTCGTTTCCAATTTGAACCCATTCAGGTGTTACTCCAGCTTTTTTCAAAGCACTGATTACATCGAAAGTGTGATTGTAAACATCGTTTAATAATTCGGAGAAAGAATGTTTTTCCCAAGCTTTGGGTTTGAATTGCTTCGCTGGATCTGCCCAAGAATCGGAATAATGGAAGTCAATCATTACGCGCATTCCTATTTTTTGAGCTCGCAATGCCATCGTAACGGTTTCCTCTTTGCTACAATGTCCGCGGGCTTTATCATCATTTGGATTTACCCAAACACGAAGACGGATAGAGTTCATTCCACGGTCTTTTAATAATTGCAGACAATCTTTTTCTTTGCCGTCTGAATCGTAAAACTTATAACCTGTGGCTTCCATTTGAGGTAGCCAGCCTACATCGGCACCTTTTGCAAAAGGTTTGTTTTGGCTGAAGCCCAATGTCGAAACGAGTAATAATATAAGTACTTTTTTCATATTAATTAGCATTAAAAACATCCATTACTGGAAGTGAGTTGTTATTAAAATCCCAAAGCGATTGGTTTTCCCATGAGGAACCGTTTGTTGAAGTTGGCCCACGGAAAGCAACCCATTCAGAACCCCAATAACAAAAACCGATTCCGTTGGAACTTTGCTTAATGGTGTTTTTTAGTGAATTCAAGTAGCTTTTTTGACCATCATTTGAGGCTGGATAAGCATCTATAATTTGACTTTGTAAACCAATAATATTGTTCGTGAAATCATTATATCCAAAAGTAAAAGGATAAGCAGTTTCGGCAATGACTACTTTTTTATCGTACAATTGACCCAATGTATTCATTGTGTTTTGGAGGGTCATCAAACTTTTTCCATGCCAAATCGGGTAGTAGGATAATCCAATATAATCATAATCGATACTGGCAACTTTATTGAAAAACCAATCGGAGCCTGTGATTCCAGCATAATGCAACATGATTTTTGTTGTTGGCGATTGGCTTCTAATCGTTGCGCTGGCGGTTTGCACTAATTCTAAATATTGCGATTCATTCGTAGATAATTGCCCCGATGGCCAAAGCATTCCGTCATTGGTTTCATTTCCAATTTGAATAATATCAGGATGAATTTCGGTTAAAATTGAGGAAGTATAATTGGCAACAGCAGTCTTTAAATCGGGAAACGAAAGACTTTGCCAAGCAACGGGTTTGGTTTGATTTCCTGGGTCAGCCCAAGTATCGGAATAATGAACGCTTAACCAAACTTTCATTCCTAAATTTTTTGCGCGAAGTGCCAAAGCTTTCACTTCTGCAAGTCCAGAATGCGCATCGGAAGGGTTGTTCCATATGCGAATTCGAATCGTGTTGCAACCTTCATTTTTTAAAGTTGTAAGCGCATTTTCGGAAACGCCATTGTGTTTGTATACAGTTCCTTCGCTTTCGATTAATGGCAAAAAGGAAACATCGGCAGCTCTTATGAAATCATCTTCAACAATAGCGGTGGATTTACTATCGGAAGAGCAAGAAATTAAATTCAATGTCAAAGACAAAAGCAATGCTAATTTTAATATGTTTTTCATGTTATAAATTTTCAAATTTAAATGTAGTGTTATGACTATAAGTTTCGTCTTTTTTCAAAACAGCATTTGGAAAATGACTGTGATTTGGCGCATCTGGGAAGTTTTGCGCTTCAAAACAAATCCCACTTTGCGTATGATAATCGGCGTTTTCTTTTCCTTTTATTTCGTTGAAACAATTGCCGCCAACATAAATATGAATGGCAGGTTGATTGGTGTAAACCGACATTTTTAAATTGTTTTTTGGACTAAAAAGCGAAGCTTTGCAATTGTCATTTTTATCTAAAACAAATGTTGTGTCAATAGATGCAGGACATTTTTTTGGTTTACTAAAATTAAAATCATGATTTTCCAAATCGATAAATTTTCCTGTTGGAATATTCTCATTCGAGGTTTCCAAAATTTTTGAAGCATTTACAAAAAGCTCTTGATTAAGTACGTTTTCTGAATGTCCATCGAGATTAAAATAACTGTGTTGCGTTAAATTAACAATGGTGTCTTCGGTTGATTCCGCTGTAAAATTTACAATCAATTCGTTGTTTTCGGTTAAAGTATAGGTAACTTCAATATATAATTTTCCGGGATAATTATCATCGGAAGGCTGACTAAGATACGCCAATGTTATAGCAGGATTTTCATCAGATGAAATCTCTTTTACTTCCCACAAAACTTTACTCAATCCTTTATTTCCGCCATGCAAATGATTTCCGCCGTGATTTTTATGCAATAAAAAATGATTTTCTCCTATAACAAAATGCCCTTTATGGATTCTTCCTGCGTATCTACCAACTACGGTCCCGAGATAGGGAGCACTTGGTAAATCATAGGATTTCACATAGCTCGCGATATTTTCAAAACCTAAAACCACGTCTACTTTCCCTCCGTTTGAAGTAGGAATTTTTAAAGAAGTAATGGTTGCACCATAATTAATCACGGAAAATTCAGTACCCTTTTTATTAGTCAAAGTATAACAAAATACCTCCTTGCTGTTTGGCAGCAAACCGAATGATTTCGTAATTTTATCTTCCTTAAAATGTGAAAAACCGTTTTTTAGCATTTGTTTTTTATTAATATGATATCAAATGTAATTTAATTAATTATTTAAACCATACCGCTACCTACCAGTTTTTGTTTATCTTGCCACCAGTTAATTCATATCTAATGAAGATTATCAATATCAACACACAATCGAATTCCCCAAAATACAAACAGATTGTATCTTCTGTTGAAGTTGCTATTGCGGAAAACCGATTGAAGCGAAATGACAAATTGCCAACGGTTAATAAATTAAGTTTGGAGTATTCTATCTCGAGAGATACGGTGTTATTGGCTTATGATGCGCTTAAAAAACGGGGAATTATTTACGCAATTTTAGGTAAAGGATATTATGTAAAAAGTGTTCAGGTGAATATTCAGCAAAAGATTTTTTTGTTGTTTGATGAGCTTAATATTTTCAAAGAAGATATTTATAATTCGTTTTTAGAAAACATAGGAAAAGATGTGCAGGTGGATATTTTCTTTCATCATTTTAACAGTCAGGTTTTTAAAAAACTGATAGATGATGCTAATGGGAATTATACAAAGTATATTATAATGCCAACGAATTTGGCAGATGCGGCAACTATAATTAAGTTGCTACCAGAAAACGATGTTTTTGTTTTAGATCAAACCAATCCTGAATTAATGAATTATCCATCGGTTCATCAAAATTTCACAAAAAACATTTATGATGCTTTGCAAAAAGGAAAATCGAGATTAGATAAGTATCAAAAAATGATACTCATTTTCCCTGGATTTCGAGAACCCATCGGAATGAAAATTGGGTTTGAGCAATTTTGCCAGAACTTTAATTTTGAATACGAAATAATCACGGAATTCAAGAATCGGGAAATTAAACTTGGCGAAGTTTATCTTATTCCAAATGATAGAGATTTAGTACGTGTTATAGAAAAATCGGAAAATCAAGCACTGAAACTGGGTCAGGATTTTGGCATTATTTCCTATAATGAAACACCATTAAAAAAAGTGGTTGCCAATGGAATCACAACCATATCAACCAATTTCGAAGCGATGGGAAAAATTGTAGCACAAATGATTTTGAATGCAAAGAGAGAACAAGTTGAAAATGAATGTTCTTTGATTATGAGAAATTCGCTTTAGCGTTAAAACAATTTCGCAATTTCCTCATTTACAAATTCTAAAAAGCGTTCGTCAGCTTCTGAAAACGGATCAATTACGTGGCTATCAATGTCGATTTGCCCAATATTTTCGCCATTTACAAAAAGCGGAACCACAATTTCAGATTTTACTGTAAAGCTACAGGCTATATAATTGTCTTGAGCGGCAACATCGGGAACGACAAAATTTTCATTGGAAACCGCTACTTGTCCGCAGATGCCTTTCCCAAAAGGAATAACGGTGTGATCTGTTTCGGCACCAACATAAGGGCCAAGATGTAAGGTTTGGTTTTCATGATTGGCAAAATAAAAACCAACCCAATTATAATAGGAAATGTTGTCTTGCAATAGTTGACAGATGTTTTTTAATTTTTCGTCTCTAGACAAATTTTCTAGTGAGAGAACGTCTTTTACTTTTGGTTTTAAGCTGTCAAAATTCATAGTTTTATATTTTTATGCAAAAGTAGCCATTGAACCTTTTTTATTTTACATAAATTTGTTAAAAATTTACTTTGGAGAATTACATTGTTCAGTACAAACCTTTTTTGCTTTTTCTAGGAAAGTTTTTCTTAAGTTATTTGCTTTTGACTTTTGTTTATCAAAGCTATCTCAATCGATTTGAAAGTAAGGAAATGGAAGTAGATAATATTACTGTCGCTGTTGCCAACCAAACAGTAACCGTTTTATCATGGTTTGATTCGCAATCCTATACTGCGCCTCATTTACACGAACCAAGTGTAAAAATATTTTATAAAAACAAATACATTGCTAGAATAATTGAAGGATGCAATGCTGTGAGTGTTATTATTTTATTCATTGCATTTGTCGTCGCTTTTTCGGGGAAATTTAAAAACACCTTACTCTTTATAATTTTTGGGTCTATTCTGATTTATGTGCTAAATATTTTTAGAATTGTAATTTTATGCATGGCAATGTATAGTTTTCCGAAATACCAAGATTTTTTACATGGCGTTTTCTTTCCATTGTTTATCTATGGAATTGTTTTTATTTTATGGATTATATGGGTTAATAAATATTCTTTTTATGCTACAAAAATTGCTGCAAAATAAAGCCAAAATTGGCTGGTCGCTTTTCTTGATACTACTTTTGGTATTGATAAGAGCTTTTGAAGACACCTTGTTCTATGACCCCTTTTTAAATTATTTTAAAAGTGAATATGCCCATATACCATTGCCGAGAATAAACATTTTCAAATTATTTTTTGGCTTAGGTTTCCGATTTTATTTGAATTCAGTGATTTCGTTGTTTCTTTTATATGTGATTTTTAAAGATACAAAAATCGTAAAATTTTCTATGTTGCTGTACATGATTTTGGGTTCCATTCTAATGATTTCTTTCCTTTTTGTTCTGAATTTTTTTGGAGAGGAAAACAAAATGACTTTGTTCTACATCCGAAGATTTATTATTCAACCGATATTTATAATCCTTTTTATTCCCGCTTTTTATTATCAAAAAATAAATAAACAGCCATAATTTCGTAACTTTACTATAGATATTTTTGATATAATTTCAAGATGAAAGTAGTAAAGTACTCGGGAACTGTTGTTGATTATGATGCTGGTAAATTGAAGCAGTCTTTGCTAAAATCAGGAGCTAGTAATTCAGTTGTTGACAATGTGCTTGAAACAATTGAAAAAGAAATCTACGAAGGAATTTCCACAAAGCAGATTTATAAAATGGCATTTGGCCTTTTAAAAAAGATATCCAATTCACATGCAGCGCGCTATAATTTAAGAACAGCATTGCAACTACTTGGCCCGGCAGGGTTTTTCTTTGAGAAGTATATTGCAAGAGTGTTTGAAGCAGATGAATACCAAACCAAAACAAATCTGATTTTACAAGGAAAATGTGTGTCACATGAAATAGATATTGTTTTAAAAAAAAATGATATCATTTCAATGGTGGAATGTAAATTTCATGGAGGAAAAGAAACCAATTCCGATGTGAAAGTTCCTCTCTACATTTTGTCTCGCTTTAACGATTTAAAAGAAAAAAAGCATCCAATTTTTTCAAATAGAGACCAAATTTCAAACTGTTGGATAGTAACAAACAATAGATTTACAACGGATGCTGTTAGTTTCGGGGTGTGTTCGGGTTTGAATTTATTAAGTTGGGATTATCCATTAAACAATAATATTAGAACCAAAATCGATAGTAAACAGCTCTATCCAATTACTTGTTTAACCACTTTGTCTATAGCCGAAAAAGAAAAAATACTAATTTTAAATGTAATTTTAGTAAAAGAGTTATTGAGTAATTCAGAATGTTTAGAAAGAATAGCAATAAGCCCTAATAGAATAAAAAGTATAATAAAAGAAGCTTCAGAATTGTGTATAAATAGTTAGAAATTATGAAAATAAAATTTCTCGGCGGCGCAGGAACGGTTACAGGTTCCAAGACTTTGATTGAAAGTAATGGACTTCGAATTTTAATAGATTGCGGACAATTTCAAGGAATAAAACCTTTGCGAGAACTCAATTGGGAACCTTTGCCTATTTTGCCTTCTACCATAGATTTTGTGTTATTAACACATGGTCATTTGGATCATTGTGGTTGGTTGCCACGATTAGTAAATCAAGGATTTAATGGAAAAATTTATTGTACTAGTCCAACAAAGGATGTAGCCAAATTAATATTGCTAGACAGTGCCAAAATTCAAGAAGAAGAGGCTAAAAAAGCCAACGAAGACCATTATTCAAAACATGAAATTGCGGAGCCACTTTATACAGTTGAACAAGTCGAAAAAGTGTTGCCGCTTTTTAGAGTAATACAACCTAATGAAGAAGTTTTTTTGGACCCCGAAATTTTTGCCGTTTATTCTAATGCTGGACATATTATTGGAGCAAGTACAATTGCTTTAACACTAGAAAATAAAACCCTAGTTTTTTCTGGCGATATTGGGCGAGATGATGATGTTTTAATGTTTGCACCAAAAAAACCCAAGAAAGCCGATTATGTTTTCCTTGAAAGCACCTATGGCAATCGGATTCATCCCAATACGGATGCCAAATTAGAATTGGAAACCTACATCAATAATGCGGTCGGAAAAGGAGGTACGATTATCATTCCAAGTTTTGCCGTAGAGCGTGCGCAAAGTATTATGTATTTAATATGGCAACTTAAATTGGAAGAGAAAATTCCAAATATTCCCTATATATTAGATACGCCTATGGGCATAAGTGTGTTGGATATTTTTAGGAATAATAGGAAATGGCACAAGCTATCTGAGGAAGATTGTATTGCCATGTGTAAATCGTTTTTTATGATTTCGGATTATGAGGAAACGATTGAAACTATTTATAATAAGCAACCTAAAGTAGTTATTGCCGCTAGCGGAATGATTACCGGCGGAAGAGTTTTGAGTTATTTAGAACGATATATCAGTTTACCCGAAACAACGGTAATAATTGTAGGTTATCAAGCGGAAGGAACACGAGGAAGAAAATTGCTTGAAGGCGCAAGAGATATCAAAATACACGGAAAATATTACGATGTTAAAGCCAATATTGTTGAGATAGAAGGATTGTCAGCCCACGGAGATCAAAATGATTTATTAAATTGGCTTTCAGAATTGGAGACAAAACCTCAAAAAGTATTTTTAGTGCATGGTGAGAATCAACCCGCCGATGAATTAAGAATTAAAATTCAAGAGAAGTACGGTTTCGATTGTGCAGTTCCATTAATGGGACAAGAATTTGAATTGTAAATTTTTAACAGGATTTTTTGAAGTAAAATTTAATTAAAAGAATAACTTTGCATCATGCAATTTAAAAAACTAATAAGTTCATTTCTAGCAATCTTCCTCTTGGTTTCCAATGCAGGACTAGCTTTTAATGTGCATTATTGCGAAGATAGAATTGCTTCTATTACTATAAACACGACTCCATCTTCTCAAGAGAAAGTTGATGAATGCTGCGGAATTGTAGAAAAAAATTCAAGATGCTGTAACGACAAAATCATAAAAACAGAAATCAAAGCAGACCAGATAATTGTCAAATCACTTTCATTTGACATGGAATATCTTCTGGTTATTAATGATTGGAAATCGCCTGTTTTTGTTTCAAAAAGCAACTTCAAGAAAAGAGATATTACTACTTATTATTGCGATGCCAATGCGCCTCCATTATATCTCTTGTACAGCCAATATACCTTCTACGCCTGATTTTTAATCTGAATTCAGTTCAGATTCTCAACAATAGAGAATTATTGAAATGAAATTTATATTAATCAATTTCGGCATTTAAGGATGCTGAAATTAAATCAGCATAAAATGAAAAAAACCACAATATTAATAATGTTGTTGTTTACTGCCATAACTTTCTCTCAAGAAAAAGTTGAAAAAATTGAGGAGGTCAAGATAGTAAGAACAAAAAAAGGGATTCAAAAATCTCTTAAAAAAACAACAAATACTCAGGTTGTTTCTAGCAAAGAATTGCTTAAAGCCGCTTGTTGTAATTTGGCTGAAAGCTTTGAAACCAATCCTAGTATTGACGTCAATTTCTCCGACGCTTTGACTGGAACCAAGCAAATAAAAATGTTGGGATTGACGAGCCCTTATATCATGATTACCGAGGAAAACATTCCATCTGTTCGTGGTGCTTCACAAGCTTATGGATTGTCGTTTACGCCAGGAACTTGGGTTGAAAGTATTCAAATTACCAAAGGAGCCGGAAGTGTTGTTAATGGTTATGAAAGCATTTCAGGACAAATTAACACCGAATTACTCAAACCTTTAAATGACATTCCGTTCTTTCTAAACGCTTACGGTTCTACCGATTCTCGTTTTGAATTGAATACGCATTTCAATCGGAAAGTATCTGATTATTGGGCAACGAGTTTGTTTGTACATGGGAATGCTCGAGTTTCCAAAAATGATATGAACGATGACGGTTTTCTCGACAATCCATTGGGAAAACAATTCAACATCGCTAATCGTTGGCAATATTCCAATCCAGAAACAGGTTGGGTTTCGTTTTTGAATCTTCGTTATATGAATGATAATAAACAAACCGGAGAGCTTAATTTTGATCCGGACAGAGACAAATTAACCACCAACTATTGGGGTTCGGAAATCAATACCGAACGATTGGATTTTACTTCAAAAGTGGGTTATGTTTTTAAGGATATGCCTTATCAAAGTATTGGTTTTCAAAACGCCTTTAGCAGTCATAATCAGCAATCCTATTTTGGGTTGAATCAATACGATATCAAACAGCAAAGCTATTATTCGAACTTGATTTTCAATTCGATTATTAGCAATACCATGAACAAGTTTGCCACAGGTTTGAATTTTACTTATGATAATTATTCCGAATTTGTGAATCTTGCCGATGTTAGTCGCATTGATAATTCGGTTGGTGCTTTTTTTGAATACACTTATGATAACAATGATAAATTCAGTTTGATAGTAGGAGGAAGATTTGATTATCACAATAGATTAGGAGCTTTTTTCACGCCAAGATTGCATGTAAAATACAATCCTTGGGAAAAAGCTGTTTTGCGATTTTCTGCGGGAAGAGGAAAGCGTGCGGCGAATATTTTTGCCGAAAATCAAAATCTTTTTGCGAGTTCTAGAATTTTTACGGTGTTGGATACCAATGGAAAAATTTATGGTTTGAATCCTGAAATTGCTTGGAATTATGGTATGAGTTTTACTCAAAATTTCAAATTGTTTGGCAAAAGTGCCGATGTTTCGATTGATTTTTATCGCACCGATTTTCAAAATCAAGCGGTTGTAGATGTTATGTATTCGCCGCAAACAGTACTGTTTTACAACTTAAGAGGGAAATCATATGCCAACAGTTTGCAACTCGATTTTAATTTGGAAATCATAAAACATTTGAATTTGAGAACGGCTTATAAATACTATGACATTTCCACCGATTATCTTTCGGGAAGTTTTCAAAGACCGTTGCAAGCCAAGCACCGATTTTTTGTCAATCTTGAATATGAAACACACATCAAAGAAAAGGGACAGCAATGGAAATTTGATTTCACCACAAATTGGCTTGGGAAACAACAATTGCCGAATACGGCAAGTAATCCGTCACAAGACAAATTACCTGAATTTTCACCATCATTTGCCGTGATGAATGCTCAGATAACCAGAACTTTTTCGAGTACCTTTGAAATGTATATTGGTGGAGAAAACATTGGAAATTATCGTCAGGATAAAGCTATTCTGGGTTCTGACAATCCTTTTGGGACGAATTTTGATACGTCAATTATCTATGCGCCAGTTTTTGGGCAAATGTATTATGCAGGATTACGATTTAAAATTAAATAATTTAAAAATATTAAAATGAAAAATATAGTAATTGGAATAATGCTACTATTTGTAGCAATTTCAGCGCAAGCACAAGAGGAAAAAAGCAAAAATGCCAAATATGATTTTGAAGTAAATGGGAATTGTGAACAATGTAAAAAGCGAATTGAGAAAGCTGCTTTTTCGGTTTCCGGAGTGAAAAGTGCCGAATGGCATATGGACGACCACACATTGCATTTGATTATCAACGAAGAGAAGTGCTCTGTTCTAGATATAAAAAAGGCTATTGCAAAAGTTGGTCATGATACTGATGAGGTAAAAGCTACTAATGAAGTTTATGAAAATTTACATAGTTGCTGCAAATACGACCGAAAATAATTTTAAAACTCCTATTTATTTAGGAGTTTTTTATGCTTATTTTTACCAAAACATTTGAAATTGAATAAATTTTTAGCCTTTGTATTTATAGGATTTTGTTGGAGTGCTTTTTCTCAAAAGACAATTGAAAATCAGCGCGTTTGGTTTTCTTATACGGGTCAGTATAAAGTTTCAAAAAAATGGGGATATCATATTGAAGCCCAATTTAGGTTGGACAATGAGCTCAAACAAAATCTTCAAAACGTTTTCAGAGTTGGAGGGATTTATTTTCTTTCTTCCTCAAAAAATATTTCGGGTGGCTATGCTTTAATCAATACTTTTAGTAACACATTAGACGGTTATTACAGAGAAAATAGATTTTGGGAACAATATCAATACAATAAGAAATGGCATGAAAATAAAAACACTTTAATTCATAGAATACGCTTGGAGCAACGTTGGGTTGAAGGAGTAGGTTTGGTGGATGGAAATGTGTCAACTCTAGAAAGTAATTATCAAAATAGAATTCGTTATTTGAATAGAAATTTGTTTCACTTGGGAAATTTAAATTCGGAAAGTGAAGAAGTTTATTTGGTTGTTCAAAATGAAATTTTCCTGACATTGGGGAACAATAAAATCAATGAAAATCTAATAGATCAAAACCGTTTTTTAGTTGGAATTGGATTAAATTACAACAATAACATTCGCTTAGAAGTGGGTTATATGAACCAATTTGTTAGTTCTAGTTTTTCAAATGATGTAATGAACCACACTATTTCGGTTTCTTTGATTCAAAATCTTGTGTTGCAAAAAGAATAGCGACAGTTTTATTTAGAAATGATAGTTTTCCATTTTTTTTGATTAATTTCACGCTCGATTTTTACCTTTATAAATAGATAATTCATGAGCGATTTTAATTGGCTGCAACTACTAAATCCTGAGTTTTATATTACCATGTCAATTGGTGGTGTTAAAATTGGTCTTTGGATTGTTTTGTTTATTGTATTTGCAGAAACGGGCTTATTTGCTGGTTTTTTTCTTCCTGGAGATAGTTTGCTTTTTTTAGCAGGAATTTATAGTCGTGATTTAATTGAAAATTTTAGTTTCATAGAAAGCGATATTGTAAATGTTACTCTATTGTCTTTACTAGTTGGTGTTGCAGGAATATTGGGAAATATGATGGGTTATTGGTTTGGAGCCAAAAGCGGTTACTATTTATACAAGAAAGAAGATAGTTTCTGGTTCAAGAAAAAATACTTAATTCAATCGAAAGATTTCTTCGAAAGATTTGGTGGGAAAGCAATCATTTTTGCACGTTTCATACCAGTTGTTAGAACCTTTGCCCCAATAGTTGCCGGAATTGTAACTATGGAAAAAAAGAAATTTATGTTTTACAACATCGTGAGTTCTTTTCTTTGGTCCTTCATTTTAATTTTCTCAGGACACTATTTATATGGTATGTTTTTAGAGAAATTTGATATCGATTTAAAGAAACATATCGAAATTATCGTAATCGGAATTATTTTGGTTTCAACTTTACCAGTTTTTCTAAAGATGATTAAGAAAACACCAAAACAAGAAGAATAAAAAAAGCCTCTCATTTAAAACGAGAGGCTTTTTATTTATAAAAAGAACACTTTAATTACATCATTCCTGGCATTCCGCCACCCATTGGGTTTCCGCCAGCGCTTTCTTCTTTGATTTCAACTAAAGCACATTCGGTAGTTAATATCATTCCTGCAACCGATGCAGCGTTTTCCAATGCTACACGCGTTACTTTTTTAGGATCAATAATTCCAGCTTTTAGCATATCAACATATTCGTCCGTTTTGGCATTATAACCAAAATCGCCTTTACCTTCTGCTACTTTTGCAACCACAACAGAACCTTCTAAACCTGCATTTTCTACAATAGTTCTCAACGGAGATTCTACCGCACGAGCTACAATTTGAATTCCAGTAGCCTCGTCAGCGTTATCCGGTTTTAAAGCTGTTAAAGCTGCTTTGGCACGCAATAAAGCGACACCTCCACCAGCAACAATTCCTTCTTCAACCGCAGCGCGAGTCGCGTGAAGCGCATCGTCAACACGGTCTTTTTTCTCTTTCATTTCTACTTCAGAAGCAGCGCCAACATAAAGAACAGCAACACCACCAGCTAATTTAGCCAAACGCTCTTGCAATTTTTCTTTATCATAATCAGAAGTCGTAGTTTCCATTTGACCTTTGATTTGGTTCACTCTGTTTTTAATCATATCCGCTTTACCAGCGCCATTTACGATTGTAGTGTTGTCTTTGTCAATACTTACTTTTTCCGCTGTTCCTAACATTTCTAAAGTAGCATTTTCCAATGTGTAACCGCTTTCTTCAGCAATTACAGTTCCTCCTGTTAAGATGGCAATATCTTCCAACATTGCTTTTCTTCTGTCACCAAAACCAGGTGCTTTTACAGCTGCAATCTTCAAAGCTCCTCGTAATTTATTTACAACTAAAGTCGATAACGCTTCGCCATCAACATCTTCAGCAATAATCAATAACGGTTTCCCCGATTGTGCGATAGGTTCTAAAACTGGAAGTAATTCTTTTAAAGAAGATACTTTTTTGTCATATAAAAGAATGTATGGATTTTCCAATTCTACATTCATTTTTTCAGGATTGGTAACAAAATAAGGAGAAAGATAACCTCTGTCAAACTGCATTCCTTCTACAACATCAACATAGGTATCCGTTCCTTTGGCTTCTTCCACAGTGATAACACCTTCTTTACCCACTTTTCCAAAAGCAGTGGCAATTAATTCACCAATTACTTCATCATTGTTAGCTGAAATAGAAGCAATTTGCTTGATTTTTTCTGAATCACTTCCAACAACTTTGGCTTGTTTTGCCAAATCGTTAACGATTGTTTCAACCGCTTTGTCAATTCCACGTTTCAAATCCATTGGGTTAGCTCCAGCAGCAACGTTTTTCAAACCTTCTTTTACGATAGCTTGTGCTAAAACAGTTGCAGTTGTAGTTCCATCTCCAGCTAAGTCGTTGGTTTTTGATGCCACTTCCTTAACCATTTGGGCTCCCATGTTTTCCAAAGGATCTTTTAATTCTATTTCTTTTGCAACGGTAACACCGTCTTTAGTAACGGTTGGTCCACCAAATGATTTTCCAATAATTACATTACGACCTTTTGGTCCAAGGGTTACTTTTACTGCATTTGCCAATGCGTCAACACCGCGTTTTAAACCGTCACGTGCTTCTATATCGAATTTTATATCTTTTGCCATTTTTGTTTTGTTTTAATTTTATTTTAACCCTTTCAGAGTTTCAAACTCTGGAAGGGTTCTGAATTATATTATCGCAAGAATGTCATCTTCACGCATGATCAAATAATCTTTTCCATTGAACTTTAAATCAGTTCCAGCATACTTTCCGTAAAGGACAGTATCGCCAATTTTTACAGTCATTGGTTCGTCTTTTTTACCATTTCCAACGGCTACAACAGTTCCTTTTTGTGGTTTTTCTTTTGCGGTGTCTGGGATGATAATTCCTGAAGCAGTTTGTGTTTCAGCGGCTGCTGGTTCCACGATTACTCTGTCGGAAAGAGGTTTGATATTTAATGCCATAATTATATATTTATAGTTTTGAATTGTTTGATTTTGACCTTTCAGGAATTATGCCAAGCCAGTAAAACTGACATTTTTTCCTAAAAAAAACGCCAGCATTGTCAAGCTGGCATTTTAATTATATTTTAAAAAATCTTATTTTTTTGTTTCTTCAGCAGGTTTTGCTGGAGTTACTGGAGCAGGTTTTGCAGTTTCAGGAGTTTTTGCTGCTGGAGTTTCAGTTTTTGGAGCTGTAGCGTCTTTTTCGTCAATGATTTTCGAATTAGAATCGCTTAAAGTTCCTGTAAAACTCAAACTTGATAACAAAATCAAAACGATTAATACCGTTGCTAATGTCCAAGTACTTTTATCTAAAAAGTCGGTTGTTTTTTGAACACCTCCCATTTGAGTAGAACCACCCAATGATGATGAAAGTCCGCCACCTTTAGGGTTTTGTACCATAATTACTATTATCAATAAAAAACAAACTATTGTTATTAATACTAAAAAAATTGAAAATGTGCTCATTACTTAATTATTATTTTGTTGTAAAATTTGAATATCCGAAATTCGGTTTGCAAAGAAACTACTTTTTTCTGGATATTTCAAAATTAATATTTCATAAGCTTGAATTGCTTTTGAATATTTTTTTTGTTCCAAATAAACCCTAGCCAATGTTTCGGTCATTAAGTAGGTAGTATCTTCTGTTTGTGTTTCTATTACTGGGATTACAGCGTCTTTTGCAATGGGTGTAATCTTTGGGTTATCCGCTATAAACTTGTCAATTAAGTCTATATGTTTCTTTTTATCGGTATCTAAATTAGCTACTTCTGAAGAAATTACCGTTTCTGTTTCTCTCAAAATTGGTTTTAATCTTGCTAATTGTAACCATTCTTGGAACGAATGCTTTTCATCTTTAGAAAATTCTAAAGGTTTTCCAATTTCTAATTTAGCTTCGGCTTTTTGCTCTTCAGTGGTGGCTTCTTTTATGGAAGATAATATGGATTGCTCCAACGCATTTACCGGTTTTGCTTCAACAATGACATGTTCACTTTCAACAACTCGAATGTTTAATAATTCTTCCAGTTTCTTTTCATAATGTCCTTTTTGTACTGAAACAAAAGTATCTGAAGTAATAAAATCAAATAAAACACTCCTGTCATTCGTGTAGGAAGCCGCAATTTTTAGCGCATGATTGTATTTGAAACTGTCTTGATTGTACAAATGTTTTAATCTTAAAACGCGAGCACTTTGAAAATACGGAAATTCATCCAAAACTTTTTCCAAAGATTCGGTATGCCTTTCATTAAGTGCTTCGGGCTTGTTGATTAAATAGGTAAAATCGGTTAAATTCATTTATGCAGTTACCATTTGGCTAATGATTCATTAAAAACATCTTGTGTTATTCTTTCAAAAATAGTGTCGATAGCTTCGGTTAATTTGGAACCAATTAATTGATCAGAACCACTGTAATCAAAATAGAAGGAGAACCTTTTTTCAAAATTATCAGCTTCTTTATTTTTATTGGTAAAACGTACATTTACAGAAATTGACAATCGGTTTTGCGCTGCTTTTTGGTCGGCAGTGGCTGTCATTGGTGTTATTCTGTATTCAACAATTTCACCTTCATACATCAAATCACCACCGGTATTTGTTAAATTCAAATTGGTTTGATTTTGAATAATCTCTTGTAATTTTTGCGTAAACGTTCTCTCAATTCCAGGTTCAATCAGTTCAGCATTATTCTGAAAATAATTCACTTGAAACGTCTTAGCATCAATTTTTCCTGTTCCTGTGAAGTTATAAACGGAACAACTGTTGACACTAAAAGCGAGGATTAAGATTAGTATGTATTTAATGTATTTCATTCTTAGGTATAAAAAGTCAAAGATATTCTTTTCCAATTATCAATTATCAATTTTTAATTATCAATTCAATTACAAATCAAACTGTTTTATCTTTCGATACAAGGTTCTTTCGGAAATGCCCAATTCATCCGCGGCAGCTTTGCGTTTTCCTTTGTTTTTTTCCAACGATTTTTTAATCATTTCAATTTCTTTTTGCTCCAATTTTAAAACCTCTTCTTCTTCAACCGTTTCTGCAAATAGATAATCGTCATTTTCTTCGAAATCATCTTCGTTAGGCTGATTATTGAAAACAGCATTTCTTGGTTCTTCTTCAAATGAAATTTCGCTTTCGGCTTCCTTTTGGTGACCGTATATTTTCTGAATTAAATTGGTGTTGATTTCCTGCACTTTGGCCGAACCATTTTTCATTAATTCCAATGTCAATTTTTTCAAATCATGCAAGTCACTTTTCATATCAAAAAGTACTTTGTACAAAATATCTCTTTCGGTGCTGAAATCACTTTCCGATTTTTTGTCTTTTATTACCGAAGGCAAATTACTTCCTTCTTGTGGCAAATAGGAATTCAAAGTCAAGGCATTAATATCACGATTGGTTTCCAAAACCGAAATCTGTTCCGCCACATTTCTCAATTGGCGAATATTTCCGCTCCAACGGTATTTTTGCAAAGCCATAACAGCATCATCACTCAGCCTCAAGGCTGGCATCTTATATTTATGAGCAAAATCGGCAGCAAATTTTCGGAACAATAAATGGATATCATCTTTTCTATCGCGCAACGGTGGTAACAAAATGTCTACGGTGCTTAATCGATAATACAAATCCTCACGGAATTTTCCTTTTTCGATGGAGTCAAACAAATTAACATTGGTAGCAGCTACAATTCGAACGTTCGTTTTTTGAACTTGTGACGAACCTACTTTTATAAATTCTCCATTTTCCAATACACGAAGCAAACGAACTTGGGTCGTCAGAGGCAATTCCCCAACTTCATCCAAGAAAATAGTTCCGCCATCGGCAACTTCAAAATACCCTTCACGCGTGTTAGTAGCTCCTGTAAAGGCGCCTTTTTCGTGTCCGAAAAGTTCACTATCAATAGTTCCTTCTGGAATAGCACCGCAGTTTACGGCAATATATTTTCCGTGTTTTCTATGCGAAAGGGAATGAATAATTCTTGGAATGCTTTCTTTACCAACACCACTTTCACCCACAACCAACACCGAAATGTCAGTAGGAGCAACCTGTATGGCTTTTTCTATTGCACGATTGAGTTTGGGGTCGTTTCCAATAATCTCAAATCGTTGTTTTATGTTTTGTACTGTTTCCATTTATGCTGAATTTACTTGTTCTGAATTCATTTCAGAATTTCAGTATCTATTTAATTTATTTGCATTTCACCATATCCAACCGCTTTCCCAATCAAAGTTCCAGAAGTACAACTTTCAATTTTCACATTCACAAAATCGCCAATTTTATATTCTCCTCTTGGGAAAACAACGGTAATACTCTGTGAATTTCTTCCGGAAAATTCTTCCTTAGATTTTTTTGAAACTTTCTCAACCAAAACTTCTACGGTTTGCCCAATGAATTCCTCACTGCGTAACCAAGCGTGTTTTTGTTGTAAATCCACTATCTCTTGTAAACGTCTGGCTTTGATTTCTTCCGAAACATCATCTTCCATTTTTCGTCCTGCCAATGTTCCTGGTCGTTCAGAATAGGAATACATATAGCCAAAATTATATTTCACATATTCCATCAAACTCAAAGTATCTTGATGATCTTCTTCTGTTTCCGTTGGAAAACCAGCAATCATATCCTGCGAAATAGAGGTGTTTGGTAGAATTCTTTTGATATTGTCTATCAATGTCATGTATTCTTCACGCGTATGCAAACGGTTCATTTCTTTTAGAATTCTGTTACTTCCAGATTGCACAGGTAAATGAATGTGATTACAGATATTCGGATATTTCGCAATAACATGCAACACACTTTCGTGCATATCTTGTGGATTGGAAGTCGAAAATCTAATGCGCATTTTTGGAAAACCAACCGCCACCATTTCCAGCAATTGATCAAAATCGACAGCCGTTGCTTTTTGCATTTCAGTGGCATTTGAAAAATCTTTTTTCAAACCACCACCATACCATAAATAGCTGTCTACATTTTGTCCTAAAAGCGTAATTTCCTTAAATCCTTTGTCCCATAAATCCTTTATTTCTGCTAAAATACTTTGTGGTTCCCGACTGCGTTCTCTGCCGCGAGTAAAAGGGACTACACAAAACGTACACATATTATCACAGCCACGAGTAATAGAAACTAAAGCCGTTACACCATTGCTCATCAACCGAACTGGTGAAATATCACCATAGGTTTCATCTTTGGAAAGTATTACGTTGATGGCATCTCTGCCTTCTTCAACTTCTTTTAATAAATTGGGTAAATCTTTATAAGCATCAGGGCCAACAACCATATCCACAATTTTCTCTTCTTCAAGGAATTGTGTTTTCAAGCGTTCTGCCATACAACCCAAAACGCCCACTTTCATTCCTGGATTAGTTCGTTTCACAGCATTGTACTTTTCCAAACGCTTTCTTACGGTTTGTTCAGCTTTGTCTCTAATAGAACAGGTATTGACCAAAACCAAATCGGCTTCTTCTAATATGGTAGTAGTGTTATAACCTTCATTTGTCAGAATAGAAGCCACAATCTCGCTGTCCGAAAAGTTCATCGCACAGCCATAACTTTCGATAAAAAGTTTCTTGGTATTTCCTTCTTTTTGTTCAAGAACTAATGATTGTCCTTGTATTTTTTCGTCAATAATCTTTTCCATAAAATGCTGTTGGCTTTCGCGACAGCAAAGATAATACTAAATTCTAAAATATGACAAGATGGCAGAGTAGGTTTAACAAAAGATTAAAAAAATGCTCGGACTTATTGTCCGAGCTTTTGTGAATAAATCATTTTAAGAAAATAAATCATTTATTATTTGTTTAAGATCATTAAGGTCTTACATAAATTATAAGCTTTCCGTTATCGGTTGTTAATGATAAAATATTACTATTGTTTTCATTAATGCCATTAATGATCTCACAATATTCAGTTCCATCTTCACCATCTATTGTTTTTAAAAAATGACTATTATCAGTAGAAGTTGAACCGCCACATTGATTTGAAATGCTATATAAATCATCAGATTCCAGATTGTTGTTAATATATATTTTACTATGCCCGTCAACTGTAAATTCTATTCTGTTATTTGGTTCATCTTGCATAATCCAAATGCCTAGAATTTCTTGCTCTGGAGTTTGTTGAGCAGAGGAGTGTTCGGTTTTTACGACTTTTATAAAACCATACGTTATAAAAGAAAATATTAATGTTATTAATATTAAGTATTTATATTTATTTTCCATTTTGAATTAAATTTATGTGATTAACAATTGATTTTTATTTTAGCTGTTTCAAAATAATTTTCTCTTTTATCCAATGCTTTTAATTTAGGATTAATTTTTTTTGTTACTTTTTTTACAGTAGTATTTTCATCTATTATTATTTTGTCTAATACCTTACTTTTAAAAAACCACATTGCACTCAATACACTATGTAAATTTGTGCTAACATTATCAGGAACCTGATACCAATTTCCAAGACCTATACTGGTTAAATAAGCATGATATCCCTCATAATTGCCTCTGCCAGTTAATTGTATAAATCCGCGTCCTCTATGTAGCCATCCATCTCCGCTTGCTTCATCTCCATTTCCAATTTGAAAAGCATATGCTAAATTAGCTAAAGCTACTTCATTATGCAAATAATTATTTGGATTTGCTTTTGTAGGATCAGTAAAAGAAAATTTACCAGGCCAATTATTTACAATAAATTGAGGTGTTGAATAATTCATGTCTTCACCAGAAAAATGTGTTAAACCATCTGTTTCGGCGCCTATTTGAGCTAAGAAATGTTGTAATTTTTCTTTAGTGTTAATGTCAAAATAACCACCATAAATACGTATGGTTTTCGCTAAATTAACTCTTGTTGGCAGACTTGCATTTGGAAAAATTTCCAATAATTTTGCTGCTGTTAAACAAGGAAATCTTTCTGGAGCGGGTTCGTCATCAATAACCGCCGCTGAAAGAATAGAATCACTTCCAGTATTATTTACAGGTCCTGTTGTACTTCCTCCGTTTCCGCTATTTCCAACAATGCCGCCATTTGTCCAACTAGTTCCATCATCATGCATACCTCCTCCTGATTCGCATGTGGTAGATTCACTTACGGAAGAACAGTAATAAATGTAGCCTTCATGTTCTTCTGTCCATGTTGCTGTAGTGGTTATGGTTGTAATGCAAATTTCCCAATACCCTGTGTAGACCATTTTATCTTTTATCAATGGGTAGTATTTTATTTCTCGTTGTGACAAGGTCTCATTAGAGAAATTTTGGATGTCCTCTTTTGTGTAATCATATTTAACAATGTAGACATCGTAATCGTTATCGGCATTTTTGTTGAAAGTAATATTTTTTATTTTTTCATTACTGTCCTCTTGAATTATGGGAAAATTGTATGATTCTTTTCCATCTTTTGCAACATAAATGCCTTTTTCATCATCGTAAAGCAGTCCTGATATTTCATCAACAACTAGTCTGGCATTGGTTTTAGAATGCAAGCTTTTTAATTGGTTTACAGCTTGCCTAAGTTTTGAGTCTGATTGAAGATTAGCATCTTTCATAGAGCAATGCTTAACTATTAACTTGTCTTCGGAAATAGTATTTGTAGTAAAATCTTTTTCAGCTTCACAACCGGAAAGAAAAATTAATGCTAAAAAGAAAATTATTGGTATTCTTTTTACTAAAAATGATAATTTATTTTTTTTCATATTTAAAAAGAAATTTATGTTAATAAGTTCAAACTTACAAATAATTAATTTAGGAATAATAACAAATATGTAATTATTTTCTTAAATTATTATATTGAACTTGTGTTTATGCCAATGCTACTTCAAAATCACAAATTTTTACAACGAATTTTTACTTGTGCTAAAAAATATTGAAAACAAAAATCATTCATGTATTCTTAGTTTAATTTTAAACATAAAATTGAAATCTAAAAAAAAATTCTACTTTTGCCGACATAAACAATTGGGATATGGCAAAGAATTTAGTTATCGTTGAGTCACCTGCAAAGGCAAAAACAATCGAAAAATTTCTGGGAAGTGATTACCAAGTAGAGTCAAGCTATGGGCACATTGCCGACTTGCCGTCCAAAGAAATTGGAGTAGATGTTGAAAACGGTTTCAAGCCAAAATATGAAGTTTCTGCCGATAAAAAGGCTTTAGTAACCAAATTGAAATCGCTAGCTAAGAATGCCGATATGGTTTGGTTAGCAAGTGATGAGGACCGAGAAGGAGAAGCTATTTCATGGCATTTATCGGAAGAATTAAAATTAGATAAAAATAAAACCAAAAGAATTGTTTTCCACGAAATCACCAAAACTGCCATCCTAAAAGCGATTGATAATCCACGTGAAATTGATTATAATTTAGTTAATGCACAACAAGCTCGTAGGGTTTTAGATAGATTGGTTGGTTATGAATTATCACCAGTTTTGTGGAGAAAAATTAAAGGAGGTTTATCGGCTGGAAGAGTACAATCGGTTTCGGTTCGTTTAATTGTGGAACGCGAACGCGAGATTCAGAATTTTAAAGCGACTGCAAGTTATTCAGTTGTTGCCGAATTTGTAAATGAAGCTGGAAAAGCTTTTAAAGCCAAATTGCCAAAGAATTTTAATACTAAAAAAGAAGCCGAAGATTTTTTAAATAAAAATATCGGTTCTACTTATAAAGTTGGGGATTTAGAAACAAAACCAACAAAAAAATCACCTACCGGACCTTTTACAACCTCTACTTTACAACAAGAAGCTGCGCGTAAATTGTATCTTCCTGTTGGAATAACGATGCAATTGGCACAAAGATTATACGAAGCTGGATTGATAACTTATATGAGAACGGACAGTGTTAATCTTTCGAAAGAAGCGACAGATGCTGCTCAGGCTGAAATCATAAAATCATACGGAGCAGAATATTCTAAACCAAGAACGTTTACCAACAAAAGTAAAGGTGCACAAGAAGCTCACGAAGCGATTCGTCCAACGGATATGTCACGTCACACGGTAAATATTGATAGAGACCAAGCGCGTTTGTATGATTTAATTTGGAAAAGAACTTTGGCTTCACAAATGAGTGATGCCGAATTGGAAAGAACCAATGTTAGAATAGAAGCCAATAATCATGGTGAGATTTTTACTGCATCTGGAGAAGTAATCAAATTTGAAGGATTCTTGAAAGTTTACTTAGAAGGAAATGACGATGACGATGAAGAGCAAGAAGGTATGCTTCCAGCGATGAAAGTCAATGAGAAATTGCAAAACAATTACATTACTGCCACCGAAAGATATTCGCGTGCAGCGGCAAGATATACCGAAGCTTCTTTAGTAAAAAAATTAGAAGAACTCGGAATTGGTCGTCCATCAACTTATGCGCCAACAATTTCTACGATTATTAATAGAAATTATGTTGAAAAAGGAAATTTGGAAGGACAAGAAAGAAACTATACACAGTTAACTTTACAATCTGGAAAAGTTTCGGATAAAGTATTGAAAGAAAACACAGGTTCCGACAAAGGAAAATTAGTCCCAACAGATATTGGAACTATTGTTACGGATTTCTTGGTTAAGAATTTCAGGAATATATTGGATTATAATTTCACTGCGAAAGTGGAACAGGATTTTGACGAGATTGCAGAAGGAAACATCAATTGGACAAAAATGATGCAGGAGTTCTACGATAAATTCCACCCCAATGTAAAAGATGTTGAAGCCAATGCAGATAGAGAAAGTGGAGAACGAATTTTAGGAAAACATCCAGAATCGGGTAAAACAGTTTTAGTTCGTTTAGGAAAATTTGGTGCTATGGCTCAAATTGGAGATAGCGAAGATGACGAAAAGAAATTTGCAAGTTTACGACCAGAACAAAATATAGGTAACATTACTTTAGAAGAAGCATTGAATTTATTTTTGCTTCCAAAAGCATTAGGAACCTATAAAGGAGAAGAGGTTGAAGTTAGCTTAGGTCGCTTTGGACCTTTCATTAGATTCGGGAAAGTTTTTGTTTCCTTGCCAAAAGGAGAGGAGCCGTTGGATGTTGATTTAGAAAGAGCGAAAGTCTTAATTGATGAAAAAGCAACCGCAGATGCACCTATTGCCGTATATAAAGGAGAAGGTGTACAAAAAGGAACTGGAAGATTTGGTCCTTTTATTAAATGGAATGGAATTTTTATCAATGTAAGCACAAAATATAACTTCAATAATTTATCGCAACAAGATATTGAAACCATTATTGAGGATAAAATTCAAAAGAATATTGATAAAGTAATTCATAATTGGGAAGCTGAAGGAATTCTGGTTCAGAAAGCAAGATGGGGAAGATCTGAAATTACTAAAGGGAAAATCAAAATTGAATTGAGTAAAGATATTGATGCTTCAAAATTAACCTTAGCGGAAGTTCAAGAAATGATCGCTAAGAAAACGCCAGCTAAGAAAACGCCAGCCAAGAAAGCGGCTGTAAAAAAACCTGCAAAAAAGAAATAGTATATGGAATTTGATTTTTTAACGCCTGTCAATGATGAAATTATTCAATTTGTAAGCCAATTGAATACGCAACATTTGGGGAGTAAAGTATCGTTTCATTCGGATAATGAATTTCCAGATATTGATAGGATTAAAATTGCGGTTATTGGTGTTTTGGAAAACCGAGGCGATGGCACCCAGTTTGAAGAAGTCGATTTAAATCACATTAGAAAAGAATTTTACAGTTTGTTCCCAGGGAATTGGGAAAGCCCGATTGCCGATTTAGGAGATATTTATCCAGGCAATTCCCTTGAGGATACTTTTTTTGCGGTTAAGAAAGTAATTTCTAAACTAATCCGAAAAAATATTGTACCTATTATTATAGGAGGAACTCAAGATTTGACCTATGCTTTGTACAGAGCTTATGATAACCAAGAACAAATGGTTAACTTAGTTGCTGTAGATAGCAAATTTGATTTTGGAAAACAAGACGATACTGTTTCTTCCAATTCTTATTTAACGAAGATTATTGTAGACGAGCCAAACAACTTGTTCAACTATAGTAATATTGGATATCAAACCTATTATAACTCTCAGGAAGAAATTGATTTAATTGAGAAATTATTTTTTGATGCTTATAGATTGGGAGAAATTTCAAACAATATAGAATTGGCAGAACCAATTTTTAGAGACGCGGATATTGTTACCGTTGATTTAAATGTTATAAAGTCCTCAGATTCAGGAAATTTTAGTAAATTTACGCCTAACGGGTTTAATGGTAAAGAGATTTGCGCCTTATCAAGATATGCGGGTATCAGTGATAAAGTATCTCTTTTTGGAATTTTTAACCATTGGAATAGCAAACAAGAATCAGCATTAATAGCTCAAATCATTTGGTATTTCATTGAAGGGGTTAATTATCGTTCCAATGAGTATCCTTTTGGAAGTAAAGAAAGTTATGCTAAGTACATAGTTCCTTTGGAAGACGATGAATTAATATTCTATAAAAGCGATAAGACGGACAGATGGTGGATAGAAATTCCTTTTTTTTCAGGAGCAAACAATAAACTAAAAAAAAATACGTTATTACCGTGTTCGTATGAAGAATATTTAACCGCCTGCAATCAGGAGTTACCTGAAAGATGGTGGAAAGCACAAAGGAAAAATATTTTGTAATAATTTTTTATAGTTAATAATATTAAAACGTTGTAGTTTATAAATAAATAGATTTAAATAAAATCTTACAAATAATAAAAAAAACTGCATTTTAACGCAAAAAGTTGCATTTTATCGATAAAATATTTTATTTATCCAATATATATTTATAGTTTTGGTATCGAATGTAATTTTAAGCATTAAATAAATTGTTTTTTTGAAAAAAAATAAATAGGTTTACGCCCTTGAAAATGGAATACTTAAATACCCCAATTTATATGAAGAAGTTCGTCGCATTTGCATCACTTTTAGCTTTATTAACAAGCTGTGGTCGTTCCAACGACAAAGGTGAGCTAGTAGGAGTTAAAGGAAAGAAATGGCATCCAGAAAAACCATATGGAATGATGTTAATTCCTGGAGGCGCTTATATTATGGGTAAATCAGATGATGATTTAGCTAACGTACAAGATGCTCCAACAAAAACGGTGACTGTTCGTTCATTTTACATGGATGAAACAGAAATCACTAATAGCGAATATCGCCAATTTGTGGAATGGGTAAAAGATTCTATTATTAGAGTACGTTTGGCTATTTTAGCGGATGAGGTTGGTCAAACAGCTGGTTCTACAGGAGGAAAAGGTGCAAGCGGAAAGGCTGGCGGTAGTATTGGTAGTTATGCTTTTAATGATACAGATCCTGCTAAAATGACTCCATACGATAAATATATGTATGAGAACTATTATAGTGTAGGGACGGATGATGATCCTTATGCAGGTAGAAGATTAAACAAAAAAGTTAAATTAATAAAAGAAACAAGTAAATATCCTGATGAGTATTATACTGAAGTTATGGATACGATGTATCTTCCTTTAGCAGAATCTTTTAACGGATTGAGAACTATTGATGTAAATAAATTAAAATTCCGTTATTCTTGGATGGATATTCAAGCTGCAGCTAAAGCTAAAGTTGGAAAAAGAAGTTCTTTCATCAGAACAGAGCAACAACAAGTATATCCTGATACGACAGTTTGGATTAAGGATTTTGCTTATTCTTATAATGAACCAATGCATAATGACTATTTCTGGCACCAAGCTTATAGCGAGTATCCGGTTGTAGGAGTAAATTGGAAACAAGCTAAAGCATTTTGTGCTTGGAGAACATTAAATAAAAACACCTATATTAAGTCTAAGAAAAAAGGAAGAGATTTAATTAATTCATTCAGATTACCAACAGAAGCTGAATGGGAATATGCCGCTAGAGGTGGTCTAGAATCTGCAACTTATCCTTGGGGAGGTCCTTATTCTAAAAATGACAGAGGATGTTTTATGGCAAACTTCAAACCTAATAGAGGAGATTATGCTGCCGACCAAGCTTTATATACGGTAGAAGCAAAATCGTATGAGCCTAATGGTTTCAACCTATACAACATGGCTGGAAACGTTGCAGAATGGACGGATTCGTCTTATGACGCTACCGCTTATGAGTTTGTATCTTCAATGAATCCAAATGTTCAAGATTTAAAGAACATGAGAAAAGTTGTAAGAGGAGGTTCTTGGAAAGATGTTGCCTATTTCTTGCAAGTAAGTACAAGAGATAATGAATACGCAGATACCGCAAGAAGTTACATTGGTTTCAGAACTGTACAAGATTACATGGGACTACAAACAACTAAAAACGGTAAAGCACCTAAAAAATAATTTAAACCAACTTTATTATAATCAATTAAAAACAAAAACTTAACTAACAAAAATTTATTATTATGGCAATTTTAAGCAAAAAAGCAATGAACTTCGCTTACGGTATGGGAGCAGCAGTTGTAATCATCGGAGCATTATTCAAAATTACACACATGGAATTCGGATTTATAACGGGTAACTTGATGTTAACTATAGGACTTGTAACGGAAGCATTAATTTTTGGTTTATCTGCATTTGAAGACGTAGATCACGAATTAGACTGGTCATTAGTATATCCAGAATTAGCTGGAGGTGTTGCAAAACCAAAAGATAAAAAAGAAGATCCTAAAGAAGCACAAGGTTTACTTTCTCAAAAATTAGACGCTATGTTAAAAGAAGCTAAAATTGATGGAGAATTAATGGCAAGCTTAGGAAATAGCATTAAAAACTTTGAATCAGCTGCTAAAGGAATTTCTCCAACAGTAGACGCAATGGCTGGACAAAAGAAATATGCTGAAGAAATGGGTAAAGCAGCTTCTAATTTAGAAACATTAAACAGTATCTATGCTGTACAAGTTCAAAGTGCTGAAAGAAACGCTCAAATCAACAATGAAGTTGCTGAAAACAACTTGAAATTGAAAGATCAAATGCAGTCATTAACTTCTAACCTTTCTACATTAAATAATGTATATGGTGGAATGCTTTCTGCAATGAGTAACAAAGGATAATTAGTTTTTTAATTATACAAAATAAACGAAAAATTAAACTTAACTAATTAGAAAAAATGGCAGGAGGAAAATTAACCCCTAGACAGAAGATGATTAACTTGATGTATTTGATATTCATCGCGATGTTAGCATTAAATATGTCCAAAGAAGTATTATCTGCATTTGGAATTTTGAATACAAAAATTGAAAGTTCTAACTCAATTACTGATACAAGAAACGAAAGCTCTTTTGCTCAGTTGCAACAAAAAGCTACAGATCAACCGTTACAATATGGTGATAAAAAAGCTAAAGTTGATAAAATTAGAGTTGTAACAAAAGAATTTTCAGATTATATAGAAGCTATTAAAACTGAAGTTACCAAAAAATTCCCTAAAGATAAAGAAGGTAACTATCCATGTGAACAAATGGATAAAAGTGATGATAT
>Ga0208262_1000072_pt1 | contig 53469 bp, 49 predicted proteins | sample LakWasMet15_LOW5_2_FD_183863 | JGI IMG/M metagenome (GOLD analysis project Ga0208262, IMG submission 183863) | Freshwater sediment methanotrophic microbial communities from Lake Washington under simulated oxygen tension - Sediment Metagenome... | ecosystem: Environmental > Aquatic > Freshwater >... | reverse complement strand
GACCTTTGCTGCAAGACGATGTTATTAAATACACCTAAGTCGTACCGGTCTACCTCAGCCTTTTTTCACTAGAATTCCTATTCTAATAAAAACGGGTTAGTTGCTTGGTTTTAATCATACAAGTCGTAGAGGCGCCTACTTTTGGCTTTCGTGGACAAAATCAATGCACATCATCCACCGGTTTATCGTCTTTAAACGTGCGCCAACCGGTCACTATTGAGGACAAAATACTTTGCCTGGATAATCTATCCTCACGCACCGCAACATAGATATGAATCAGCACAAAGCAAACGATCAGCCACATGACCAGATGATGCCAGCTGTGCAGGTTTTGGCTGTCGCCGAAAATCGGCAGCACCCAGGAACTGAACAATACATGTTGCCAACTGCCTTGCCCTGTGCCTTCGCCGTACAGTGCAAAGCCTGTGACGATCATAAACAACGTTCCCCAAACGAAGACAAATTGCATGAACAGCACAGCCAAGGGATTATGGCCGATGTATTTTTTGGGCTCCTTGACCAGGAACGCATACCACAGTATTTCATGGAAGACGCCCAGCCAAAAATCCCGCGACAACAGCGGCGGCATGAAAATTTGCCGGGCATGTTCGTTACCGGCATAGGCCCAATAGGCGCGAAACAGCAGGCCTATCGCCAACAAGTAGCCGGCGGCAAAATGCAGGAACCTGACGTAACCCATCACAAAATGGTCGGACGCTTCGCCGTCGACCGATGCGAGCGGCGAAGCGATTAAGTAGCCGGTTACGGTCAAGGCTACTATGACCAAGGCGTTCAGGCTGTGCCATAGCCGTACCGGTTTTTCGTAGACGTAAACAGGTTGAGATGTTGAATCAGTCATGGCCGTTCCTTATGCAAGTAACAACCAAGCGCCGGTCAATCCGGTCAGGGTTCCGTAAATGTGGATTAAACCGGCTGCGTTGATGCGTTGCGCAATCCAGCCCAAAGCCAGTCCGGAGGCATGCAAAACCGCCGTAGCCGATACAAATCCGGCGATATAAGCGTATGCCGAAGCATCAACCGGCATTTCGCTGCCGTGCGCCAGTCCGTGCATTGAGGCAAAGGCAGCAATCGATGTCAAAATAATCGCCTTGCCGTAAAAACTTACCTCGTTCCCACGCGCTGCGTGGGAATTTATCGTTCCCACGCAACGCGTCACTGCCATTAAGTTAAGGCTTTTAGTGAGCGCTAGTTCCAAAGCTCCAGCTTGGGAATTCGGTGCGGGAAGCTCTAGCTTCCTGTCTCGCGAAGCTGCGACTGCATGGATGCAGGAGGTACGACCCCAAGGATGGGGGAGGTAGAATTGCGTCGGGAACAGCAATCGAGAGCAACGCAGGGAGCAGTTGCCGAGAGCTTCGTCGACTGGGTTCCCAAGCAGGAGCTTGGGAACTAGCGTACCCCAGAGGGTACGCCGGAGCGTGGGAACTATTGGGGCTGTGCCGAAGCTAAGCGTCATGCCGACCAACAACAGCGAAACCGAGATACCTGTTTCGATATAAGCAAAACCAAAACCAAATAAGCCTAACAGCGCTCCAACAATCATAAACAACAAAAACACGCCAATCGTCTGCCAAGCAAGCAAACGGCTTTGGCTACTCGCCCACAAGCCCAAGCCCAGCATCACCAAAAAATGATCCAACCCCAAAAAAGGATGCTGGAAACCGTGAACAAAACCTTCAGTCGGCAACACGCCGGTATGCGCCGATGCCGCTTGGGAAAACGCGACAAAACCGGCCACTCCTATAATTTTTTTCATAATCATGTTCCTCAGCGTACTTTAACTTGGGTTAATTCAGTGCCGTCCGGGCTGATGATATGCGTCGAGCAGGCCAGACAGGGATCGAAACTGTGCAAGGTGCGCAGGATTTCCACCGGTTCCTCGGGACGTTCCACTTTGGTATTCATCAATGCGGCCTCGAACGCGCCGATATTGCCTTTCTCGTCGCGCGGCGAACCGTTCCAGGTGGTCGGCACCACGCATTGGTAATTGGCGATTTTGGTGTTTTCGATTTTCAGCCAATGGCCCAACGCACCGCGCGGCGCTTCGGTAAAGCCGACGCCTTTGACGCTGCTTGGCCAGGTTTCCGGGTCCCACTTGGCAACGTTCGCGGTCGCCAAATCGCCGGATTTGATATTGGCGACCATCTTGTCCATGAAATAGCGCATCTTGCCTGCCGCCCATTGTGCTTCCAAACCGCGAGCAGCCGTCCTGCCCAAGGTCGAGAACAACGCGGTAACCGGAACATCCAGCGTCTTCAACACGAAATTGATTTGCTCGGTAATTTCCTTGTTGCCTTGCGCATAGCCGATCACATAGCGCGCCAACGGGCCGACTTCCATCGCATGGCCGCGCCAGCGCGGGGCCTTGATCCAGGAATATTTCGCCGCTTCGTCCAACTCCTTGATATGCGTGCGGTCACCTTTGGTGTTCGGCCCCAGCTTGTAGTTCGGTTCGGTGACGCCGTCCCAAGGATGCAGGCCCAGTGAGTCATCCGGGTATTTGTACCAGGAGTGCGGAATGAACTCCTTGATTTGCTCGGGATCGGTCAATTCGACTTCATGAACTTTAGTCAAATCGCCGTTGATAATCGCGCCGCGCGGCATCAGCAGGTTAGCCGCCGAATAGTCGTTGGCGTTATCGGGAATATCGCCGTACGACAACAAGCTCTGCCCGGAAATGCCGCCGCCGTACATCCAGCCTTTGTAAAACCCGGCGATAGCCAGCAAGTCGGGGATGTAAACCTGGTCGATAAAATCGATGGTGCGGTCGATAATCGACGACACCAGGTTCAATCGCTCCATGTTGATCGCACCGTTGGCGCCGACGCCGTCGATATTGATCGCGCACGGTACGCCGCCGACCAGCCAGTTCGGATGCGGGTCCTTGCCGCCGAAAACGGTGCGGATTTTCATGATGTCTTTTTGAAAATCCAGCGCTTCCAGATAATGGGTCACGGCCATCAAATCGGCTTCCGGCGGCAATAAATACGCCGGATTGGTCCAATAGCCGTTCTTGAACGGACCTAATTGACCGGATTCGACAAACTTCTTTAAACGGTTTTGCGTATCGCGAAAATAACCGGGCGACGACTTGGGATTATGCGGCGAAATCGATTGTTGCAACGCCGAGGTCGCAACCGGGTCGGCTTTCAGTGCATTGACCGGGTTGACCCAGTCCAACGCATGCAGATGATAAAAATGCACCAAGTGGTCCTGCACCTGTAAGCTGAGTTGCATCAGGTTGCGGATCGAATTGGCGTTTTCAGGAATCTTGATTTTTAACGCATCCTCGACCGCGCGTACCGAAGTCAACGCATGAGTGCCGGTGCAGACGCCGCAGATGCGTTGTACGAAAGCCCAGGCATCACGCGGGTCACGGCCTTTCAAAATCACTTCCAGGCCGCGCCACATGGTGCCGCTGGAAATGGCGTTGCGGATGATGTTGTCGTCGTCGATGTTGACTTCGCAACGCATGTGGCCTTCGATGCGGGTGACCGGGTCGACGATGACGCGGCGGCCGGCGTCGTTCAGGTTAAAGCCGTTGGGGGTGTGGGTGACTGTCATTGTTGCTCTGCTCCTGTTTGATTAGCACCGGTTTTTTTGGAACGGTTCAACGCAGTCAATCCGGCGTGCGCGGCAATGCCGACGCCGACGACGGCCGCCGCGGTACCGCCGACCGCATCGGCGTTGGCTTCGATACTGAAATCGTTAATATCGCTCAGGCGTTCGTAAAAGCCGCCTTTATCCCAGAAACCGTCCTCGGAACAGCCGATACAGCCGTGGCCGGCCTGGATCGGGAACGATACGCCTTCATTCCAGCGCACTGTCGAGCAGGCGTTATAAGTGGTAGGTCCCTTGCAGCCCATTTTGTACAGGCAATGGCCTTGGCGAGCGGCTTCGTCGTCCCAATGTTCGACGAACTGGCCTGCGTCGAAATGTGGACGCCGGTAGCATTTATCGTGAATACGTTGGCTGTAAAACATCTGCGGACGGCCTTGGCGATCCAGGGTCGGCAATTTTTCAAACGTCAACAGATAAGCGACCACCGCAGTCATCACTTCGGCAATCGGCGGGCAGCCGGGCACTTTGATAATCGGCTTGTCGGCCAGACCGGGGATTTTATGCGTCGGCGTGGCGCGGGTCGGATTCGGTTTGGCGGCCTGAACGCAACCCCAGGATGCGCAAGAACCCCAGGAAATAATCGCCTTGCAGCTTTCGGCCGCGTATTTGAGCTGTTCGACGAACGGCTTGCCGCCGATGATGCAATACATGCCGTCTTCGGCCAGCGGCGCGTTGCCTTCCACAGCCAGGATATAGTTGCCTTTGTATTTTTCGACGATTTCATCGACGATGGCTTCGGCATTGTGGCCTGCTGCGGCCATGATGGTGTCGTCGTAATCCAGAGACAGCATCGACAGGATCACGTCCTTGGCTAAAGGATGGCCTGAGCGGATAAAGGATTCGGAACAGCACGTACATTCCAGTCCATGCAGCCACAACACCGGAATGCGCGGCTTGGTCTCCATCGCATGAGCGATTTTGGGAGCGAAAGCGGGAGAAAGCCCTAACGAGGCAGCGGTCAGGCTGCAAAACTTCAGAAAACTGCGGCGGGTGATGCCTTGCCTGCGCATGACATCGTAAAAGGTTTCATTCATTCAGGAACTCCTGGCGTTATGGGCTATTTGAAGCAAGCTTCAATGCCGCGTTTCCTTGCTAACGGGGACCTTATCGGCTTGGAAGCGCTTATTGTTATTATCGCTAACGCAGTGCCCGGCACTGTTGTTCATGCCGACGCTGCTCCGCATGTTTTGAGCAACATCCATGCCGGATTAGCGCCAACCAAAAAACCTTTATAATTGTGGGAGAAATAATTGCACAAGGACATCACCAATGTCTGCTAAACAACAAATGCAACAAAATGAGGGGGATATTGCTGGAAAGCCGACAATAGCGATTAACCTGTTAAAGAATGAGCATGAAACAATTTGAACAACTCGCGGCGTAAGTTTTCAGCGGTAGGGTACGCATCGCGTACCATTTTCTGGATCTAGTCCCAAAAAGGTACGCGATGCGTACGAGACTGTGAAAGTATTATCCAAATCAGGCTAAAAAGATTATTTACCACAGAGAACACGAAGGACACGGAGAAAATAATCTCGTTAATTCAACACATTAAAAACTCCATGTTCTCTGTGTCCTCTGTGGTTAATCTCTTAAATCAAATACTTTCACAGCCTCGTACCCTACGGTGCCTACACTCCCGCTATTGCAACTTGCTCAAGTTATTTTGTGTACGTTCCTAAGAATCAGGCATTGCGGAGAGACGATTCTCCAATTCGGCATTCACCAAAGCATCGTAATGGCGCTGCAGAATGGAATCGGTTGGACGCGGAAACAGAGCGGCTTCGATTTCACTTTGAAGATGCTCCAGAAAAGTCTGCTTAGGTGTCGAATCCGCTTGGACTTCCAATTCCGGGTTACAGGCTACATCGGTTTGCTGTGAAGATTTACCGGAAAACAGTCTACTGAAAACCGCTGGCAAAAAGGCAAACGCTGCAATTAAAAGCATGATGAGTAACAATAAAGTAACTTCAAACATATCAATACCTCACTATTAATGAAAACAACAAGTGCCTGCATCGGATGGATGCCGGCACTCTCTGCTTCAGTACCAAGCAAATAAAATGCCATGCTATTTATATATCTAACATATTGAATATTATTGTTAATTGGTAATTGGTCTTGGTTTTTTTGCAACAATTTGTCAGCAATTCATCAATGCGACACCACAATTATTCATTTTCCTTGAAGCTGGGATGAAGTAACTTCAAATAAAGAAAACCTATTCTCTTCAGCGCGGCAGTTTTTGCGCTTCGCTCTGAGTAGTTGCGATTAAAATTGCCGCTTTCACTTGTTTTCAATCGAAGCCTTCCCATAAATCCACGAATCTCGGTCATGATGCGCCGGATATTTTGGTAAAATATCATCAATAGATCCAATCAATCTCCCGCCCTGCCTTTTGCCTGCGTATTTTTTCCAGACAACTTTTCAACAGAGCGGGTAAGTTTTTTATCATGAGGTTACCGTTATGGCTCAACCTAAAAACAAAACAGTACGCATTATTCCCAAAACGGCTGAAAAAAAAGTTTTATCGGCTGCGCAAAAACAATTTAATAGCTTAACTAAAAAAATTGACCTGCAAAAAAAGCTGCTTGTCGAGTGGAAGGAAACTATTCCTTTGTATCGTCAGCAGGTTGAGCAGGAATATGAACCCTTAGAAGACGTTTTAAATAATCATAAGGCGCAATGGGTACAGTTATTGGATCAGTTTTACGATATGCCGCTGTTCAAAAAAACCGATAAGTTGAAAATCAAGCATCTTATTTGCGAAGTATCCGGCGATTTAATTGCCGGTTTTAACAAGGATGAACTGAAACCCTTGTTCAATAAATACAGTGATCATGATTACGATACTATTGATCAGGAAATGGATTCCGCTGCCTGCGATATGATGAAAATTATCGCGGAAAGTATATTTAATGTGGATTTGGGGGATGAAGTCGATTTAAGTTCACCAGAGAAATTCCATACTCATTTGCAGGAAAAGCTACTTGAACAGGAACAAGCACGACCCGCTAAACAGCGTAAAAAAACAAAAAAACAATTGGAAAAAGAAGCCCGCCAGCAAGAGGAAGAGGCATTGGCAAGCAAGTCGGTTCAAGAAGTTTACCGTAAATTAGTCGCCGTCCTGCATCCTGACCGGGAACCGGACGAACAAGAACGTGAACGCAAAACGGAGCTGATGCAACGCGTCAATACCGCTTACGGCAAAAAAGACTTATTGCAATTATTGGAATTGCAGTTGGAAGTTGAGCAAATCGACCCGGCGCATTTAAGCCAAATTGCCGACAGCCGCCTGAAATATTTCAACAAAATACTCAAAGAGCAACTCGCCGAATTGGTACAAGAAAACGATCAAATAGCGGCTATGTTCAAGATGAATCTGGACCTGCCTTTTTATATCCGTTTAACGCCCAAGCAGTTATCGTTAATGCTGAAAAATGATATTAGGGCATTACAGGAAAGTATCGATGCGATTCAAAACGAGCTGGAAACCTTTCAAAACCCGGCTTCGTTTAAAGCTTGGCTGAAAAACTACAAAATCCCGAAAAGCTCTATCCACGGCGATTTGGATGATTTATTTTTTGGCGGCATGATGCCGTTTGATTTTAAATGATTGTAACTATTCAGCCACACATGCACACTAAAGAGGTAAAAGGCGAAAGGCCAAGGGCGAAAAAAGCTTGCATTGAAGTTTAAGAACTTTTTCAATTTTTAGCCTTTAGCCTTTAGCCTTTAGCCTTTAGCCTTTAGCCTTTAGCCTTTAGCCTTTAGCCTTTATTTTGCTTTTTAGTAAGGGCGCCGGAACAACCTTGCGGAAAGTTAAGTTGATGCGTCCCTCTGCCACATTTTGATCGATTGGAAGGCTATGCAACCAGTGATGTTGAAAGGCCGGCTGCATAATCAGTAAAGTGCCGCTACGCAACGATACCGAACCCTGCTCCGAAGTTTTTTTATGACGAAACGCAAATCGCCGTTCCGCGCCGAACGTCAACGAGGCAATAAAAGGTTGGTCGCCCAGCTCCTGTTCGTTATCCGCATGCCAACCGACATGATCGTCACCGTTTCGATACAAGTTAACCAATACCGAATTAAACGAGACATTCAAGTACGACTCGACTTGAACCCTGATACCTGACAGCAAAGGCGTCCATAGCCTGGTTTGCAACAGGTTGCTGCTATAACTGTAGCGAATCCCCGGATCGGCATGCCACGTCTGCAACCTGGGCAGGATGAATTGGCGTCCGGCGACAATGTAACGGTTATCGGGCCATTGATGTTCGTTCAATAAACACCGATAGATGCGCTCGGATTCGGCGGCATCGAAAAAGTCTTCAATAACCTCAATGTCGGGGCAATTTACCATCAGCCTTGTTTGTTAATATGAGCCGCCAACGCACTGTCCATGGTCGTTACATGCAGGCTGAACCATTGCGGGAGTCGGTCTTTGACAAACGAACGGCCGAATGCAATCAGTCCTTTATCGACACGCGTTATAAATTGCTTGAATTCACCAAGCACGCGTTGATGTTCGCTTTTATGTTCGCTTTCGCCCGGATAAGAAGATTGCTTCATCAACTGGTTCTCATGCTCAAAATGCTGTTCGGTTTGCTCGTACAATTGCCTGAACAAGGCCGGGAAGCTGGCGCTGTCGGCAGCATCCAGCTTGTTTAGCAGGCTGACAAATTCATCATGATCACTATCAATCGGATCATAGCCCACCGTATGTATGTCGTTTTTTTCGATCAATGCCATTTGTTCACCTTATTTATTAACTAATGTTACGCATAGGATGTATTTTCTCCCGTTTGCCGCGCCGAGCACCGGAGCTTTTGCCGAGAATGGCCCGAAAGGGGTGCGACAGGGAGGTCGCACGTCAGCAGAGGGGCAGGAGCCCCTTCTGCTGACTCTCGGCAAAAAGCGAGGAGCGCAGGATGTGAGCGGCAACTGGGCCGCCTTTCTTTTGGATACTTTTCTTTGGCGGAGCAAAGAAAAGTAGCTCGCCTTCGGATGCGAGAACCCGATTCAAATAAACTGTCGCGCTAGCGACGCCTTAAGTCTAAATTCGACTGAATGGGTAACATCAGTTATTAAAAACAAATTTATATAAAGTTAGCCTGCTATGAAAAGTTCCAGCTAATCCACCCGATAACCTTCTTCCATCAAGACTCGCCTTACCACCGGACGCTCAAGCATCAATCGATAATGTTTAAAACAATTTTCCGGCAGCATAATCCCGGTCTTGTAGGCCCAAAACTCAACATAAAACAAAGCCGCATCGGCGATGCTGAAAGCTTCCATGACATAGCCTTCGGATGGCAAACTGTCATTTACGACAGCAAATCCGCGTTTCACGATGTCCATGCCTTGCGCCCTGACAGCCTCGAAATCGGCTTCGTTAGGCGTGAACCGGTCGGTCGTGAAAATTCTGGCAAAACCTTGGCCGTGAATAGTGCCGACCACGTAATCCATCAACTCAATGACGCGTGCGTCGCCATCCGGATCACCGGGCAGCAATTGGGTTTTCGGATAGCTTCGCGCCAACCAGTAAGCTATCGCTTGAAACTCAGTCAGCGCCGTGCCGTCGTTGCGCACCAGCGTCGGGATCGTGGCTTTCGGATTTACGGCAAGATAGTCCGGGGTATTCTGGTCTCCGGCCATTAGATTCACGAGATGCGCTTCGAACACCAGCTCGAGTTCTTCCATTAAAATATGGATGCCTGTCGAGCAGGAACCGGGCGTTAAATACAATTTCATGAAGTATTCCTGTGATAAGTTTTGAATGGGTTCGGTTACCGGCATTCCAGAAAATAAGCATTAACATTCAAGGCAAAGTTTTGCCAAAGCCCGGCGATTTCGCGCATCACTTCGTTGATGTAAGTTTTGTCCGGTTTATGTTCATTCGGAAAATTGGATAAGGCACACGAGGTACGGTGTTTGTCGACCACAAACAATAAAAAATCCTCAGCGAAGCCATCGCAGGCTGCCAGGGCTTGTTTGCTAAAATCCGATAATCCGCGATTGACTGGAATAGAGGCGCTATCGAACGGCAATGTTTGCAAATACACGAATGCCTCGTCATAAGCCTGTTCCAAGACGGCCAGCACATTGCGTTGAAAACATCCGTCCCACTGTTGTCTGGACAAGTCTTCAGCAAGCAACTGCTCATAGTGTTTTTTTAATACCGGTTTGCGTTCGGCTATATACCGGCGAAATTGCACGATACTGTCGGCATTATTCTGCTCGTTGACCGTCATGATACAAACCCTCGAAACACCGAGTCACGCTTGAACAGTTTCAGACGCACGGGGTCGGTGTGAAATTCGATTTGTACTCTCATAGCGGTTTCCGCTCAGTTGCGGCGGCATAGAGAATTTCGGCGATATGTTTGGGTTTGCCGAAACCGCCGTTATTGATTTGTTGCCGGCAGGAAAAGCCGTTCGCGACGATCGCCGCTTGCGGTTCGGCCCGTAAAGCCGGAAACAACGCCAGTTCGGCCATCGCTTGCGAGTCGGCATAATGTTCCGCCTCCAGCCCGAAATGCCCGGCCATGCCGCAGCAGGAGGATTCGATCAGTTCAAAGTCGAGGCCGTCCACGGTTTTCAGGACTTTGCGCATCGCCTTCATCGCGCCGACGGCTTTTTGATGGCAATGGCCGTGTACCAGAACACGTTCACCGTCGGCTTTGAAGGCCAGCGGCCAGCGTTTACCGGTCTGTTCCCTAGCGATAAATTCTTCCAATAGTAAAACGCGCTCGGCCAGCTTGGCCGCTTTTTCACCAAGGCCCAGCTTTAAATATTCGTCGCGCAAGCTGAGTATGCAGGATGGCTCCAGGCCGATGATCCAGTGACCGGCATCGATATGCGGCTGCAATGCCTCCAGCAATCGGGCGGCTTCGCTACGGGCCTGGTCTATCATGCCGTTGGCGAAATAAGTACGACCGCAGCACAACGGCGTCGGGTCGATCTCATCCGCGCCGGCAATCTGTACCGTATAGTCTGCTGCGTTAAGCAGGCTGATTGCGGCGTCAACCACAATGGGATTGAAATGCAGGCTAAAAGTGTCAACGAACAGCACGACTTCGCGATTCGATGCTGTTGATTCAGGATAAAACGCGTTCTTGGCAACGGACTTTTCTTGACTGGTATGTTCGGCAGGAACCGGCAATGGGGCTTGGGCGGCAATGCCCAACAGTCGTTCAGTAAGACGCGCCAAGCCTTGATGACGATTGCGCCAGATCACCAGTTTTCTAAACAGCGGCCAACACAGTAGCTTCGGCAAATGCGCCCATAGCGAATGTCTAAACGGCAACCCGCCGGTTTGACGGCGTTGGGCCAAATATTCGGCCTTGATCAGCGCCATATCGACTTCGTTCTCGCATTCGCGCTTGCAGCCTTTACAACTGACGCACAGGCTCATCGCTTCGGCCAGTTCGGCATCGAACAGCGTCTTATCGCCGGCGCCGTTTAATGCAGTTTTCAGCGCCCTAACCCGTCCTCCGGGCGACAATGCCGGGTTGCCGGTGACTTTAAAACTAGGGCACATCACGCCTTTATCGCCCTGCTCGCATTGACGGCTGCCGATACATACGGCCACCGCTTTGGCAAAATCGCCGCCGTTTTTCGGAATATCGGCATAGGCGTCGCCCATACCGGCATTTTGATAAGCGGACCAATCAAGAAAAAGTTTCATCGTTGTTTGCTAAAGTAAATAAATACTGACAAGCAAAAACAGCGCCATGTACAGACTGTCGGTTTAACGGCAAGCGTGGCTGATTATTCTGTCGAAAAACTCACAATCGGCCCAATCAACGAGGCTTTTACGACAGGAAGTACTCGTTCAGGCGATAAAACAGTCCGTCATTTCTGCGGACGGTATTCCGGCAATCACGTACGCAATACAATCATGCGAAGGTATTCCATTCTCCAAATCTAGCCATTTTCGCAGCCAGTCCTGTTTGTTTTTACCAAAGTGTTCAATGGCTTCAGCCGTCAGCCCCACTGATAACAGCACAGATCGTCAACACAATAATATCGATCAGCATATGGCGTTTACGCCTCTCTACTCGCGGGTCTTCAAGCGAAGAAAAGGCTTCTTGTAAACTTAATGCCATGGCGGACAATACCTAGAAAAAACCGGGTATTGTCACTGATTTTTTGAGTTAATTTATATGCGCTTGCCCTGATATTCTAATCGATCTTCAAACCATTTATCTCTGCAGCACAGAATCACGGCTCAGCCACAATCCGCCTGTCATCAAAACTTAACGATTCTGTCATTCGATGTTCATGAACCCGACACGTAACTGACATCTTTGTTCACTAAGGTATCCACATCTTTATTTAACCATGTGGATAGCCATGAAAAAAACAGATACCGCCATACTGGTCAAGCCGGCCAAACGACTAGAATCTTTTGTTATCTCCAGGGATGGAGTGTATGCCGAAAACCTGTCTGGAACAGGTTCGGCGATCTCCAGGGATGGAGTGTATGCCGAAAACCTGTCGGGAACAGGTTCGGCAATCGCCAGGGATGGAGTGTATGCCGAAAACCTGTCGGGAACAGGTTCGGCGATCTCCAGGGATGGAGTGTATGCCGCAAGCCAGCCGGGAACTTACGCGGCGGCAAACTCAGAACAGTTAATAAAAGAAGCCCAGGCCTTGCGTTTTCGGGTGTTCGGCAAGGAAATGGGCGCCAAGCTTAAAACCGAATCGGAAGGCCTGGATTACGATGAAGTCGATAGCTACTGCGATCACTTGATTGTCTACGACAACGCCGAAAAAAAGATAGTCGGCTACACGCGTTTGCTTAATCAAGATCAAGCGGAATGTCTTGGCCGGTTTTATTCTCAAAGCGAATTCCATTTGGACCAGGTTCTAGCATTGCCCGGCCGCTTTCTGGAAATAGGCCGAACTTGCGTTGATCCGGATTATCGCGGCAGCACAGTTTTAACAACGCTCTGGTCCTCGCTGGTTCAGTACGCGCTTGAAGGACAGTTTAATTATTTAATCGGTTGCGCCAGCATTACACCAGGCCCCAACGGCTTTGCGGTTACTGAAGTTTACCGGAATATCGATGCCAAAAATATTGCGCCCTCCTCTCTTCAGGTTACACCCAGCATCGCAGTTCCGGATGAATTAAGGTGCGAGCGGGATGAATCGGGCATTCCTCCATTGCTGAAAGCTTATTTTCGTTTCGGCGCTACGGTCTGCGGCGAACCTTGCTGGGATGAAGACTTCAACTGCATGGATTTGTTCATGTTACTGCCGCTGAACCAGTTGCAAGCCCGCTACAGCAAGCACTACATGAGAAATTATATCTCCAGGGATGGAGTGTATGCCGAAAACCTGTCTGGAACAGGTTCGGCGATCTCCAGGGATGGAGTGTATGCCGAAAACCTGTCTGGAACAGGTTCGGCGATCTCCACGGATGGAGTGTATGCCGCAAGCCTGCCGGAAACTGGCGCTACGACCAGCCGGGACGACACGCATACCGCAAGCGTGCAGGAAGCAATGAACGGCGCAGGTTGGTAATGAAATCGAAAATACGACTGTACTATAAACTTTTTCGGATAGTCATCCTGTTTATCAAGGGGCTAATTATCGTCACCGGCATATTTCCCGCACTTGGTTTTTTGTATTCGGCTCGTGACGCCAAAATCAAAAAGGATGCGCTCAAAACCCGCTGGCTACAATGGTTCAGCGCCATTGTGAACCTGCACATCATCAAGGAAGGCAATCTGCCGGAACGACGCGCCATCTTAATCAGTAATCACATTTCCTGGCTGGACATCATCGTTATCGGTCAATATTTACCCGCTTATTTTGTTGCCAAGAGCGATATTTCAAGTTGGCCGGTCATCGGCTATCTGGCCAGACAGGGCGGCACCATTTTTATCCGTCGCGGCAATAAACAGCATATCAAAACGACTACCGAGAAAATGGTCTGGTCGTTGAAACAAAACAGCTACATTATTGCCTTTCCTGAAGGGACCACGACTAACGGTGATGAGGTTCTGCATTTTCATTCATCCCTGTTTCAGCCTGCATTGCTAACCCGATCGCTTATTCAACCTGTAGCTATTCAATACCAGGGAGAAGCTCAGGAACTCGCGCCTTTTATCGGCGACGATGCCTTTGTACCGCATTTAATCCGGATGCTGGTCCTGGACAAGATCGAGGTGCGACTCAGCTTTCTTCCTGTGATCAACAGCTCTGGAAAAAATCGTCATTCCGTCAGTCTTGAAGCAAGGGACATGATAAAAAGCAAAATTTCCGAATACCCACCGACAGATAATTCAGACCCGCAGTGCTTTGAAATTACCCAGCGGGGAATCATGTAAAATCCGGAGCCGAATCTTAACGGCATAACAACTATCCTGCAGAGCCTGATATTGGCTTGCGACAGTGTTCACGTTTACCACAAGGTGCGACATGAAAATTCTAAGTCTAATGAAAATTGCCGATATTTTTACTGTTGGCAATCTGTGCTGCGGCATTGTCTCGATTTTGCTGGCAATCGACGGCCTGTTTGATTTGAGTGCCGGGCTGCTGTTTTTGGCCGTGGTATTTGATGTGCTTGACGGAAAAATAGCGGGACTGCTGCATCAAAAGAACCTTTTCGGTAAACAAATCGATTCCATGTCTGACCTGGTCTCTTTTGGTGTGGCGCCTGCCTTGTTGTTTTATTCATTGAGTTCCCCCGGTGTTTTAGGCATCGTCGTCGCGCTGTTTTTTGTCGCCTGCGGCATGCTTCGGCTGGCCCGATACAATATTTCCGAAGGGACCGGTTTTGAAGGCGTGCCTATTACCGTCAATGGCGTGCTGTTTCCGGTGCTTTTTGTGCTTGTTGGCAGCTTCCCGCAAAGCCTGAATTATTGGCCGATAGTTTTTTTAATTCAGGGCTTGCTGATGATTTCAACTTTTAAAGTATCGCGGATATTCTGATCCATTTCTTAACCTCCTACAGCGAATAAAAACCAATATAAAAAATTGCTATCGCAGCCTGTTTTCCGGGTATAAGGATGTAGTGATTTTCATGGACAAAAACGGCTGATTATTTTTTATGACCCCTATTAAATTCCCTGAACTCGAACAGCTTGAACGCATTATTGAGCAGTTAGGCGACCGGGCACAAACTGAGGTGGTTGAACGGATTCAACACCAAGACCTTGAATTTCCCATTCATTGCATTACGCTGGGCTCAACTCGGCCCGATGCCCCTGTACTGGCCTTTTTCGGCGGCGTGCATGGCTTGGAGAAGATAGGTTCCGAAGTAATCCTGTCTTATATGGAGACCATCAGCCAGTTGCTGGACTGGGATCAGGAATTTCTGGCCCGGCTTGAAAAATCCCGGCTGGTTTTTGTGCCCATCGTTAATCCGGTCGGCGTTTATCTGGGCACGCGCTCGAATGGCAACGGCGTCGATTTAATGCGCAACTCGCCCGTCGAAGGCGTCGGCGCCACCCGCATTTTCAGCGGTCACCGCATCACGCCCCGCCTGCCCTGGTATCGCGGCGATGCAGCCAACATGGAAAAAGAAGCGCAGGCTTTGTGCCGCGTTGTCGAACAACATCTGTTCAACTCGTCGTTATCCATTGCGCTGGATTTGCACTCCGGATTCGGCATTCAGGACCGGTTATGGTTTCCGTATGCTTCACGTCTTAGCCCGTTTGCTTTTATCGCCGAAACGCTGGCCCTAAAAGAGCTGTTTGACCGTTGCTATCAACATCATATCTACAAAATTGAGCCGACCTGCCTGGAATATGTCATTAACGGCGACCTGTGGGATTATCTGTTCGATGACTTTGTGCAACGGTTTGAAGCCGAGCGCGTCTTTCTGCCGCTGACGCTGGAAATGGGTTCATGGCTTTGGCTGCGCAAGAGCCCGATGCATCTATTCTCCCGGCATGGCTTGTTTCATCCGTTGCTGCCGCACCGCCAGCAGCGGATTTTCCGGCGACATTTCATGCTGTTCGATTTTCTGCACCGGAGTCTTTTGTATCCCCAGCAATGGACGCAACTTAAGCCAAAGCAAAAGGCGGTCTATGAAAAAAAAGCCTTGGCTCTTTGGTATGAATAAAGCGCTGGGACAACACTGGATTCTGCTTAGAGGCCTGGCCCGAGAATCGAGGCATTGGGGCGATTTTGTCCCGCTTTTGCAGTCGGCATTTCCGGAGGCTAGGATAACGCTGCTGGATTTGCCCGGCACCGGTTGTTTTTATCAGCAGACCAGCCCAAGCTCGATCAAGGCGATTACCGACAGCATACGCCGTCATGCCCTGGATAGCGGGCTTTTACAACAGCCGGTAACGATTCTGGCACTGTCACTGGGGGCGATGGTCGCTTGGGAATGGATGCGCCGCTATCCTGAAGATATTTGCGGCGCAGTCCTGATGAATACCAGCTTTGCCGATGTCAGTCCTTTTTACCAACGGCTGCGCTGGCAAAGTTATAAGGACTTTATTGCCTTGGCGATGACGCGCAACCTGCGTAAACGGGAATCGAGGATTTTACAGCTGACCAGCAACCGCCGAAATATCTCCAGGGATGGAGTGTATGCCGAAAATCTGCCGGGAGCGGGTTCGGCGATCGCCAGGGATGGTGTGTATGCTGCAAGCCAGTCGGGAACGGGCACGGCGCAGCGTAAGAAAATAACTCATGCTTGGGAAAAGATACAACTCGAACGCCCCATCAGCCTTAAAAACAGCGTCCGCCAGATGATAGCCGCGGCAAGCTATCGGCCCGGCGATATAAAACCCAGGCAACCGGTTTTATTATTAAACGGATTGGGCGACCGCCTGGTAGCGCCTGCCTGCTCGGAATCGATACACAAAAAATGGCAACTGGAACTCCGACGCCACCTCTGGGCGGGGCACGACTTGGCCATGGATGACGGCGGATGGGTGGTATTGCAGTTGAAAGATTGGCTGGATCAAAAGTCTTTTATTCACCACGAAGACACGAAGGACTCGAAGAAATAAGCTTCGTCATCTTCGTGTCTTCGTGGTGATAGTCTTTTAGATTCATATAATTGTCATCAAACAGTTAACTTCCTGTAATAATCCCGGCGTATTTTAGCTTTCATCGTAACTTGTTGAAGGCGGGTACCATGTCATTGAAATATCGTTCAATCTGGATTTCAGACACTCATCTCGGCACTAAAGGCTGCAAGGCCGAACAGCTCAGGGATTTTCTTGATAGCGTCGAATGCGACTATTTATATCTGGTCGGCGACATTATCGATTTATGGAAATTCAGGTCCGGCTTTTACTGGCCGGCCCTGCACGGAGACATCGTGCAACGGGTATTTGACAAAGCCAAAAAAGGCACTCGCGTCATTTACATACCCGGCAATCACGACGAGCAATTTCGCAAACATGCCGGCATGCATTTTAACGGCGTCGACATACAGCTGAACGCTGTCCACACCACTCAGGACGGCCGCAAGTTCCTGGTACTGCACGGCGATGAATTCGACAGCATCGTCTGCCACAACAAAAACCTGGCTTACATTGGCGGCGAAGCCTATGAGGTCTTGCTGTACATCAACCGCTGGCTGAATATCCTGCGCTCAAAAATGGGCTACAAATACTGGTCCATCTCCGCGTTTTTAAAGCACAAGGTCAAAAACATCATCAGTTTCATGGATAACTATCAGCATATCCTGAGCCTGGAAGCGCAGAAACGGCATGTGGACGGCGTCATTTGCGGGCATATCCATCATGCTGACATCACAGACATGGAATTCGGCAAAACCTACTGCAACTGCGGCGACTGGGTGGAAAGCTGCACTGCATTGGTTGAAGATGAAACCGGACAGTTGTCGATTCTCCGCTGGCTGGAAGAAAGCCACCAGTTGCTGGATCAACAGTTGGAGACGCAACCCGAATATGCAGAAGCGGCTTAACCAAGTCTGCAACTTTTTTACAGCACTCTAAACTTGAGTGTAGTTCTCCCCGCCGGTGACGTCATGCAGGAATTAGACATTTCTCGCACATGATGTTTGAAGCGGTTTTAGCCAACCTGCATACGATCATTAGAATAACGCCTGTTTATACCCCCTCGTAAAATCCCTCATCATTATCCAAATAAAATCAGTTAAGCGTATGGCAGTAAGTTGTACTGAGTTCTTAGGTAGGACTCAGGGCGAAATGCACCACATTGTGGAACTCGCCCGTTATACCGCCTGTCAATCAAGCCGCCCTTTGCGTAAGAGCACGTCTGGATTACAGCTGGAACGGCATCGGTAACTGTAAAACTACAGCCGAAGCCGAAGATTTTTGTAACAGACACGACAATCAGGCATGCGCAACCAATGCCAGCGGAGGTGCCCTGACTTGTAACCAATAAGCCTGAGAAATCGTTTAGTTTACGAAGGAGAATACCGGGATTAACAATGGATGCTGATTAACGCGATAAGGTGTAATTCAGGTTACAATAGACGTTAGCCTGTTTGGGGGGCGTTTTTTTGGGTGGGTTGCCGGTGTTGTATTTGTTGGTACACCGGTCCTGCTGCTGTAGCGTTGGTTTAATAAAAACAAATAATTAGAAGGTTTTATGAAGAATATACGGCAACATGGTTTTTTTACATGGCAATTGGTGTTGTATATCTTACGTTATGTTTTAACCGAGCAGCGTATGCGGGCCAAACAATGACTCCTGAATATCGAATCGAAACGGAAAAAAGGATTACGTCGTACCTTAAAAGCAATGACATAACAAACATTAAATACATGCAAGTTGAGCAAACATACCGAGACTTAGGCGCTGAAATTAATGTTTGGAATGTAAAGACCCAAGGCGGTAATTGGTGGGTTGTCGAAGGTGAAGGCGCGCCCATGAATCTCTATACTCAAGATGAATTTTATTTCTCTTCCGACGAAGCATATTCTTTTCACGTGGGGATAACCCAAAGGCTGCAAGCAAGACACCATAAAGAGTTCAAGCATATTATTGATGAATTGCCTTTGGATATTGACGGCATAAAATCAATAAGCAGACGGCTTAATCTAGCGGCTGTAGACTTAAATAATATTGCTGGGGTGGAGGACATTCAAAGTATAGGTTTGACATGCAGAGAGAGCTTAATTGAGTTAGCTGCTGCGCTTGCAGATGCCAACCCAACCATCCTGGAGGAGAACGGTCTCAAGGCGGCTGATTTCAAAGGCATCGGGAAGGTTGTAATTTCTATCTATGCCAAAGGAAATAGTAATAGCAATTTACGGAAATACTGTCGTAGCATGGCAGAAATGGCTTGGGATTATTCATCTTCAGTTGTCCATTCGCCAAACAAGAATATTCCAGATGCAAAGATTTGCCTGTTATTTACCTGCTCAACTGTTTCAATGTTTCAAAATCTCTATCTGAAGTTTCTAGGGTTTGATGCAGAGCAGAAGTGCCCTGAGTGCAAAAGCATGGATTTTAATTTGCAGACAACCGACGATAAAGTTTGCACCATGCTTTGCGACGACTGCGGTCATGAGGAAGCTGTACAGATAGAGAGCTTGGGTGATGAAAAAAAAATAACCCTGCGTTCGAGGTGACTGCGCAAAAGCAGCGCAGTCCCGTAGGCCGGAATAAGCCGATTTGAGCGATAGCGAGGTGGCGTTTCCGGTAAACACCACCCAAATTCGCCGGAAACGCCACCTCGCGCTACGCGCTTGGATGGCCTTATTCCGGCCTACGCGTATGGGATTTTCGCGATATTCCGGCGCGCACGGCGCGCCCTACGGGAATTCGGATTATCAACGTAGGGCGTGCCATGCGCGCCTTTTCGTGGTGTGGATATGTCCATATTTTGCTATCTTGGCGCGCGCGGCACGCCCTACGAGGTTGTTATGTCTCATTATCGACGGGTTTATGTGCCGGGCGGGTTGTATTTTTTCACGGTGAAAACATTCCGTAATCAACACTTTCTGACCGATGATGATGTCCGGGCGGCATTGCGCGAGGGGATTCAATTCACCCGGCAAAACAAGTCTTTCGATATTATTGCCTGGGTTCTGTTGCCCAATCATTTGCATTGCATTTGGCGGTTACCATCCGGCGATGCGGATTTTTCCGCCCGCTGGAGCATCATTAAACGAACCGTGACGCAACGTTGCGGAGAGCGTTTGAATCGCCCGGAATGGCTGACAGCACGGCGACGCCAAAGACAACAAGGCACACTCTGGCAACATCGCTACTGGGATCATTTGATCCGCGATGAGGACGATTTCAACAAGCACATGGATTATATTCACTGGAACCCGGTTAAACATGGATTTGCGGTCAATGTCGCGGATTGGCCGTATTCGAGTTTCCACCGGCTGGTGCGTAGTGGGTGGTATGCTGAAAATTGGGGCGAAAAGATTGCTTTTGACGATAACGATAAGTTCGGCGAATAAGGCTCACGCTCCACTTGCGAAAAGGCGCGCACGGCGCGCCCTACGTAGGATTATTATGGTTTTCGGGCTTGTATTTGTAGGGCGTGCCGTGCGCGCCTTTTCATAGCTTGAATCACATTGGCGCGCACTCCGCTGTCACAAAACCTTAAACAAACCTTCATTTCCTTGTCATACAAGCGTTTTATTCTTTGTCCGGAAGGCTAATGCTTTTCAGAACTTTCCTCTGGAGGATAAAGATATGAAACTGCTCTATTCCATCCATAAATACGACGTAAGCCTGTTCACTTGGCTGATCAATGCCAGGATGCATTCCACCTTAACCAAGATTTGCCGTTATATTTCCAAAACCGGCGACGGCCCGCCGTATGTGGTCGTCATCGGCTTGTTATACGGCTATGAAGGCCTTGAAAGCCCGTTCCTGCAAGCGATCCTGCTGGCCTTTGCAATCGAAAGACCGGTTTATTTTGTGCTTAAAAACAGCCTAAGACGCAATCGTCCGCAAGCGGCTTTACAAAACTTCCGCAGCACGATCACACCCTCGGACAAATTTAGTTTTCCATCCGGCCATACCTCCGCCGCGTTCATGATGGCGACTTTGCTTGGTTTTTACTGCACTCCTTTAATGATCCCGCTTTATTGCTGGGCGGCATTGGTCGGCTTCTCCCGTGTGGTATTGGGGGTGCATTTTCCGACCGATACGTTGGTCGGCGCTATTTTAGGCATCGGTACAGCACTCTTTAGTTTGGGACAATTCATATGAAAATTTTTTATGGCGTTCAGGGGACCGGGAACGGCCACATCACTCGTGCACGGCTTATGGCGAAAGAACTTTATGCCGCAGGCATTGATGTTCACTTTCAGTTTACCGGCCGCCCTGCGGATAAATATTTCGATATGGAAGTCTTTAACGGTTATCAGTTACGCACCGGCCTGACTTTTCATACCGAAAAGGGTCAGGTCGATTACCTTAAGACAGCGCGTGAAGCCAAACCCATTACCTTTATCAAAGATGTAAAATCATTAGACTTAAGTGGCTATGACCTGGTTATCAGCGATTTTGAGCCGGTAACCGCCTGGGCGGCAAAAAGCCAAAAAAAGCCGGTTTTGGGTATCGGGCATCAATATGCCTTTAATCATAAAATACCCAGAGAAGGATCAGACCCTATCGCCGACAAAGTCATAAAATATTTTGCTCCTGTGGATAAGGGGATCGGTTTGCACTGGCATCATTTTGGCCAACCGATCTTGCCGCCTATTATCGATACGCCCGAAACGCCAAAAAGTATTATCAAAAACAAGATTATTGTGTATCTGCCTTTCGAAGACCCGCATGAAATCATTCGGCTTTTATCTCAGTTTGAGAACTTCCAGTTTCATGTTTACTCGCCGGAACCGGTGCCATCAAAATTCGAGCATATCGCCGGCAAACCGCTGTCGTGCGACGGTTTCCGGAAAGATTTATACGACTGTGCAGGCATTATCAGCAATGCCGGATTCGAACTGGCCAGTGAATCGCTGCAACTGGGCAAAAAAATCCTGGCTAAACCATTACATGCGCAGATGGAACAGATCTCCAATGCCGCCGCATTGCAGCAGTTAGGTTACGGCCATGTCATGCATGATATGGATGCAGCCGCTATTGATCATTGGCTACATGACAACCATGCCATCCATATTACCTATCCCAACGTTGCCAAAGTGCTGGTGCAGTGGATACAGAACGGCATGCCGAAAATGGACGCGGATTTTATAGAAAATATCTGGAATACGGTGGAAGTTTTGCACGTCGAGCAATAGCCCGTTATTAAGACACTAACACTCTAAATATAGCGCCTTGGCTTTTGATCCAACACCGCAATCGCTTCCTCACAGCTGATTACATTTTCCCGGTTGCTAGGAATATAGTCAGCCAACCGCTCAATCGCCATCCAATGAACCGGTGAACTGATAAATTGGTAGGCTTTGCCAAACAGCTCCACTAACTTTTCTTCATGCCTGTTTCCAGCTGCGATAAAGATATCCAGGTATTCATACAGTTTTTCAAGATCGGAGGTGCCGCCGTAATAGCGTAAGGCATCAATATTAACCAGCCGGGCGTTGAACTGCCCATTATCGCGTAAAGCCACGTGTTTTGCTTCCGCCAATGGCCCGATCAACAGATTGACCCTATTCGCTTCAAAAGCTGTCTGGTACGCATCGTTCTCCACGGCTGAGACATAATTGGCGCTTTCGATCAATGCAATCGGCAGGCTGTGAATCAAACGCCCGCCTTCTACGGCAGCGGCATAATTGTCATAAACCAAGTCGGTATTAATCGTCCAATAAGTTTTGGCATTCGTAACGGGGCTCAGTCCTGGGTCTGTACCCTACTCGTGTTGCCTGATCGCTAAACGTCCAAAGCCGGCTTTGGACTCCCGATATGGCAAATACCGGAGTTCAAAGCCAGCTTTGAACGGCTAAACCGTAACCCAGTAAAAGAGCGAGCTTTTGCTAGGATAAGCCGTTACTGGCATTCAATATTAGGCGAATCCATTGAAGTAAGGCCCGCTTTAGATGCAAGAACTTTTGCAACTATTAATACCGTCATGTCGCCTCCGACGGATCGTTGCGAGAGGACCGAGAGAAGATACTGAAAAACACCTAAGCTTGTTTATGGATTTTGAAGTTACCCTGCTGCCGATCTTAAAGCCTTGGCTGCCTCGGTCATATTGGCCAATGAAATCCTGACATCCTGCCACTGCCGCGTTTTCAATCCGCAATCGGGATTGACCCATAATTGGTCAGAGTCGATTCTTTCCCCCGCTTTTTTCAGCAAAGCGATCATGTCGTCAGTGGTCGGCACATTCGGGCTGTGGATGTCGTAGACACCGGGGCCAATTTCGTTCGGGTAATTGAAATCGATAAAGGCCTCCAATAGTTCCATATTGGAACGCGAGGTTTCGATGGTAATCACATCGGCATCCATGTCGGCAATAGATGTAATAATGTCATTGAACTCCGAATAGCACATGTGCGTATGAATTTGCGTGCTGTCTTTTACGCCGCTGGAACAAATCCGGAAAGCCCGCACCGCCCAATCCAGATAGCCGTGCCAGCGCGATTGACGTGGCGGCAAGCCTTCTCGGAAAGCCGCCTCATCGATTTGAATAATCGGGATGCCCGCACGTTCCAGATCGTTGACTTCCTCACGTATTGCCAGGGCCAATTGATAAGCGGTCATTGATCGTGGCTGGTCATCCCGGACGAATGACCAGTTCAATATAGTTACCGGCCCGGTCAACATGCCTTTCATCGGTTTGTCGGTCAGAGACTGGGCATATTGGCTCCAGAGTACGGTCATCGGCTTGGGACGACTCACGTCGCCATAGATGATCGGCGGCTTGACGCAACGGGAACCGTAAGATTGCACCCAGCCATTGGCGGTGAATACAAAACCTTCCAATTGTTCACCGAAATATTCCACCATGTCGTTGCGTTCGGCTTCGCCATGTACCAACACATCCAGCCCCAGATTTTCCTGCTCCCTGACACAAAACTCGATCGTTTGTTGCATGTGCCTGACATAGTCGGTCTCACTGAGCAAGCCTTGCTTGAATTCAGCGCGGGTCTTGCGTATATCCGCAGTTTGCGGAAACGATCCGATAGTCGTGGTCGGATAACTGGGCAGATTGAGTTTGGTACGCTGCTGCGCACGTCGTACAGAGAAAGGATTTTGGCGTTGAGTCAGTGAGCTATCGATCTTCGCAAGCCCTGCTTGAACTGCCGGATTATGAATCAAATCGGATGTCCGGCGTGAACGGATGGCAGCCGCCGAAGCGGACAATTCGGGTTCAGCGGCTTCCGGTTCTTCTATGGCCAGGCGCAAGATTTCCAGCTCGGTGAGTTTTTGCCGGGCGAACGCCAGCCAAGATTTGATGGTCGGCTCTAAAGCGGTTTCGGGCTCCAGGTCAATGGGTACATGCAGCAGGGAACAGGACGGCGCCAGCCAAAGCTCGCCTTTAAAACGTTCGCGTACCGTTGCCACGGTTGCCAGTGCAGCGTTTAAATCGGTACGCCAGATATTACGGCCATCGATCAGCCCTAATGACAGCACTTTATGATTGGCGAAGTTATCTAACACGGCGGTTAATTGTTCCGGCGCTCTCACCAAGTCGATATGCAAGCCCGCGACCGGTAGCTTACAAGTGAATGAGGTATGTTCGCCCAGTTCGCCGAAATAAGTGGCCAGCAGGATTTTGAGCGGGCAACTTTGCAGCTGGTTATAGGCCCGCTCAAACGCATTTCGCCAGTCATGCGGTAAATCCAATACCAGAATTGGCTCGTCGATTTGCACCCATTCCACGCCCTGATAAGCCAATCGCTGCAGAATGTTGCTATACACCGGCAACAATCGGTCTAACAAATCAAGCTTATTGAAATCACTGGTGGTTTTTGCCAGCCATAACCAGGTCAACGGACCGAGCAACACCGGTTTTGGCTGATAACCCAATGCTTGCAGCTCGCGGGTTTCATCGAATAATTTTGTGCCGGACAGTTCAAATTGCTGGTCCGCTGTCACTTCCGGCACCAGATAATGATAATTGGTGTCAAACCATTTGGTCATTTCGCAAGCCCGAAAGGGAACGCCATCGCTTGCCTGGCCGCGAGCCATTCTGAAATAGGTATCCAGGTCGCGGGATGATCCGAATCGCTCCGGAATAACGCCGAGCATGACACTGGTATCCAGGACCTGATCATAGTAAGAAAAATCCCCAACCGGGATCAAATCCAAGCCGTTGCCAGCTTGCAATTGCCAATGCCGTCGGCGAAGTACGGCGGCAACCGCGTGCAATGCGGCGTGATCTATGTCGCCACGCCAATAGCGTTCCAGCGCAAATTTTAGTTCGCGATTTTCGCCTAAGCGAGGAAATCCCAGGTTATGAATTTTAGTCATCAATACCGCTCCACAATGTGATTACAAATAAAACAGCATTGTAGGGCTTGTATATCATGATTAATATTGATAGTTTATCACCATTTCATGAGAATAATTCATCAATATGGAACTGATCCATTTTCGAATTCTATTGGCGCTCAAACGACGCGGTACCTTGAATGCTGCCGCCGAATCACTGCATTTAACGCAATCGGCCTTATCGCATCAGATAAAAAACCTGGAACAGCGTTTAGGCATTATTCTTTGGCGTAAACAAGGACGCACCTTAGTGCTGACCCAGGCGGGGCAATATCTTTCAGAGGTAGCCGAATCGGTGATTGCCACCGTCGATTCCGCCGAGCAGCACCTTACTCTGTTGGCCGCCGGAAAAACCGGCAAATTGATTATCGGCATCGATTGCCATGCCTGCTATGAATGGTTTCGCACTATTCTTCAACCTTACCTGCAAGCCTGGCCGGAATTGGCTATTGAAGTCACATCGCGTTACCGGTTTAATTCATTTGAAGCCATTCAACAATACAAGCTGGATGCAGTTTTAACGTCCGATCCGGTGTTCAATGGTGTGCTGCATTACCAGCCGTTATTTGATTTTGAATTGGTGTTAATTGTTGCCAGGCAACACCGGCTGGCAGGGCAACAATTTATTAAGCCGTCCGAGTTACAACAAGAGACCATTTTGACTTACCCGGTCGAACGCGAGCGCCTGGATATGTTCAGGAAAGTTCTGCAACCCGCAGGGGTTGAACCGCTCGCCCATATCACCGTTGAAGAAACCGACATCATGCTGCAACTGGCAGCCAGCCAACGCGGCGTCTGCCTGTTGCCGGAATGGTTACTGGCCGATAAAGTCAAAAATCCGGACGTGATCAGTTTACGATTTAAGGACCTGCCATTGACTAAGACCATGTACTTGGCCACCCGTCATGAAGATGTGCAGCTGGAGTATATTCAATGGCTGATTGAGCATGCGCAGTCCAAAGCATGATTGTGCTTTAACTTCTAAGGAAGCGCTGATTAAATCACTCCGTTCGCTCTGAGCCTGTCGAAGGGCATTTTAAGTTACGGATTTAATTTGATTTATTCCGGTCATGGCTCGACAAGCTCACCACGAACGGAATAACTCAGCGTTTCCCTAACAGTTATCACCACAGATCGCAGAGATGCAGCCTGCGGTGAAACAACTTAATCCCAGCTGAGCGCCCCCCCCGTTTGATACTCTGTAACCCGCGATTCAAAAAAGTTTTTCTCTTTTTTGAGATCCATCATTTCGCTCATCCACGGGAAAGGATTGCTAGCGCCCGGATATAACACATCCAGGCCTATTTGCTGGCAGCGGCGATTGGCAATAAAACGCAGGTATTCCTTGAACATACCGGCATTCAGCCCCAATACGCCGCGCGGCATTGTGTCTTCGGCGTAGCGATATTCGAGTGCCACGGCCTGCTGCATCAGTGTTTTGATTTCATCACGGAACTCAGACGTCCACAACTGTGGATTTTCCAGTTTGATGGTATTGATGAGATCGACGCCGAAATTGCAATGCAGTGATTCGTCACGCAGGATGTATTGATACTGTTCCGCCGAGCCTTGCATTTTATTCTGCCGCCCCAGCGCCAGAATCTGCACAAAACCTACGTAGAAAAACAGGCCTTCCATGATGCAGGCAAACACAATCAATGAGCGCAATAACTGCTGATCGGCCTCCAGTGTGCCGGTTTTGAAAGCCGGATTAGTTAAGGTGTTGATAAAGGGAATCAGGAAATTATCCTTATCCCGGATACTGGGGACTTCCCGATAGGCATTAAAGATTTCACTTTCATCCAGGCCAAGGCTCTCGACAATATATTGATAGGCATGGGTATGAATGGCTTCTTCAAAACCTTGCCGCAACAGGTATTGACGGCATTCCGGCGCGGTAATATGTCGATAGGTGCCCAGTACGATATTGTTGGCGGCCAGCGAATCCGCGGTGGTAAAAAAACCGAGATTGCGTTTAATAATCAACCGTTCATCTTCGGTCAGCGCGGTACTGTCTTTCCATTGGGCAATATCGCGGCTCATCGAGACTTCCTGTGGCATCCAGTGATTGGCGCAGCCTGCCAGGTATTTATCCCAGGCCCAATGGTATTTGAACGGCACCAGTTGATTGACATCGGTTTGGCCGTTGATGACGCGTTTATCATTGGCATTAATACGACCGGATGCAGAGGGCTGGTTGGCGGCAGACCGTTCTAAAACCGGTTTTGCAACGCCAAGTTCGGTCACTGGTTTTAGCGTAACGGGTGCTTCTTCGGTAAAAATATCTTCTTCAAATGACAACATGGTATTTCCTTTTAGTGTGCGTTATTGGCAGGCTTCACAACCGGGATCATCGATCAAACACTGCTTGGGTTCCGGCACTTGTGCTTCCGGGGGTATGACGGATGAAACCGCATTCAGCTCACCGCCAGCCCCCGTTGATTTTTCGGCCGAAGTTGCACCTAGCGAACGCAGGTAATACGTGGTTTTTAGCCCGCGTTGCCAGGCCAGCAGGTAGGTGTCGTGCAGCTTTTTACCGGAAGGCAGCGCAAAGTAGAGATTTAAGGATTGCGCCTGGTCTATCCATTTTTGCCGCCGGGCTGCGGCTTCCACCAGCCAGGTGGGGTCAATCTCAAATGCCGTGGCATAGAGTGATTTCAGTTCGGCAGGGATTCGGTCAATTTTAGCTAATGAGCCGTCGTAATATTTGATGTCGGCTATCATCACTTCATCCCACAAATCCAGCACCTTAAGCTCATTGACCAAAGCCTCGTTAACCACGGTAAATTCGCCGGACAGGTTGGATTTTACATACAGGTTTTGGTAGTCCGGCTCAATACTGGCAGACACGCCGATAATATTGGCAATGGTAGCGGTCGGTGCAATGGCCACGCAGTTGGAATTACGCATTCCGACTTGCTGAATGCGGGTTCTCAAGCCATCCCAATCCAATGTGCTGCTGCGATCAACGTCCACCTGACCGCCGCGTGCTTCGCTCAACAGGTTTAGCGTGTCCAGCGGTAAAATACCCTGATTCCACAAACTGCCCTTAAAGCTGGAATAAGCACCGCGCTCTTCTGCTAACCGGCTTGACGCCGAATAGGCGTGATAGCACACAGTTTCCATGGTGCTATCAGCGAACTCAACCGCGGCCATTGAGGCGTAAGGAATCCTCAATGCATGCAGGCAATCCTGAAAGCCCATGATGCCAAGGCCCACAGGGCGATGGCGAAAATTCGAATTACGCGCACTGCCGACGGCATAAAAATTGATGTCGATGACATTGTCCAACATCCGCATTGCGGTAGTGATGGTGGCTTTGAGCTTGGTTTGATCCAGTACCCATTTGCCGTTACTTCGACTGCGCTCAGCACAGGTTTCTTGTTGCAAATGCGCCATCAGATTCACCGAACCCAAATTGCAAACGGCGATTTCAGTGGCGGAGGTATTCAGGGTAATCTCGGTGCAAAGATTCGAGCTATGCACCACGCCGACGTGCTGTTGCGGCGAACGAATGTTGCAGGCGTCCTTAAAGGTAATCCAGGGATGACCCGTTTCAAACAGCATGGACAGCATTTTGCGCCACAGTTGCAGGGCTGCAACGCGCTTAAACTGCCTGATTTCACCCAGATCGGCACGACGTTCGTACTCGCAATAAGCGGTTGCAAACGCGCTACCGAATTTGTCGTGCAAATCCGGCACATCCGATGGTGAAAATAATGTCCACTCGGCGTTTTCACTGACGCGCTGCATAAACAAATCAGGAATCCAGTGCGCGGTGTTCATGTCGTGGGTGCGGCGGCGGTCGTCGCCGGTGTTTTTGCGCAAATCCAGAAATTCTTCGATGTCCAGATGCCATGTTTCCAAGTAGCCGCACACTGCACCCTTGCGCTTGCCGCCTTGATTGACCGCGACGGCGGTATCGTTGACTACTTTTAAAAACGGAATCACCCCCTGGCTCTTGCCGTTGGTGCCTTTGATGCGTGAACCCAAAGCCCGTACCGGTGTCCAGTCATTACCTATGCCGCCGGCATATTTTTGTAACAAAGCGTTTTCTTTAATCGCCTGGTAAATGCCGTCGAGATCATCGCTGACCGTGGTGAGATAGCAAGACGAAAGTTGTGAATGCACAGTGCCGCTGTTAAACAGCGTCGGTGTAGAGCTCATAAAATCAAAGCTCGACAACACGTTATAAAACTCGATGGCACGATCTTCACGGTCAATCTCGTTAATTGCCAGCCCCATCGCCACCCTCATGAAGAAGATTTGCGGCAACTCAATACGCCGTTCTTCGATATGCAAAAAATAGCGGTCATACAGGGTTTGCAGGCCAAGGTAGCCGAAGTTGAAATCACGGTCTGCCGCCAATGCACTGGCTATTTTGGTCAAATCAAACTGCGCCAGGCGCTGATCCAGTAAACCGGCTTCGACACCCGACTTGATGTACTGTGGAAAATAATCGGCATAACCGGATTGCATTGCGGCATGACTGGTGCTTTCACCCAACACTTCGGCTCTAATCAAATCCAGCAGCAAACGCGCGGTGACATAATTATATGCGGGTTCCCGCTCAATCAGGCTGCGGGCAGAAAGAATCAGAGCCCTGCGTACTTCGTTAAAGGGTATGCCATCGTAACAATCGCGCACCGCCTGCTCAACCACAACATTAGGACTGACTTCAGCGCCTAATTCCAAACAAGCTTCCGTCACCATTTCGATTAGCTTGACGACATCGAGTGGCTGTTTGTTGCCGTCAATATTGATATGCAATTGCGGCGTGTCGTGTGCTTGACTGGCACGCTCGGCGGCGTGTTTTTCCCGATAAAGTACGTAGGCTTTAGCGACGTCATGTTCACCGGAGCGCATCAACGCCAATTCGACTTGATCCTGAATATCTTCAATATGTACCGAACCACCGGACGGTAGGCGGCGCATCAATGCGGTGACGACAGTTTGTGTCAGCACCATCACTTGTTCGCGCATCCGGCTGGATAATGCGGTTTGGCCATACTCCACGGCTAAAAACGCCTTACTCAACGCAATAGAGATTTTTTCAGGATTAAATGCGACGGCGACACCGTTGCGCCGGATCACTTGTAAGGTGGGGTGTGTGGCAGAATGCTGCCTGGGTTGAGATAATGCGTCGAAAGACGCACTTGTGGTATCTGTATCGTACATGGATAGCTCCTTAAATTTAGGAGCGGGAATGACTTCAAAAACGACGCAATCACCCGGTAGCCATTTATCCTCCTGCAACTTGCAGGTTATTTGTGGCACCGAACAATGCGCCAGCCTTAAAGACCAGCATGGCGGAAAGCGGCTAGCGCCAAGGCGTAGCGAATACCTTCCATCTGCCGAGGACACCCCGCCTCAAACGTGTTGATAAAAGTGTACAGCAGGTCTCCTGGCTCTCGGGTCATTGCATGCTGTCGGCCTTCCCAAGTCGTGTTGTTTACGACTCAGTGGCATGGTTGATAGCAAGCTCTTCGATTACAGTTGCGGGGGCAGCTCCGGTTTTAAGATAACTGTGTTAGTTAAACTGTCACCGGATTCCCTTTTATCTCAGCTTAAGCAAAAGCGTGAGAACCGTACAGAGGTCAAGGTAACATCGGCAATACCTTGACGTCAATAAAAATTACTATATGTTGATATTATTTATAATTATGCATCCATATATAGTGTTTATAAGGATTGGTGTTACATGTATTGTCACTAGGCTGAAAGCCTATGAGCATACGATTTTTCTATTACGTGAGTTATAGCCAGCTTAAAAATCCTTAACGGGGTTTATATTCCGAATTCTGTGTCGACCCCAATCAACTTCTTCAATCGAGTGCTGTACGCCAATTAACTCAAGCAAATCCATAATGTTAATAATTCGCCATGAATTAAATGCCTGATGGGAAAGCAAGCGAGCGCGACCAAGTACATGACTGTTCTTTTGTTTTTAAATAAGAATAATTATCAACAAGTGTTGACTCGGTAAATGATAATGATTATTATTTAGCCATGAGCAAACACCCTTTAACCACACTCGAACCATTAAATATTGCGCTTCCTACAAAACTGGACGCTCCGGTTTTGCGCCAGCGTTTCCACAGCGCTGAGCTATTTGGTACCGCACGCGAGGTTGTTATAGAACATGCCGGCGAGGAATACCGCTTGCGTTTGACTCGTCAGGGCAAGCTAATCCTGACCAAATAAGTATTTGAATATAAATGACGACAGATGCGATCTGCGTCCAAACTTTTGATCGCCGTCTTGATATTTTTAATAGATCAGTTATGAATACAGGATATTTACCCATGCAAAAAGAAATTCCCAGATTTCTATTAATGCTGTGTTTTAGTTTTGCCATTGAAGCCAAGGAAACGGAAACTTTGACTGATGAACAACAGCTTGGAAAACTGCTCTATGAAGATAAAAATTTATCTTTGAACAAAAACCAATCATGTGCCAGTTGCCACAGCTTAAAACCGGCACATCAGCAAAACACTTTTCCTAAGTTAGCACCGGGTTTTGTAGATCCTGAAAATGTCGAAAAAGGCACCGCTGTTTCCTCCGGCTCGCTTCCTAATAAAAAAGGCTTCTTAAATGCGCCAAGTGTCGGTTATGCGGCATTTAGCCCGCTGTTTCACTGGGATGAAGATGAACTTCTGTACGTAGGAGGCCAATTCTGGAATGGCCGTGCCAGAAATTTAACCGAGCAAGCCAAAGGACCTTTTCTAAATCCGGTCGAAATGGCCATGCCCAGTGAGTGGGCAGTAGTCAGCCGCTTAAAGGAAAACAAAGAATATAGGGAATTATTTTGGCAAGTTTATAGCCTGAATTTGGCCGATGTTCCTTATATAAATTATACACAACCGCCCGCTGCTGTTAATGAAATTTACCATCATATGGCGAAGGCGATTAGTGCATTTGAGCAAAGTCCTGTATTTAACAAATTCAACTCCAAATTTGATTATGTTCTTGCCGGTATAAGCAAATTCTCTGAGGTTGAAGCAATAGGTTTCGAACTTTTTAACGGCAAAGCCAATTGTGCCGCCTGTCATGTTAGTGAAGCTTCAATCGATGAAAACAACAACATCATTCCTCCGATGTTTACTGATTTCACTTATGACAATATAGGCTTACCGCGAAATGTAAAAATCCCTAACAACCCGGAACCCAATTCAGGACTCGGAGGACGTTCCGATATTGTAGCGCATGACCCGGACGGCAATGAAATCGGCAAACACAAGGTTATGTCGCTCAGAAATATCGCTCTAACACCGCCTTATGGCCACAACGGCGTTTTCGCGACCCTGGAGCAAGTCGTCCATTTTTATAATACCCGCGACACCTTGGGCTGGGTGCCTGATAACCGGGATTCTGAATTCTCAAAATCAGGCTGGCCGACTCCGGAAATTGCTCAGAATGTTAATCATGACGAACTGGGAAATCTGGGACTGACTAATGATGAAGAAAAGGCGATTGTCGCTTTTATGAAAACCCTGACCGATGACTATCCAATATGGGGCAGAGATCGACGCGTTCTTCCCGGCACACCCTCTCCTTTTCACGGAGTGAAGCCGCCAGCACCCTGGTTCTCGGCACTAAGCGAAAAAATCCAGCTCATTATGAATTGACATTTACAAGGCAATGGTGAAAACGATGAATTCAAACAAACGACATAAGAAAGTGAGCCTTTCCGGTAACGGCGATTGCCGCGTGGTATTTTGCCCGGACTGCGGCACATTAGAGATAAATTTGGGGACATCGACGATACGCACCAATTACGAATCGTTACACCTGCTTAGCTCAGTCTTAAACCACGCCAAGGTTCGGCTTGCCCAAATCCAAAATGGGTCATTGGAAAATGACAATGCTCAATTAAGGGTCGGCCGTGTACATTAAAATGCTCTTCCCGACAGCCGCCTTTAATTTTCTGGAAAACCGCCCTGCTCCGGTGCTAGGAAATATCAGCTATGGTGGCGCCAAGCCTATCAGCGACCGCCCATGGCTTGCGATAGGCCTGGTGCTGTGCGCGCATCTGGCGGTCTTAGCGGCATTGTCACGACCACAGCAGTCCTTGCCGCTTGAGACCATGCCGGAACCGATCATGGTCAGCTTGCTGAGCGAACCACAGGCAGCAGCGCAAACGCCGGCGTTGCCACCCGCCAAGCCGGTAGAACAGCAGCAAAAACCAGTCAAGAAGCCAGTCAAAACGCCGGTCAGTAAACCCGTCGTACCGATCATAAAACCGGCCAGTCTGCCAGCCGCCCCGTCTGTGGAGCAGCCTCCCATGCCTGCAATTCCGGCAAGCGCCCCTGCCGCCGAAGCGCAAGCTAAGCCAACGAATACCAAAGCCGCGGATACGCAGCCCTATCAGTCGCCGAGCTTCAATGCGGCTTATCTCAATAACCCTGCCCCGAAATATCCGTCAGTGTCGCGGCGACTGGGTGAACAAGGCTTGGTGCTATTACGCGTACAGGTCACAGCGGACGGCGCAGCCGAATCCGTAGAACTGCAAACCGGCAGCGGCTCAAGCCGCCTTGATCAGGCCGCACTGGAAGCTGTCAAAAAATGGCAATTTATTCCCGCCAAACGCGGCGAACAATCGGTTAGTGCATCGGTCGTAGTGCCGATCAGATTTTCATTAGAAGGATAAGTCATCATGCAAGCATATCTACTAGACAACCTGAAATTCATCACTGAGGGCGGCGCAGTTTCTATTGCCGTCGCGGCAGGCCTGTTAGCCATGTCCATAGGCAGTTGGAGTTTAATGGTCATCAAAGCCATACAGGCACGGCGTTTAAAAAACAGCAGTGCGGCTTTTTTAACGCGATTTTGGCAGGCCTCGTCGTCAACCCTGTCATCAATGGCGACAGTCATGAGCGAGGATTTTAAAAAAGCGGAAAACCCGTTTGCGCGCCTTGCGCTGCAAGGCATCAGCGCCGCCGACCACCACCAGCGCTACACCGCGCAACGGGTAAAGAATGACGGAAATACCACGTTGCAGGAATATTCGCGGCATGATGAATTCATTGCCCAGGCGCTACGTCGCGTTATCGGCCAGGAAGCCATGCAGATGGAAACAGGACTGACCTTATTGGCTTCAGTAGGCAGTATTGCGCCTTTCATCGGCTTGTTCGGCACCGTCTGGGGCATTTATCATGCGCTCGGCACCATCGCCGTCGGCGGTCAAGCAACTGTAGACAAAGTGGCCGGCCCGGTCGGCGAAGCATTGATCATGACCGCATTCGGCCTGGCAGTCGCCATCCCGGCGGTCCTCGCCTATAACACCTTGGTGCGTGACAATCGCCTGTTAATGGGTGAATTGGAAACGTTCGCCCACGATCTACATACCTACCTGACCACCGGCGTACCGCTGGCAGCTGTGCAAATTAACGAAACGGTACCGGCGGACAGTCCAAGCCAGACCGCCCCTGCCCGGCCCTCATCAGACGCCTCTCAGGAAAATCCTCTCCAAGCGGAGGTGTCATTATGATCGGCTCAGGCGGCTTCGGCGGCGACAATCGTCATACCCAACCGATGGCGGAAATCAACACCACGCCGATGGTAGACGTCATGCTGGTGCTGCTGGTGATTTTCATCATTACCGCACCGCTGCTGACCCACTCGATCAAAATCGACCTGCCGCAAGCCGGCAGCCAGGCTAATCCGGAAAAACCCGACATCGTCACCCTGTCGATGAATGCGGAAGGCCAACTGTTTTGGAACGATGCACCGTTTGAACAGGCCGAACTTGACTCACGGCTGGCGACAGCGGCACAGAAAAAGCCTCAACCCGAATTACATTTGCGCGCCGACAAGAAAACAAATTATCAGCAATTAGCCATGGTGATGTCCGCCGCACAAACAGCGGGAATAGAAAAACTCGGATTTGTGACCGAACCAAATTCAAAGAAATAACGCTTTCCCAACTTACTTTTAACCTTATATTCAGCTAGCCAAAAAGCTTTTATCGCTTATATGGCCCAGCCAACTGCTATAAAAACAACAGAAGCTTCGTATGAAACAATCATCCCAATTCAGGCAAGCACATGTCAGAGCGACATCTCCGCCGACGCGACCCGCTCTCCATAGCATCGTGGCTATCGGAAACCTTAAATAATAAATAACAAAAGCACTCATTAAACAGAAAACTTATGAAAATTAATTGGCGAACTTGGCATGCCTGGCTCAGTGTCATATTAAGCCTGCCTTTATTTATCATCGGCGTTACCGCTTTATTTATTGCTCACGGTAGAACGCTGGGGCTGAATAAGATGGATATTGATGCATTGTGGCTGCCCGGCTACGCGATGGCTGCGAGCAAGCGGGAGCCGGTCATCGTTAAAACAGCTTTTGCCGCAGACGGCGTTTGGCTTGTCGGCGCGAAGTCCGGCCTGTTCATACTGGAATCAGGCCGGGCTAACGCGGTGGAAGCGTTGAGCGGTACCGAAGTGCGCAGTATCAACGGCGTAAACGGCAAATTCGTGGTAGGGGCCAAGACCGGTGTTTGGTTGGGAGGCGGCAACGATTGGCAAAGAATCTATAACAGCGAGGTATTCACAGCAGGTGCCCTGCCGAACGGTGCGATTTTCGCCGTACCGATATACGGCGAGCTGCTAATCAGCCGGGACGAAGGACAAACGTGGTCAAACGATGCAGCCACGATCACTTCCCTAAATTTGCTGCCCGCTGCTCATAAAGAAACACTGACCATGAGCAAACTCATCATGGATTTACATACGGGCAAAGCTTTTTTAGGTAGACATTGGGAATGGCTGTGGATTGACATTCTCGGAGCAATCATAATCTTTCTTTCCCTGAGCGGCGTTTATCTGTGGTGGGTTGGACAGCGGCGCAAGTCTTTAGCGGCGTCAGAGTGGCAACATAAATGATCGCAGCAATCCTTGGTGTAACAAGCCTGATTGTAGGTTGTGCGCTATTCCTGTTCTTGGTTCACGGCCTATGGCTGACATGGCTATCCTACTGGAACCAGCGTTGCGCCCATCGGCTTGCAATGCCCATCAATTTATTCGTCCTGGAGCGCAAAGACTTCAACGACAGCCTGTTTACTCTGACCCTGGCTTATCCAGATGGCGATAGGCTACCCGGCTATCGGCCCGGACAATACTTGACACTATTCCACAAAGCGGATAGCGACCGGTTACCGCTTAAACGCTGCTATTCGCTCGCTTCCTGGCAACCTAAGCCGGCCTGCTATGAACTTGCAATCCGTCAAGTACCCGGCGGACGGGTATCGACTTGGCTGCATCAAACTATGCAGCCCGGTTCCAGCATCCGGGTGTTACCGCCGCGCGGGGAATTTACGCTGCGCGCGTCATCCGGCGATGTCGCGCTGATCGCCGGCGGCATCGGTATTACACCTATCCGCGCCATGCTGCACGCACTGCTGGACGGCAACGATTTAAAACAAAGCCGCATCGTTCTTTTTTATGCGGCGCGCTATTTCGACGACTTGCTTTACCACGAGGAATTTATTGCCGCCGCAAGGCAACATGCAAACTTCAGCTACCTGCCGATCCTATCCAAGCCCCTGCCGGACTGGCAGGAGCAATGCGGACGGTTCGATGCGCAAACCGTGCTGCACCGGCTGGATGATTTTTCGCAAACGGATTTTTATCTTTGTGCCGGTTCCTCGATGATGGACGCTATTAGCGCAGGGCTGCAAGAATCCGGGATTATGGCCGAACGCATTCATTCCGAGCGATTCAATCCCGGTGAATTCAACGCCGACGATACGGCCTACCGGATTACGCTGGAAGGACGCGAAGCGTTTGAATTTAAAGGAGCGCCGACCTTATTGCACGGGCTTGAGCAGGCAAAAATCGCGGTTGACAGCGATTGCCGCGCCGGACACTGCGGCATTTGCCGATTCAAGGTGCTTGATGGAAGCGTCCGCTGGCTATCGCCGAAGGAGACAGCATTGGCCGAGGATGAAATCCTTAGCTGCTGCGTGACGCCGCAAAGCGACTTGCGCTTGGCTAGACCATGAGCATCCTGACCTTTGCAGGTGCGAATTTGCCGTAGCGCTAACAGGCAAACATTAAATAAATAGAAGTATCCCCTTTAGCCAGCCATCGCCTTGTGTGAACAGCCAGCCAGAAACAAAGCTAACCACAACAAGAAGGTGTCTATGTGCTCACCCAAGCAATTACTGCTGCTAGCTATTGCCACGATGCTGTATGCACCGTATTCCGAGGTTGTCAAAACCTCTCCGCCGCAACGTCCTGTTGTAAAGGCAAAAGCCGCCGCAACGAAACAGTCAGCTACGCTTAAAGAAGTCACGGTAACCGCGACCCGTAGCGAAGCCGCCGTTAACGATGTTCCGGCTAACGTTGTTACTCCGGATCGTCACACATTGAACCGGCGTTTGCCGGGCGATGAGTCCGACCTGTTCCGCGGCGAGCCGAATGTGGGGGTTGGCCGCGAGCTACACCGTTTCGTCAACGCTGCTTTCAATATTCCGGGCCTGGAGGATGTGCGCCTGCCCGTTTTCTACAACGGCGGCCCAAGCAACTTCGCAATGTCAGGCCCGTAACTCATCATGTCCGGCTTTATCAAATCACTATTAACTATGCGGCCATCATTCATGACATCACAAAGGTTAGTCACCTCGTCATAGTCATGTGCTGAAGCATTCCTACTCCATACGAACAATTCAACAACTATATTATCAAGGAGCCTTATCATGAAACGTGCGACCACTCGCTTAGCCGTCACCTTAGCCGGTAGTACTTATTTAGCTTCATTGCCGCTGGCGGCTGCGGAACCAACCCAAGACACAGCAGTATTGGAAGAAATGACAGTCAAAGGCGACTGGCTGGGGCCGCCGACCAAGGACCACGTTCGCACCTATCCAGGAGGGCGCTCCGTAGTCACCGACACCGAATTACAACAGGCCGGCGCCCGTACTCTGGAAGATGCTTTACGCTTGGTGCCGGGTGTCCGCGCCCAGGATGAAACCGGCACCGGCATTCTACCGAATATCGGCGTGCGCGGCTTGGACCCCAGGCGCAGCTCGCGCACGCTGGTGCTGGTCGATGGCATTCCTATCGCTTTGGCGCCTTACGGACAAACAGGCTTGTCGATGTTTCCGCTGACCATGCAAACCGTACAAAGCGTCGATGTGGCGCGCGGCGGGGCAGCCGTACGCTATGGGCCGAACAATGTCGGCGGTGTTATCAATTTCATTAGCAAACCGATCCAGGATAAATTCAGCGCGACTATTAGGGAGGCGCTAACCATTTCCACCGAGACCGGCAACGTACTGACCGACAGCTACCTGCGCGCCGGCGGCTTCGTCAACGACAGGCTGGGCCTGCAATTCCAGGCCAACACGGTGCTGGGCGATTCGTCTCGCGCCCATTCGGACACGGAAGTGGAAAACCTGGCGTTGGATGCTCATTGGTTCGTCACCGACAACGCCGACATCAAGGCCGGCATACAATATTACAATACCGATACCGAGCTGCCGGGCAGCCTGTCGCCCCAAGCCTACAATCAGGACCGCTTCCAGTCGCAACGGCCGCACGACAAATTCCAGGGCGATACCGTCCGTGGGCACTTGGTCTACAACCAAAACTTCGACCTTTTCGGCAACCCGGCGGAGTTCAACTGGGCCAATTTCGCCCATACCAGCGACAGGGAATTCACCGTCGGCTGTTTGCTCAATGCTGCCGCGACCTCATGTAACCTTGATCCATCCCTGACATCCAATGGCGTGCAAACCAGCCCGCGCACCTTTACCGTTTACGGCACCGAACCGCGTCTTACCGTAGGCGCCAAAACCGGCTGGCTGGATCACAAATTCACATTGGGCGGCCGTTACGTCAGCGAAGCCGTCGACCAAGGCGTTGACCGAACCCGCCTGAGCACCGGCAGCGTCCTCACCGCCCAGAACTTCCACTTCGGCACCGATGCCTTTGCACTCTATGGCAGCGACACCTTGAGCGTGTGGAATGAACGGCTTAACATCACGCCGGGCTTACGCTCGGAATGGATCGAGCAATCCAGCCATAACCAGCTGACAGGCAGGTCCGTCGACAGCAGCAGCAACGAATTGCTGCCCGGCCTCGACGTAGGCATCAAACTGTGGCCGGATAAAGTATTCCTGTTCGGTAATATGCATAAATCCTTGCAGCCGGTGCAATTCACCCAAATTACCCTGGGAGGCGATACCGGTGTGGAAAAAGCCTGGAATTACGAAGCAGGCTTGCGTGTGTCGCCGCTATCGGAGCTCGACGCCACATTCAGTTATTTTCATATCGACTTCGACAATCAAATCGTCGGCGTCGTGGAAAACGGCACCACCAGATTCCGCAACCTCGGCCAAGCCCAGCATCAAGGCTACGAAACCGAACTGGACTGGCGTCCGTCCTTCCTGGCCGGCCTCGACCTCAAAGCGGGCTATACCTATGTCGATACAGAGCAGTTAAACAACCTGTTCAGCGGCGCGACACAAGTCGCCTTTAAAAACAATGAAGTGCCGTTCAGCTCGCACCATCAAATTAGCCTGCAAGGCAATTACCGCATCAACACCGTCAATTTCAACGTCAACGGTTCGTACCTGAGTTCCGCCTATACCGATGCGGCCAACACCGTGCCGGAAAACGCCATTGGCGACAGAGGCAAGATACCGGGCTATTGGTTGTGGAACGCCCAAATCACCAAGGACTTTCGCGTAGACAAAACCAATCTGCGGCTCGGTCTTGCCGGTAACAACCTGTTCAACCAGGACTACTATTTCCGCGGCGTGGATACCAGCCTGGGCCGAATGCCGGGGCCGGGGCGCTCGGTGATGCTCAGCGTTCAAATGGATATATAAGGAAGACTCATGCATAACCAAGAATTGATTCTGCTAACGCATGTTTCGACCGAATCGGTCAACGACGGCTTTCTGCCGGCGGCGCGGAGCCTCGGCCTGTCGCCGGTGCTGTTGACCGACCAGGCCGAAGCGCACCGCCGGCACTTTAGCCAAAGCGGACTACCGGCCTATCCGGAGGCCATCATCGCTTGCGACGTGTTTAATCCATTAGCCGTGATTGAGGCGATAAGCCGGCGTGGGCAAAAACCGGCGGCGATTTTTTCCAACAGCGACCACTTGCAAACCAGCACTGCAATTGTCGCCGATTATTTCAGGTTACCCGGCAAAAACTGGCATGTGACTTATCGCGCCAAGAACAAGGCTGAAATGCGCAGCTATCTCAGCGAGCAAGGCATCGAAACGATACGGTATGCCGTAGCATCGGAGTTGGAAAGCCTGGCAAAGGCCGCAGCCGACGTGGGCTTCCCCTGCGTGGTCAAACCGCGCGAAGGGGTCGCCAGCCAGGAAGTCGGTTTGGCGCGGGATTACCTCGAACTCGCCGCCCACTGCCAATTGGTTTGGCAAGCGCGGCCCGGCCAAGTGATGCTATTGGAAGAATACCTCGAAGGCCCTTTGTGTACTTTGGAAACGCTGGGTGACGGCAAAGGTTTTCAAGCCCTGGGCGGCTTTCATGTTCGCCTGTCGGCACCGCCGCACTTCGTCGAACTCGAAGCCGATTGGAGTAGCGAGTTGGCGAAGCAGCAGGAGGTACTGAACCAGATCGTCCGTTTCGGCGTCGGCTTCGGCGCCTGTCATACCGAATTCGTATTGACCGCCCAAGGGCCGCGCCTGATCGAAATCAATTACCGCTGTATCGGCGACCGGCGCGATTTCCTGCTGGAGCAGACCCTGGGCATCCCGTTGTTTGAAACCGTGTTGCGGCTGCATCTGGGCGAACCGCTGTCGGCCTTGTCGTTGACGCCGCGCGCAGCCGCGATACGCTATCTGACGCCTTCTACCGATGGCCGAATTGTCAACGCCCCTGCACCGTTCAGCCGTAGCGATGCGACAGTCGACATCGGGCTTCGCGTCTTGCGCCAAGCCGGCGACACCATTGCCGTCACGCATTCCAACAAAGATTATCTGGGCGTTTTGACCGGTGTCGGCTCGGATGCGGATACCGTGCATCAAGCCTTGGCGCAAGCCTGCGTCGGCTTGACCTGGGAGATCCAGCAATGAGCGAACAGCCAAGAGCTGCGGACAATGATCAGCAGGATTATATCTGCCGGCGCGTCATCGATGCGCTGTTACGGGAAGATGTACGTGAAATTATAAGCCGCGGGCGCATTGTCTTGGCGGCCGATGCGTCATTGTCCGATCTGCCGGTGCAGACCAGTCACTGGCTCGCCGTCGAGCATCTGGACGACGGCTGCCTGTGGATTCCGGTCCAGCCGTGTCCATTCATGCAGGAATGGACCTTATACGACCTTCCGCTGGTTTGGCAAAGCAGCAGCGGCTATTGCCGGCTGAACGACATCCTCGCCATTCTTGCGCTGTTCCGGCAAGGACTGGACCAAGCCTCAGCAGCCGACTTTGCAGACTACGCAAAGGAATGCCTCACCGCCGTCGAGCACGGGGTCTTATGCGCACAAGAGCGGCAGCGCTATTTTGCCGAAGTGCAACACAGCGGCCAAGATTCGCACCCCAGCCCGCGCTGGCAAGAGCGGCAGCTGCATTACGAGCGGCTGGCTGCGTTTCTTGACCATCCTTTATATCCCACGGCGCGCGCCAAGCTGGGCCTTTCCCCGGACGATCTCGCCTTATACGCTCCTGAATTCCAACGCCCTTTTCAATTGCGCTGGGTCGCTGCAAGCAAGGATATTCATATCGGGCCGGAAGTTGCGGCAAGCCTGCAAGAACTCTGTCCAAGCTTTGCCGAAGTCGGGCTCGATGCCCGATTGAGCGATGATCACGCGCTATTGCCGGTTCATCCGCTGTTTACCCACGAGATGCTTGACGCGCTGGCAGAGACGCACGGCTTGCAAGGCAATCTCCTGCTGGCGCCGAAACCCCATCTGGACGTGCTGCCGACCTTGTCGGTGCGGACTCTGGCGGTGCAAGGCAAGCCGGGGCTGCACATCAAACTGCCGATGGCCATCCGCACTTTGGGCGGCAAAAACATACGCACCATCAAGCCCAGCACCATCGCCGACGGCCACGCCGTGCAAAGCCTGTTGGGCCGGATAGCGGCGCAGGACGCGGATATCGCCGGCCGCTTGCTGCTGACCGATGAAAGCATGGGCGCCCATATCAATCATTTGCCCGAGCTGGGTTATATTTTGCGCCGCTACCCGGCAGGGCTGGAGCAAGCTACCGTGGTTCCGGTGGCCGGCCTGCTCGCGGCCACGCCGCAAGGCTTGCTGGTGGCCGAAGAACTGGCGCAATGTTTTTATGCCGGTCGGCTGGAGGATTTTCTCGATACCTATCTGGAAGTCACCTTACGCACTCACCTGGTTTTGTGGTTGCGTTACGGTATCGCACTGGAATCCAACCAGCAAAATACCATGCTGGTGCTCGGCACCGGGACCCCGACCTTGCGCCTGCTGTTAAAGGACAACGATGCGCCGCGCATCCATGGTGCGCACCTCGCCGCCCGTTGGCCGTCATTGGCCGGATTTGTCGACGGCTTGCAGGACAGCCGCATCGTAGTGGAAGACGAATTATCGCTGGCACAGATGTTCACCACCATCACCTTGCAGCTCAATATAGCCGTCCTGATCGAAGGCTTGGCAGGCATCGGCCACTTGACCCGCAGTCAACTCTACGGCTGTGTGCGCGACAAGATAGCGGCGCTGCTCGCGGAACTGGCCGGGCAAGGGGAAGATACCGCATTGGCGCACCGCATCCTGCTGGAAGACGACCGGCAATACGTCAAATACCTGCTCACCGCGGCCAGCCTGAAACCCAAATCCGCAACCGGCGCTACCGACGTCAACAAGTTCTACGGCAAAAGCGGGCCTAACTTCCTGAAGGAGAGTTTGTGACGGCCGCTGAACGCCGCATGGTGAGGGTGGTCATGTTTTGCCACTTTATCGCCGCTTTCGCCGCTCTCGGCATGCCGCCGTTTTTTGCGTTGATACTCAGCAAGTCGCTGCACAACAGTAACGCTTACCTGGTCGGCTGGTTTTACGTCGTTCCGACCTTGTTCACGGCTCTGTCCAGTCCCTGGTGGGGTCTGTTTGCCGACCGCATCGGCAAAAAAGTCTCATTGCTGCGCGCGCAACTGGGGCTGTCGGCGAGTTTCCTGCTGGCGGGCTTTAGCAATGACACCGGACTGTTCTTTCTGGCTTTGGCTTTACAGGGCATGCTGGGCGGCACCTTCGCCGCTTCCAATGCTTATCTGGCGACCCTATCCAGCGGCCCCGCCCTGGCCCGCAGCCTGACCTTGATGCAAGGCTCCGCGCGCGCCGCGCTGGTGGTCGCGCCTGCCGTGTTGGGCTTGTTCGCCACTTCGGTTTCGCCGATAGAGCTTTACCGCTACCTGGCCTTATTGCCGCTGGCTGCGGCCTTGTTGCTTTGGCTACTGCCGGAACCGGCGCAAACCGTACATGACGACTATCGCCCGAAAAATACCGTCGCAAGCCAACCGTTGCTGCCGGCAAACAATGTTTACCTGCTGCAATTTGCGTTCGTATTCGCCACTGTCGCTACATTTCCTTATTTCGTCCCTTACGCTCAAGGCCTGGGATCGGTTTCTGTCGAACTGGCCGGCCTGCTGTTCGGCGTGCCCAATCTGCTTTACCTGGCTACAGCCGGCATCTTAACCGCCCGTTTCGGGCAACGGGTATCGCCGTCTGGGCTGGCATGGATGTTCCTGCTAATGGCGATTGCCTTGTTCGGCCAAGCCGGGACGCAAAGCCTGCCCGAGTTGATCCTGTGGCGGACATTGATGGGCTTAGCCATGACCGGGAGTTTTATCTCACTGCACGCGCTGGTGGCGGCGCTGGTGCACGAAGGCAATGCCGGACGCACTTTCGGCTGGCTGGAAAGCGGCTCGAAATGGGGCGCGGTAGCCGCCGGTCTGGCCGCCGGAGCGATGGTCGACGGTTTCGGCCCTCAGGCACCTTTTTTACTCGGCGCAGGAATTATGGCTACAGCTGCCGGCTGGTTGGCAGCCTCAAGCTATTGCCGCTGGCGCACCGAAAATATCTAACACTTTGGAGACAAATCATGGGACACCAAGCACTGCAAATTTTTTATCAAACTTGCGCGGCCGAAGATCAAGCCAACCAGCGCAGTCTGGAGACCTTGCTCAATTGCTATTGCCGCGAAGTTGCAGGCCCGGCCGGACAAATCGGCATCGGTCCGTTGTTCGGCCAGGGCGATTGGCCTATGGCTTTACGGACGGCATTGGGACAAGGCGGAGGAAAAGCCATGCACATTCTGTTGCCGCACATCGGGGAACGGCTGTTAGTGGTAGTCGACCAACCTTCACCGACCGGCAATTACCGCTATGACTCCCCTTTCTACCATAAATCGCCGGGGCGTCCCTGGGCTCCTCTGGACTGGCGCATCTTAGCCACGCTGCTGTTGCGAGACTTGGCCAGCCAAAACGATGTCCCGTTCAACGGGGAATTGCTGGAACAAATCCGCGACAGCGTCGCGGTGACCGGCGCCATTCTCGCCGAGCCGCAACCGGCCGTCCCCCAAAAAGCCTTGGCCGCTTATCTGGATTCCGAACAGTCTTTGGCATTCGGCCATCCGTTCCACCCAGCCCCGAAAAGCCGGCAAGGTTTCTCGGCTACGGATTTACAGTGTTACGCTCCTGAGTTGCGCGCCGGCTTTCCGCTGCATTATTTTGCGGTGCGCCGCGAACACTGGCTCCAGCAATCGCTGTTGCCGGAATCCGCAGATGCCTTGCTGGCTGCGCAGGCCCCTGCCGAGTTGCAAACCGACGGCGATTTCGCTTTGCTGCCGACGCATCCGTGGCAAGCGCGCTATTTAATGTCTTTACCCGCTGTGCAGGCGGCCATCGAACAAGACCGGCTGCGCGACCTGGGCCCGCAAGGACCGGCTTATTTCGCCACGTCGTCGATACGCACCTTGTTCCACCCGGATAATCCTTATTTTTACAAATGTTCCTTGCATGTGCGCATCACCAATTGCGTACGCAAAAATGCCGTTTACGAGCTGGAAGGGGCGCTGCAAGTCACCCGCATCATGCGGACTATCGGACCGCGTTTGGCCGCACAATTCCCCAGCCTGCGGATACTGGAGGAACCGGCCTACGCATCGGTACGCCTGAGCGGCAATGAAACCCAAGCCGAACAGGAAGCGGCGGAAGGTTTCGGCCTGATTCTGCGCCAGGGCTTGGATCCACAAGACACCCGCGAGACGATACCGCTGCTTGCCGGTTCACTGTTCGGCAATCATAGCCGAGGCCAGGCACGGCTGGCGGACATAATCGGCAGGCTGGCACGAAGACAGGCCGCGCCTTGGGATACGGTAGCGGAACACTGGTTCTCGGCCTATGTCGAACAACTGCTGCCGCCGGTGCTGCACTGCTTTTTCGATCACGGCATCGTGTTCGAACCGCACTTGCAGAACGTGCTGATCGGCTTGACCCATGACTGGCCCAGCCACGTCTGGCTGCGCGATTTCGAGGGCGTCAAACTGGTAGCCGGACGCTTCAACGCGGTTCCGCTCGACAATGTCGACGCAAGGGTGCGGCAAGCGCTGTTTTATAGCGACGACCAAGGCTGGAACCGCATCGCCTATTGCCTGCTGGTCAACAATTTTTGCGAAGCGGTAGCGCAGTTGAGCGCTTTGCATCCGTCCCTGGAGCCGCATTTGTGGCGTATCGTCGGCCACCAGTTGCGCCGCTATCTGATGCAGCACGGCAACCCGAACGCAACGCGGCGCATCAATGCCCTGCTCGCCGGTGCGCCCTTCCCTGCCAAGGCCAACCTGATCAATCGCTTTTACAAACGTCCGGATCGCGAATCCGGCTATATTCCATTGCCCAGCCCGTTGGCCTATCTGGGAGATGCGTAAGATGAACCCATCGTTAGCGCGACTAACGGAAGCCGTTCATCTCGCCTGCACCGATGAGCCTTTATGCGCCTATATCTATGACTTGGAGGCATTGGCTAAGCACGCCGCCGATTTGGCCGCTACGCTGCCGGACAACTGCGAACTTTTTTATGCGGTCAAGGCGAATTCCGACTTGCCGATTTTGCAAACCCTGGCGCCGCATGTGCACGGTTTCGAGGTTGCCTCCGGCGGCGAACTGGACTGGGTACGTAGCCATTTTCCCGATACGCCGGTAATTTTTGGAGGCCCCGGCAAGCTGGATATGGAACTGGCCGCCGCGTTGGAGCAAGGCGTGGAATTGCTGCACGTTGAAAGCCTGGGCGAGTTGCGGCGGCTGGCCTGGCTGGCCCGAAGCATGAACCGGCAGGCCGATGTGCTGCTGCGTATCAACCTGGCGCTGGACGGCGCGCCGACCACCACCTTGACCATGGGCGGCCGGGCCACCCAGTTCGGTATCGATTCCGACGAACTGCCTGAATACTTGGCATGGCTGGCACGATACCCGGAAATCCGTTTACACGGTTTCCACTTCCACCTGATGTCCCACCAATTGGATGCCGAGGCCCATCTGGCTTTGCTGGCGCGTTACTTCCGTCAAGCGCGGCAATGGCGGGAGCAATTCGGGCTCACTATTAATCATCTCAACGTGGGCGGCGGCATCGGCATCAATTACCGCGAGCCCGAGCGGCAATTCGATTGGCCGGCGTTCAGCACCGGTCTGGCGGCATTAGTGAACAGCGAAAACATGCAGGATTGGCGCATCCGTTTCGAACCGGGCCGCTATCTGACGGCAGCTTGCGGCTATTACGTGATACAGGTGTTGGATATAAAACAATGTTTCGGCCGTCATTTTGCGGTCGGCCGCGGCGGCACCCACCATTTCCGCACACCTTACGCTCAAGGGCACAGCCATCCGTTTTTCGTAGTGCCGCGTGAGCATTGGCCCTATCCGTTTCCCCGGCCCGGCGTGGAGCAGGCCGAAATCACCGTGGTCGGCCAGCTCTGCACGCCCAAGGACGTTTTAGCCACTGACGCGCCGGTGGAACGGTTGCGGGTCGGCGACCTGCTGGTGTTTTCCTATGCCGGAGCCTACGCCTGGCATATCTCGCACCACGATTTTCTGCGCCATCCTCACCCGCAGCAAATCTATCTATCTGCGCAGGAGCCGTGTCATGCTGCAAGCCAATAAACTGAAACAGGCCTTGCGTAACGGCGAGACAGTATACGGGCTGCTGAATTCGGTACCGTCGCCATTGCTGGTGGAAATGCTCGGTTATGCCGGATACGACTTCGTCATCCTGGACCTGGAACATGTGAACACCAATCCGGAAACCCTGGAAAACTTGATCCGGGCCGCCGAATGCGCCGGCCTTACCGCCTTGGTGCGCGTGCCCGGCATGGATGCCGCTGCGATTTTGCGCGCCCTGGACAGCGGCGCGCAAGGTATCGTCGTTCCCCATGTGCAAAGCCGTGCCGAAGCGGAAGCCGCCGTCAGCGCCAGCCGCTACCATCCGCTGGGCCAACGCGGCATTAGCGGCGGTCGCACCACGGGGTTTGGTCGCCTGGACTTGCCGAGCTATTTCGAACTGGCCAACGCCGAGGTTCTGGTCGCGGTCATGATCGAAGACCGGACCGGCGTGGAGAACATCGACGCGATCGTCTCCGTGCCGGGTATCGATCTGGTGCTGGAGGGAGCAATCGACCTGTCCCAATCTTACGGCGTTCCCGGCCAGGCTCAGCATCCGGACGTGCAGACCGCCATCCTTACTATCGCCGACGCCTGCCGCAAACACGATGTGCCGTTCTGTGCCGTGCCGCGGCTGCCGGAACAGGGCGAATACTGGCTTCAGCGCGGCGTTCATGCTTTTCTGCTCGGCGATGACCGGGGCGTTGCTTTCCGGGCATTTAAAGCGCACCTGCAAAGTTGGAAAAATCCGTCTCTGCGATGAGCGCAATTTCTTATTACCGGTCGGCGGTATTCAAGATCAAATCAGTTAAACAGGTTGATTAAAATTGGTCGATCCCATGCCAAACCACGCTGATGAATATTGCCAAGATTCAGATCGAAATTACCGGCCTACTCAATAGCACAGTTTATGTGTTGACTCCACACGCCCTACCCGACAAATTCCGCGACCAAGTGATAAATGAAGCTCAACCGGTATGAGTGAACAAGACATCCTGCATATTCCGGATTAGAGAAGGGCTAGAAATGACTGTACTAAAACCCCTTCCTACCGACCTGCTTGACGCCTTGCTGTCAGGCTACCAAAAACCCGAAGGCTTAATGGGTGAAAACGGCCTGTTGAAGCGGCTCACCAAGGCCGTGGTGGAACGTGCCCTGGAAGCGGAACTGGCCGAACACCTAGGCCATGGCAAACATGCCTCCGTTACCAAGCCCAGAGGCAACACCCGCAACGGTAAGAGTAAAAAGACGCTCAAAGCTTTGTGAGCTGGAAACGGCGTGCCGAGGCCGCCACGGACCTGAAGGCGATCTACCAGGCGGCAACCGTCAATGAAGCCGAACAATGCCTTACTCAATTTGAAGCTAAATGGCATGAAACTTATCCTCCGATTGCCCAGAGCTGGCGACGTCGCTGGATCGCATTATCCCATTCTTTGGCTATCCGCCCGAAATTCGATGGATGACACCATCGATGCGGTTGAGTCGATAAATAGGAGCCTGCGCAAAATCACCAAGAGCCGAGGCTCGTTCCCTAACGATGACGCCTTGATGAAATTGTTTTAGTTGGCTCTGATGAACATCAGTAAAAAATGGACCTTGCCATTACGCGATGGGAAAGCTGCGTTGAATCGGTTTACCATTCAATTTGAGGATAGGATGACTAACCGATAATCTAATTCACCGGTTACACAAAATTCAGGACACCCTCTATAAACTTTCATTCCTACCACGCAATTATCACGCTGTTGTCGATAATCAGAAACGCATCCTCGGTATTGTGGATCAGCCCCTTGACCAGTTCCCGCACATACCGCGCCATCATCCGACTCTATTTCAGGAAGTTGCTCACCACATCATGGCTGACGCCGTCCAAATGCCCGGACAGGTTGCAGCGGTGTAGTTGACTGGTGTGATGATCAGATACTTTACCTAGGGAAACGCTGATTTATTCCGTTCGTGGTGAGCTTGTCGAACCATGATCGGAATAAATCAAATTAAATTAGTAACTTAAAAAGCCCTTCGACAGGCTCAGGGCGAACGGAGTGATTTAATCAGCGCTTCCCTAGCTCTGCTGGGTGATTATGTCCGCCAACATAACTTATTTGGCCGGGCTTGCAAGAGTCCTACATATGCTTTTTTTCTCTAAACGGATGAGATGACATCATCCATAAAACCCTAGAGAAAAAGAAATTCACTTGACACTCAAATAAGAATCATTATCATTAACATCAAATAATACTTGATCGGCTTTGATATGAAAAATAACTTGGTACGCGTAGCGATTCCCGTCAATACCTTAGCCGCACTCATTGAAAGCGGATGTATTCATGCCGTGGATTTTAAGTGCCTGGATATTGACTCGAAAAAAACGGTCTGGAAATTATTCTTATCCACTATGAAATTAACAATAAATAACCCCGGACATCAGGAGAACTACCATGTCTGAAAAAGATCAGCAAGAGACGATATTAATGGCAATTGAACATTTGAAAAATCAGTATAAATCTGTGCAAAGCCCCTGTATTGCCCTGCTCATTTCCCGATATTACCGCTTACTTGTAAATTTCAATGTTACTAAAAGCCAACAGAAAAAGTATGCAAAGTACGCAAAGTATGCCAGGGCATGGATTACTTGCTATATAAACAACCCAAGGCATTCCCGAACAATGCAACACCAGCTTAATGATTTTATTCGACCTTCTGAATTCAAGCTATAAAGGAAAACAGTAAAAAATCCGGATAGCATCGCGATGCTTATCAAAGAGAAAAAGACTGATGATTTCTCATTTTGAAGATGCGGAACTTGTCTCGCAAATGATGCCTAATTCAACCTCATACCCAAGCCAGCCAATAAGCCCTTGTTGCTTGTATAGCCAGCCAATAACAAGCTATACATTACAAACAAGATTATTTATGAAAAATCACAAGAACAAGAATCGGCCGCTGATGCTGGCTATTGCCGCATTACTGAACGCATCGCATTCTGAGGGCGCAGAGATTGCAAAGTCAGTACTACCCGAAGTTAAAGTCAAGGCCGCCGCTGAAAAAGAACCCGCCTACAAGGCAGACACCTCCAGCACCGGACTTAAATTTGAAGCCGCCATACGCGATATCCCGCAGTCCGTCAGCGTCGTGAAAGAGGAGTTGGTCAAATCGCAAAATGCCTTCAACCTGCGCGATGCGCTGAAGAATGTCAGCGGACTGACCATTGCCGCCGGCGAAGGCGGACGCACCGGCGACTCGATCACCTTGCGCGGGTTTTCGGCGAATTCGGACACTTACCTTGACGGTGCGAAAGAAAACGGACAATACGTCCGCGACACTTTTTTCCTGGATCGCGTCGAAGTGCTCAAAGGCGCATCTTCGGTACTGTTCGGGCGCGGATCGACCGGCGGCGTCATCAATCCGATCGCCAAAAAGCCGGTCATGGGCAAGTCATTCGCCACTGCGGACTTTACTTACGGCAACTACGACTTCAAACGCACCACGCTGGATGCCGGGACAAAACTGACCGATAACATAGCCGTGCGGCTCAACGCGCTGTATCAGGATGCCGATTCCTTCCGCGATTACAACTACACCAACCGTTGGGGCGTAGCGCCGTCAGTCAAGGTTGACATCACCAAGGACACCGATCTGACCCTGCTCCTGATGCATCAGGAAGAAGACAGCGTGTTCGATTATGGCGTACCGATGATCGGCGGAAAGCCCGCCAATGTGCCTGTCAACCAATTCTACGGTTTCAAGGACGACCTGCTGCAAACTTACGATACGTCGGTAGTAACGGCGATATTCAACCATCGCTTTAACTCGGATTTTTCGGTACGGAATACCTCCCGATACGGCAATTATGAACGCAACTACCGTTCTTTACTGTTCTCAGGGGCAGCCTCCGGCACCGGGCCGGCGGCGACGATAGCCCGAACCCAGGCACTGCGAGAAAGCCCGCAAGAGAATTATTACAACCAGACCGACTTCACCTTCAAGAAACCGCTGTTCGGTTTTAACAATACCTTCCTGTTTGGCGCGGAAGTCGGCTGGGAAGATTATACCTTCCGGTCCCAAAACTCGACCGGCGTCAGTCGAGTATCCATCTATAACCCCAGATCAGCGTCAACCGTAGGTTTGGGGCGCGCCAACGATTTTTCAGGCGCATTGGCAACCGACAGAACCACCAAAACCAATACTGTCGCCGGTTATGTGCTTGATCAGTTCGAGATTACACCCCAATGGAAACTGCTTGCCGGAGGCCGCTATGATGTCTTCCAGGCAAAACAGGATGATAAGCTTCTTAACAGCAACGACTTCGAACGCACCGATCGGCAATGGAACCCGCGTGCCGGTCTGGTTTGGCAACCCAAGGATTGGCAAGCTTACTATTTCAGCTACGGCACATCGTTCAACCCTTCCGCTGAAACTTTTTCCCTCGCCAGCAATACCGCCAACCTTAAACCGGAGCAGAACCAGAATCTGGAAGTCGGCGCGAAACTGGATTTCTTCGACGGACGGCTCAGTGCCACCGGCGCGCTGTTCCGTCTGGAAAAAACCAACGCGCGGACAGCCGATCCTACCGATCCGACCCGGAATATCCTGGCAGGCGAGCAAAAAACCGATGGCTTTGAATTGGGCTTAGCCGGAGAACTATTGCCTGATTGGAGCCTTTCGGCCACTTACGCTTATCTTGATGCTGAAGTGACTAAATCGAATACCTTTGCAACAGGCACGGTCAGCGGGCAATCCAAGTCGCTCCAAGGCAAAAACGCCGTGAATGTCCCGGAAAACAGCGGCGTGGTCTGGACCAGTTACAACATTACCCCGCAATGGGAAGTCGGCGGCGGGGTATTTATGTCGGGCTCGCGCTTCACCGATTCGGTCAACGAAGTGTCGTTGCCCGGCTATGCGCGTCTCGATGCGACCGTAGCTTATCATCCGACCAAATACCTGGACATCCAGGCCAATGCCTTCAACCTGCTGGACAAGGTCTATTACGAGTCCGGTCAGACCAATTCAGCCCTACCGGGGACACCGCTTTCAGGGCAACTCACGTTACGGGTTAAATACTAGCAATAATTGTTTTTTAGTAGTTCCGGATAAAACCATAACCACATACTGGAGAAGAAGATGAATATCACTAAAACTTTTGTCATGCTGATCTTGGCAACAGGCATCTGGGCCTCATCCCCGGCGCAATCGGCGGTAAGAGAATATTGGGTAGCGGCGGAAAAAGTATCCTGGAATTACGCGCCCTCCGGCCAGAACCTGATTCATCCCGAAGACGGTCTCGGCGTGTGGGGAAAAACGCAGGTCTATACCAAATACCGCTATATCGGCTACACCGACGGCAGCTGGTCGACGCCCCTGCCGCAACCGGAATGGATGGGAATATTAGGTCCGCAGTTGCAAGCCGTGGTCGGCGATACCATCAAGGTTAATTTCCTGAATAAAACCGATCGGCCGCTGTCCATGCATCCGCATGGCGTGCTTTACGACAAGGACAACGAGGGCGCGGACATGGAGGGTGCCGGGGCGAGCGTGCAGCCGAATGAGACCTTTACCTACATCTGGGTTGTGGACGAAGACGCCGGTCCCGGTCCGAGCGATCCATCGTCTATCGTCTGGCTCTATCACTCCCATGTTATGGCGGAGGAAGAAATGAACCTCGGTCTGGTCGGCACTCTTGTCGTAACCCGCAAAGGCATGGAGCGTTCTGTGACCGACCCTACCCCTAAAGACGTAGACCAGGAATTCACTTCCTTGTTCATGATTTTCAACGAAGAGAACGACAAGGAAAAAGGCCTGAAACATGCCATTAACGGACGCCTGTTTGGCAATCTCGAAGGCTATGAGACTAATGTAGGTAAACGGGTGCGCTGGCATCTGGTCGCGCTGGGCAATGAGGTGGATAACCATACCGTGCATTGGCATGGGCAAACGGTGCTCGATCACGGGCGCAGGACCGATGTAGTCGAAGTGCTGCCCGCCAGCATGAACTCGGTGACCATGGTTCCGCGTTCGGCCGGAGACTGGCTGTTGCATTGCCACGTCAACGATCACATGATGGCCGGGATGTCTACACGCTGGCACGTCCTGCCGTAGCAACGGAACCGGCACAGCTCCCGAATACAGTCACATCACAGCATCGTAGGGTACGCATTGCGTACCTTTTTTGGGATTGGATCCAGTTGAAAACGGTACGCGATGCGTACGAGACTGTGAAAGTATTCGATTTAGAACAAAATCTAAGCGGCTCACCACGAAGACACGAACGACTTGTATGATTAAAACCAAGCAACTAACCCGTTTTTATTAGAATAGGAATTCTAGTGAAAAAAGGCTGAGGTAGACCGGTACGACTTAGGTGTATTTAATAACATCGTCTTGCAGCAAAGGTC
>Ga0208262_1000067_pt1 | contig 54438 bp, 51 predicted proteins | sample LakWasMet15_LOW5_2_FD_183863 | JGI IMG/M metagenome (GOLD analysis project Ga0208262, IMG submission 183863) | Freshwater sediment methanotrophic microbial communities from Lake Washington under simulated oxygen tension - Sediment Metagenome... | ecosystem: Environmental > Aquatic > Freshwater >... | reverse complement strand
CGCTTTTTTTATTTTTAAGAATATAGATTATCCTAGTTTGATGTCTAAGTTTTCTTTTATTGCAGCCAAGAAACCTTCGGTAGTCAAATAATCTGCCGCCGTCAAACCTTCTGGTTTTACAAGCATGGCTAAATCTTTTGTCATTTTTCCGCTTTCAACAGTTTCAACACATACTTGTTCCAATTTCAAACAAAAATCAATTAAAGCTTGATTTCCGTCTAATTTTCCACGGTGTTCCAAACCTCTTGTCCATGCAAAAATAGAAGCGATTGGATTGGTTGAAGTTGCTTTTCCTTTTTGGTGTTCTCTATAGTGACGTGTTACCGTTCCGTGAGCAGCTTCGGCTTCAACGGTTTTTCCATCAGGTGTAACTAATACAGATGTCATCAATCCCAATGAACCAAATCCTTGAGCCACAGTATCCGATTGAACATCGCCATCATAATTTTTACAAGCCCAAACAAATCCACCATTCCATTTCATACAAGAAGCGACCATATCATCAATAAGACGGTGCTCGTAAACCATTCCGTTTGCTTCAAAATCCGCTTTGTATGTGCTTTGGTACACTTCTTCAAAAATGTCTTTAAATCTACCGTCGTAGGCTTTTAGGATTGTATTTTTGGTAGAAAGGTATAATGGCCATTTTTTTGTCAGTGCCATTTGGAAAGAAGAATGAGCAAATCCGTAGATGCTTTCATCCGTGTTATACATTGACATAGCAACTCCGTCACCTTGAAAATCATACACTTTCCATTCTGTAGTTTCTCCAGCTTCATTGGTAAACGACATGGTTAATGTTCCTTTTCCTTTGATAACTTTATCAGTAGCTTTGTATTGATCTCCAAAAGCGTGACGACCAATAACGATTGGTTTTGTCCAACCTTGTACATAACGAGGTACGTTTTTCATGATAATTGGCTCACGGAAAACGGTTCCTCCAACAATGTTACGGATAGTTCCGTTTGGAGATTTCCACATTTCAGCAAGGTTAAATTCTTTAACTCTTTCTTCGTCTGGTGTTATGGTAGCACATTTGATACCTACGTTATATTTTTTGATGGCTTCTGCAGAGTCGATGGTAACTTGGTCTTTGGTAGCATCTCTGTGCTCAATGCCTAAGTCGTAGTATTTGATATCTAAGTCTAGATAAGGAAGGATTAATTGTTCTTTAATAAAGCTCCAAATAATTCGTGTCATTTCATCGCCATCCAATTCTACTACTGGATTGGCTACTTTAATTTTTGCCATATTGTTTAGGTTAGGTTCTTAATTTTGCGAAAGCAAATATAATTAATTATGATAGAAATTCTGCTGATATCTAATGCGAAATCGATTGAATTGTGAAATTGACAATTTGAATCTTTTTAAATAGGAATTCGACAATTTAAAGCTTACTTTTTTGGCATAAAAAAAGTCCCGAATACATCAGGACTTTTTTTATGAATAGAAATCAGAATATTATCTTCTTCTTTCTTTAATTTTTGCTTTTTTACCAGTAAGCTCTCTAAAGTAGTAGATACGAGCTCTACGAACTTTACCTCTTTGGTTCACTTCAACTTTTTGTAAAGCTGGCATGTTCACTGGGAAGATACGCTCAACACCAACTGCACCAGACATTTTACGAATTGTAAAAGTTTCAGTGTTTCCTGAACCTTTTCTTTGAATTACAACTCCTTTAAAAAACTGAGTTCTAGTTTTTTCACCCTCTTTAATTTCGTAGTAAACTGTGATTGTATCACCAGCTCCAAACGCAGGGAAATCTTTTTTTGTTACTAATTCGTCTTGAACGAATTTCATTAAATCTGCCATGATTTATGAATTAAATAATTGATTATCAGAGCAACATACACGATTTTCGTCAGAGGTTGGTCAAATGTGGGTGCAAAGATAGAAATTATTTTAAATTTTGAATTATAAATTTTGAATTATTTTAAAGTCATTCAGAGACATTTAAAATAAATTTACTCTTCTAGTAAATCGGGACGGCGATTTTTAGTGTGTTCAAAAGCCATGTCTTCGCGCCATTTGTCAATTTTTGCGAAATGCCCACTTGTCAAAACATCGGGAACTTTCCAACCTTTATAATCGGCAGGTCTAGTATATATAGGTCCTGAAAGTAAATTATCCTGAAAGCTATCCGTCAAGGCAGAAGTTTCGTCACTTAAAACACCAGGAATTAATCTTATTAACGCATCGGATAAAACCAAGGCTCCTAATTCTCCACCAGATAAAACATAATCGCCAATGGAGATTTCTTTAGTGATGAAATGATCTCGAACACGTTGGTCAACACCTTTATAATGGCCACAAAGGATAATGATGTTTCCCAGCATGGACATGGTGTTTGCCATTTTTTGATTTAAGGTTTCGCCATCGGGAGTCATGTAAATGATCTCGTCGTAGTTTCTTTCGCTTTTCAAATGTGTAATGCATGCGTCGATGGGTTGCACCGACATCACCATTCCGGCGCCACCACCAAAAGGATAATCATCCACCGATTTTTGTTTGTTGGTGGTATAATCTCTTAAATTATGAAAATGAACTTCCACCAATCCTTTATCGATAGCACGTTTCATAATGGAAGCTTCGAAAGGACTTCTAAGTAATTCGGGTAAAATGGTGATGATGTCTATTCTCATTTTTTGGATGCAAAGTTTGAAAGGGGCAAAGTTACAAAGTTAAACGCCAAATTGGCGCAAATGATGATCAAGATGCATCGTATGCATTTGGCTCCATTCATCATAAGTCAATTCACCAAAAAATGGATGATTAGTAGTTTTAATTGCCTTTTTTCCAAGTTCCGAAAAGATTCCAATTTTTTCAATGAGTTCTTTTTTGGTTTGATCAAAATCGTATTTTTCAGTTCGGATAAATGCTGGAGCCGTTGGGCTGTTTTTCTTAAATTCAGTTCCGCCCAAGACTTTCTTTTTTAATATTTTCCCAATTATACGCATCAAAAAATTGGCTTTCATTGGGGTGTTACCAAAAGTGAAATCCAAGGGTGCTTGGCAATGAGATAGCATTTGGTCTACAGTCATTTTGCCCCATTGTGCCTTTGATTCAGGTGTTAGTTTATTGATTCTTTCGATAACTTCTTTATTGTCATCAGCGTTGTAAATGCTTTTCATACTTATTGTTTTTTGGTTGCGACCAATGAAAAAACCATTGGTATTTTATTCTTCAAATGTTTGATTCTAAATTTTCCTTCTTCAAATTCTTCCGTTTCATTAAAGCAATTATAAGGTGAATAATCATATTCGTCAAAAGAGTTGATTTCTAAACCCGATTGAATTAATGCGTTCAAAACTTCGCTCGTTGGATGATTCCAGCAAACGGAATTGGTTTCAATATTGGCATACCTGTCAGCATAGGAACCCGTATATTCTTCAATTATTGGTTCAATATTGAAATAACTATAATAAACTTCCTTGAAATAATCATCAAACATCCATACTATAGGATGAAACTCTACAAATACAAATTTACCATTTGGTTTTAGAAAATGAGAAACTACATTCGCCCATTTGTCTAAATCTGGAAGCCAACCTATGGTTCCGTAACTTGTAAAAACGATATCGAATTTATCTTCTAAATATTTTGGTGTATCGTACACATCACAACAAACAAAAGTAGTATCAAGATTTAATTTTGTTGTGAATTCACGCGCTCTGTCTATGGCTTTGTCTGATAAATCAACACCCGTTGCTTTGGCTCCCATTCGAGAAAAAGTCATGGTATCTTGTCCAAAATGACATTGTAAATGCAGGATTTTTTTATTTGAAATGTCTCCCAATAAATCCAATTCGATGTCTTGTAAAGTCGATTTTCCATTTAGGAAACCTTCCATATCATAAAAATCGGAAGCAATATGAACATCCGTTTTATCGTTCCAGGTTTGTTTATTGAGTGCAATGTAATCGGGTAAATGTTCCATTTTTCAACACATTTTATAATAATCCAAATGTACTATTTTGTTGGTAGTTTGTAATCGATTTTATTCGTAAATTTGCAGTCGAAATAAAAAAATCACTAAAATGGAAAACGGAATATACGCTAAATTCAACACTTCAAAAGGTGCAATAGTAGTAAAATTAACTCATGATTTGACACCAGGAACGGTAGGAAATTTTGTTGCGCTAGCAGAAGGAAATCTTGAAAACAAAGTAAAACCACAAGGAACAAAATACTATGATGGATTAAAATTCCACAGAGTAATTCCTGATTTTATGATACAAGGTGGTTGCCCACAAGGAATAGGAACGGGTGGCCCAGGATATAGTTTTGACGATGAGTTTCATCCAACGCTAAAACACGACAGACCAGGCGTTTTGTCTATGGCAAATTCAGGTCCTGCAAGTAATGGTTCGCAGTTTTTTATTACGCATATTCCAACGGATTGGTTGGATAACAAACACACTGTTTTTGGACATGTTGTGGAAGGACAAGATGTTGTTGATGCTGTTGCTCAAGGAGATTTCATAGAAACTTTGGAAATTATTAGAGTGGGTGATGAGGCAAAAAAATGGAATGCTGTGGAAGCTTTCAGAACTTTTGAAGGTTCAAGAGCTAAACGTGAAGCTGCCGAACGCGAAGCTGCCGAAGCAAAAATGGAGCAACTTGCTGCTGGTTTTGATAAAACTGAAAGCGGTTTGCGTTACAAAATGATTCAAAAAGGAAACGGTAAAAAAGCCGAAAATGGCAAAACGGTTTCGGTTCATTATACAGGTCAATTGGAAGATGGAAAAGTTTTTGACAGTTCTATTCCAAGAAAAAAACCAATCGAATTTCCATTAGGAATGGGTAATGTTATTGAAGGTTGGGATGAAGGAATTGCGTTATTGCAAGTTGGGGATAAAGCCCGTTTTGTAATTCCGTCGCACTTGGGCTATGGCTCGCGTGGTGCTGGAGGTGCTATTCCACCTAATGCCACTTTGATTTTTGATGTCGAATTAATGGATGTTAAATAATATATAAAAAAAATCCCAATAGCTAAACTGTTGGGATTTTTTTTATATTTACAAGAACAAAACAATCACACTATGAAACTAAAAATTATTGCACTCGTAGCTTTAGGATTCCTTATTTATTCTTGTGCTTCAAAAACGCCAACTCCAGTTGCTGAAAAAGAAATACCAGCAGGAACTAAAATTGAACCAACAACAAAAGATGTAGGTGTTTTGACAGTTAAAGGAGTTATGACAAAAGAACTTGCGGAAGGTAAAAATCTATTTGAAAATAACTGTGCTAAGTGTCATAAGCTTTATGATCCAAAAAGTTTTTCTGCAGAGAATTGGAAACCTATTTTGGTTAAGATGCAAATGAAAGCGCATTTGGATGATACTCAAATTGGAAGTATTTCAAATTTCATCAATTCACAATTGTAATATATTTTCTTCTTAATAAAAAGCTCTCATTAAATTTAACGAGAGCTTTTTTTATGAGTTAAATTCAACTAAACATTAAATCCATTCGGTAATGTAGCTCCTTTTTTAACCACAATAATGCCATCTTTTACAGCGTATAAATCGGTGTTGATGTCTTCCAAATGCTTACCTCCATTGAGCTTAACATCATTACCAATTCTGCAGTTTTTATCAACAATCGTATTATTGATATAACAACGTTCGCCTATACCAATATTGATAATGTTGTGATTGTTCTCATTCTTGATTTCTTCTAGATTCTGGTAATAATCACTTCCCATAGTATAGGAATTTTTCACCACGGAATCCCTTCCAATACGCGTTCTAATCCCAATAACAGAATGTTCAATATTGCAATGATCCAAGATGCAACCTTCTGCAACTATTGACTGGCTAACGGTTGTTGAACCCGTGATTTTTGAAGGAGGTAAAACCCTAGCACGTGTATATATTTTACTGGAATTATCAAAAAGATTGAACTTTGGAACATCATCAGTCAATCCTAAATTGGCTTCAAAGAACGAGTCGATGTTTCCAATATCGGTCCAATAGCCTTCATATTGATAGCTCAAAATCTTTTCCTTACCAATGGCTTGCGGAATAATCTCTTTTCCGAAATCTTTGGTGTTCGGATTTTTCATCAATTCCACTAATAAATCCCGATTGAAAATATAAATCCCCATCGATGCCAAATAATGTTTGCCTTCCGCTTTCATTTCATCGCTCACTTCGGATTCCCATTGTGGTAATAAATCGGTAGATGGTTTTTCTATAAAGGAAGAGATGAAACTCTCGGAATCGGTTTTTAGAATTCCGAATTCGGGTGCTTCCTTGGCATTTACAGGTAAGGTAGCTATTGAAATCGTAGCACCGCTATCGTGATGCGCTTTAATCATTTCATTAAAATCCATTTGATACAATTGATCACCCGATAAAATCAACGAGTAATCAAAATCATGGTTCATAAAATGTTGCATACATTGTCTAACAGCATCAGCCGTTCCTTGAAACCATGTTGGATTGTCAGGAGTTTGCTCGGCAGCCAAAATATCAACAAAAGCAGTACTAAAATGACTGAAATGATACGTGTTTTTTATGTGTTGATTTAATGAAGCGGAATTGAATTGGGTCAAAACAAACATTCTCTTAATGTCGGAATTGATACAATTAGAAATTGGAATATCCACCAAACGATATTTTCCAGCAATAGGAACTGCGGGTTTAGAACGAGTTTCCGTTAATGGGTATAATCTCGAACCTTGTCCACCTCCTAAGATGATAGCTAATGTGGTTTTATTTTTCATATTTTAATTTTTTAATGAATGATAAACATTAATATATTCTTCCGCAACTTTATCCCAAGAATGATTTATTTCCATGGAAAATTGCCTAACGGCATCGAATTTTTTAGTGTCATTGAATAAATCAATGGCTCTTGTTATGGAATGATTTACATCGTAAACGCTGGTGTTGTCGTGACAAATTCCGAATCCACCATCTCCAATATCCAAAACGGTATCTCTCAATCCACCAGTTCTTCTAACGATAGGAACAGTCCCATATCGCAAGGCGTACATTTGGTTCAAACCACAAGGTTCTACTCGGGATGGCATTAATAGAAAATCGGCGCCAGCATAAATAATATGGGCCAATTTTTCGTTGTATCCAATATAGGAATTATAATTGCCACTATAAAAATATTGCAAACTTTCTAAACTTTTTTCAACGCCAGTATCTCCCGAACCCAAAATTAAAATATTAATTTCATGCGGATTTGAATTCAACGCAACGCTGCAAATTTCGGGAAGTAAATCGGCTCCTTTTTCACCAACCAATCTTCCAATAAAGGTAAACAGCGGTTTGTTGATGTCCAAATTAAATTGGTCGCAAAGGTACTTTTTGTTTTCGTTTTTACCTTTCTTGAATTTCTTAACATCATATTTAAATTCAAGCATTTCATCGGTTTTGGAATTCCAGACATCGGTGTCAATTCCGTTTAAAATCCCAATAGATTTTGGTCTTTCAAAACGCAATAAGTTTTCTAAACCATTGGCATTATTGCTAATTTCGTCCAAATAACTTGGAGAAACTGTTGTGATTTTCCACACACATTTTATAGCTGAAGCTAAAGGATTAATCATTCCACCCCATTCTAAAAATCCCATTCTTGATTTGTCAAAATCGGGCAGATAATGCAGTTTGTCACTTCCAAACCAGCCTTGATATTGCCCGTTGTGAATGGTCAAAACCGTTGGAGTATTTTTTAAATGATGATAGTTATAACAGTTCTGAATCATAAACGGAATCAAACCTGTATGATGATCATGGCAATGTAAAATTGTTGGATTTTGATTGGTTTCGGTTAACCAATTTAGGAATGCAATTTGAAAAGCTAGGAAACGTTCCGTATCATCTTCATAGGAATACACGTTGGGTCTGTCAAATAAATCAGGGATGGCAACTAGGTACAATTCAAAACCCAGTTTATTGGTTTTTTCTTTTAAGATGGTATAGTCAAATTGGAACCAACCCATTTTGAGTTTGCCTTTGTGAATGGTATCAAATTCGTTTTCCTTTGAAAATTTATTATCATAACCTGGTACAACAACTTTGGCGTAGTGACCTAATTTATTTTGGTATTTTGGAAGTGCACCAACCACATCTGCTAAACCACCGACTTTGGCAACGGGATAGCATTCGGCACTGATATGAAATATTTCCATTGGTATTATAATTTCAATTTTGGATATTAAAATTTAAAAATAGGAAATTTAAATGAAACTTTGTGTTTAATGGTGATATATAAAAACTATACAGAGAAAATGATACAAGAATTTGGAAAAAAGGCGAACTTTGATAGCAAATAATTTAGATATGGAAAACAATTTGTCTTGGCAGGATTTTGAAAAAGTTGAAATGCGAATAGGAACAATCCTTGAAGCTAACGATTTTCCAGAAGCTAGAAAACCAGCATACCAACTCACCATTGATTTTGGAAAGGAAATTGGCGTTAGAAAATCTTCTGCACAAATCACAAAGCGTTATTCAAAAGAAGCTTTGATTGGGAAACAAATTGTTGCAGTGGTGAATTTTCCCAAAAAGCAAATTGGAAAATTTATGAGCGAATGTTTGGTTTTGGGCTCGGTAAATGAAGATGATATTGTGCTACTAACTTCCGATTTGAAAGTAGAAAATGGACTGCGAATTGGTTAGCTTTTGTTTTTAAACTTTCGGATGGCGTTTATTAAATTGAATGTCGATAATATCAAAAGTACACATCCAAAATAGAAAGAGATTTTTGTTGGCAAATTAGTATCGCCAAGTTGCATTTTTTGATAATTCAGACTGATGAGCCATAGCCAAAAAATGACACTTAATAAGTGGACAACAATTCCATATTTATTGATAAAAGCAACAAACTTTCCCATAATTAGTAGTTTTAAAAAAGCCCAAAACGGTTAGGATTTGGGCTTGTTTTTTTGTTAAATATCGTCAAAATCAATATCGGTGAAACTTTTTTCTGAGACTTTGTTTTCCTCAACTGTTTCTGTAGCGTATTCTTTTTTGAAATCTTTTTGGTGTCTTTCAGAGATTACTTCTTCTCCTTTATTGTTCAAAACAAAAGAGGTCATTTCGTCTAGAATTTCAGCGAAAGCTGCAAAATCTTCTTTGTACAAATAGATTTTATGTTTTTTAAAATGGAACGAACCATCTTCTTCTGTAAACTTTTTGCTTTCGGTAATGGTAATGTAATAATCATCGGCTTTCGTGGCTCTCACGTCGAAGAAATACGTTCTTCTTCCTGCTCTTAAAACTTTAGAAAAAATCTCATCTTTTTCTAACATCTCATTTTCTCTCATATCTTTTCGGTCAATTGGTAGTTATATGTACAGTCCAAAAATGGCAATTATTTTGTTACAAAACAATATTTAATTCAATTCTTTTTCAGAAAGTTGTTTTAAATAGAGCTCGGAATAATAGCCTTCTTGGTTTACTAATTGATTATGAGAACCTTCTTGTATTATCTTTCCATCCTCGAGAATAATGATTTTATCTGCATTCTTTGCCGATGAAACACGATGACTTACAATAATGGTCGTTTTGTTCTTTGAAATTTGCAATAGATTGTTCAAAATTTGCTCTTCGGTTTCTGTATCTACAGCCGAAAGGCAATCGTCAAAGAGTAAAATTTCCGGATCTTTTATGATCGCTCGAGCTATCGAAACACGTTGTTTTTGTCCGCCAGAAAGTGTGATGCCACGTTCTCCTAAAATGGTTTCATATTGACTGCTGAAATTGATAATATTATCGTGAACAACAGCTTGTTTTGCTGCTGTAAAGACTTCTTCATCAGTGGCGTCTTCTTTCCCAAATTTGATGTTGTTTTTTATAGTATCCGAGAATAAAAAAGCGTCTTGCGGCACAATTCCAATGGCATTACGCAAATCGTAAAGATTTACTTCGTCAATTTTTTCGCCATCAATTGTTATGGTTCCTTGGTTGATATCATACACTCGGGTAATCAAAGAAAGAATGCTCGATTTTCCCGAACCTGTTTTTCCTAAAATGGCTAAAGTTTCTCCTTTTTTTACTTTGAAAGAAACGTTTTGCAAGGCAGTTATTTCCGTGTCTGGATAAGTGTAAGTTACATTTTTGAACTCGATTTCTCCTTTTATTATCGAATTTTCCGCTGCTTTATTTTTGATTTCGGGTTCTATTTTCAAGAACTCGTTAATACGTTTTTGTGAAGCTTCTGCTTCCTGAACTAAAGAAGAAACCCAGCCAATAGAAGCTACTGGCCATGTTAGCATATTGACATACATAATAAATTCGGCTATAGTTCCAATGCTTTTTATAGTTCCGTTGATGTACATTAATCCACCAAAATAGATTACGACTAAATTACTCACGCCAATTAAAGCAATCATTAATGGTCCAAAAAGGGATTGTACTCTGGCCAAACTCATACTTTTGGATTTGCTTTCTTTGGCTAAATCCACCAAATTGTTTTGATATTGGTCTTCCAATGCATAAGCTTTTACCACTCGAATTCCAGAAAATATTTCTTGTGTAAAACTTGAGACTTTTGATAAATATTGTTGAAAGATGGTGCTTCGTTTATTGATTTCTCGACTTAATTTGTAAATGATAAAGGCAAGAATTGGTAATGGTAAAATTGTGTACAAAGTTAGTAATGGCGAAACATTATACATATAAATGATAACAACAATAAAACTGATGAAGGTATTGATGGTATACATTACAGCTGGTCCAACATACTGTCTCACTTTTCCAACATCTTCACTAATTCGATTCATCAAATCGCCAGTACGATTTTGTTTGTAGAAATTTTGCGAAAGATTTTCATATTGTCGGAACACTTCGTTTTTTAAATCAAATTCTACGTGACGTGACATTACAATCAATGTTTGTCGCATTAAAAATCGCAAAACACCGGCTATCAATGTAGTAACTAATATCCAAAGGATATTATGAACTAGTTCGGTTTTAACGATCTCGTTACCTATATTATTTTTGTGAAAATCTTCAATAGCTTTAAAAGATTTACTAATCAACTTTGGGGTATATAAAGAAAAAATTTGTGAGGCAATCGTCATAATAATTCCTAATAAAAAATGGAATTTATATTTGGCGAAATATTTATTTAAATATTGTAGTTCTTTCATTATTTTATAAAAAACGATATTTAATTGTTTTATTATTTGTTAAAAGGCAATTTAAAATTTAATTTAATTATTCTCTTGATTTGACAATATTATTAACAAATTACAGATTTTTGCTCTTTAAAAGGTTTTTATATTGAATATAACCTTAATTTTGTCTCGTCTTTTTATTAAAGTCACAATTTCAACTAAAAATTACTACTATGACTTCAGAAATCGTAACACCAAAAGAGCTTCAAAAAATGGACCCTGTTTTTGGTCAATTATCATTTGATAATCATGAGCAAATTGTTTTTTGCAATGACAAAGATACAGGATTAAAAGCAATTATTGGAATCCATAACACGGTAATGGGACCAGCACTTGGTGGAACTAGAATGTGGAATTATAGTAACGAATGGGAAGCATTAAATGACGTTTTGCGACTTTCTCGTGGGATGACTTATAAATCAGCCATAACAGGATTAAATCTTGGTGGTGGAAAGGCGGTAATTATTGGAGATTCTAAAATTCATAAAACGCCAGAAATGATTACACGTTTTGGACAATTTGTAAACTCATTAAGTGGAAAGTATATAACTGCCGAAGATGTTGGAACCACAACAGAAGATATGGACAGAATTAGAGAAGTTACTCCTTATGTAACAGGAATTTCTCAAGCTATTGGAGGTTCTGGAAATCCTTCTCCAGTAACTGCTTATGGTGTTTTTATGGGAATGAAAGCGGCTGCAAAATATAAATTTGGTTCTGATAATTTAGCAGGCAAAAAAGTTTTAGTGCAAGGAAATGGGCATGTTGGTGAAACTTTAATTGATTACTTGACCAAAGAAGGAGCTATAGTTTATGTTTCGGATATTCACATGGACAAAATGGAGAGTATGGTTTCAAAATATGGTGCCATCATTTTCACAGGAGATGATTTATATAGTGCCGATGTTGATATTTACTCGCCTTGTGCACTTGGAGCCACTTTGAATGACGATACAATTTACAAAATAAAAGCAAAAGTAATTGCAGGAGCTGCTAATAATCAATTGGCTGTTGAAGGAGTTCATGGCCCAATTTTAAGAGAAAGAGGTATTGCTTATGCTCCAGATTTCTTGATTAACGCAGGTGGAATTATTAATGTGTATGGTGAGATTGTAAAATATGAAACTGGAGAAGCAATGAGAAGAACCGAAAACATTTACAACACCACTTTAGAGATTTTCAGTTTTGCAGATGCTAATAATTTGACAACACAACAAGCTGCGATGCAAATAGCACAAAATAGAATCGATATTAGAAAAAAAGAAAACGCTAATAAATAAGCGGATTGAAAATAATTACTATTTTTGCGGAGCGAAAGATTTTCTTTCGCTCCGTTAATTTTTAAAAGTTCTTACAGGTGTTAAACAGACGACATATTCGAATTAAAATAATGCAATCCATTTATGCGATGCATCAAAAAAATTCTGACGATATTGAAAAAGAAGAGAAGTTCTTACTTCATAGCATTGACAGTATTCAGGATTTATATCTGATTATGTTGACTACATTGACAGAAATTAGAAAAAAGGAAATTGTTTTTTTAGAAGCTTCTAGCAAAAAACATTTAGCAACACCTGAAGAAAAAAAACCCAATCAAAAATTCACCAACAATGCTGTGCTTCAATTGCTTGAAGAAAGCAGTTCGTTGAGTATTGCTTTAGAAAAAAGAAAAATCAACAATTGGTCTATGAATGATGACTATATTTTGATTTTATTGGATGAGGTTAAGCAAAGCGAATTGTATAAAAAATACATGAGCAAAAAGGGAAGCAGCTTCGAAGAAGACAAGCAGTTTGTGATTGATATGTTTTCCGAATTGATTGCTCCCAATGATAAGCTTTACGAATATCTTGAAGATAATAAATTAACTTGGGTTGATGATATTCCGGTTGTGAATACTCAAATTTTGAAGCAACTTACTCAAATCAATGAGAAATCCGATTTTAAAGTTTCAAAACTGTATAAAGACGATGAAGACAAGGAATTTGTGAGTATACTTTTTAGAAAAACAATACTTAACGAAGTAGAATTAGCCAAGGAATACATTGATAAAACACCCAATTGGGATGCGGATAGAATTGCAGAAATTGACACCATCGTTTTAAAAATGGCGATTTGTGAGTTTTTAAAATTTCCTTCTATTCCAGTGAAAGTAACCATCAACGAGTATTTGGAAATATCCAAAGAATATTCAACTCCAAAAAGTAGTATTTTCATCAATGGAATTTTAGACAATTTAGTGAAAGAATTTCAAGCCGATAATAAAATTTTGAAAACGGGAAGAGGTTTAATGTAATAGTAAAAGAATATGATTAAAAGAATGAGTTTTATGTTGTTTATGGCATTAGTTGTTATAACAGCATCTTGTAAAAAAGGAGAGATGTCTCCTGTAGATAATCCAAATGTAAAAGAGGTTCCAAATGCAGTAAATGCAGCAGCACCAGAAGCAATTCATACACCAGTACCAGCTGATGGAAAATATCCTGCCATAACTTTTGAAAACAAAGAGCATAATTTTGGTGAAATCACACAAGGAGATAAAGTAACCTATGATTTTAAATTTAAAAATACTGGTGAAGCCGATTTGTTGATTTCGGATGCAAGAGGTTCTTGTGGCTGTACCATTCCAGAGTATCCAAAAACCGCAATTAAACCAGGAGAAAGCAGTAAAATAAAAGTTTCTTTTAACTCTGCAAATAAGCATGGTGAAACTAAAAAGAGTGTTACGTTACTTTGTAATACGAAAGAAGGAAAAGAACAATTAACAATAAGAGCAACTATTAACGTTTCGGAAGGAGCAACAAAAAAATAATTTATTATGGGACAATTAAGTCAGTTTTTACCGTTTTTACTAATGTTTGTGGTAGTCTATTTCTTTATGATTAGACCACAACAGAAAAAAGCAAAACAAGAAAAAGAATTCGAAGCAGGTTTAAAAGTGGGTGACAAAATCATTACAAAAAGTGGTCTTCACGGGAAAGTTTCTGAAATTGCAGAAGCTACTGTCGTTATCGAAACCATGTCAGGGAAATTAAAAATGGAGCGTTCAGCTATTTCTTTAGAGTTAACTGCAAGTTTGAATAAGAAAGCGTAATTTCCTGTTTTTCAAAATATAAAGTCCCATCTGTTAAACGGATGGGATTTTTTTATGCTTACTTCTCCAATTTAAATAATACATCACGTATCAAATCATAATGTTCCCACGGAATAAAATGGTTGGCATTTTCAATAGGAATTATTTCAAGGGATTTGGCATTCACAAATTCCCTTCTTATAAAAGCAACGTTACTAAAAGGAACCAAAGGATCTTTTGTTCCGTGGATAACAGTCACTTTTGAAGTGATATTTTTCAACTTGGGTTTCAATAAAAACAAATCGTCTTTGAGCCACCAAAGTTCGTCATTGGCAGGTCGTAATGCACCCGGAATAATGTACCGAAGTGGTTTTGTTTTTATCACGCCACGCCAATTTTCAGGTGTTTCAGCATTGGGGTCAATAGCGCCAGCTAGTATTATTAATTGTTTATACGAATCAGGTTTGTCAACAGCCATTTGAACAATCACAGGCCCACCCATGGAATGCCCGATTAAATAGAAAGGTTTTCCATTGGAGGTCAGATTCACAAATTTCTCAATTATTTCTGCTTGTGTTGATAAGTTTACTGCTTCGCCAAAATTACTATATCCAAATCCAATTCGGTCAATGGCTATTAATCGGTATTTTGGTAAAAGCAAGCTATCTTTTAGGTACTCTTTATAAGCATCCCAACTTCCGGGCGAACCGTGAACAAAAAACAGGGTAGAAGCGTTTTTATTTCCGGTTTCTATATAATGAATGGTGTATTCTTCAATTGGAAGTGAAGTGTCAATATAAGCTGTTTTTGAAGAGGCAAAAAAAGCTTTGGTTTCTTTTTTTGTCATCCGCATGGTCATGCAGGATTGACAAAAATGTAAATAGAAAAAGGCTAATAAAAAGAGAAAGGATTTTACTTTATTTGTCCTCAATTTTAAAAATATTTTTTTCATTGGTATCAAAATAAAGATTTAAAAAGCATTAAGCTCTGTATTTATCATTTAAACCCCTACCTTCTAAAATCATGGGTTTGATTTTCTCTAGTCGAGTAATTTTGGTTTTCTCTTGTTTGGCTGTTGCCATATATTCCCAAAATTCTTTTTGTTTATAAGGAGAAAACTGTTGAAAAGCGGTATTGAATTGCGTGTCTTTTTTTAATTCCTCTTTCAAAACATCACAGTTCATAGCTTCTTTCTTTTCGGGTTTTATGGAAAGCCCCGCTTTTTCATTTTCGATGGACTCCCGAATGTATTGCATGATTAGCTTTTCATCGACATCTTTTGCATTCGTGAATCGCCATTGACGCAAACCTTTGGTAACTCCTTCATTGGCATTGACCAAAACGTTTGCAGTATCTTTTAGAAATACACCGTTGAAAAACCAAATGGTAAAATAGTTTTTAAAACCGCCAATTCCCAATACATTTTTATTGTTGACGGTATAAACTTCGCCACCCCATTTATTGGTTTCTACCAGTTCTGTTTTTTGAATGATAGCACGCAATAAACCAAGTTCTTCCGACCATTGGTTGACTTTATCCCAAACGTGTTTAGCTTCGCTCTGTTCGGCTTTGCCTCGAGTTTCTCCCATCAGATAAAATTATTTCTTTTTACCTTTCTTTTCTTTTTTTGAAAAATCAGTAGTAGCTGTTAGTTCGGCAATTCTTATAATCACATCAATTGCTTTTTGAATACTCTCCACAGGGACATATTCATACTTACCGTGAAAGTTATGCCCGCCTGCAAAAATGTTGGGACAAGGCAATCCCATATAAGACAATCTACAACCATCAGTTCCACCACGAATAGGTTTTATCAGAGGTTTGATGTCCAATTGTTTCATAGCTTTTTCGGCTAAATCCATAATGAATTTCACAGGTTCTACCTTCTCTTTCATATTGTAATACTGATCTTTTATTTCAGTAATAACAATGTCTTCACCAAATTGTTTTGCGAATTTCTTGTTGAATTTTTTGGTTACGGCTATTATAAATTCTTTTCGTTTTTTGAAATCTTTAGCATCAAAATCACGAATGATTAGCTCTAATTTTGTTTCTTCAATACTACCTGAAAGTTGCGTTACATGGAAAAAACCTTCATATCCTTTGGTTTCTTGTGGCGTTTCACCTTTTGGTAACTCGCTAATAAAATCATTGGCAATAAGCATTGAATTAATCATCTTCCCTTTGGCATATCCTGGATGAACACTTTTTCCTTTGAAAGTAATTTTGACACCAGCGGCATTAAAATTTTCATATTCCAATTCGCCAGTTTCGCTGCCATCCATTGTATACGCCCATTCGGCACCAAATTTTTTCACATCAAATAAATCGGCACCACGACCAATTTCTTCATCAGGTGTGAAACCAACTCTAATTTTTCCGTGCTTAATTTGTGGATTCTTAACCAGGTATTCCATTGCGGTAACAATCTCTGTCAAACCGGCTTTGTCATCGGCGCCAAGTAAAGTCAAACCGTTGGTTGTGATTAAGGTTTGTCCTTTGTAAAGCAATAAATCTTTAAAATAGCTAGGAGACAACACGATGTTTTGCTCTTTATTTAAAACGATATCACCTCCATCATAATTTTTTACGATTTGTGGTTTTACATCTTTTCCAGTAAAATCGGGCGTAGTATCGTAATGAGAAACAAACCCAATTGTTGGAACGTGGTGAGGAACATTACTTTCTAAAGTTCCCATTACGTAGCCATTTTTATCAATAGTTACCTCTGTCAATCCAATTGATTTTAGTTCTTTAACCAGTAAGTTCGCCAATACCAATTGCTTTTTGGTGCTTGGTGTCGTTGGTGAATTTGGATCCGATTCGGTGTCAATAGTTACATAGCTTATAAAGCGGTCAATAATATGTTGCATGTTTTTTAATTTTTTATTTTACTTCTAATTTTGGTAAATCCATCTCATTAAACTTGCTTTTTTTCGCAGTTAATTTTCGATGTCTTCCCATTTTCTTGGCGATTCAGCTGATAAATTTTCGAAAGAATCTTTTTGGATTACGATATCGTCTTCAATTCGAACACCAATATTCCACCATTTTTTGTCGCACTTGCTATTGGCTGGAATATAAATTCCTGGTTCTACAGTAATCACCATATTGGTTTTCAAAAGTCCAGCGCCGCCATGACCTTTATCGTGTACATCAAGTCCCAAGAAATGTGAACATCCATGAGGATAATAGGCGCGTATTTCATTTTCGCTTTGCATAATTCCCAACTTTATCAACCCTTTTGCTAAAACTTCTCTAGCTTTCTTTTGCAAGTCGGAAAAAGGAGTTCCTTCTTTACAGATTTTAAAAACTTCTTCCTGAGCATCGTAAACCAATTGATAAATTGCTTTTTGTTCAGGTGTGAATTTTCCATTGGCAGGAACTGTTCTAGTAACATCTGCAGAATAGCCGTGATATTCAGAACCCACATCCATCAATAATAATTGATTGTCGATTTTTGTATTGTTATTTTCTTCATAATGCAAAATACAACCATTGGCTCCAGCACCAACAATGGCTGGGTAACCTTCATCTTCTGCACCATATTTTCTATGGATATAATGATGCATTCCGTCTATTTCATTTTCACTCATGTTAGGAGTAATAGCTTTCATTGCTTCATTATGAGCAATGCAAGAAAGTTTCACCGATTTACGCATCAAAACCAATTCTTCGGGAGTTTTAATTTCTCTAAGGCTTTTGGTGATTTCTTGAAAAAGTGAACCATCTGCATCAATGTTTGCGGAACGGCTTTTATCTTTAAATGTATTTAATAATCCGATAAGGTCATAGCCGCTTAAATCGTCTCTCAAATCCGTTGGGATTTTATCACAGATAATTTTGTCAAATTTCTTAAAATCGATAGGAAAATCTTTAAAATCTTTTCCATTATAAACGGTTGTAAAACCAAGCTGCGTCTTTGTACCATCGATTCCTAAACGTCTTCCTGTCCATATTTCTCTGGCGGCATTACGTTCTCTAACAAAAATTACTTCATTATAAGCAGCATCTCCAGTACCTTGCATTTCTTTAAAAATAAGAACCACAGCACTGGCTTCTTTGTAACCTGTCAAATAATACATGTCCGGATTTTGATGGTAGATATAACTCACATCATTTGAAAAATTTCTTTCGGGATAGGAGAAAACAACCGCTACAGAATTGGCTGGCATTAAATTTCTAAAAGCTTCTCTTCGGCTCATGTGAAATTCTTTGGTAAGATAATCGGTAGGTAAATTTTCTTGTGCAAAACCACTAGTTAGAATGCAGATGAATAGGAGTGATAGGTATGATTTTATCATTAGTAAACTTAATTTTATTAATTATTGAGTTTACAAATTTGCGATTTTTTTTAAATAAATACTTCGATTTAGCAATAAAACAACAAAGCCAACTCATTCTAAAACGAGTCGGCCTTTTTATTTATTAAAAGAGTATTGTTAAAACTGAAAGTAGATGAAAGAACTTCCGCTTTCTTGTGCCCAAATCAGCATTAATAAAAGTGATGACCATATAACTCCTAACCAAAACCAAGAGAGTTTATAAGCAACATCAAGTACTTTAGTGTTTCTCATGAACCAATGGAATAATAGTATGCAAGGAATAATAATCGCTACTTTTAAAATGGCTAATGTGGTTAACAAGGGTTTTCCATCGGTTGCCATAAAAAACATTGATTGTAATAATTGCCATGATTTTCCAAAGGTATCGGAACGGAAAAAGACCCAAGTAATATTGACCATCATGAAAGTTAAAAAAGCATATAGAAAGCCAAAATTTAACCCTTTAGTATTCGAATCCTCATTAGAAATTTTAGGTTTTCTATCTCTAAAAAACTTTTCAATCCACAAATAGGTTCCATGCAAACCTCCCCAGGCTACAAACGTCCAATTGGCACCATGCCAGAGTCCGCCAATGAGCATCGTTAGCATTAAAGCAATATAGGTTCGGGTTTTTCCATTTCTGTTTCCACCAAGCGGAATATAAAGATAATCGCGTAACCAAGAGGATAAAGTGATATGCCAACGTCTCCAAAAATCAGAAAAACCAATGGCAGCATAAGGATAATTAAAATTTTGTGGCAATACAAAACCAAGACAAAGTGCTACACCAATGGCACAAGTTGAATAGCCTGCAAAGTCTAAAAAGATTTGTCCCGAAAAAGCGAAAACACCAATCCAAGCATCCAATGCGGGTAGCATATCTCCAGAATTAAATACAGAATCTGCGGTGTCTGAAAGCATGCTATCTGCCAAGACAACTTTCATAAACAATCCAAGGGACAAGAGAAGTAAGCCATCTAACATTTGTTTTTGACTTGCTTTACGTGGGGTTTCAAATTGTGGTACTAATTGTGGTGGACGAACAATTGGTCCTGCAACTAAATGCGGAAAAAACGTTACAAATAAAGAAAAGTCCAACATAGATTTTACGGGTTCACTTTTTTTATGATACATGTCTATCGTATAACAAAGCGTCGTGAAAGTGTAAAATGAAATTCCGGCAGGAAGAATAATACTTGGAGTTGCGGGATGAAAATCAAAGCCAATGGCGTTACTCAAGTTTACAAAATTTTCCAGAAAAAAAGTGCCATATTTAAAGAAGAAGAGCATACCGAGATTACCAATTAAACTCAAAATCAAAAGCAATTTCTTCTTATGAGGATTCTCTTGAGTGTAAAGTGCTCTACCTACAAAAAAATCAACTACCGTTGAAAGCCAAAGCAGTAAAATGAAAGGAGGGTTCCAAGCAGCGTAAAAAATATAACTGGCTAATAGCAGATTTACCTTTTTTGTTTTCCATGAAAAGGGCAAATTATGTAAAAAAAGGATGAGTATAAAAAAAGCGATGAAAGTATAAGAATTAAATACCATAATAGTTTGTTTTAGAATTAATTAAGGTTTTTATTTTTTGAATTCTGAAGCTTCCATCCTTTGTCTTTTTCCAGAATTCTAATCAATTCTTTGGTAAATACAATCGCATCAGGTCGCTTTAAATGTGAAAATTCAGGACAAACAAAATGGTCAATCATTGGATAATCCAGGAAATGAATTCCAGGACATTTGGTATAAGCCAATAATCGGTTCCAATATTTTTCTCTTGGAAACGCCATGTTTTCTCCTTGTAAATAACCGCCGCTTGAAGGTGTTCGCACAAATAGTACTTCGCCACCTCTCGCTTTGATTTTATCAACAGCTTTTTTTACGGATTCAAAAATAGCATCCAATTCTTTTTCAGGTTGAGGCGGTGCACCTTTCCTTAAACTGGCAAAAAAGGCCCAATTCCCTTTTACTTTATTTTGTTGATTAGTATCAGCAACAAACTTGGAAGTCATGTATTCTTGTCGGTTGAATTCAGTACAACTAAAATCCATTGGAAATGTTGGCATCATAAAAACTCCGGGTCTGCTTGGAATTTCAAGTCCTTCCAATTGTCCGTTTAGAGAAAAATAATCTTTATCCAAAAAAACAAAAGCAGCTTCCAAAGGCTTATTAAGAAAAAAACTGGCTTGTTGCGCGGGAGTTCTATCATGATAATATTTGATATTTTCATTTGGAGTATCTAGATTAGAAGGAGCATTTGAAAAAAACAAACCTTCAGTAACATCTACAATCAGCCTTCCTTTAAAATTTTCATCTTTGGACAAATCTTCTAAAGCGGGTCTTGGGCATGAACCTTCGATGGCCAATTGGACAGCATGATTCCCGGTTATTCCTTCCCATGTAGGTATATCTAAATCATATTTTATTCGGGATGACCCAATAAAAACTACTGATTCATCACTCGGTTCATAAACCAAACTTCTACTATTCGCCCAAAGTGGTGGCCCATCATCATAAGTAATCGTTACTCCTTTATTTCTCAAAGAAATTTCCCAAAAAGCTACTACGGCGACAACAATAACCAACATCAAAAGCGCTGATTTTAAAAGTGATTTGTTTTCCATAATTTAGTAATTATAAATTCAGTATTGTCTAACGTGTTTAAAAATAGGATATTAAAAGATTCAAACGGCTAATGGGTCTCATTAATTATCAACTATTTTCTTGTTAAAATAATTATTTTTCAGAATTCAGGACTCAATGAAGTAAGCTGTAATCTTGTTTAAACGATATTTTTAACCAAGGTTAATTGATGAAAATGTGTTAACAAGTTATTTAAATTCAAAGTATATTTACAGTAGTTTAATAGCAATTCAATAACAAAATACAATTATGATACAATCTAAAGGTTATGCAGCGCAAGATTCCAAGACTGATTTGGCGTCATGGGATTTTGAAAGACGTGAAGTAGGTCCACACGATGTACTGTTTGATATTCAATTTTGTGGTGTTTGCCATAGCGATTTGCATCAAATTAAGAACGATTGGTTCGAAGGAATATTTCCAATGGTTCCTGGACATGAAATTGTTGGGAAAGTTGTAAAAGTGGGAAGCCATGTAAAGAAATTCAAAGTAGGTGATTTAGCCGGAACAGGATGTCTAGTTGATTCTTGTCGTACTTGTGACAATTGTAAAGAAGGTTTAGAGCAATTTTGCTTAGGCGGAATGTCACCAACGTATAACGGTTTTGAACAAGATAAAACCACACCAACTTATGGAGGTTATTCGAATAATATTGTAGTGCATGAAGATTTTGTTTTGCATGTTTCTGATAAATTAGATATAGCCGCTGTGGCGCCGTTGCTTTGTGCGGGAATTACAACCTATTCTCCTTTACGCCATTGGAAAGTTGGTAAAGGACATAAATTAGCCGTTTTAGGTTTGGGAGGTTTGGGACATATGGCTGTGAAATTTGGCGTTTCTTTTGGTGCCGAAGTGACGGTTTTAAGTACTTCACCAGCTAAAGAAGCCGATGCCAAAAAATTAGGTGCTCATAAATTTATTGTTACCAAAGACGAAGCGCAATTAGCATCGGCAATGGGTTCTTTCGATTTTATTTTAGATACTGTTTCTGCACCACACGATTTGAATATGTACATGTCCTTATTGAAAGCTAATGGCGTTCATATTTGCGTTGGATTGCCACCAACACCTTTTGAGGTTCATGGTTTCAGTTTAGTCATGGGAAGAAAAAGTTTGGTAGGTTCCTTAATTGGAGGCATTCAGGAAACTCAAGAAATGCTTGATTACTGTGCGGAACACAATATTGTTTCCGAAATTGAAAAAATTGATATTAAAGATATAACCAAATCTTTTGACCGAATGGTAAAAGGTGATGTCCGTTACCGATTCGTCATTGATATGGCAACGCTGTAATATTTAGAATAAAAATTAGAAACATCCTTTACCCAAAGGATGTTTTTTTTTGAAATAAAGACTAGTAATAATTACGACTTTTAAAAGGAGAATACTATTTTTGTAGCACAACACAACTACAATGTACAAACAACTAATTCGACCTATACTTTTTTGGTTTGACCCAGAAGAAGTACATCATTTCACTTTTTCATTAATTCGATTTTTATCCAAAATCCCAGGATTTACAGCTATTTTTAAAGCAATGTATGTCGTTAATGACAAACGTTTGGAAACGACTGTCTTTGGATTAAAATTCAAAAATCCGGTTGGACTTGCCGCAGGATTTGATAAAGATGCCAAGTTGTATCAAGAGCTTTCTAATTTTGGTTTCGGGTTTATTGAAATAGGAACCTTGACTCCAGTTGGTCAGGAAGGGAATCCTAAAAAACGCTTATTCCGACTCAAAGAAGATTCGGCAATCATCAATAGAATGGGTTTTAATAACGGAGGCGTTCAGGAAGCTGTTGAAAGGTTAAAGAAGAATAAGAATGTTTTGATTGGTGGCAACATCGGGAAAAACAAAATAACGCCCAACGAAGAAGCTACGAAAGATTATGAAATCTGCTTTGAAGCGTTATTTGATTATGTGGATTATTTTGTAGTCAATGTGAGTTCACCTAATACGCCCAATCTTCGCGAACTTCAGGATAAAGAGCCGTTAACCAAATTATTGCAAACGCTTCAGGATAAAAATTCGGCAAAACCAAAACAAAAGCCAATCCTTTTAAAAATTGCTCCCGATTTAACCGATTCCCAACTTTTAGATATTATTGATATTGTCAATGAAACAAAAATCGCTGGAGTAATTGCAACCAATACTACGATTTCCCGAGAAGGATTACAATCCGAAAATAAAGCGGAAATGGGAGGATTATCTGGAAAACCATTGACAAATCGCTCTACGGAAGTGATTCGTTTTCTTTCCGAAAAAAGCAATAAAGCCTTTCCAATAATTGGAGTTGGAGGAATCCACACCGCTCAAGATGCTTTAGACAAACTCGAAGCCGGAGCCAGTTTAATTCAATTGTACACCGGATTCATTTATGAAGGTCCAAAATTGGTGAAGGAAATCAATAAAGCAATACTCAAAAAAACTTTGTAACTTAGCCCAACTGCAACTCTGAAACATTGAACACTAAAATCAAAATTATAGAATGTCCACGTGATGCCATGCAAGGCATTAAAACTTTCATTCCTACCGAGAGTAAAGTGGCTTACATTCAATCGTTACTATGTGTTGGTTTCGATACGATTGATTTTGGAAGTTTTGTTTCCCCAAAAGCCATTCCTCAAATGCAAGACACAGCTGAGGTTTTGGCGCAATTGGATTTATCACAAACGCAAAGCAAACTCTTAGCCATTATTGCAAATACACAAGGCGCACAATTGGCTTCGCAACATGCCGCAATTCAATATTTAGGTTTTCCCTTTTCTATTTCTGAAAATTTTCAGATGCGGAATACCCATAAAACAATCGCCGAAAGTTTAATCACTTTACAGGAAATTTTAGACATTGCCAACGCAAGTAATAAAGAAGTGGTGACTTATATTTCAATGGGTTTTGGAAACCCCTATGGAGATCCTTGGAATGTTGAAATAGTAGGCGAGTGGACAGAAAGATTAGCGAAAATGGGCGTAAAAATTCTTTCTTTATCCGATACCATTGGCAGTTCAACTCCGGATGTAATTGACTATTTGTTTTCTAATCTGATTCCGAAGTATCCTCAAATTGAATTCGGAGCGCATTTGCACACCACTCCCGATAAATGGCATGAAAAAATTGACGCTGCTTACAACGCTGGATGTCGTCGTTTTGATGGTGCTATTCAAGGTTTTGGTGGCTGTCCGATGGCTAAAGACGACTTAACAGGCAATATGCCAACCGAGAAAATGTTGTCCTATTTCACAACGGCAAAAGCCGATACGAACACAAATTCAGTACTTTTTGAAAAAGCTTATAATGAAGCTTCAAAATTGTTTAGCGAATTTCACTAGATTTTTTTCGTTTCAAAAATTTATAAATTTCAATCCACATTACCGAAACAAATCCGACTAAAATGCTCAGTCCAATTTGGGATAGAGTAACTTGTCCGAACAAAAAGAATTTTGAAAAGGCAGGAATAAATAAGAGCATTGAGGTCATTAAAAGCGTCAGACCAATAATGATCAAAACCAAATTGTTTTTATAGCGAATAGTGGTAAAAACAGAATAATAGAATGAGCGATTGACCAACGTTAAAAAGACATTTGATGCTATTAATGTTAAAAAAATAGTGGTACGGGTAACGGTCTCAATACATCCGTCGGCTACACAATAACGATATACAAAAAGCAATCCAACAGTAATGACTAAACCCTGAATAATACTAATGGTTATTTCTTTTATATTGAAAAAAGTAGCAGTTAAGGGTCGCGGTTTCAGCAACATTAAATTCCGTTCCATAGGTTCGTTTTCATAAATTACAGAACACGTTGGACCCATAATAACCTCCAAAAAGATAATATGTACAGGTGTGAAAATATTAGGATAAATCCAACCCAAAGCCAAAGGAATAAATACAATTAATATTAAAGGAATATGAATAGAAATAATGTATTGAATTGCTTTTTTTAGATTTAAATATATTTTTCTTCCCATAGCAATAGCATCAATCATTTTGGAAAAATCATCTTCAATTAAGATTAAATTGGCCGCCTCTTTAGCAATTTCAGTTCCCTTTTTTCCCATGGCAATGCCAATGTGTGCCGATTTCAAAGCCGGGCCATCATTAACACCATCGCCTGTCATAGCCACAATTTGATTGTTGTCTTTTAAAGCCTGTATGATTTTGAGTTTGGCTTCCGGAAACATACGCGTAAAAATCGCTGTTTCCATAACTTTTACTTTTAGAGTAGCTTCGTCCATGGTCATTAATTCATCACCATTCAAAACTTTATCAGCATCTTTAAAACCAACTTGTTTGGCAATGGTTGAGGTTGTGGCGGCATTATCACCAGTAACAATTTTCAATTGAATGCCTGCTTTGTAAAAGGTTTCAAAAACCTGTTGAATATTGGCTTTTGGAGGATCATAAAAAGCTACTAATCCTTTAAAATTAAACTTAAATTCCTGCTGTGTTTTTGGATAATCCTTTCCTAAAAAATCGGCAACACCAACCCCTAAAACGCGAAAGCCTTCATGGGTCATGATATCCATCGCGGCTATAATTTGCTTTTTCTCCTTATCCGATAAATGACAAACGGCAAGTAAGGCTTCTGGCGCACCTTTCGCAGCTATTATTCTATTCCCTTCGGCATTTTCAAAAACATGGGTCATCATTGGTGGTTTTCCGCCTAACGGATATTCATGAACCAATTTAAAATTGGGCCTTTCATCAACAGATTCTAATTTAGTGTACGCTTCATGAATCGCAATTTCCATGGCATCAAACGGAATGGGTTCGCTTGACCACATGGCACAACTCAAAACTTCTTCGGATTCGTGCTGTAATTTTTCGGTTGTATTGATAATAACATCTGATTTGAAAAGGTACAATTGCGCCAAACTCATTTTGTTTTCGGTAATGGTTCCAGTTTTATCGGTACAAATTACAGTGGCGCTTCCCAAGGTTTCAACCGTTTTAGTTTGTTTTGTTATGATCCCCATTTTCATCAAACGCCAAGCACCCAAAGCCATAAAAGTGGTAAACGCTACCGGAATTTCCTCCGGAATCACACTCATAGCTATCGTTAAAGCTTTTAGCAAACTGTCTAAAATACTATTCGAATTGTAAAAATTGATACCCCAAACAATGCCAAAAATAAGCAACCCAATAAAGGACATTTTCTTTACAAAATTGGTAATCTGTATTTGTAAAGGTGTTTTTTCTTCGGTTATGGCTTCAAGGCTTTTCCCGATTTTACCCAAACTCGTTTGATTACCAATAGCGATAACTTCACATATGGCCAAACCTGTGGCAACAATTGTTCCTTGAAAAACATGTTTGTTTTCGGAGTTTTCATTTTTAAAAACCGACATAGATTCACCGGTCAAAATAGCTTCATTAACCGAAAAATCATTTGATTGTATAATAATAGCATCTGTTGGAATAAAATGACCTTCCTCAATTTGAATGCAATCACCCAGTACAATTTCTTCGCTGGGAATTTCAATTAAGGCACCGTTGCGAATGACTTTACTTTTGGGTTGGGTTAACTTTTTTAAAGCATCAATAGCGTTTCGACTGCGGGCTTCCTGAAATAAAGAAATAGCAGCTACAAGAATAATGGCAAAGGTCATAAAAATACCATCACCATAATTGCCCGTAATATAATAAAGACTTGCGGCAGCAACCAACAATAAGAACATGGGTTCTTGAATCATTTCAAGAACGGAAATCAGAAAATGATTTTTCTGCTGATGTTCCAAGGAATTTAATCCGTTTTTTTTTCTTGAAGCAGTTACTTCATCACTAGAAAGTCCGGTAATTGTTTTGGAAGTATTGGTCATGAAAACGGATTAATTTGTATACTAAGTTAATCATTTAATACTGAATATTGAACACTTTTTTCACTATATTTGCCTGCAATTTAACTACAACTACAAATTGCAATGATCGCACACAACACTAAGATTATCGGCGAAGGATTAACATACGATGACGTATTATTAGTTCCCAATTATTCCAACGTACTTCCAAGAGAAGTCAGTATTCAATCCAAATTTTCTAGAAATATTACCCTAAATGTTCCCGTTGTTTCGGCAGCTATGGATACTGTTACCGAAAGCGCAATGGCTATTGCCATGGCACAAGAAGGTGGCATTGGCGTATTGCACAAAAACATGACCATAGAGCAACAAGCTGCTAAAGTGCGTAAAGTAAAACGTGCCGAAAGCGGCATGATTATCGACCCGGTTACTTTGCCATTAACCGCCAATGTTGCCGACGCAAAAAACGCCATGAAGGAATTTGGGATTGGCGGAATCCCAATTGTGGATGAAAATAAAACCTTAAAAGGAATCGTTACCAATCGTGATTTGCGCTTTGAAAAAAACAATGCACGTCCGATTGTTGAGGTAATGACAAGCCAAAACTTAATTACCGTTGCCGAAGGAACTTCTCTAGAACAAGCCGAAGTTGTTTTGCAAGGACACAAAATTGAAAAACTTCCTGTAGTCAATGCCGATTATAAATTAGTGGGATTAATTACGTTTCGAGATATAACTAAACTGACGCAGAAACCAATTGCCAACAAAGATGTTTTCGGACGTTTGCGAGTAGCCGCAGCGATAGGTGTAACAGGTGATGCCGTGCAAAGAGCGGAAGCATTGGTTAATGCAGGTGTTGATGCCATCATTATCGACACGGCTCATGGACATACGCAAGGTGTAGTGAATGTTTTAAAAGAAGTAAAAACCAAGTTTCCTCAAATAGATGTTATTGTTGGTAATATTGCTACTGCCGAAGCAGCAAAATTTCTGGTTGAAAATGGCGCTGATGGTGTGAAAGTAGGTATTGGTCCAGGTTCTATTTGCACAACCCGAGTAGTTGCCGGAGTTGGTTTTCCTCAATTTTCTGCGGTGCTTGAAGTGGCTGCTGCCATAAAAGGAACTGGTGTTCCCGTTATTGCTGATGGAGGTATTCGTTATACAGGTGATATTCCAAAAGCGATTGCTGCCGGTGCCGATAGTGTGATGCTGGGTTCTCTTTTAGCCGGTACCAAAGAATCTCCAGGTGAAACCATTATTTTTGAAGGAAGAAAATTCAAATCATATAGAGGAATGGGTTCTGTGGAAGCCATGCAGGAAGGTTCCAAAGATCGTTATTTTCAGGATGTGGAAGATGATATTAAAAAATTGGTTCCCGAAGGAATTGTTGGTCGAGTACCTTACAAAGGAGAATTAAATGAAAGCATGCAACAATTCATTGGCGGACTTCGCGCTGGAATGGGTTATTGTGGTTCAAAAGACATCACAACATTACAAGAAACAGGTCGTTTCGTTCGCATCACATCAAGTGGTATTACTGAAAGTCATCCACATAATGTAACGATTACGAAAGAAGCTCCGAATTACTCGAGGTAGTTTTCAGTCTCAGTCGCAGTTTTCAGTGCTAACTATAAATTACATTAAATGGATTTCAGAGAATTATTAGCTTATAAAAAAGCGTTTGATTTATCAATGGAAATATTTCAACTTTCAAAATCATTCCCTACAGAAGAAAAATATTCTCTGACTGACCAGATAAGAAGATCTTCAAGGAGTGTTTGTTCAAACATTGCTGAAGCCTATAGAAAAAGAAGATATGTTGCCCATTTTATAAGTAAGTTAACTGATAGTGACGGTGAAAATTCTGAAACTAATGTTTGGTTGGAATTTGCTTATAACTGTGGTTACATTTCAAAAGAAACTTTCACAGATTTATCAAATAAGACAATTGAAATAGGTAAACTAATCAACTATATGATTAATAATCCGGATAAATTTGGATGTGTAATTAAAGAATAAAGATTTCGGTCAATACATATTACTGAAAACTGCGACTGCGACTGAAAACTAACTATATCCCTGTAAAATTACTTGGTGTAATTTGTAATAATTCAGTTTTAATTGCATCTGAAACTTCCAAAGTTTTAATGAAATTATGAATGGATTCTTTGTTCATCACTTCGTTAGTTCTAGTCAGTCCTTTTAAGGCTTCATAAGGATTTGGATAACCTTCTCTTCGTAAAATAGTTTGGATAGCTTCAGCAACAACAGCCCAGTTTTTCTCTAAATCTTCGTGAAATTTAGGTTCGTTCAAAAGCAATTTATTCAAACCTTTTAAAGTGGCGTCAAATGCAATAAGCGTATGTCCAAAAGGAACTCCAATATTTCTCAAAACGGTACTGTCGGTTAAATCACGTTGCAATCTTGATACAGGTAACTTTGCCGAAAGATGCTCAAAAATAGCATTGGCAATTCCCAAATTTCCTTCCGAATTTTCAAAATCAATTGGGTTGACTTTGTGTGGCATAGCCGAAGAACCTATTTCTCCTGCTTTGATTTTTTGTTTGAAATATTCCATCGAAACATAGGTCCAAATATCTCGATCCAAATCGATGATGATGGTATTTATTCTTTTCAAAGCATCAAAAAAGGCAGCGAAATGATCGTAATGTTCGATTTGTGTAGTTGGGAAAGAATGGTGTAAACCTAAATTACCTTCTACAAAATCATTTCCGAATTTCTTCCAGTCAATTTGTGGATATGCCACGTGATGCGCATTGTAATTTCCTGTCGCTCCACCAAATTTTGCCGCAAACGGAATGTTGAATAACAAGCGCATTTGCTCTTCGAGACGTTCAACAAAAACCGCAATTTCTTTTCCCAATCGAGTAGGAGATGCTGGTTGACCGTGCGTTCTGGCAAGCATAGGAACATCGCGCCATTCGATACTTAAATCTTTTAATTTCGACGTTAACGCTATCAAAGATTGCATATACACTTTTTCAAAAGCCTCTTTGGTAGAAAGCGGAATAGCTGTATTGTTTATGTCTTGCGACGTTAATCCAAAGTGAATAAACTCTTTATATTCCGATAAACCCAGTTTCTCAAAAGCGTCTTTTATAAAATATTCAACGGCTTTTACATCGTGGTTGGTTGTTTTTTCGGTTTCCTTAATCCAAAGCGCGTCTTGGGTTGAGAAATTTTTATAGATATTTCGTAAACTTTCAAAAACGTTTGGGTTTACATTCTTTAGTTGCGGCAGCGGAATTTCGCAAAGCGCAATAAAATATTCAACTTCTACTAAAACGCGATATCTAATCAAGGCTTCTTCCGAAAAATATTGGGAAAGTGAAATGGTTTTGCTTCTGTATCTTCCGTCAATTGGAGAAACAGCGTTTAGTTCGTTTAGAGTAGTCATTGTTGTGTTGTTGTTTTGTGTTGCAAAAATAAGGAATAGATTTAAGAATATAGAGAATAGAATATAGAAAATAGATTGTTAATTCTATGTTCTATTATCTTTGTTCTATTTTCCCAAAGACAATAATTTTTCTCTTAACAAAGGAACTCCTTCGGTCGCATTGAGTGCAATAATTTCTAATGGATTTTGCAAATCGTAAATCGTTGCTGGTTTTGGATCGATGTAAAAAACAGGAACATTTTTAGGAGTATAATGCAGTAATCCCGAAGCGGGATATACTTGTAAAGAAGTACCAATTACGGCAAAGAAATCGGTATGTTGAGCAATGGCAATGGCATCGTCTAACGCAGGCACAGCTTCGCCAAACCAAACAATATGCGGACGCAATTGATTTCCATTTGTATCGAAATCTCCAAGGTTTAAATCCGTTTTCCAATCGAGGATATGGTTTTCATCACGGACACTTCTCACTTTTAATAACTCACCATGAAGATGAAGCACGTTGGTACTTCCAGCCATTTCGTGGAGATTGTCCACATTTTGAGTGACAATATACACTTCAAAATCCTTTTCTAATGCTGCTAATGTTTCGTGCCCAATATTGGGTTTAACAGTAAGCAATTGTCTGCGTCGCTGATTGTAAAATTCCAAAACCAATTCAGGGTTTTTTCTAAAACCTTCAGGAGTTGCCACATCGTGGACACTGTGTCCTTCCCAAAGGCCATCGCTGTCGCGAAAAGTTTTGATACCACTTTCGGCAGAAATTCCTGCGCCAGTTAGAATTACTAATTTCTTTTTCATCTTTGGCTTTTTGATTTAATAAAACTAATGAATTTATGTATTTTTACCAAAACATTTTCCCAAAATGATCGACATTGCCTATTTAACTTTTTTAGAAAATATACTCACAGAGAATCGAAAGGAAAGATTTCAAAAAGTGTTGGCGAATAGGACCAAACACTTTACCATTGCTGTGGAAGATATTTTTCAATTGCACAATACGAGTGCGGTGATGCGCAGTTGCGAGGTTTTCGGTATTCAGGAATTGAATGTTATTGAAGAACGTTATACCAAATCTATCGATAAGGAAATTGCGATGGGAGCTCAAAAATGGGTCGACATTAATAAGTTTGAATCGGTTACGGATTGTGTAAAAACCTTAAAGGCGAAAGGCTATCAAATCATTGCGACAACGCCACATGAAAATGATTGTTTGCTGGATGATTTTGATATTTCAAAACCGAGTGCGTTATTTTTTGGAACCGAAAGAGACGGCTTGTCGGAGGAAATTTTGAATGCTGCCGATGGATTTCTAAAAATCCCAATGGTAGGTTTTACGGAAAGTTTGAATATCTCGGTTTCAGCTGCCATTATCATCCAAAATTTGATGGAAAGATTGAGAAAATCAGAGATTAAATGGCAGTTAACAGAAGACGAAATTCTGGAAAAACGAATGGCTTGGACAAGAAATTCTATAAAAGACATTAAGCGTATTGAGGAAAGGTATTATTCGGGACTTTAATTCTTTTCTAAAACTTTTCAAAAACACCAAGTCCAAATAAGGCAAAGTCATATTTTACAGGATCACTAGCGTCTAATTTTCGCAAAGAAATATCCAATTCATTTAGTGCTTTTCCGTCATTTTGTTTTCGGGTGAGTAATCCTAATTTTCGGGCAACATTACCCGAATGAACATCCAAAGGACAGGAAAGCTTGCTCGATGGAATATTTTTCCAAATCCCAAAATCAACACCAGCTTTGTCTTGACGCACCATCCATCTCAAAAACATGTTTATCCTTTTTGCTGCGGAACCATTATTGGGGTCGGAAACATGTTTGGTAGTACGTTGTAAATGGTCGATTTCAAAGAAGATTTTTTTAAATTCGGAAATACTGTTTTGCATTGAAAAAGCGTCTTGGTTTTTTGTAAAAACTGTTTCTAAACCCTGATGATTTTTATAAATATGCTGCAACGCTTTTACAAATGTGATGCTGTCTTCGCTATTGAAAGTCCTGTGTACAAATGTGGAAAGATTTTCCAAATGATGTTCTTCATGTTCCATGACAAAATCATAAGGTGAATTTCCCATGAAATCCATCAGTTTTTTGGCATTGTTGATTATCATTTTTCGATTTCCCCAAGCGATGGTAGCTGTCAAAAAACCTGAAATTTCAATATCTTCTTTTAATGAAAACTCATATGGAATTTGAATAGGGTCGCTTTCAATAAATTTTGGATTATTGTATAAAAGTACTTTTTCGTCAAGAAAGGATTTTAGTTCGGATGGGCTCATTTCTTACTTGGCATGGAGTAAAATCCATCTTTCAAATTAGCGGAACGTTGTTGTGGAATATAACCCAATTTCTTTTTTAAATACTCGAGTTGCTTTGTATTTAGACAAGGCAAATCGCCATCGCCAGTTACCCAAATATAGGTTTTTTTATCAGGAGAAAAATAAGATAGATTTCCAATTTTTACATGTGAATAAGAGGCTTCTATGTTTGAATTCTTGCAAGGGAAAATAACATTTTCTAGTTTGAAAAAGTTGTTCTCAAATGCTATTGCAGTAGTTGTTTTTATTGGGAAAAACACAGTGAATGCAACAGGAATTAAACTAGCGAATAACAACAATACAATTGTTTTTTTATGTTTAATTAAATGAGAAAAAAGAAGCAATCCAAAGAATAAAACAAAGTGTAAAATAAAACGATATTGAGGCGAACTCAAGAACAATACTACGAGTTGCAACACCATTGCTCCATACAAAATCCAGTAAGACATTTTGTTCTTCAATCGCCATAAAAAAACAGGAGTAATTAGTAAAATCAACATTATAAGGCAGTTAAAAACAATATCCATTTTTGAATAAAAAAGCCATTTGGTAAAAATTGTTACATTATCCAATTGATGAAATTCGGAACTGCTTACCGTGACATCATATAATTTTGCTGTGTTAAACCAAAAGTGTTGTATTTCAGTTGGAAGCGAGTAATCTAAAGCTATACAATCTTTAAAATACAGACTTGGGAAAAGCGGGTAACCTGATAGAATCACATTTTTTGCGATAAAAAGGAACAAAACGACTAACGTGAGAATCACACTAATTCTGATTTTAGAGATTATTTTTTTAAAATTTAAAAGCAATAAAACGATTGGTAAAATGGCGATTGGGAAAGCGGTTATCTTACTATAAATAATGAATAGCACCAATACCACAATCAAATTAAAGGATTTGGGAGTTATGGTATAAAAACGTTTTACGAAATAAAAGAAAAGGAATAAGGAAAGAATATAAACTGCAAAATCGGGGGAAGGCGCACTGATAAATTGAAAAAACAGCAGATTGGCGAAAGGCAAGAAAGCAATAAATAAAATGGATTTTTTTCTATCTTTCTTTATTGTATCTAACTTTAAAATGGCAAACACATTGGCAAACAACAAACAAAAACCATTCAGGTCATTAAAATTGGGATACAAAAATGAATAGTTAAACGCACTTTGAGCAATATGCCAGCCACTCGTTTGTCCTAAGAAAATATGAAGATTAGCCAGTCCTTTTACAAAACCGTATTCATTTAGCCATTTAATCGTTTGAATATAATAGGTTTCATTGTCAATAATATGAGATGCTGAAGCTGATTGTGCTAAAATAAGCAGGAAAACAATAAGCATAAACCATTTTAAACTCCTTGATACATTAGCTATTTGCCACAAAAAAGCATTACATATAATGCCAATTTGAGGTTTGTATTTGAAAATTACAATGCCATTTATCAGCAGTAGAAATAATTGAAATTCAAAATTGATTCGGCCAAAAATTGCCCAAAAACTGGCTAAAATTGTAGTTGAAAATAATCCTAAGAAAACAAAATGAAAGAAATTCGTTGATTTTAATTTGGTTATTTTATTGAAAGCAAAACCTAAATTTAGCGTTGTAAATAAAATGTAGCACCAGGAAATTAAAATCAGTAACATGATTTATTTGTTTGCTATCAATCCGTCTACCATCACTAATTTTCGGTCAGCCATGTTGGCTAAATCCTCGTTATGGGTTACGATGACAAAGGTTTGCCCAAATTCATCCCGTAATTTAAAGAACAATTGATGTAAGTTTTCGGCAGATGTCGTATCCAAATTCCCCGATGGTTCATCCGCAAAAATTACGGCTGGCTTGTTTATTAAAGCACGCGCCACAGCAACACGCTGTTGCTCACCTCCGGAAAGTTCGTTGGGTTTGTGATGAATTCTTTCGGTTAAACCTAAATAATCTAATAATTTTTTCGCTTCTGTTTCAGTTTCCTTTTTATCTTTTCCAGCGATAAAAGCGGGAATGCAAACATTTTCCAATGCCGTAAATTCGGGAAGTAATTGATGAAACTGAAAAATGAATCCTAGATGTAAATTTCTAAATCGGGACAATTCTTTGTCTTTCATTTTCAGAAGATTTTCACCATTAATTTCTAAGGAAGTACTGTTGTCTTTTGAAGGATTATCTAAGGTGCCTAAAATTTGAAGAAGGGTTGTTTTTCCAGCACCTGAAGCACCAACAATTGATACGATTTCCCCTTTGTTTATATGTAAGTCAACGCCTTTTAAAACGTTGAGTTTATCGTAATTCTTATGAATATTTTTTGCAGTAATCATTAAAGCTATTTTTTACAAAGTAACAAAGTATTTTGCGATTTCGAATTAATATCATTTTTTTTTATAGTTACATAAAATTTAAGTTTTAGTAAATGTATTTTTTGTTTAACAATTTTATATATTTGTTAAACAAAATAATTAATTCTTATGAACACTACAATTGAAAAAGAATTATTTGAAATGATAGGCGACAATCATCAAATGACTTCAGCAGAAACTCCTTTGCGTGTTGATGCTTTTCACAAATCTGACAAAGAAAAAATGGACGTAATTGAAAATCATTTTTTTCATATCATGAATGAGATGGGTCTTGATATGACGGATGATAGTTTGAAAGGTACTCCACATCGCGTTGCAAAGATGTTTATTCAGGAGATATTTTCTGGCTTAAATCCTGCGAATAAACCCAAAATGTCTGTTTTTGAAAACTCGTATCAGTATGATAAAATGTTGGTCGAAGCGGATATTAGTTTTAATTCTACGTGTGAACATCATTTTCTTCCTATTATTGGGAAAGCCCATATTGGTTACGTTTCAAGCGGGAAAGTAATTGGTTTATCCAAATTAAACCGAATTGTTGATTACTATTCAAGAAGACCACAAGTACAGGAGCGTTTGATTATGCAAATTTTTAACGAATTGAAAACGGTTTTAGAAACTGATAATGTTATTGTAGTAATGGAAGCCAAACATTTATGTGTGTCCAGCAGAGGGATTAATGACGAAAGTAGTTTTACTTCAACCATTCAGTATAGCGGGATTTTTAATGAAAAAGAAAACAGAAATGATTTTTTTAACTTGATAAAACAAGAAAAAAAATAATATAGTTGTTAATTAGTTTGATTGTTTTTTGATGGAATGAGGAACTTTTAGGAGTTCCTTTTTCTGTTTTTATCGAACCAATCGGCAATAAAACCTAGTTTCATACTTCGAAGCATTTTTTTTTCAAACGCCCAGAAAAAGGTAAACTGACCAAAAATAAATCCGTAAAAAATTAGCAAAACCTGATAAATTGGGAAGATAAGAATGATGTATAAAGGATAATATATCCATCCTGAAACGGTTTCTTTGGTTATATCAAAAAGTGCTAAAACAGGTTTGGAAAGATATTTTGCAGAGAAACCAGTACAAGCAAAAACGACAAGTATAACAAAAACCTGCCAATTCGATGTGATGTTCCAACGCTGTTTAAAATTTCTCATATATTCAATTCCCGACAAATATACTACGTTATGGTCTTGGAACAAAACCTGCTAATTGTTGTTTGTTTTTTATTTGAAAATAGATAAGATAATTATAGATTAAATAGTTCACTTCGTAACCATAATTAATATTTGGTGAATAATCAATGCTCATTTCATATAAGCGTGGATTGGATATAACGCGATTATTCCATTCGGCAACATAGATTCTGTTTTTTCCTTCCAAATAAGATTGCGTATAAAAATTTCGTGGTTTTGCCTGCGAATTCAACCAATAATTAAAACCAGGATCAATGATAATTACTTCGTATTGTAATGAATCGTTGGCAATACGAATGGTGTCTGAAGTCTTTTCGGCGATATTCTTTTTCTCTTTGGGTATGATATTCTTATCGAAATGGCAGGAAGCCAGCGCCACAATTAAAAGTAAAGGGACTATAATCTTTTTCATAACCGCTTATTTAATATAAAATTACTAAAATCAAAGCTGGGTTGTTTCAATTTTAACAAATAAAAAAAGCTACAACAACGTGTAGCTTTACTATAATTTTATCTGTTTTTTATTTACCGAAAAGTTTTCCGAGTAATCCGCCTAAAAACCCACCACCTTTTCCAGAAACGGCTGCAGTAACATCACTCATTCCAACTTGTCCGTCTCCATCTTGGTCTAAACCAAATTGTCCACCATATTTGGATATGGCATCCATAATTCCACCACCAGCTGCGTTATTTCCTCCAGTAATTGCTCCAACAATATCAGAAATTTGAAAACTGGAATCGTTAGGATCTTTGGCTTTATTTACAAGCGAACTTAAAACATTTGGGATTAAACTACCAGCAACTCCAGAGGCCGCATCAGGACTTAATCCAAATTTTTCTCCCAAACTTCCTGATAATTTTTCAGTAATTTGTTGCACTGCAGGATTAGAACCATCCGCTGCATTATTGCCTTGAAATAAACCTGCCAAATCTGAAATATTTCCACTGGCAACCATTCCTTTTAAGCTGTCAAGAATGGAACTACTTGCTTCATTCATTACGGCTTCATTATGTTCATTTGGAACAGCTGCATTGTTCACTACAGCATCACCTCCAAATTGTTTTACTAGGTCTGTCAATTGTTCAAACATGTGTTTTGTTTTTTAGTTGAATATCAAATTTACTCAAAAAACAAATCCAACAGGTTGTATCAATGTAAAACTTTTGTTTAAACGTTTTCGGTTTTTAATAAGCTGATAATTTGTTCTGCTAATTCGGTTCCAATTCGGTCCTGAGCTTCCAAAGTTGCCGCACCAATATGAGGTGTCAAAGAAATTTTTGGATGCATTAAGATTTTAATTTCTGGCGTTGGTTCATTTTCAAAAACGTCCAATCCAGCGAATAAAACTTTTTCTGAATCTAAGGCTTCAATTAAAGCCACTTCATCAATTACACCACCACGAGCACAATTTACGATACCAACATTGTCCTTCATCATGGCCAATTCCTTTTTACCAATAACATAACCTTCCTGTGCAGGAACGTGAAGCGTGATAAAATCAGAATGTTTGTAGATGTCTTCCATCGGCTCGGTTTCAAACGATACATTAATGAATTGTCCGTTGTAAAAATCAACTTTTACTTCGGCTTTATCCACAAATTTATCGGCAGCAATAACTTTCATTCCAAGTCCAAGTGCCATTTTTGCAACTGATTGTCCAATACGTCCAAAACCAATAATTCCTAATGTTTTACCACGTAATTCAATTCCGTTGGCATACGCTTTTTTCAATCCGTCAAAATTGGTATCGCCTTCTAAAGGCATATTTCTATTGGAATCTTGTAAAAATCGAACGCCTGTGAAAAGATGCGCAAAAACCAATTCGGCAACACTTTCCGAAGAAGATGCTGGCGTATTGATTACGTGTAATCCTTTTGCACGAGCATAATCCACATCGATGTTATCCATACCAACACCGCCACGTCCAATGATTTTCAAACTTGGGCAATTGTCAATAATATCTTGACGCACTTTGGTAGCACTTCGAACCAAAATAACGCTCACCTGATGGGTGTTGATATAATTGGCAACTTGCTCCTGAGCTACTTTTGTTGTGATAACTTCAAATCCTCCTTTTTCTAAAGCTATAATGCCGCTTTTAGAAATTCCGTCATTGGCTAATACTTTCATTCTTTATTATTTTAAATTCTAAATTTTAAATTTTGATTTTTTTGAAGCTGTTTCCGGCTTTCCATTATATCTTTTTTAAATTGCCATGAGTGGCAATTTAAAAAAGGATGCCATTCCAATCCGGGCTATTTATTCTGCTAACTGCGACTGAGTAGTGTGAACTTCTTCCAATTTTTTCATCACGTCAACCAAAACTTGTACGCTCTCTAATGGCAACGCATTGTACATGGATGCACGATATCCACCAACAGAACGGTGCCCCGCAATACCTGAAATTCCGGCTTCTTTCCACATTTTATCAAATGTTTCTTGGTTTTTTTCGTCAACCAATAGGAAAGTAGCGTTCATAAAACTTCTGTCTTTTTTGTCAGCAGTCCCTATGAATAATGGGTTTCTGTCGATTTCATTGTAAAGCAAGTTGGCTTTAGCTTCGTTTACTTTTTCAACAGCAGCAATTCCACCATTGTTTTTCAACCATTGCAATGTCAGTAGGCAAGTATATACTGCAAAAACGGCAGGTGTATTGTACATACTATCCGCTTTGATATGTTTTTCGTAATCCAAAATACTTGGAATAGTTCTTCCTGATTTTCCTAAGATTTCTTCTTTAACAACTACTAATGTTGTTCCAGCTGCACCCATATTTTTCTGGGCACCAGCATAAATTAAATCAAATTTTGAGAAATCTAAACTTCTTGAAAATATATCTGAACTCATATCACACACAACAGGAACATTCGTTTGTGGAAATGATTTCATTTGAGTTCCGAAAATTGTATTGTTGCTAGTGCAGTGGAAATAACTCGCATCTTCTGGAATTGTATAATCTGTTGGAATGTGATTGTAGTTTTGCTCTTTCGATGAACCAACAACAACAGTTTCTCCAAATAACTTAGCTTCTTTAATCGCGTTGTTTGCCCAAGTTCCAGTATCTAAATACGCAGCTTTCCCGTCATTTTTCATCAAGTTATAAGGAACCATCAAAAACTCTAAGCTTGCGCCACCTTGTAAAAACAAAGCTTGATAACCTTTTCCTTCCAAACCTAAAAGGTTTAAAACCAAAGCGCGTGCTTCATCCATTACCGCAACAAAATCTTTGCTTCTATGCGAAATTTCAAGAAGGGATAAACCTGAATTGTTAAAGTTTAAAACAGCTTGAGCTGATTTTTCAAATACTTCTTGAGGCAAAATGCACGGTCCGGCGCTGTAATTATGTTTTTTCATGGTTTTATATATTCAAATTGTAAGTGGCAAAATTCGGTAATAGGGATTTAAAATCCGATTTGTATTTGGCTAAAAATAGGGTTGGTTATCAACGAAAACGTTTTAGTTTATAACATTTGAGAACTTATGATGTTTAAATTTTCAATAAAAAAGCAATAGTATCCACATTATCAGCATAATCCCAAAGTTTGGGTTGTTGGGTTTGTCCAAAGGAAATGGAATTTTCAATTAAATTATTGGAAACAATACACTGAATTTGATCTTTTTCAAGTTGCAATCTTGTTTGCACTTCTTCCACATTTTCATAGCGTTCATAAAACACACTCGAAATAGGAGAGGCGTGACTTGTATCTTCTTTTAGCGTTAAAAATTCATTGTCTAATAATTTGAAATTGCTCATTAAGAAAACAGCTTTGTTATAATCATAATTATTAGCATACTTCTCATAGAAAATAGCATCTTTGTATTCAAAAATAGCTTTGAAAAAGGCATCGAAATCATAATCTTTTGGGACAAAAAGTTTGGAAACGTTTCTGCAACCCAATCCAAAATACCTAAAAATGTCTTCGCCTAAATTCACCAAATCTTCCTTGGTTTCTTTTCCATTTAAAACCGCTACCGAATTTCTGTTTTTTCGGATGATGCTTGGTTTGTCTTTGAAATAAAATTCGAAATAACGAGCCGTGTTGTTACTTCCTGTGGCAATTACGGCATCAAAATTTTCCAGTTTTCCTTCTGAAAAAGTGATGTATGAAGCCAATTTAAAATCAACAGCAATTAAATATTTGGCTAAAAACGGTAATAATTTTTGATCATTGGAAGATGTTTTTACCAATACTTTATGCCCTGCCATAAGCACAGAAAGAAAATCATGAAAACCAACTAAAGGAATATTTCCAGCAAGGATTATGGCAACCGTTTTTGATTCTGTTTTCGACAAGTCATAGTTGGAAAGCCATTGATTTAAATTGGCTTCCGTTAAGGCTTCTGCCCATGATTGAATTGCAAAATAAACATTTTCTGGCGTGAACCATCCGTTGTGAGATTGTGATAATTCGATAAGTGCTTTGAAGTCTTCAAAAAATAAATCGTTGTGCAAAACGTTGCTGTTCTTTTGACAATTCGTTTCCGAAAACTGACTTAGAAATTTTCCTAATTCAATAAAACATTTTATTTTATCGTTTTGTAACATTTGTTTATTTGTTTATGACAAGATTTGATTGTAATTTTGCGCAAAAATAAGCTATATAAAGTTATAAGTCAAAAGAGTTTTAACTCAACAACTTATGACTTGCAAATCATAACGAGAAATCATGGCAATCATAATAACAGATGAATGTATCAATTGTGGCGCATGCGAACCAGAATGTCCTAACACGGCAATCTATGAAGGCGCTGACGATTGGCGATATAAAGATGGAACAAAATTAAAAGGGAAAGTAATTTTGCCCGATGGAACCGAAGTGGATTCCGATGCCGCACAAACGCCAATTTCGGATGATATTTATTATATCGTTCCTGGAAAATGTACGGAATGTAAAGGTTTCCATGATGAGCCACAATGTGCTGCGGTTTGTCCTGTAGATTGTTGCGTTCCCGATGACAATCATGTAGAAAGTGAAGAAACGTTGTTAAACAGACAATCGTTTCTGCATAATGAATAAAAAAATCCTGAGCTTACACTCAGGATTTTTTCGTTTAGGACAAAAAGTTATTTTTGTAACTGTAATACTTCTACAGTTACTTTATCTGTTTTTTCATCATAGGTTTCAAGCACTAAGTTTCCGTTTGCGTCAAAATGACCTACTGCAAATTTTCTTCTGTTTTTGTAGATATAATTGTTGTTAGAAGTTTTTCTCAACAATGCTAGTCTACTGCTGTTTGGATTGGTAACGGTGTAACCATATTGATCCGCAACTATTTGATATTTATTATCGTTGTAGGTATAATAAGCAGAACGGTCCACATCCACTATTTTTGTTATACCATTTTCTTTTACTTTGGTAGTAGCCGTTACTTGAACAGGAGAATCCTTCATTTCAATATTTAATGTATTGGCTTCCGCTGCTTTCAATTCAATGTTTTGTACTTCTTTTACTTCTTCTGTTTTGACTATTTTTTTCTCTCCATCAGAGTCTTTTATTGTTGTTACAGTAGTTTTAACTTCTGTTTTTGAATTCTGATTTTGTGCAAAACTATTTAATGAAAATAACAATGCAAACATTCCTAACGTTATGGTTTTCATAATAATAAATTTATTGATTTATATAATTCAAAATTAAGTCCACAGGTTAGTTTATGTGTTATAGAGTTATCATAGAAAGTTACAAAGTTCCCACAAAAAAATCCTGTCTCATTTTAGAACGAGACAGGATTTCTATGGATTAGGATGTTATTATATTAAAACTTGAAACTAAGTCTTGTATAATAATAAGCTCCATTAGATCCCATTTGAACAGCATCCCAATAACCGCCAGCTTCTGTGTTTCCAGATTCATCTTGTTTTGTTGGGTAGATGTTGAATAAGTTGTTACTTCCAACGCTTAATTTCACTTGTTTGATTATTTGGAAACCAAGGGTTAAATCGGTTACAATTTTTGGATCATATACGTTATCAGCTCCAGCATAATCTACAAGAACTACTTTACTGAATCTAGTAAAAGCTGCTCCAGCATCAAACCATTTTCTTCCATAATTTAGGTTTAAACCGAATTTGCTATTTGGTGCTGATGCTTTTAAGAAAGCAATTTCACGTGATCCAAAGAAAGTTTCTTGGTCTAAATTTCCATTATTAACATGGGTAACTTTCATGCTGTTAACGTTACCAACTAGAGTTGCTCCAAATTTAGAACTACCAATAGAATTTTTCCATGACATAACAACATCAACACCTTGAGTGGTGGTACTTACACCATTTACAAAGAATTGAGCTGAATCAACTCCCAAGCTTAGGGCTGTGGCATCAAAATAACCTGTAAGTACAATTCTATCACTTACGTTGATTAAGTAACCATCAACAGTAGCTGTAAATTTTCCAAATTTTCCAGTTAAACCTACAGAACCATTTCTTGATTTTTCTTCTTTTAATTTATCAATTCCGAAACCTTGAGTAACCGCACTTCCATTGGCAGCCAATAAAACTTCGGAAGCTCCTTCGTTATTAAAGTTAGTAAAGCTCGTATTGAAATATATTTGTGCCAATGATGGCGCTCTAAATCCTGTACTAAATGAACCTCTTAAACTCACATTGTCACAAAGTTTAAGCTTGTATGCCATTTTAAGATTTAATGTATTTCCAAAATCACTGTAATTTTCATAACGAAATGCAGTGCTTAATAGGAATTCGTCAGAGACATCTAATTCGGCATCAACATAGGCAGCCGTACTTGTTCTTTGCTCGTCAACTTCATTATCTGGACTAAAACCTGGGAAACCTTGTGAACCTCCAGGTCTTGGATTTCCAGAGATTGGATCAATAGGAGCAGACTGAATTAATGGATTAGTTATTGGATCACCATTAGTGTCATAAGTGGCATACGAACCTTCTTCACCAGCGGTAATATCATATTTTTCTATTCGATATTCACCACCAAAAGCAAAGTTCAAACCATTTAAAACCGATTTAAAGTTTTTCGAAAAATCTAAGTTTGTAGTATTTTGACTTAAGCTAAAGCCACCAGCATCAAACTCTGTTGGTGATGCTCCTTCCAAACTGGCGTTTATAGTTCCTTTAATTGTGTAATCAAATTTATTTTGACCAAAGGCATTGCTGAAATCCATTTTCCATCCGCCAAATTCACCTTTAATACCGGCAGCAAACGAATTATCAATGATTTTAGAAGTAATTCTTGGCGTATAACCTCCAGGATAAATAGATTCTACAACTCTTTCACCATCATTTCTAGTAAAAGCATACGCATCCGTATTTCTGTCATTTCTTCCGCCAAAGGCATAAATATCAACATTTTCTGCAATAGGAATTTGTATGTTAGCCATTAAATTATAGCTTTTGATTTCGGCATCACCAAAACCTTTTCTAAAATCAAAAGAAGGACGCAGTGTTTTTTCTTTGGACAAATATTCTCCTGTGAAATTCGCAAATCCACCTTTTTTTCCAATCTTAACACCATAATTACCACCAGCTTTTAATGAAAAACCATCATAGTTTTTATCTTTTCCATAAGAGTTTCCATTTCCATTTTGGTCTAATTGGTAGCCTGGTGTATTAGGCGTTCCCGGAAGAAAATCGCCTTGCGCATCATTTCTATAAATACCGGTAGTTATGGAACCATTGAATTCATTGACGTTATCATTTAGTACAATATTAATCACACCAGCGATAGCATCAGAGCCATATTGTGCCGCAGCACCATCTCGAAGAATTTCAATTCTTTTGATAGCTGTAGCTGGAATCGCATTCAAATCGGTTCCTGTATTTCCACGACCACGCGTTCCGAATAAGTTGATTAACGACGATTGATGTCTTCGTTTACCGTTGATTAATACTAAAGTTTGATCGGGTCCCATTCCTCTTAATGAAGCTGGGTCAACATGGTCAGCTCCATCGGAACCTGATTGTTTGTTGGCATTAAAAGAAGGTGCTAAATATTGAAGCAATTCATTGATTTCAATTTTACCACTTTGGGTTGTTACATCTTTTACATTAATAATGTCGATGGGTACGGCCGAATTTAATACTGTTCGTTTAGAGTTTCTGGAGCCTACAATTTGAACCTCTTGTATTTGCTCCACTTTTGTAGTGTCCGATAAACTTCCGCTAGGTGTTTCTTGTGCAAAAGCTAGCGAAAATGGCGCAACTAATAATAGTAAAGTAATTTTTTTCATAAAGTAATTTGGTTTGAGTTAGTCTCGCAATTTAATATTTTTTATGTAAATTTTTATGAAAAAAAATGAAATACTTTTAATAATTTAACAAACAATTGCATGATTTTGTTGCGGCCAAAGACTTTTTTACTAAATTTGTTACAACCCAAATTGTTTTATGAAAAAAATTGTAACATTTTTTTTCCTAATTTTCTGCGTCTCAGTTTTGTCTCAAAACGTTGAGAAGTCAATTGTATTGAAGGATGTTGACACCAATCTTCCTATAGAAGACGTTACCGTTTACATTGCAAAAACCAAACAAACTTTATTGAGTAATGCAGAAGGAACTGTAACTTTTGTTCTAAATGGAATTTCAAATATTCAAATAACCCATTCTTCCTATAATTTAGTTAAATTAAGATCCTCTATTCTAAAAGAGAAAGAAACGGTATTCTATCTAAAAAGCAATGTAAACGATTTAGAAGAAATCATTATTACCAAAAGACATCCTCAAAAAATCTTAAGCGAACTGGTTGCTAATTCCACAAAAAAGTTAACCATTCCGGCACGATTAAAAGTCTATTCCAGAGAGTTTTTTAAAATAGATGGAAGCTATGCTTATTACAATGATGGACTAATGAATTTTCAATTGTATGGTAAGGATAAGAGTCTTAAAAACAATATTTTAGTGGAACAAAACCGTTCTTATGGCTTAATAAATGAGGAAATTGGTGGAGAGGTTTTAGGATACAATCTAAATGACATCATGGGAAATTATTATAATTTCAAATACCTCAATCCACTTTTAGTTGCGGGTAGTAAAAAGCAATATGATTTTACGATTAAATCCTATTCTGCTAATTCGGATTATAATTTAATAGTAGTAACTCCTTTGGAAGGAGGAAAAGGATTGTTGGATGATTACACCATTCTTTATGATAGGGTGAAAAAATTAATTGTAGAAGTGAGTACAGTAGTTTCTCCCATTACACTTGCCAATACGGTGGATAAAAAGGCTGTTGGCTCAAAAAACATTTACAAATCGTCTTTTAAAGCAATTTATAGAATAGAAGGTTTTAGGTATTATTTAGTTGGATCAAAGGAAGAAATTGGTTTTGAAAAAATTGATAAAAAGAAAACGTCAAATATTGAAGTTAAAAACTGCTTCGTAATTACTAATTTCAGTGATAAGAATTTCACTTTTAAAGACAGTGAAGTTTTTAAAGACAAAACCTTATACAATAAAAAAAATACGATACTAACCAATTATTGGGAAGTCTCAGGACTAAGTTCTACGGATGAGGAGCAGAAAATAATTGCCAGCATCGAAAATAGAGAATAACCTCCCAATTCTCTTTTACAAGCTTTTTGCTTCTTGATTTTATTACGCTATATTTGCACACTTTTTATAACAAAAATCAAAAATGAAAGCAGGAATTGTAGGATTACCCAATGTTGGAAAATCAACTTTATTTAATTGTTTATCCAATGCCAAAGCACAAAGTGCTAATTTCCCATTTTGTACTATCGAACCTAATATTGGTGTAGTAAATGTTCCTGATCCAAGAATAACCCGATTGGAAGAATTGGTAAAACCAGAGCGTGTTCAAATGGCAACCGTTGATATCGTTGATATTGCAGGTTTGGTAAAAGGAGCAAGTAAAGGGGAGGGTTTAGGGAATCAATTCTTGGCAAATATCAGAGAATGTAACGCAATTATTCACGTTTTGCGTTGTTTTGATAACGATAATATTATTCACGTTGATGGTAATGTAAATCCAATTCGCGATAAAGAAACCATCGATATCGAGTTGCAATTAAAAGATTTAGAAACGGTTGAAAAACGTTTGGAAAAAGTAAATCGCGCTGCCAAAACGGGTAATAAAGAAGCGCAGACTGAAAAAGCTTTGTTGGACAGAATTCGTGAAAATTTATTGCAAGCAAAATCGGCTAGAACTATTGAACCACAAAATGCAGATGAAGAAGCATTGCTTGAAGATTTTCAATTAATTACCAACAAACCTGTTTTATACGTTTGTAATGTAGACGAAGATTCAGCTGCGACCGGAAACAAATATGTGGACCAAGTTCGTGAATTAGTTAAGGATGAAAACGCCGAAGTTATCGTTTTGGCTGTCGGAACAGAAGCTGACATCACCGAATTAGAAACATACGAAGAGCGTCAGATGTTCTTGGAAGATTTAGGTTTAAAAGAACCTGGTTCTGCCGTTTTAATTCGTGCAGCTTATAAATTATTAAAACAACAAACCTACTTCACTGCCGGAGTTAAAGAAGTGCGTGCATGGACTATCAACGTTGGTGATACAGCACCCAAAGCGGCTGGAGTAATCCATACCGATTTTGAAAAAGGTTTCATCCGTGCCGAAGTTATTGCCTTTGACGATTACTCAACTTTAGGTTCGGAAGCCAAAGCAAAAGAAGCTGGAAAACTACGAGTGGAAGGAAAAGAATACATCGTGAAAGATGGCGATGTGATGCATTTCCGTTTTAACGTTTAGTTGAGAAGAAAGAAACTAGATACAAGAAGCAAGATATATTAACCATTAAAGAAATTTAGCGGTTTTTTTAATGTCTTTTCTCTTGCTTCTTTCCTCTATTTTCTCTAAAACAATATTGTCAATATCCTATTGATAACTTCTGAATTTTGTCCTTTTATTTCCCTTCGATTTCCACTACATTAGCACAAAATCGTTAGTTTTTAAAATGCAAGAGCAAGATCAATATACAGAAGACAATATCCGTTCGTTAGACTGGAAGGAACACATCCGAATGCGTCCCGGAATGTACATCGGGAAACTTGGTGACGGTTCTTCTCCCGATGATGGTATTTATATTCTTTTAAAGGAAACGATAGATAACTGCATCGATGAATTTGTAATGGGTGCCGGAAAAGTAATAGAGGTGACTATTAAAGACAAATTGGTAACCGTTCGCGATTATGGTCGTGGCATTCCGTTAGGGAAAGTGGTTGATGTAGTTTCCAAAATGAATACGGGTGGAAAATACGATTCCAAAGCATTTAAGAAATCGGTTGGTTTGAATGGTGTCGGTACGAAAGCAGTAAATGCGTTGTCCAATTATTTCCGTGTGGAATCGGTTCGGGATAACCAACAAAAAGCAGCCGAATTCTCTGCTGGAAACCTAACTCTCGAAGAAGATATCGTTGAATCGACCAAGCGTAAAGGAACCAAAGTTTCTTTCGTTGCCGATGAAACCATTTTCAAAAACTACAAATATCGCAATGAGTATGTTATCAAAATGCTCAAAAACTATTGTTATCTAAACACTGGTTTGACGATTTATTACAATGGCGAAAAATACTATTCTGATAACGGATTAAAGGATTTATTAGAAGAAACCATCACCGAAGAAGACATGCAATATCCTATCATTCATCTTTTGGGTGAAGACATCGAAATTGCATTAACACATAGCAAATCACAATATTCAGAAGAGTATCACTCGTTTGTCAACGGACAAAATACAACACAAGGAGGAACGCATTTGGGTGCTTTCCGAGAAGCGATTGTAAAAACCATCAAAGAGTTTTACAACAAACCTTTTGAAGCTTCTGATATCCGTAAGTCAATTGTTTCGGCAATTGCGGTGAAAGTAGAAGAGCCGGTATTTGAAAGTCAGACGAAAACAAAATTGGGCTCTACAGAAATTGGTCCGAAAGGTCCATCGGTACGTACGTTTGTCAATGATTTCATCAAAACGAAGCTTGATAACTTTTTACATAAGAATCCAGAAGCTGCCGATTTGTTATTACGCAAGATTTTACAAGCGGAACGCGAACGTAAGGAACTTTCAGGAATCAGAAAATTAGCGAAAGACAGAGCAAAGAAATCAAGTCTTCACAATAAAAAACTTAGAGACTGTCGTGTGCATTTAACCGATGCCAAAAACCCACGAAGTTTGGAGAGTACGCTTTTCATTACCGAGGGAGATTCGGCTTCAGGTTCCATTACCAAAAGCCGTGATGTGAATACACAAGCGGTTTTTAGTTTACGTGGAAAGCCTTTGAACTCCTATGGAATGTCGAAGAAAATCGTTTATGAAAACGAAGAATTCAACTTGCTTCAGGCTGCTTTGGATATCGAGGAAGACATGGGAGATTTGCGTTACAACAATATCGTAATCGCTACCGATGCCGATGTCGATGGAATGCACATCCGTTTGCTGTTGATTACGTTCTTCCTGCAGTTTTTCCCTGAGTTGATTAAGGACGGACATTTATACATTTTGCAAACGCCCTTATTCCGTGTGCGAAACAAAAAGGAAACCATCTACTGCTATTCAGAACAAGAACGTGTTGATGCAATAGAAAAACTAAAACCAAAACCAGAAATCACACGATTCAAAGGATTGGGAGAAATATCACCGGACGAGTTCAAGCATTTCATTGGCGAAAGCATAAGACTTGACCCAGTAATGTTAGATAAAGCAACGTCAATTGAAACATTGCTCGAATTCTATATGGGAAAAAACACACCAGACAGACAGATTTTCATTATCAATAATTTGAAGGTGGAATTGGATGTGGTTGAAAAATAAGAAAATAAAATAGTAACAAAGTTTCAAAGTTACAAAGTCACAAAGTTTTTACAGCTTTAACTTTGCAACTCTGCAACTTTGCAACTCTGCAACTTTAACATGAAAGACGAAGAAGAAGACGATATAATTCCAAACGAAGACGAGAACGAAACCAACGATTCGTTAGAGAATACTACCGACGAAGGTTTTGAGGATATCAAAGCTTCCGGTGATCATTTTTACGACCAAGAGGAAATAAATCCAGAAGATACCATTACCAAAGTTACAGGAATGTACAAGGATTGGTTTTTGGATTACGCTTCCTATGTAATTCTCGAGCGTGCTGTTCCCGCTATTGAAGACGGTTTCAAGCCGGTACAGCGTCGTATTATGCATTCCATGAAAGAATTGGATGATGGGCGTTACAACAAAGTGGCGAATATCGTTGGACACACCATGCAGTATCATCCACACGGTGATGCGAGTATTGGTGATGCGATGGTTCAAATTGGGCAGAAGGATTTGATTATCGATATGCAAGGAAACTGGGGAAATATCCTCACGGGCGATAGCGCTGCGGCTTCGCGTTATATTGAGGCGCGTATTTCTAAGTTGGGTCACGATATTCTTTTTTCTCCAAAGATTACGCAATGGGGAATGTCGTATGACGGTCGTCGTGCAGAACCTATTAATCTTCCAGTTAAGTTTCCATTGCTTTTGGCTCAAGGTGCAGAAGGTATTGCGGTTGGTTTGTCAACCAAAGTGTTACCACATAATTTTGTTGAGTTAATCGATGCTTCAATAAAAATATTAAAAGGAAAACCATTCACACTTTTCCCTGATTTTCCAACTGCAGGAATTGCAGATGTTTCCAATTACAATGATGGTTTACGTGGCGGACGTGTTCGTGTTCGTGCGAAAATCGGACAATTGGACAAACAGACTTTAGTGATTACGCAAATTCCGTTTTCAACCAATACATCAACATTGATTGATAGTATTCTGAAAGCGAATGAAAAAGGGAAAATCAAAGTCAAAAAAATTGAAGACAATACGGCTGCAGAAGTGGAGATTCTTATCCATCTTCCGCCTGGCGTTTCTCCTGATAAAACGATTGATGCGCTTTATGCTTTCACAGCTTGCGAAACTTCGGTGGCGCCTTTAGGTTGTGTGATTGAGAATCATAAACCGTTGTTCATTGGCGTTTCTGATATGTTGAAAATCTCAACAAACAGAACCGTTGATTTGCTAAAACGTGAGTTGGAAATCCAATTGGATGAACTCGAAAACAAATGGCATTTTTCTACATTGGAAAAGATTTTCATTCGGGAAGAAATGTACATCGATTTTAAATTGTATTCCGACAGAGAATCGCTTTACGTGTATATGTACGACCGTTTCAAACCGTTTTCTAAATCGTTTGTGCGCGAAATCAATGACGACGATTTACAAAAGCTGACGCAGATTCCGATGATTCGTATTACGCGTTTCGACTCGGATAAAGCGGATGATGCGATTGCTAAGTTGGAAGCCGAAATGGAACAAGTGAAACACGACTTGGATCATATAATCGACTTCTCCATCAACTTCTTCCAAATGTTGAAAGACAAATACGGAAAAGGTCGTGAGCGTCAAACGGAATTAAGAAGTTTCGACAATATTGAAGCGACAAAAGTGGCTTTACGAAATACCAAACTCTATGTAAACAAAGAAGAAGGTTTCTTTGGAACGGGTTTGAAAAAAGACGAATACGTTGCGGATTGTTCGGATATTGATGATGTGATTGTATTCCTTCGTGATGGGAAAATGATGATTGCGAAAGTCGATGACAAGAAGTTTGTTGGAAAAGACATTATTCATATTGCTGTTTTCGATAAGAACGACAAGCGTACTATTTACAATATGATTTATCGCGATGGCAAAAATGGTTCAACGTTTATCAAACGTTTCAACGTTTCCGGAGTTACACGTGATAAATTTTACGATTTGACACAGGAAAAAGCGGGTTCGCAGGTATTGTATTTTTCTGCAAATCCGAATGGAGAAGCGGAAGTTATTACGATTTTATTACGCCAAGTGGGAAGCATCAAAAAACTTAAATGGGATTTAGATTTTACTGATATCGCTATAAAAGGAAGAGCTTCACGTGGAAATACGGTTACCAAATATCCAATCAAGAAAATCGAATTAAAAGAGAAAGGAATTTCAACTTTACGTCCGAGAAAAGTCTGGTTTGATGATACCGTTCAACGTTTGAATGTAGATGGAAGAGGCGAGTTGCTTGGTGAATTCAGACCAAATGATCGCTTGCTTTTAATCAATCAATCAGGAAAGCTGAAAACCATTATTCCGGAATTGACGACACATTTTGATGAAGATATTGTTGTGATGGAAAAATGGAATCCAAACAAACCGATTTCAGCGATTTATTACGACGGAGAAAAAGAGCGCTATTTTATCAAGCGTTTCTTGGTCGAAAACGAAAACAAAGAAGAAATCTTTATAACCGAACACGAAAAGTCACAATTAGAAATCGTTTCTACCGATTGGCGTCCGATGGCGGAAATTGTTTATGCCAAAGTCAAAGGAGTTCAGAAAGACAATCAAACAATCAATCTGGAAGAATTCATTTCGGTGAAAGGAATCAAAGCTTTAGGAAATCAATTGACAACCGATAAACTAAAACAAGTGAATCTATTGGAATCCTTGCCTTATGAAGAACCGGAACCAGCACCAGCTGAAGAAATGGAAGTGACTGATGAAGCTGATGTTTCAGAGGACATTCAAACGGAAACTGGTGATGACGGACAGATTACGTTGTCGTTAGAATAAATAAAATGCTCAAATCGAAATTTAAATTTAGAGCATTATTAATTCCAATTAGTCTGTCGGCTTTCTTGTGGATTTCAATAGTAGTTGTATTTAAAAGTTGGCCAATTGCTTTAGAGAAAATAAGATTGATTGATGTTCTTATGTTTTTCCTTTTTGGATTTACTATTCTTTGGCTTTTATTTAGTGAGTTTAGAACTAAAATTATTGTTGTTGAAATAGGAAATCATACAATTCGAAAAAAAAATTATTTAGGATTTAATAAAGAGTATGATTTTAGATATTTTGATGGATTTAAAACATCGATATTACATTCAAAAGATAAGAGTCACGAATATCTATATCTAATGAAAGATAACAATAAAATTATTAAATTATCAGAAGCTTATCATCAAAATTATCCTGAATTAAAATATGAAATCACTAAACATATTAAATGTTTAGGTTTCGAGAAATTTAGTTATTTAGATGAATTTAAAGAAATCATAAAATAAAAAACTCCTCTAAAAAGAGGAGTTTTTTTATTAGTTAGTTATATCAGTATCTTTTAGCTCATTATCAATAATCTTATTGTTATGAAGCTTAACAGGTTTGCTTTTCTTCATTTTCAAATTAAGGAATTCTACGAATAGCGAGAAGAAAATGGAGAAGTACAAATAACCTTTTGGTATGGTTCCGACTTCGACATCATTACCAAATTTAAAGTGTGCCAAATGCGAACCTTCAGCAATTAGCATTACGCCAATTAATATAAGAAATGACAAACCAAGAATTTGAATTGTTGGGTGTTCGTTTACGAATTTAGAAACCGGACCTGCAAATACCATCATAATAGCAATTGAAATTACTACAGCCAAAATCATAATAATCAAAGCGCCCATATGTCCAAAACCACCTTGCTCAGGTTCGGCATTGCTCACCATTCCGATGGCTGTCAAAATACTGTCGAATGAAAAAACAATGTTTAGTAATGCGATTTGTATAATGGCAGCTGTTAAGTTATTGCTGGCTTTTCCGCCCGTGCCTTCTTCTTCGCCTTCCATTTTATGATGGATTTCGGAAACCGATTTATACAAAAGAAACAAACCTCCACCAAAAATGATTAAACTTTGTCCTGTAATGCCAGCTTCAAAAAATCCCCAGTCAACATGGAATAAGACTTCCTTTAAGCCCATTACCCAGGTAATCCCGAATAGCAATATGATTCTGAAAACCATCGCCAATAACAATCCAACTCGTCTTGCTTTGGGCTGGTCTTCGGCTCTTAATTTTCCTGAAACGATAGACAGAAAAACGATGTTGTCAATCCCAAGAATGATTTCTAAAAAGGTTAGTGTAAGCAGCGCCATTAAGGCATTTGGCGTAAATAAGATTTCCATTTTATAGTTTGAGTTTAGCGATTAAACGTTGTTAATCCAGTTTTGTTACAGTGCCACGTTGCTTTTTGTTACTTCCCACGAAGGCATATTCAAAAGTATAGCTATTTTTTTCAGTAAACAAAATTTTCATGCTGATGGCTTTTTCTTCTTTCATGTTTTTTGGATGTAGTTTCTGCAATATGAATTCGCAGTCATTTACCCAACGCACTGAGGCGGTATCCGTCTTTCCGTTATAGGTTTCTATCTGAAGTTTTTCGGTTCTGACAAATGTTGAAGTGTGTTTTTTTCCTTCGATGTCTTGCGTAAATTCAAATTTTCCAGTTCTGAAATCTTGGCAGTTCCGCTCGTGGTTGTTGCAGGAAGCAAGTAAAATTGTAAGTAGAAGGAGTATTGTTTTTTTCATTATTTTAAGTTTCAAAGTTTCAAAGTTTCAAAGTTACAAAGTTGGGTTTTTAACTTTGAAACTTTGGAACTTTGTAACTATTTCAGTTTATTGAGTTCATCATCCGTGAAATTCTTAATGCTTTTTTCTTTGGCAAATTTATCAGCATTATAGCTATTGGATTTATTCTTCGGAATAGAAAGCGAATTCCATTCGGTTTGTTTTAGCATTTTAGCATAAAAAACGATTTGCCCAATGTGATACGGATAATGCGCCAACTGACGATTGATTGCTTCAATCACCGTGTGTCCTTCATTCCTAATGTAAATGATGGTAGAAAGTTGGTCTGGAGTTAGTGCGTTTATGGTATTGAAAAAGCAATCCCAGCCTTTGTTCCAAACATTTAGTAATTCTTCTTTGGTTGTAATGGTTTCTTCAAATTCGCCATCGCGGTTACGCCATTTTTTTTCGCCATCAGTTGTAAGGAAATCGGTCCAGCGGGAAATCATATTCCCCGAAAGATGCTTTATAATCGTAGCAATCGAATTGGTATCCTCATTTACCGAAATAAATAATTGTTCAGGTTCCAATTGGTCTATTGCTTTTTCTCCTATTGTTTTATAATAGAGAAGCTGCTTTTTGATACTTTCTAAATAGCTGTTTTGTAAACTCATTCTATGTCTTTTGGTTTTCTAGCATTGTGTCTTATACGTAGAATTTGAATAATATTAGTTTCGATTCTATAACTTATTTGGAAATCATAAACAAAATAGGTTCTAAAAGTTCCGTCATTATTTGTTTTTAATTGATCAAGTTTAATGCGG